>Ga0326728_10011318_pt1 | contig 20437 bp, 15 predicted proteins | sample MB3enrmetagenome_FD_207602 | JGI IMG/M metagenome (GOLD analysis project Ga0326728, IMG submission 207602) | Lab enriched peat soil microbial communities from McLean, Ithaca, NY, United States - MB31MN | ecosystem: Environmental > Terrestrial > Soil > Wetlands > Peat | place: USA: New York... | reverse complement strand
GGTGCTGGACGTACAGGAGGATATCCGAGCCATTGCAGCTGATATCCTCGATGTACTTGTCCTTCATCAGGGTGTCGATCCGGCTGTAACCGAGGTACTGCCGTTTGAGGGTGAAGAACATACGCTCTTTCTGCTGCTCGGAGAGTTTGAGTCCGAATATGTTGATCAGGGAGTAGAACCGCTCGCGGAGGTATTCGCTCCGCCGGTCCCCTTCGATCACCTCGAGGTTGGTGCTCACCAGTTTCTCGAATGCCCGCTCGACGATATCGAGCGCAACTTTCTCATCCTCAGAGAGCTGGGGTTCGACCACCTCGTAGATGAGGGCACCGTCCCGTTTATTGTACTCGATGTGCACGAACTGGTAGGGCGGATCGATAGGGTAGGTGATATTGACATCGCGCAGCGATCCTTCCAGGGAGGGTGTTTCGAGGGCGCCCGGGTCAAAATAGAGCGTCTGGATCTCCTTTTGCTCCGGGGTCGCAAACGCGGCCCGGATCTTCTGCATAAAGGAGGGCTGTGCTGGCCGGGAAACGGCGATCTCACCTGAATCGCCAGAGTACGGGACTAATTCCGGCTGGGGAGGAGGAAGTGTAACAGCGAGTTCTTGGGGGAAATCGGTCACATCGGCGTTCCCCGGTGGTGCGGTCTCAGCATGAGTATCGGGAACCGGCTCGAAAAAAAGCAACAGAGTTTTCCTGCCAAGCGATCGCAGCGAGGCCAGCCGGTGTCGGATCCGGTAGCCGACCGGGATTGCAGTATCTTTCCTGGTTTTCTTCTCAGCCGGAGGCAGGGAGGGGGAACGGGCCGGCGCCGTTTCCGGCTCAATGAAGTAGAGGAAAAACTTCTGGATCCGCGATTCAGGTTGCCGGTTGCGCGAATTCCAGGGAATTATGTCTTTACCCCCCGCCCCCCAGTTCTCGTTATCCCTTGCGGCCTGCATCAAGAGAATCTCCTCACTGGGACGATTATCAGGTGCGGTGCCGTCGATTCCATCCTCTTCAAAAAGGGAGGTGAGCCTGCCGGAGAATAACCTGGGTGTCATGATATGGTGATATACGCTGTCTTGTTCAGCCAGACGGTCCCCTGCGAATTTGTTGCAGCGTGACTAACTGTATAGGATCCGGTGTTGGCGTACTGGTGCGAAGGGTTCTGGTATGCGCTGGTAAATCCGTCGCCAAAGTCCCAGTACCACGATGATGGGGCAGGATACCCGGAGCTCTGGTCGGAAAAGAGTACCGAAGTGCCCGCGGTTCCCGCAAGCGGGCTTGCCGAGAAGGCGACCGTTGGGAGGGTGTAAACCGTGATGCTCTTTGATGGGGCGCTTATCCAGCCGTTATACCCGTTTGTGGCGTTGAGGTTTGCGGTGTATACTCCTGCAGTTGTGTAAGTATGCATGGGGTTCTGGAGTGTGGATGAACTGCCGTCACCGAAATTCCAGGTCCAGGCATTGGGCTGGTCGGTCGAGGTATCGGTGAACTGGATTGCAAGCGGCGCAAGGCCGGAGCTCTGGTTTGCAGTAAACGATGCCGCCAGGGAGGAGACGGTAATTCCTGTGGTGTTCCAGCAGGAGCCCAGGTTGTTTGCTGCGTCCAGCCGCGCGGTGTATGTCCCTGCGGTCGTGTAGGTGTGCACGGGGTTCTGAAGCGAGGATGAGCCACCATCGCCGAAATTCCATGCCCAGGAGCCGGGCTGATCTGACGAAGTGTCGGTGAACCGGACGGCCAGCGGTGCCGGACCGGTGGTCTGGTTTACCGTAAACGATGCAACAAGGGGACAGACCGATACATTGGCAGAGGAGCTGGCGGAGCCAGCACTGTTGGAAACGGTCCGGGTCACCTTGTACGTCCCGTACTGACTGAATACAAGCACAATACTGGGATCGCTCTCGTAGGTCAGGTTCCCGGCCGGCCTCCAGCTCCACATCCATGAATACGGGGGCGTATTGACGGCGTTCTCGGTGAACTGAACCCAAACATTGGGGTTCTGTTTCACGTATGCCATGGTGACGTTGCCGGAGATCGAGCTTGTCGGGGTCGTTACCGTACCTGACCCGGAACCGGATGACGTAGTGTTACTATAGGTTACCCCATTCGAGCAGGATTGCCCCGTGCAGGCAATGGTCACTTCTGTCAGAGTTACGTTAGTCTGCGCTCCCATGATGTTTACCGATGTTGCATTCGTTGGTACTGGTGTTGGTGTTGCCGGGGTATTTGCCGGGAGCGGGGTTGCCTCTCCTGCAATGTACGTGGTCGGCAGGGTTGGCGTTTCCTGCGCTGCCCCCCCGGATGCCGGGCCCGATCCGGACGCTGCAAGGGAGCACCCGCACGCTCCCACCAACAGTACAACTAAGAGACACGCGATGGCGCCCGGTTTATACATATTTTATTTTCATTTACTATAGTCTTAAACCATTCTATTTTTAATAATTATTGTTTATGGTATTAGGCATTTAGTGTTTTAGGAAATCACCGGAATCCAGACGAAAGATTGAAGAAAACAGCATCACTATAGTTAATGATGATGGAACGATCCCGGACGTTTTTTATCCTGATTTTTCTTGTCGGGTGCATGCTCTTTGCCGCCGGGTGTACCGCTCCCCGGACCGGAGATTCCCATAACACGACGATTGTTATTCAGGACTACAATACCTGGGCGGATGAGCAGGCGGCCTATGCCGGCCAGGTTAAACTTTCCCTTACGCAGCTGGAAACGACTCTCAATACCTATAACCGTGGGATGGCCGGCGGATCTCTGGATCCCGCAACGTTCCAGGGAGACGTGGCCGCAGACGGGCAGGCGCTCGGCCAGTGGGAGGCGGCAAATACGGCACTGGGCGCCGCCACTGATACCTTCTCTTCGGATACCTCGGCCCTTTCGTTTGGGAGCGATCAGGAAACGCCTTGGCTGGCCGGGCTGCTCGCACAGGATATGAAGATTTATGCCATCTCCATGACCAATGCAGAGCAGCATTTCGTGGATTATAACCGGGACATGGGCCAGTATCTTGCCGTAGCTGATCCGGATTACCGGGACGATTCCCTGCGTCTGGCGGCAATGGATGCAAAGACCCAGGCTCTCGCCTCCCTTTCCCAGGGCGATACTGCACTTTCCAATATCACGGCAACAGCGCAGCTCCTCCAGCAGCGCCAGTAATTTTTCGTATTTTTCCCGGCTCTTCCTGCGTATTCCCTGTCGGGTCTTGCCCTTCGGCTCGTCCTTCGGAATCGGCTGCGGGATTTTGGCTGACGTACAGCAGGAACAAGCTGCTGCTCCTGGGTGAAACCACAAAACGTCGTATAATCCCTACAGACCGGGGAGAAATGTATGCTGGTTTTGCCCCACTCTTTGCGATCTCTCGCCCAGCTATCCCATCTACTGGAGAATCCAGTCCTGCACGGTCTGGTTCATGGCACCTTCAATGGATGTTGAATTGGCCTCTGAGATAAGGGAGAGCGTTCCCTGGTTGTTGATACCAAGGTTGTAGATGCGGATCCAGGCATTGTCCAGGCTGGCGAGGTACTGCTGCCCGTTGATAGTCTCCAATGTTTGTGCAGATGCGGGTGTGAAATACCAGGTCAGCCCGGTCTGGAACTGCGTCATGGAGGGGATATAGATGCTGTCGATACTCCCTTTGTCAAGCAGGTTGCCGTTCACGTACACCTCCATATCCGGGAACGAAAACTTGAGGATCCGGTTGTGGTCGATAGTGATATCGCCTGGCTGGTTGCTATTGGCCACCACTCTCACGACGGCGCCTTTGGGCAGGTCGTGGTAGGTGCCGTTGATTGTAATGGCTGCCGGTGTATCGCTGACCACGAACTGGGCACTTGAGTTTGCTTCGAGATAGCCGGGTTTCCCGGTCTGGACAAGGATATCGCTGGTTGTCATATTGTACGGTGCAGTGACGGTGATGTACCCGTTTTGGACCACATCACTGCTGCCGTAGACATTGTTAACGGTAAGCCAGACATTGTAGGTTCCGGGATCCGTGAAGGTGATAAGGGGGTTTTGATCAGTCGAGACAGCATAGGGACTACTGGTACCGCCGTTGGCAAAGGAGATGTTCCATGCCTCCTGGAATGTCCAGTTCCACGAGGTCGGGTACCCGGTGGACTGATCGGCAAACCTGACCGTGAGCGGTGCCGGGCCGGTAAGCGGCTGTGCCGTAAAGTCGGCAACAACCCGGGGTGGTGTCACGATGACATCGTTCTGCTGGGTGAATGAATCGGTCTGGTCAGCACTTTTTACGGTCAGGGAGACATCGTAGCTGCCGGGCGATGCATAGTGATGGGTCGGGTTCTGATCGTGAGAACCGGTGCCGTCCCCGAAATCCCAGGACCACGATACCGGCGCGCCTGCCGACTGGTCCATAAACGAGACATTGAGCGGTGCAGGACCTTCATTGGGTGAGATCGCGGCGAATCCGGCAATCAGCGCAGATGAGATAGAATAACTTGAGGCTGTTCCCTCATAGTATGCGGGACCGGCAACGATCGTGAGGTCGTTTCCGGGGTTCTCTGAATCCTCGGTGAGAACGATGTAGTTGTTTCCTGGCCCGGCAAGGATTTTGCTGCCATTGATCAGAAGCTGCCTGACCTGTCCGTACGTCGGCTCAATAACAAAGGTGAGGTTTGCGTGGTACTGTTGCACCGAAGGGATGTTGCAGTCCCCGATATTCCCCTTTGCTACCTGGGTCCCGTTCACAAAGAGGGTGGCATCGGAAAGGCTGCAGCCTAGGATGTTGCCGCTGCGCAGGGAGACGGTACCGGTGGTGGTATCGGTGTTGCCTCGGATCTTTACCAGCGATCCCGCTGGTAATGCGATCCGCGCCCCGTTTACGGTGACCGAGGCGGCGCTGGTATTGGAGACAAAGGCGAGGTACGACCCTCTCTTTATCGCCCCGTTGCGGATGGTATCAAGGAGCACCTGCGATTCGCCGGACTGCCGGGCGTCAAGGACATCATTGATGGTCAGGGTCTGCCGGGCGCCGTCCTGCCGGGTAACCATGAGGGTGACGTTGTAGAGGCCCAGCCCTGCATATACGTGGGCCGGGTGCTGGAGGGACGAACTGGTGTTGTCGCCAAAATCCCACTGCCAGGTATCCGGGCTGCCCCGGCTCATGTCGAAAAACTGCACGGTAAGAGGGTTTGACTGGTCGGGCGAGGCCAGGAAATCGGCAACGAGAGGTGGCGCAAGAGGTGCGGCAAGGGCAGCGCCGGCGTCCCCGACAGGCAGGAGCAATGCTGTGCTGGCCTTGGGTTCGAACATGTGCGCAAGACTCGCAGGGCCCGGCAGGATATGGAAATACATCCCGAGGGCAGCGAGCACAACAAGTACCGCGATCAGGAGTGGAATGCGGACCTGTTTCCTGAGACGCGGCAGACGGACCTTTTTCCGGGGGAGGGAAACCTTGAGTTTCATGAAAGCTCCCCGCCGCGGGACCCCCGTGAAGGGTGCTTTGCATACCCGTGTACTATTGGTCGTCCCTTGAATGCCATGCGTATGAGCCCCGTGGTACCTGTGCGAATCATTCCCGAAAGTCCGGCAATTATTCCATATTTAGGTAATCTGCCAAAATATATCTTTTGAATTGGTAATATAGAGTTCCCTGTGCCGGAAACCAGCGGCGCAGGCCTGGTCTGCAGGTCTCTCCCGGCACTGCCGGCGCATCCCCGCAGGCCGGAGTCATACCCATTATTTAGCCAGCCTCCACTGTACGGGGCTGAAACTGTTGAAGCCCGCCTGGACATACGTGTCCTTGAGATCCGCTGCAACCGATGCAGGCACTTCGTAGATCAGGTAGCCGTCGATGGCGTTGCTTCGCCCGGGCCTGATGAAATACCCCTGGCCGTTGGTGTCCGGAGGCGACGGCGGTATCAATGCGCTGTTGATGCCGGTGTAGTTCGTGGCTAGGGTCTGGTTCTGCCCGAAGACATTATACCCGGTCAGGAATGCATAGTCCCGTTTCTGCTGGCCGATCTCGCGGATCCACTGGTAGGGCAGCTTATCGAAATTCGCGGTGTAATAGGTGATCTCGCTCTGGCTGAGGACAGATGTGTCGAAGTAGATATTATGGGTGTAGGTCTGGCCGTTGTTGACAACCACGAACGAGTCAGCCGAGGGCACAATGGCGGTCATGTTCCCCGTGTCCTCGATCCGGATGAAGATGACCAGGAACACATCGCCGCTCTGCACCGGGGTCTGCTGGACAAACCGGTTCCAGTCTATGTCCCACCAGAAGTAGAACGGGAGGACGGACGTGTTGTACACCGTGGCAAAGCTGGGCCGGTAGTTGTCGCCGTACCAGTAGGATTCGCCCAGGTCGAGCGCAGATTTGACCGGGACTGCCGGAGCCTGGGCGGGGGTGGCTGCCACCAATGCCGGTGTCAGAGTTACGGCCGGTGAAGGAGTGGCCGTTGCTGCGGTGGAGACAGAGTTTTTGTCGCCAGCGTCCTCTGATGCCATCAGAGCGGCAAGCTGGGCATTCCGGTCAGTTGTCGTTCCGGCTGCCGTGGTTGGGATGCTTCCGGTACTACCGGCAGCTGACAGGCTCAAGTTTATCGAAGTGACGGTCTGGTTTACCACCCTGATCTGGAGGTTTCCATCCTGCAGGTCAAAGGAGAAGACCGGGTTGTTCATTTTCTGCAGCGTGATGAGATCCTGCGGCTGAAGGTTAAAAGTGAAGATGGGGGTGTTTACCACCCCTGCCGATGAGGTACCGGCCTCCTGCGCGGCGGCGACCGTGGTGATTGGCGGGATGAAGAGGTGGGCGGAAAAAATGAATCCTACGATGAGGATCAGGCAGATCCCGAGAAGGACGGCGGCAATGGCTCCCGCCCGGCTGCCGAGAAGCGGGTTCTTCTTCTTCTTCTGCCCGAGTATCTTGAGGCTTCTCCGGAGCAGGAACAGGGCGATGATCGCGCAAATGGCACAGATCACGATGGTAAAGGCAATCGCCTTGAGGAAATCCGAAAGCCCGCCGGTCCCTGCCGGGCTCAGTGCCGGGACTATGGCTGCTAGGACAAGGAGGAGCGCAGCCACCAGGATGAACGGTACAAGTGTCAGGAGGAACGGGCGGATGAAGTCACGGAGGTTTAACCTGCGCTTTGGCTTTTCTTCGTGAGGTACCGGTGGTTCCTGCCGGGGTGACGGGGCAGGTGCCGACAGCGTACCGCGGATTTTCTGGAACCAGGTAATGACTTTGAGCTGGTACTTCGTCTTCACCGGTGAAGACCGTTCCTCTCCTGCTGGCGAAGCATCGCCGGGATCCTTTTTTTGGGGTACCTCGGAAGATGTTTCTTCTTTGGAGGACGGGAGGGTATCAATGGGTTGTGCTGTGTCTGACATAGGAGCAGCTGGTACAGGATCATCTGGTTCTTGCGGTCTGTTGGTCATTTCGGTTATGGAACGGGTTGCTGGTTCGAGGCCGGGGAGATCCTCTTTTTTCAGGTCTTCGCACTGTGCGGTGTTCCCGCTGTCCGCTCGCCACAGATATCCGGCAATGTTGGTTAAAACCGAAGAAGATCGTCCGGCATCCATATGCCCCTGAGTTCTTGCTGTAGTACAGAAAAGAATGCCTTTTGCCGAGAGGTTGACGAGCATTACGATAACAATGAGAACAAATGCCGCAGCAAATACCGACGATACGGGATAAACATTCGAATTTTCATAGGCAGTATAAAGGTATACCGGGATTGTCCCGACAAGGTTGTTGAGCGGATAAATCTTGATACCGAGAAGCATCTGGTGATTTGCCGCGATCATGAATTCCGGCATGTGCGAAGAGTAGCCCACGGTTAAGAGGACCACCGCCGATTCTTCGGCAGCCCTGCCAAAGCCGAGGATAGCCCCGACACTAATCCCGGAGAATGCAGAAGGAATGATAATGTCCCGGATCGTCTGCCATTTTGTTGCCCCGAGCGCATAGCTGCCTTCCTCAAGTTCGCAGGGTACACGATCGATTGCATCCTCGGTTGCACGTTCGATTACCGGCAATATAAGGGTAGCAAGCGCAATTGACCCGGCCATAAGGGATTCTCCCCCGGTAATCGGTTTGAGGTAAACGACGAGGAGGAAAAGGGCGACCACACCTAATACAATCGAGGGGGTCCCTGACAGGACTTCAATCATGAGCCGCAAAACCCGGGTGATTTGGTTGTCCGGGGCATATCTTCTGAGATAGATGGCGGTCCCGATTGCAAAGGGAATCGCAAGAATGGTTGAAATAACGGCCAGAAGGAACGTCCCGACAATAGCATTTGCCACACCGGTTCCAAAGGCATAGGCCGTTTGGCTGTCCGGTGTGAGAAGGAAATGCAGGTTGAGAGATCCGAGACCTTTCAGGAAGACAACTGCAATAATGAAGATGAGCATGCCTGCAGCAAAGACCGCTGCAGCTCCGCAGATCCCCTTCATCATCGTCCCTTTGAGATTCCTGTAGTTCATGCGGCGCCTTCCATTTGTTTTTTCATCCGGTCGCTGATGATATGGATTGCAGCGATAAAGGCGAACTCCATGATTAAGAGGATCGCGGCCAGGGCAAAGAGTGCACTTTTTGCCTGGGGATCAATGAGATAATTCCCGATATCAAGAAGGATTTTGGAGGTCAGTGGCTCGCCCACGCTGAGAAACGAAGACGGAGTGGTGGCTACATCTCCTATCAGCATGACGACTGCCATAGTCTCCCCCATTGCCCGCATGGTGCCCATGATCACACCGGTTATGGTGCCGGCAAAGGAGGCGGGAATGATAAGGTGCCAGATGGTCTCCCACTGGGTTGCCCCGAGCGCGGCTGAACCCTCCCGCAGTTCCGTGGGTACTCCCCGCATAGCTTCCCGCGAGAGGGTGACGATGGTGGGGAGGATCATGATGGCAAGGACGGTAGATGCAAGGGGTATTCCCACCCCGTTGCTACTCGCACCTTCCCCTATGAGGGGAATAAACCCAAAGGTATGTGCCAGAAACGGATTGATAACATCTGAGAAATACGTTCGCAGGACAAAAAAGCCAAAGATACCATATACGACCGATGGTATCCCCACCAGCAGTTCGATTAAGGTCGTCAGTATCCGGTCAAGCCAAGGCGGGGCCCATTCCGACAGGAAGAGGGCTGTTGCCAGGCCCAAAGGGACAGCGAGAACCAAGGTTGCCGCGGTCACCATGAGGGTTGCGGCAATAAACGACCAGGCACCATACTGCTGTGTGGAATAGTCCCACGTGGATCCAAAGAGGATCCCCGCCCCTTCGTGCCCCAGAGCCGGGGCTGCGGTTCCGAAAATGAAACCAACGATGGTAATTACACTGAGGGCAGTTACTAAGGAACAGAAGAGAAAGAGCAGTTTGTGGTAGTCATATCTTCCGTTCATGGTAAAAAAGAAAAAAAATGGTTATGGGTTTCAACTTCAGTTGATGAAGTCGTACATCGAGTAGACACCGGCGTTGCTGAACGCGGTTACTTCGTTCGGTGACTTAGCGAACTGGATCAGGCCAGTGACGATGCTGCTTGCTGAGGAGGTACCCTCGGTGATCTGGTTGCCGTTGAAGGTGCTCGGGGCGGATCCAGTGGTGATCCAGTAGAGACCGCCGACAAGGCCCTGCGGGTAGTTAACGTTCAGGCTCTCATAGGCTGCGGGTGAGGACGTTACTACAGTGGTGTCCTGTGCCTTGCCGTAGTACCAGTCCTTGAGTGCGTTCTTGATGTTGATGTGGGTCGGAACGTAGACATGGCTGTTGGCATAGATATCGACGACTGAAATGCCCGATGCGGTGGTGTTGCTGCTTGAGCCGCCGGTGATTGCATAGCCCGAGTCAACAAAGCCAAAGGCCGGCTTAGCTCCGGTTCCCGCCTGGACATCAGCGAGCAGTGCTGCATTGCTGGTTGCAGTCAGTGCATTGGTAACACCGTTGCTCTGCTGGGTTGTGGTGAGTCCTGCCCACTTGAATGCGGTGCCCATGGTAGCAGATCCGGCTTCACGCTGGTAGACGCTGATGTTTCCAGCAGTGTTGACGGCCACCACATCGGCGGCAGTTACCTTACTGTTGAAGGTGCCGACATCGATTGTACCATCGCTGTATAAGTTGTTGTAGATGGCTGCGACATCGCCTGCAGCGATACCGCCATTGCTACCGTACGAGAATGCATTACCGTTGGGGTAGCTGGTATTTGCAGACTGGATGAAAACGACACCGCGGCCGCCAATCTGGGTAAAGTAGAGGTTCTGGTAGATCTGGCTGGTCGGGTTGTTGGTGACAGCGGACGTGATGGTTGATGCGCCTGACACTGCGCCGATATCAGCGATGCCGAGTGCAACGGACTGCGGGCCTACGGAGGAGCCGCCGCCCTGAACGTTAATCTGGACGCCCGGGTTTGCGCGCTCGTAGTCGGCTGCAATGTTCTGCTCAACCGGAATGGCGGTTGTCGAACCAGCGATGATGATCTCGTTCTGTGATGCAGAGGCTGCCTGCGAGGAGGAGGCCTGTTTCGATACCTGGGTTGAGAAGGTACCCATTATGGTACCTACGGCAACTGCACCGATGACTGCGACGACGATAAGGACGAGGGTCGCGACAATCGGAGAGACTGCCATCTCATTGTTCATGCGTTTCATGTTTGCGTACATTGCTGTTTCACCTTGGTGTTCGTGGATGGGATTTTTGAAAAAATTATGTAGAGACTAATGGATTTGCCACGGAGTTTTCTGGTGAAGTTCATTCATCCCCCACAGATGTCAATTCACCAATGAGATAATGGACTCCGGACTATATATTTTTAGCGTTTTTGATATAGATTTAAGGTTTTGCAATATAGTGATCGCCATAGGATATAGGGATTATGGGTTTACGACGGTTCTTCATGTTGCGCGATGAAAACGAGCTCTTATGACCAAATATGCCTATGCTGAAAAGGTAGTTCGCGATCAATACAATCTGGAGTCTTTTAGCCTGGTGAGGGTTCGAACATTTTTTTGGGAGGGAGATTTTTGATGTCCTTACCCGGTCAACTAAACCCGGGATTCCCTTTCATGAAAAATGCATCCTGAATCCGTTTCCGAATGGCATTATGCGTGTTCCACAAAGCCACGCCAATACAAATATCCCCATTAATCCGATGGATTGAATGTACATTAATGGAAATGGCAACGCATTTGTGTTGCACAGGATATTGACAAGAACCGGAAGTGCTGCTACGGATACAGCTATGGTTTTTATCACAAAACCGGAATCCTTAAACAGAACGTACAGAGGGACAACGAGGATAATAAAATCGTAAGGCCCTGCAAAGGGTAAGAGAATAAAAATCCCTGCCGCCGCAATTGAAATTGTTTTTAAGGTAGGCCCATTATCTTTGTAGTATATCCCCACAAGCAATAGGATCGTTACGATAAATGCGGCACATATAACAATCCATAATATCCCGTTACCTATGATATCTTTTAATAACAGGAATAATACGGGGGAAAGCCATCCGCCCGGTTTTATGAAGGTATTGCTGCTTCCAAACGTTCTTTGAAAATACGTAAGGAAAAGCGCATGATCAAAGATTGCATCCATAACAAAGAAGGATACTGTTATTGCGCAGGTCAGGAGAATTGTTTTTATCCGATCTGCCAGGCTTCGTTTTGTGAAGAACAATAACAGGATAAATGGCGCGGTAAATAAGGAAACCGCTGCCGATATTCCCATAACAATGCCAGACCATTCATAATATCCTTTGGCGATAAGGACAAATGCAACAGTGAGCAGGAACATAAACAGGATCGGGATATTCCCCGTTACAATATCCCATTCCAGCGCCATAAATCCCGTTACAGCAAAAGTGGCGAGGAGAACATAGTCCGGTTTTTTATCGATTCCTGACAATATCCCAAGAGCCAGAAGAAAAAGCAATCCCATTATTGAGTAATAAACGTTCAGCGATCTGTAATCAAAGATCGGGAAATAGTTAATGATCTGGAAAAACCGGAATGTGTGGGGCGGGTAATCCGGGATTAATACGGTGCCGAAGATGGGGTTCTCATAGGTGGAGATAATGTTAAAATCGTAGGGATTTTGCCCATTACTCATCGCTCGTACCGATGCAACATATACCCCGTAATCCCACCCATAGGTCATGGTCGAAATCTGGCCGGGATTTGGTTGGTTTACGATGCGATTAATCTCAAAGACGTTGCAAGCAATAAACATAAGACATACTGCAAAAAATATCGCTTGCCATTTTTTGATGGGGATCATTTCGGCACTTCCCGCCCGTACCACTGCCACAGGTTGGCGGATGCCATCACCGGCGATCCGCAATACGAGCATGTTTTTAATGGCCGCGTTTTGGCTCCGGTGCGGTTGTTTATCATGATCAATAGGGTGTCGGTTTCATCATGATTTAACCGATCCTCTCAATAAGTATACATTTCCCGTCAACATTATCGCAGCTGAATGCTTCAGCCATGCCACGGGAGTATCTTTTTTTGTAAACACGAAATGGAAGCAAGCATCCAGGATCCTTAAATCCACCTCCTTCCGATAATTGCATAATCTCGTTTTCTATGATGTATCCTCTCTATTGTGGGCGTGCCGATCGCTTTATCACCGTAATTATACTATTCTGCATCTGGTCGGTTCATCATCTTACCATGCGTGTAACGAAATGTATGATTTGCCTGGTTTAACCATACTCAACCCGTTTATGCTAATCTGTTTCGTAAGTACAACCCCTCCCCAATCCTGATCTCCAACGATCATCAAAATATGAGCATTTACACGTTTCACAACGATATGACCGTCAAGCCATTCCCCACAGGCGGGAATCTACTTTCGGATCTACTGACGCTGACTTTCTTTCGGATATATGGCAGAGCATACCTTGGTCCTGCTGCCCGGATGGTCCGTTGGGGGCCGGTGTATTTTCTTGTGTTTGCGCGATCAGAATCGGATTTGCAAGGTCAGGCTCACAAACGCCAGGGGTCCCCTCCACGTACATGCAGACCCGGGGAGGGGGGTAGGCCCCTGTTGAAAAAGTTGGGTGAGGGGGGGTGGGGGTTACCCTCCCCCCCCGTTTTGGGTATTGTGCGTGCCGGTCTCCGGTATGAGTTCCACAGGAAATCCGGGTTATTATGATGGTGCAGGGAGGGGGGGTAGGGGGCACCCCCCTCCCCCCTGCTTCTTTGCCGGATATTTTCCGGCCGTTGGGTTTTTGATCCGGAGAAATCCGGGCCGTACGAACTTTCGCCCGGAACTTTTTTGGATCTTTATAGTTTTCGAACCGGGAAAAACCCGGCCGGAAAACTTTCAGGCCGACTTTTTTTGCAATTTTCAACGTTCGCGGCAAAAATTTTCCGGCCCGGAAAATTTCACGGCCAAAAAAAGTCCGGGTTTCCGGTCCTCCTAACCCGGGTCATATGCCGGGATTTACGACGGACACTCGGGTTGCCTGTCGTACTCGTACCTTTTTTCCCAACTTTCGCGCCAGATTTTTTTGCATTTTCGACTTTCAACCGGAAAAATTTTCGGTTTTTCAGATTTCAAACCGAAAAAAATACGGCCAAACAAAATTCGCAGCAAAAAAGATCCAGGCTTACCAACGTTCGGGCCGGAAATATTTGGCCGGAAAAAATTTCGAACCGTGCAACCGGAACGTGATGGGCCGGATCGTTTTCCGGAGGTATATTACCTCTCCGTCGTAAAACCCGTGGTGATGAGGGCGTTTTCCACCTTTCGCTGTGATCTTTTTACAAAATTTCGGGCGCAAAAGTTTGTACAAGGCAACCTGTTCCGGTACAAACGGTTCCGCAGAGATACCCCAGTGAGGATATCCCCTCTCTGTCACGGAAGCATGGATCCGGCCCTTCCGGAGATCTGTCTATGTGCCGTACAAACCTTTTTTTGGAGAATAGACATGACCGCAGCACTTCATTTGTTGTGTAATCCTTGATGCCTGAACACGCGGTGAACCCGCGATTATTGCCGTTTGGACAATGTACGTATAACCGGGAGAAACCGGGCAGGAATTTTGACGGATTCCCTTTTTAGTCTCTAAAGGCAGATCTTTGAAAAAATCCAAATTCCGCTCCTTGCTCGGTTTTGGTCCTTTCTCACTAAAACAACTATATATTTACCAAAACAAATATAGTGCATGTACTCTGAACTAAAGGAACTGCTTTTTCATCCCGACCTGTTTTTCACCCGGAAAACCGGAGAAAAAATTGATCTCTTAATTCCAGCGATTATTGTTTTAATTGGCAGTATGGTCGGACTCATAACATCATTTATTGTCAGTGGGTTTTTGAATATAACAGAATCGAGAAATATACTGGTAGTTCTGACGCCGACCAATTTTCTTATTATTCTCTTAACGCCATTCCTTGCCTGGTTCCTGCTTTCCGGTGTACTTTATGCAGTATCCCGGTTGTGGTCTGGTGAGGGAACCTTTGTTGCAACCCTTCAGAATACCGGGTACGGAGCACTGCCTCTTACCATACTTGCCATAGTTCCTATTATTAATGGCATATTTCTCAATGTTAACGTTAAAATTCCCCAGATAATTGGTTTTGGTATTGTTATCGTATTCGATCTTGTTACTCTCCTGTTTGTACTCTGGAGTGGGTACCTTTGGACATACGCCATGGAAAAAACCCATACGATCACCCATGGAAAAGCTGTCGCCACAGCCTCGATTGCGGTCCTTCTGTTTTTAAGTTATGATGTCATCAATAATCTGGGACTTGTAAACCTATTCCCCCATTAATTTTTGTAAAAACCGCCTTGCACCCCGGATAGTCCGTCAGGTAAAGGTCCAGTACCCGTCCCGGTCTTTTTGAACGGATCGCCCGATTTTTCCAGCTGCACCCGGGCACGGTTTTTCGAAACACTATCAACCAGTCTCGCCCACTCATGCATTTGCCACGTATCAGAGCTCTGCTTTCATTGCGCTCTGGGGCGTATCCATTTCCGGCAGGTTGAGTTCCAGCGTGACCGGGCAGTGGTCCGATCCGTTGATCTCGTGCAGGATCGCCGCGTCGGCTACAAACGGACGCAATGCCTGGCTCACAAAGCAGTAATCGATCCGCCAGCCAAAGTTCCGCTCCCGGGAATTGTTCTGGAACGGCCAGCGCGTATAGTAGCCGGGGCCCGGATGGAAGATCCGGAACGTATCGGTGAACCCGAGCGAGATCAGCTGGTCGATCCTCCCACGTTCATCCGGGGATATTCCAACCTGGCGGACCGGCTTTTTGGGGGGATTGTAAAGGTCGTTATTGGTATGCGCCACGTTGAAATCGCCGCAGATGATCACTGCCCGGCCCTGTTCGCAGAGCGAGTGGATATACAGGAGGAAGGCATCGTAGAACTGGAGCTTGTTGTCCAGGTTTCCCATCGGTTTTATTCCGAGGGGAAAGGCAATGTTGAGCAGCACGAAACTGCCGTAATCCGCTATAAGGACCCGGCCCTTAGTATCAAAGACCGGGTCGCCAAAGCCATACTGGACAGAGAGGGGATTGTGCCGGGTAAAGAGCCCCACCCCCGCCGTGCTTCCTGCCGGAACCGCAGAAAAAAAGGTATGGTAGCCGTACAGGTTCCGCACCCGCTCCGGAAGTTTCTCCTCAGAGGCCTTGGTCTCCTGGACACAGACGATATCCGGGTTGTGCCGGAAGACCGGCAGGAAATGTTTGCGGTCATAGCACCCGCGGAGGCCGTTCACGTTCCAGGAAAGGATGGTCAGAATCCCGCATCACCCTTATGGTTTTTTCCCTTCGTTCAGATCCTTGAGGAGCCCTTTGATCTCCGCTGCATCCCTGGTGTACATCCGCTGGAGGACCTGTACCTGGCGATCCTGCCAGAGGCTGAAACCGAAGATGAGGATAAAAAGCCCTATAGCGATCGAGAGGGCCCCCCACTTTGTCGTGTACGGCCAGGGCAGGAGATTGAACCCGTGGTAGATAAAGAGCGGCCCCGCGATCATCATGACCGCTGCCGAGATCACATAGACGAGATTCTCTTTCCTGAACTCTTCATCGCTCACCTGCCGGTCATCAATAAGCATTCTTCTGGGATCGGGTAATTTCATACACATATCACCTGTTCTGCCGGGTCCGGATTTTTCTGCCCGGGATTTTTTGTCGTTTTCATCGTTCGGATCTCCTCTTCATCATCGGATTTCAGGTAAAGTCACTGCTCAGTACCTGGAGCTCGGGGTACACGCGCTGCATATCCTGCACCGCACTCTGTGCGGCCTTGAGGTTCTCAGTAAAGCCCGCCGGATCATGGTTGTGATCGGCCACGACTGCCTTCATGCAGGCAGTGTCGGCATCATCGGAACTCTGGATGATCTCGCCAGTCTGCTCCAGGACCATGGCAATGGTAAACCCGGAGTCCGTTGCCGGCGATGCACTGGATTTTGCCGAAGTGAACTCGTCCTGTCCCCGGGTCATCTCGCTCTCGCCTTCTGCAAACTCGTCGCATACCGCCATCTTCTCCTTTGATGTCTGCATCGAGGGTACGGAGGCAAGATCAAAGAGTGCGGAGGTGCAGCGGTTGTACCCGGTGACAAAGTCTGCTACCCCGGTCTGCCATGATGAGGAATAGTTCTGGTTATCGGCATCGGTCGGGACCAGGTTCTGGGAATATCCCTGGACACTGGTCTGCATGTACTCGTTTCCCGGCTGGGAGACCTGCTTATAAAATACCTGCGAACCGAAGGCAAAGATCGATTGTGCATCGATCTCACTGCTGTTCTGATTCCCGGAGGGTGCGGAAAGCGGGTTTAAGGCAGGTGCGACGTACAACGTGGTTGCTAGGAGAGCCCCGATGAGGATACCGTATTTCAGGATAATCAGGTTCACCGTTGCACGACCTGGGAGGGGGAAAAAGACCCGGTACGTGGGCGTGCCGGTATCTATACTTAAGATATAATCTCTATATTAAAAAGATGTTGAACAAAGATTTTTCATTTTTATTGTGATAATTGAACTACCTATTTATAGGGGGACAGGGAATATTCACATAACGAGCAGCAGTCCGGGGTATCCCTTGTGATGCAGTGCACGACCCTGCCCTCCCGTTTTGAATCCCTGGTGCAAACATTATTTCCGGATGAAATCGCCATAGACAGCGAGTGGCTGATTTTCCTGACGTTCCTGGTTATCTTCGACGTCCTCTCCACGACCCTGCTTCTCTGGAAAGGTGCGGGTGCCGGTGCGGCAACCGAGGCAAATCCCTTCATGGCGTTCATCGTATACCGTCCCCTGCTCCATCTCGGTCTCAAACTGCTGTTTGCCCTTTTTACGATCATTGTTGCAACCATCATGGAGCGTAACTACCGGGGCCTTGGCCTACGGATCGTACAGGTTGCCTGTATCCCCTACATGCTTGCATTCACGGTGAACCTGTTCTGGCTCATGTATTCGGACAAGCTGCTGATCCTTGCGCACGGCTAGGGCTGTCTTTTTCCCACGGTTTTTCTGCAGGCGTTCCGGTTTTTATCCGGATACTCAGGCATCCCCGGTCTCTTCCGGTAAAAGATCACCCCGGCTTCCCGGGATCTCAAAAAAACAGGAGGGTATCATGAAGAAGTTGTTGTGTGCCTGACCGCCATCATGATCGCCAGGTAAAGGATGCAAACGGCCAAAACGGAAACGATCAGCGGGATAACAAGATCGAAATCTCCGTAGACAGAGAGGCTTCCTGCGGTGAGAAGTGTGAGACAGGCAGCGGCGGGAATAATAATATGATTCATCCTGTCCGGGTTTGTTTGTGTTCTGCTCATGGGTTGATTCACTTCTCTTGTTCGTATACAGGTCGGTCCTTTTGTGCTCCCCCGCGCTACCTGCTCGGGGAAGTATTCTGTCCGGGTCAGAATATATTCTTTTTGAATTTAAAATATAGTAGAATATGATTGATATAGAGACTATTGGCCCTCTGGCAGCGTCCCTATGGGGAAGAACGGGCCTGACGGAGGAAAGAATAGCCAAACAGGCTGATCGCAATGATTACCGACAAAAACGAGAGTGCCACAATGCTGTTCGAGTACCATGCAGCCTTCACCTGCCATGAGAGGCCTCCCAGTACGTGTATCAGGCTTACCAGCAGGACCAGCCCGACACCATACCGGTAATAGGCGGTCGTATGCAGGATACGAAGTACGGCATAGGCAGTAGCGTAGTAAAAAATAACAAGTACAAGGAAATAGACCGCCATGCTGTTGTGCGTTACGGCAAACCGTACGAGAGGACTTGCTTCCCACTGGAGGATCATGCCGGTGTTTCCGGCAAGAAAAAAGGTCAGGGCGTAATCGGTACTTACCGCAAGCGGCGGAATTACCGCAATGTACGCCGGTGCATCATAGATGCGTTGTGCGAGGGCTCTGATGGTCTGCATGATGGCTGCATTACAAAGACTCGCCCTGTTCTGAGTGGATCTCTGTGAGGGATGAATTATAGTTTGTGTCTTTATTATATAAACTTTCCTTATTTGGGAAACGATTTTAAGGGGATTTAAATGGTAACATTCGTGTGTTCGTGGGAAATTTTGTTGTTTGCCCTCATTAACCGGTTTTCCGACAGCCCCTCGTGGGGAAGATCGGTCTGGAAAGGCCTTATGAACGGGGAGATGCAAACGATAAGTAATGGCACCCGTTCATGGCATGGATACTTTCCCGCAAAAGAGCGTGATCCTGATAGAAGAAGATACGGGAATTACCAAGTCCGTCTATGCCCAGTATATTGCCGCCGATGCCGCATCTGCCGGCAAGGAAGTATGGTACATTACGGCCCGGCCGGCTGAGGGTATCACAGGCGAAATGACCCGCATGCGCATCCTGCCCGCCAAAGGATTTCAAGTCGAGGAGATGCATGATACTGCCCCCGGGACACTTCTCGATCACCTCACTCTCCATGGCAACGGCGATCTGGTGATTGTTGACCAGTTCGCCCTTTATTTCATCGATATGCCGCTCTCCGAGTTCCGTGAGGGGATCGCCCGAATCAGTGCCGCGGCAAAGGCAGGCCGGGTCTTTCTCCTGCTCGTGGATCGCGGGGTTCTCCCGGATCGCCACGAGGTCCTGGTACGGGCAATGGCGGACGGGGTCATCCAGATCACCACGGTTACCGAAGGCGACAAGCTCAAGCGCTACCTTCACATTCCCAAGATGCAGGGTACCCGTCCTTTGGACAAGATGCTTCCCTTCACCGTCAGCGAAGAAGGGTTCCTGATCGATACCCGCGAAAGGCACGGATAAGCTCCTGTCAGGACCGTATTTCCCTGGCAACAGGGACGAAATTTACCCGGCCAAGTGTAACGTAAACCGAATTACAACGCCTGACGAAGGATCTCCTGCCACCCTGTCGTCAGCCCAGACCCGGCCACCGTACCCCTCCACGAGCATCTTGACAATGTGGAGCCCGAGGCCATAGCTGCTCCGGGTCTTGGAATCCTTGGCAAACCGGTCAAAGATACCCTTTTTCATCTCATCGGAGATCCCCGGCCCGTTATCAGCAACCGAAATTTCGATCATTCCTGCACCTGCATCTGTGGCAAAGACCCCGATGGATACGCCGGGCCCGCCGAATTTCAGGCTGTTTGAGAACAGATTGTCGAAAACGACTCCGAGCATATCATTGGCAAGAACCATGCGATCGCAGTTCTCCACGGATATACTAATCTCCGGGCGGGCCGCTGACTCTCTTTTTACGATATCCTCGAGGTTCACCGCAACGACGCCGGGCTGCATCTTGTAAATGCGGCTGATGGTCTCGATATTGCGGATCACGTTGTTGCTTTTCTGGGCAAGATCGATGATCTTTTTGAGGAACCGCTTTTCATTCTCACGGGCGGTCTCGGTGAGGTACTCGGCGTACCCCCGGAGGCCCATGATGGCGTTGAGAATTTCATAGGTGATCACATCGAGGTAAATATCGAGATACAGGTTGGCCTTCCGGTTGAGTTCCTCAAGTTCGTGGTTGCGGTGCGCAAGCTCGTCCTGTGCAACCGAGAGTTCCTCCTGGTTCTCTTCAAGGTCTGCAAGCATCTGGTTGAAGGCCCGGCTCACCGAGACGATCTCCTCGTCTCCTTTTTCCGGGATACGGTAAGTGAGGTCCCCGGACCGGCCTATGCTCTGCATTTCATTATCCAGGGCGCTGAGTGGCCCCAGGACAAAGCGCTGGAGTAAAAACTGGACTGCCAGGATAAAAAAGGCGCTCATGACAATGATACAAGCCGCAATGATCAGGATGGAGGTCTGTACATCTGAGTAGACCGTACGATCCATAAACACCTGCACCATAAGGAAGGTGGGCTTGTCTTCGATCCCGGAGAGCATTGCCGCACCACTCATCAGGCTGTTGTTGACCGGCTGGCTGATAATCGCACCCTTTTTCATGTTTTGCAGATCCGTGGCGGTGAATGTACCAAAACTGACCGTCGGTGAAGCCGGCCCAAGAGTAAAGGCAGGCAC
>Ga0326728_10011317_pt1 | contig 20439 bp, 15 predicted proteins | sample MB3enrmetagenome_FD_207602 | JGI IMG/M metagenome (GOLD analysis project Ga0326728, IMG submission 207602) | Lab enriched peat soil microbial communities from McLean, Ithaca, NY, United States - MB31MN | ecosystem: Environmental > Terrestrial > Soil > Wetlands > Peat | place: USA: New York... | reverse complement strand
GATTCGACGAGGCGAGCCTTGGTCGGTATGAGCCCAAAACGAATCCCACAAGGGGAAAGGCGCGAGAAAAATCCCACCGCCACCCCAACGGAGAACTTTTGCTTGACAACGCCGATGCCGTTATAGATGCGCTACCCGCTTTGGCTAGAGTTTCATTACCGGCAGGCCGGGGATGCGCTCGAAGTGGCGAACGTTGACCGTCAACACGGAGTAGTGGAGAGATAATGCCGTCGCACCGATAAGCAAATCGGCAAACGGAATCACGATCCCACGGCTCTGCTGTTCTCCGTCGAGCCTGCCTGCCAGCAGCGCTGTCTCTCGAGTGTACGGATATACCGTCAGGTCTGCGAGCAGTTCGTTAAGGAAGGCCTCGCGGCGAGAGCGTATCTCCGGTGTGGGTGCGCGATAGATGCCGTGAACCAGTTCGGTCAGGCCTACGGCGCTGAGCGCGGCGTCCTGGTCGCCGGTGGCGCGGAGGATTCCTCCGATCAACTGTTCGACCGTCTCCCCGCGACGTTCCGCAGCGATAATGACGCTGGAGTCGAGGATTAGTCCCATGCGGGTGGCTTCAGGGGTTCGCGATGGCTCTCGATCGCGGTTGCCACGTCCTTGGCGAAGTTCTCATCCAGGGTGGCCGTCGAGCCGTGCTCGCGGGCGAGGCGAAGAGATTCGGAGAGCCGCCGGACATGCGGTTCGGCCGGCCGCACCACGGCGACGGGCCGTGTCCCGTTCTTAATGACCACTTCCGCGCCCTCGCGTACCCGCGCCAGCAGCGACCCGAAGTCGCGCGTTGCCTCCGCTTCCGACATGTCGATCACGTGCTTGGCCATGCCCTCATTATACCTTCACTAGTTTCAATCGGCTAGGTCGTAAGATGGCAGGTGGGGATCGGATGATCCGGTGATCGGGTGAAGGATTCGCCTCGCAGCGGCGTAGCGCGGACCGCCGCCTTGGCGGTCCGCGGTTCTTCCCCTGCCCTTGGGACGAATCTACCGTAGGAGGCGCTGTCGTTGACATTGGTGGTCTGCGCCCGGTAAGAGCCGCGGACCGCAAAGGCGGCGGTCCGCGCTACAACGCCTCCCCCACTCTTGAATCTTGAATCTGCAATCTCGAATTCCAGCGGGGTAGCGACGTACGCGTTCTGGGCGATCGTCTGCGGTTCTTCGTCCGTCCGCGGGATTGCATGTTTGGATGCTAATATCAGGGTTGATGTTCCCATGTTAAGAACCGCAGAGGAAGCCCCAATGCGGCTACCTCTGCTCCCCGCTACTTTTCAGCAGACATGAGGATTGTTAAGTGAACAGTATTGGACCCAGCCCGCTCCGGTTTGGCAAAAAGGAAAAGAAAATTGACGGTGGGACAAAATGTCGTATCTAAAGGATTCCATTGGAATTAAATTGACAAAGCGGCTGCCGAAGGACATAGTCATCCGCGTCGCCTTGCCTCTCGTAAAGACGGCGTTCCCAAGGAGTGGAGAGAGCCAAATTACCAGCAACGTTTCACATTGTGGGTTCCTTAACCCACGCGCAACGAGTTCCCCCATGACCCGCGTGGTCACAACCAAGTACGAAGACAGCCGAGAGGGCGGCTCCGTTTAGTTTCGACACCTTGGGGCTGTTTTCGAAGGAGAAAAAATATGAGCAAAGAATCAGCAGAGAGTTACTTGAAACGCATGAAGAATGATACGGCGTTTGCCGGGCGTGTTACCTCGTGCAAAGACGCGAAAGCCCGGGCGGCGCTGGTGAAGGCCGAGGGGTTTGAATTCACAAATGATGAGCTTCATTCCCTCCATGACCTGAATGAGAAGGACCTGGAAGGAGTGGTAGGCGGAGCGTCGAAACCCCACTTCAGCGATTGCGGAGGGTATCAAGGCGCTGAATGTTGTTAGTAAGTTTCATGCGATGAGCACGAACCTCCGTTCGCGACGCCTGGGGGACGCGACGCTTTGGAACCCCAGGCGGGGCGACGGAGAGCGGGCCAGATTGGAGGTCGGCGCGCTCCAGTGAGTGACAGGGAGAAAGCGCCGATCTCCAACAGTTTCGTCAAAGAGATCCGATTTGGTCTTCCCACCCTGCGCGGGATACCCTGCCCATTAACCCAAGCGCGAGAAGGCAGTCGGCAGTTCGTGCCCGAAATTACGGAAAGTCCAGCGGGCAGAACTTGGGCGGAATGATGTCCTGGTCCACCAGGAATGCGCGGTCGGACTCGTCAAACTGGCAGGTCACCCAAGCCGCGAGTTCAACCCTTCGTTGGTAGATGCGGCACATGTCCTCGGAGGGCGAAAACACGGAGCCGCCGATTCCGGCGTTGTCATGCATGCAGCCCCCCCCGCAGTGATATCTGGCAAAGCAGTTCATGCAGGGTTCGGCATATTCCACCGGACTCTGCTGATACGCCTCCCGGCGCAACTCCTTTTCGAAAACCGTCCCCAACTTATAGGTGTCCTGTCCCACGAATCGGTGGCACAGAAAGACATCGCCCGAAGTTGCGACCCCGACCAGCTTACGACCGGCCCCGCAATGGAAATACATTCTTTCCCCGTGGACCAATTGGGCCACGGCGTCGCTCAGAATCCCGCCCCTCCGGCGGAAAAGCTCCAGGCCTTCGAGGTCCCGGTTTTTGGTATAGGCCAGCCACTGCTCGGATTCCTCCTCCATGAGCCCGAGCAGGCCGCCAATCGGGCGGGCTGCGGGCGCACCCGCCCCCTTGTGGTCAAACAAGGAGGGAGACGCGATGGCGAAGGCAATGCGTTTGAAGCCGATTTCCTGTAACGCCCTTTTCACTTCGCGGGGGTCCGTATCCCCCAGCACCATTGCCTGGCAGATGGTTTCCGGCATGACGAGCAGCATTCTTCGAAGGTTCGGAACGATCGCTTCGTAGGATCCCTTACCACTGGCCAAGGGCCGTTGTGCATCCTGAATCGCCCGGGGACCGTCGAAACTGATCACTGTCTGGATGGCGTGCTCTTTGACGAAACCGATCTTTTCATCGTCAAGCAGGGAGCCGTTGGTGACCATAGTAAAGCGCATGGTCTTGCCGGCTTCCTCAGCCCGTTTCCGCGCATACGCGACGATATCGCGCAGCAGGGAGAAGCGGGCCAGCGGCTCGCCCCCGAAAAATTGGATGCTGAGGTTCTTCACTGCCCCGGACTGCTCGATCAGCCAATCCACCGCCTTCCGAGCCGTCTGCGGCGAGAGGTTGCCGCCGGAGCCGTATCCACCCCCGTCGCCGTAACAGTAAACGCAACGGAGGTTGCAACTCTGTGTCACCAGCAGAACGATATAGGAGACCGGGTCGGCTCTGGGCGCCTTTCCTTTCCGCGGCGAGTCATGCGTGTCCCCTAACAATCCCAGTCGAGCGAGTGCTTCCACCTGATGAGGGCCTAGCGGCGAGTTCGGTTGGCGTTGCACGTCTTCCAGAATCGTGGCGGTTTCCCCGTCGAGCCTTGCGGCCGTCATCGCTTCCACGCGGATCACGTAATTGCCGTCCCGGTGAGCGAAGAGGTGAAACGGTTTAATTCTTGCCGATGCCGATGACATTTCGTCCTCTGTATTGCTACCGAGTTGTTAACACTCGCGCCTCGCATCCGAAATTGTAGCACGAGAAAGAAGGTGCGCCTGCGTAAAGTTGCCGGTTGTCAGCCCCCAGTTCTCGAAACTGTCCATCCATCTTTTATCAAACGCGGGCTGGCGCCGACCCGTTCTGTTGATTCTGCGATCTCCGGATGGGACTCTCATCGGGCACCGCATTGCCGCAGGTATCGTCTCTGGCAGCGTACGGTTTTATGAGCTGACTGAGTTGAGCAAGCGTAGCGCGGACCTCCGCTGAGTGAAGTCCGCGGCTATTTGTGGTTGATTGGGGGCAAACTCGCTTTGGCCCGATTTTTGTTCATCATCCAGAATTCATAATTCACCGTTCACCATTTACTATTCACAATTCCCTCCGCCCATGCGAATATTCCCCTCCAATCGCCATTATCGAGGTTCAAACCATGGCCAACCCGGAAAAGCAGTGACAAGTGGCGAGTGACAAGTGGCAAGCACGAACGCGGATGCATCGCGGTCTTTGAAGACACGCGGATCAGGCTGCGCCCGCTGCCCATCACTGACTGAGAAGGGGAAGTTGAAGTGGCGCTGGAGAAAGAACGTAAGCAGAACAAGCTGGCCCTCTTCCCCATCCGCCTGGATGACGCCGTGATGGAAACCGATCAAACCTGGGCCGCCAGTCTCCGCCGCACGCGCCACATCGGCGACTTCTTGACCTGGAAAGATCACGACCCCTACCAGAAGTCGTTCGAGCGTTTATTGCGCGACCTGAAGGCGTAACGGAGGGTTGCGACGCCGCAACCAACGGCGTGGCATGGCCATCTTGGCCATGAACATCACGGGCAGGATGCCCGTGCCACGTCTCGTAGGGGCCAGCAGCGCTGGCCCTGGGCCGAACGCTGTTCGGCCCTACAAAATGGCGGGGTAAACCCGCCGCTACATGGCAGTTTTGCGCCGCATTCGCACGCGCCACATCGGCAACTTCCGCGCCTGGAAAGATCACGACCCCTACCAGAAGTCGTTCGAGCGTTTATTGCGCGACCTCAAGGCGTAGCGGAGGGCGGCGACGCCGCAACCAACGGCGTGGCATGGCCATCTTGGCCATGAACATCACGGGCAGGATGCCCGTGCCACGTCTCGTAGGGGCCAGCAGCGCTGGCCCTGGGCCGAACGCTGTTCGGCCCTACAAAATGGCGGGGTAAACCCGCCGCTACATCGCCCATTTGCGCCGCATTCGCACGCGCCACATCGGCGACTTCTTGACCTGGAAAGATCACGACCCTTACCAGAAGTCGTTCGAGCGTTTATTGCGCGACCTGAAGGCGTAACGGAGGGCGGCGACGCCGCAACCAACGGCGTGGCATGGCCATCTTGGCCATGAACATCACGGGCAGGATGCCCGTGCCACGTCTCGTCGGGGCCAGCAGCGCTGGCCCTGGGCCGAACGCTGTTCGGCCCTACAACCCTGGCCGAACGCTGTTCGGCCCTACAACCCTGGCCGAACGCTGTTCGGCCCTACATATGCGCGGATGTTGTGGGAACCCGGCCGCGGGTTCAGAGCACGTCGCTCAGGCCAAGTTGCCGAAGGAGGGGTTCAGTGGTATGCCAGGCGACGCCAGTGCCTTCAAAGTCCTTGTCGGGCCACCGCAGTGACCGTTATATGCCGGAAATGGTTACGCGGGTCACGGGCGAGCGCCTCGCCAGCGCCCTCGCCTTATCCGGATTGAGCGAGGAATCGTTTTCCGGGAGTCTCCTTTCGATGTCCGGCGCCGGCGTCCCCCTTCGCCAGGTAAGCATCGATGCGTTTCTGGTCGGCAACTGAGAGGTCCAGGAAACGCACGCCCATACCTATCTTCTCGACCGCGTAGCGGACCTCCCCGCCAACGATGATGGTCGGCCCATCGTCATCCAGATTGAAACGCATTTTGAGATGCGTGCCCGTGGCGACCGGCTCCTTCGTCTCAATGAACATACCGCCCACGCTGACATTGCGCGAAAAGCCGATTTGCGTCCCGCCCGCGTATTCGACTTGTGCCGCCAGCGGGGCGCGAGAAAATTGCCGGGTTTCTCCCGCCCGGTGAAGTATAAACGTCATCAGTCGCTGACGGTATTCGGGATCGAGCGCGAGGAATTCCACCCCCATGCCTTTGCCGGGAATCAGATAACGAACTTCCGCCTGCACCTCCAAACGGGCAAGGTGTTTCGCCGGCCGGAACTCAATCGAAAGCCGAGCGCCTACTGCGATGGGCTCGGGATCCGCCAGGAAGAGCCCGCCGCCGCCGAGAGTCGAGATGCGCACCCGTCGGGTGCGGCCGTCGAAGGCGTAAACGGCCGGCAGGTCGATGGATACTCGAGGGTACTTTCGCAGGTGCGTCCATTCCATGAATAGCCTCAGCCTCCGGATGTGAAAGGGGGATTATATCTTTTTTGACAAACTGTCCGAACAAAAACTGAGGGCGCGGAGGCCGAGCCGGTCATTCGCGCGCGCGGAGCCATTCCTCCAGCACGTTTGGCACGTCGGCATCCAGCGGCTCGACTCGGACGGTGAGGGCGGGCGAAGCCTTCGCCGCATCATACGCGGCACGAACCGGCGCGAAGGCCGCGCGCGCTTCTTGCTCAGTCATCTTGCGAGTCAAGGGGTCTTCCGGGTTCAACACCAGCAAGGGCCGGGGAGCGAGAGCTGCGAAGACGTCGGGGAGGTCGAAGTCCTGGAGCACTCCGGGCAACAGGAAAAAGGCGGGCTGCTGGTAGAGCTCAGACTCGGCTAGCGCGCCGTACGATGCCGGTAGGTGATCTACGGCCACGGACGAAATGTCCGAATCGAGAGCGGCCAGGAACGGCACGAGGCTCCCTGCACAATATCGTCCCACCACGGCCACGCGTTGGGGGTCAACATCGGTCCGCGTGCGCAAATAGCGAACCACCCCAAGCGCGTCAAGGACACGCATTCCCAAAAGCGGACGTCCCAGGAAGAACGCCGCGTAGGCAAAGTCCGCATCCTTGCCATCACGAGGGTGGAAGTAGTCTGGGGTTTCTTCGCGCACGTCGCGAGGCGCCCAAGTCTCACCGAAGCCACGGACGTCCGCGACGGCCACAACCCGACCTTGCTCGGCGAGGGACGCAAACAGGGCCGGGCGGTCGCCTTCTCCCTCCCGATCGCGCAGATAGACCACCGCCGGCGCTCTCCCTTGCAAGCCCTTGCGGTGAATCACTCGAGTCGGAACGGAGATACCGGGTTCGGTCTCGAGCAACAGCTTTTCAACCACCAGGTCCCCCAGTTCCGAGGTGCCGAGGGTCTTCGCTTCAGGCGGCGTCACGTCAACGGGCACCGCCAGGCGGCTGCGGATTTTCCCGGCAAGAGTGGTGTGGAAGTCGAGAGAGTGGCGACGCGCCTCCAGACGGCGCAACTCCTCCTCTGCCTGCGCCCGGTTGAAGTCGTATACGGTCTTCCCGCCCAGAGAAGTAATCACCTGGCCGGTCGGTGTGCATTGCAGGGTCGCGTCCTTCTCCGTGACGATTTCCGGCTCGTGGGCCTCAGCATCGACGCCTTTCAACCAGTGGTCGAACCAGACGTAAGTAGCTTCCCGCAGCGGCTGGCTATACATGTGGCGGTGATCGAACTCCACCATCTTGATGCGCTCGGGCGCACCGAGTTTTTTGTACAGAGATTGGACCTCGGTAAAAGTCTGGCGCGTCCCCTCGATGGGGAAGAAGTCCCGCATGGCTGCCCCGATCAGCACGGGCCGCGGAGCAATCATACCCACGAACTCGGTTTCGTCGAGGCCGGCCGCCAGCAGGCCCGGAATATCCTGTTCCGGGTCGGCTTCCACATCCAGGCTGCGGGCGGCGATTTTCTGGGGCAGGGAAGTGATGAAGCAGACGATGGAGGCTACCTTGACGCGCGGATCGAGCATGGAGATGTAAGTCGTGAGCGTGCCACCCCCGGAGCTGCCCGTCACCCCAAGGCGCGAGGGATCCACTTCCGGAAGGCTCGTGAGGTAATCGAGGCCGCGGATTCCATCCCAGATGAAGTAGCGCGCCAGGTTTTGTCCCATCAGCATTTCCTGAAGACCCGCCATGGCGTGCTGGTTGTCGGTACCCTTCAACAAGGATTCCTGTTGGAGAAAGTTCCAGTATTGATACCTTTCGCCTTGCCCCATGGGATCGTAGCTGAGGACCACGTATCCACGCTTCGCGAGCCCGATGAAAAGATGCTGATACACGTCGTAGGCTTTTCCGTTCGCGGAATGGCCACACGGTGTGAGAATGGCCGGGAACGGCGCCTTACCGATGGTGGGAAGGTAGAGGTTCGCGGTCACATAGTATTCGGGCAGGCTCTCGAAAATGACTTTGCGAATGATATACCCCTCGCGCGGAATCTCCCCTGTCACCCGCGCATGGAGCGGCGAACGCTCCGTGGGCAAGCCTCCGATCAAATCCAGAAAGGTCCGGCGGTTTGCCTCCTGCCAATTGCGGAAGTCGGCTTCCGTCTGAATTTGGTGGAAGCGCGCCAACCGCTTCTCGGTGGCTTCTTGTGCCAGCTTGTTCAAGTAGGCCGGTAGCATCCGATGCATTTCTGGAGAATCTGGAATTACCCGGAGGTCAGCTTGGGCGATCTGTGCTTGGGCCTGCATGAATTGGAACCCGTGGGCAAAAATCCCTATCAAAAGTACGCAGCGAGATGTTCGATTCATTTGGGCCTCCGGCGAGGATTATACTTTCACACCGACGATTTGCTAAACCCGATGGCGGTAAAATGCAATTCGGATTCTACCGCAAGGTTTCGGAAGTAAAGGAAACTTTTAATATTCTTCGTTCTTGTGATGTGATACAAACGCGGTGCAAATTCGGGTTGAGAGGAGGCGAAAAACTACCATGTCTTCGAGACTGATCCTGGTTACTTTCTTTCTCGTGGTGTGTGCAGCGAATGCGCTCGCGCAGGCGGAAACCACCATCCTCCGTCCCAAGGAGATCGACGCGGTGTTGGTGAACCCGGGGATGGGGATCGAGACCTTCCAGCGCTTTAATGGGGATGCGATCAACCCCGGCCTCGGCTGGTCAGAAGAAGGCCCGGTCGCGAAGTTGGCGCCGGCAGCAGGCACGGTGGATTTCCCTGCGTCCACGATTGCCTATTGCCGCTGGTTTTGGGAGGCGCTGGAGCCGGAGCAAGGCAAGGTGCGCTGGGAGATTTTGGACGAGGCCTTGCGCCAGGCGCACGCGCACCATCAAGCGCTGGCGATTCGTCTGATGCCGTACGATCAGAGGCATCCGCTACCGGAGTGGTATCAAAAGTCGGGCGCGCGGCGTGCGAATCAGGCAACGGACAAGGACGGGAAGATCTGGCAGCCCGACTTTGCCGACCCGTTGTACCTGAAGTATTGGGGAGCTGTAGTGGCCGCGGCGGGGGAACGCTACGATGGGCATCCGGATTTGGACAGCATCGATATCTCTTCGGTCGGCTACTGGGGCGAAGGGTGGAGCGATTACATGCCGGCGTTTGAGGTGCAGAAAAAGCTGGTGGATGTTTGGCTGGCAGCGTTCAAGCGCACGCCGTTGCTGATGAATTTCGACCAGGAACAAGCCTTGGCGTATGGAACGCAGCAGGGCGCGGGCTGGCGCCTGGATTGTTGGGGTGATATGCGCAGCACCACGGGGGCGCACTGGTGCCACATGTTGGACTTCTATCCGCAGCAGATCGTTCGCGCGGGGATTCAGGACGTGTGGCAGCGCAGCCCCGTGTCACTCGAGACCTGCGGGGTGCCGGGTGGCTGGAAGGAAAAAGGGTATGACCTGGATTACATCATCGCGCAGGCGCTGCGCTGGCACGTTTCGTCGGTGAATATCAAATCATCGGCGATTCCGCCGGATTGGAAGAAGGCCTTCGATGAATTTCAGAAGAAAATGGGGTACCGATTCATCCTGCGACGGCTGGAGTATCCGCCCGAAGTGCCGGCCGGCACGATGCGAATGATCCACATGTGGTGGCTGAACGCGGGAGTGTCGCCGGTCTACCGTCCGTATGAGTTGGCGATGGAGCTGCGTTCCGCCAGCGGCAGCGCGGAAATCAAGCTGCCGGTGGACGTCCGCAAGTGGCTGCCCGGGGACGCGGTATATGACGGCACGATCTATATTCCCGAAAGCTTGACGCCGGGGAGCTACCGCCTGCGCGTCGCGATGCTCGACCCGCGAACCGGGCAGCCCGCCATCAAGCTCGCCATCGAGGGACTGCAACCCGATGGCTGGTACAACCTCGCGCCAATCGAGGTACGGTGATACCAAGGAGGAAGTTTGATATGAAAAGGGCTCTTACTTTCATTCTGTGTTGCTGCGCTGCCTCGACGGCGGTGATGTTGGGCCAGTCTCGGAGCTTTCGCGACCGCTGGGTTTACGTTTCGACGGATTTGGACAGCGAGCAGGAGTTGGTACGTGTCGAAGGCATAGCGCGCACGGCGAGCGAGCATGGCATCAACGGCATATTGCTGTCGGCGGGCTTTGACTCGATGGACCTGAAATCTCCTGAATCCCTCGCGCGCCTCACGCGCCTGAAGCAGACCTGCGACCATCTCGGGGTAGAGATCATTCCCACGGGGTTTGGCGTTGGCTATGGGGGCGGTGTGATGTCGCATGACAAAAACCTGGCGGCGGGGCAACCGGTGCGCGGAGCACTCTTCCTGGCGGGAGAGCATGAGGCGCGCTTCACTTCGGACCCGCCGGTAAAGATCGCCAATGCCGGCTTCGAGCAACGACAAGGGGACCTGCCGGTGGGCTTCACGGCGCATGGAGCGCGGGCCACGCTGGATACAACGGTTTTTCACTCCGGCCATGCCTCCGTGCGCTTTGAGGATTTCAGCGGGCCGGAAGGCGAGGTCTACCTTGCGCAAGCGCTGCGCGTGCATCCTTATCGCTGCTATCGCCTACGGGCCTGGGTGAAAACGGAGGGGGCAGGGCCGCGCATGGCCATCCACCTGGTCGCATTCGCCCCCGATGGGCGCGGCCTTTCTTACATGGAACCTCCCTTGCCGGAGACCAGCGACTGGCACGAGATGACCTGGGGATTCAACAGTTGGTACGCGGACCAGGTGGAGATTCGCGTGGGTGTTTCCGACGGGAAGCGGGGCAAGGTTTGGGTCGATGACGTGGCCATTGAGGAAGTGGGGCTCACCAACGTTCTGCGCCGACCCGGGACACCGGTGAAGGTACAGAATGAGAAGACGGGTGCGGCTTACGCGGAGGGCCGGGACTTCGCGGCCATTGCCGACCCGCAGCTCGATTTCAGTTGGAATCACGAAGGGCCGGCGATTGCGCTTCTGCCCGGCAGCCGGATTCACGCGGGCGACCGCTTGCGAGTTGACTATTACCACGGCACCACGATCTATCGCGATCAGACCACCATCTGCATGTCGGAGCCTGCGGTGTACGAAATATGGCAGCGCCAGATTCCGCTGATCGAAAAGTATCTTGCGCCCAAGAAGTACTTCCTCAGCATGGATGAAGTGCGCGTGGGCGGTTTCTGCGAGGCCTGCCAGCGCCGGCATCTCTCCATGGCGCAGATCCTTGGGGATTGCGTGACCCGGCAGCACCAGATGATTCGCGCGGCAAACCCCAAGGCGGAGGTCTACGTCTGGTCCGACATGTTCGATCCCAACCACAACGCCAAGGAGAAATACTACCTGATTGACGGCAGCTTCCACGGCACATGGAATTACATGCCTAAAGACCTGGTGATCGCCTGCTGGGATTACGACATTCGCGACAAGAGTCTCGACTTCTTTTCCAAGCTGGGATACCGGACTCTGGGCGCTGGCTACTACGATGCCGACGACCTCGAGAACCCCAAGGGCTGGATCGAGTCGCTCGACCGAACAGAAGGCGCGGTCGGGATCATGTATACGACTTGGGAGAACAAATACCAGTTGCTGCCGGATTTTGGCGATTTGGTATCGAAGCGGTGAGGGGGGTGGTGGGCAGAAAGTGCGTGATGGTTCAGCGGCCTCCTCCTTGTAGTTGACAAACCACGAATAGCTAAGAATGAGTATGTATCCTCACACGATAATCCTCCGGGGGGGTATCGGTCTTGCGAAAAAAGCTTGCGAAAAAGTCTTGCGGGAAAAACTCGCGAAAAAGTCTTGTGAAAAAGTCCTTGCGAAAAATTTCTTGACATCGGTCAAATTTTAAGATAAACGGAAGGCTACGAAAGGACCCGAAAGTTGCCGCACTTTTAATTTGAGGAGGGTCGAGACATGCCGCCCAGGGTCCGGGTGGCGAGCACGAGCGACTTCCTCTTTCGAGCACCGCCACAAGGTGCTCGCTGTACTCTTCCTTCATGCGTCGGGTGGGAATCAGCGAACTAAGGAGGTAGTTCATGCACAAATCTGTACGTATCATAGCCCTCTGTTTGGGGCTTTTGATCATACCCCAATGGGTTGCTGCCCAAGGCCAATTGGGCGCGCTGACAGGATCGATCTACGATCCCTCCGGAGCGGTCATTCCGGAAGCGGAAGTCACCATCACCAACATCGACACGGGCTTCGTCTCTACGGCCAAAAGTTCCACGGCAGGTTACTATCGCGTTCCGGTTCCCCCGGGGAGATACCGGGTGGAAGCCCGCAAGGAAGGCTTCAATTCCAGCGTGGCCACCGAAATTGTGGTGCCCGTGGCCCAGGTGGTCACGATTGACTTAACGCTCCAGGTGGGCAGCGCCACGCAGACCGTCACCGTGACCACGGAAGCGCCGCTGCTGACAACTTCTACGGCGGAAGTGGGCGTGTCCATCACGCCGCAAGAGTTCCAGACGCTCCCGGTCATCATTAGTGACGGCGGGCGGCCCCTGGACGCCTTTGTCTGGGAGACTCTGCCCGGCACCACGCCGGACTGGAATGGCAGGCAATCGATCAACGGTGGCCAGGACTCGAGCGACCTCATCCTGATCGACGGCGTCAGCATCGCCCGGTACGACTATGACAGCATGGGTGAGTTCCAGCCCGGGGCGGATTCCGTCGGTGAATTCAAGGTTCAAATGAGCAACTATTCCGCCGAGTACGGAGAAACGGGCGGAGGGGTTCTCAACTTTTCCCTTAAGTCCGGCAACAACCAGTTTCACGGGGCCGGGTTTGAGTACGACATCAATCCCGTGTTCAACGCCAACGGCCTGCTGAACAATGCCTTTGGTGGAAACAAGAGCAGTTTAAAGGAAAACAACTTCGGCGGCAACCTCGGCGGTCCTATCCGGAAGAACAAGACCTTCTTCTTCTTCAACTACGAAGGCGACCGCAAGCTGCTGTTCGCTTACGGCGGCCTCACCTCGGTGCCCACCTCCCCGATGCTCCAGGGGGACTTCAGTGCATGGCTGGGTAGTTCAGTGGGTTCGGACGCGCTCGGACGCCCTGTATATAAGGACGAGATTTACGATCCCACCACCACTCGAGTCGTTCCCGAAGGCGCCATTGATCCCGTGACGGGATTGACCAATAGCAGCGGGGCGGATGCCACGATCCGCGATCCCTTCGACGACGGTGGCGTCCTGAACAAGATCCCGGCGGGAGAGTTCAGCGCGGCCACCTCGACCCTGCTGAAGTACTTCCCGACTCCACAGTACGGTTCTCTCACTCTGAACGAGCCCCATTTTGGCGGCACCTGCTGCCCGGTCCTCAACCGCGACGCCTACACCGGCAAAGGGGACGAAGTGATCAACGACAAGCAGAAACTGAGTGTGTCTTTTACCTACGCGGTCCGGAGCCGCTACCACAATAGCCCCGAGAGCGACAGTTGGGCGCCCTGGCCCAGCCAGCCCCTCACCGGGGCCTACACGCAGAATGTGGGCGGGCCGCAGTTGCGCATCCTGCACACCTGGACGCTCAACGACCACTCGGTGAACGTCCTCTCGCTGGGCTACAACCGGTTCGCGGACAGCAACGGCAACTCGACAGACGGCAAGTACACGGGCGCGATGAAGATCCCAGGAATTCCCGATAATTGCCTCCCCCACATGAGCTTCGGGGACAACAACGGCATCCAGTTCCTGTCCACGATCGGGCACAGTTGCGGGACCACAGATCCTGAGGAAAGTTACCTCTACCAGGATACCCTCTCGTACACGCACGGCAAGCACAGCCTGAAGTTCGGCGGCTCATACCTGCGCTATCGCTCCAACGACTACGAACCTGGAAACATTTCCGGGAGTTTCGCCTTCAACAACCTGGAAACCTCTATGCCCAATTTCGTTGCAAGCACGGGGCATCCTTTCGCCAGCTTCCTCATGGGCGCCGCCCACAGTGCGTCCGACAGTATTTACACCACCGAGCCGGGTTACCGGCAGGCGGTGATGGCCTTCTTCGCGCAGGATGACTGGCGGGCGAGCTCCAAGCTCACTCTCAACCTCGGAGTGCGCTGGGAGATCCCGACGCCCAGGACGGAAGCCTTCAACCGCATGGCCCAATTCGACCCCACGGCGGCGAACCTGCTGCCCAGCGGCGCGACCATTCCCGGCGCCCTGGTCTGGCTGGGTAAATGTTCCGGCTGCCGCAGCGGCTCTACCTTCCAGAATTACTACTTCAAGGAATTTGCGCCGCGCCTTGGTGTGGCTTACCAAGTCAACAATAAACTGGTCTTCCGTGGCGGGTACGGGATCAGCTATCAGCCTCCCACCCAAGGCGGGTGGGGACCCGAGCAGTACTTCGGGTTCAACTCGTCCGTGGTAGTTCAGCGGCAGGCCGGCGCTATAGGCAAGGTGAATCCGGTCATGTACCTTTCCAATTTCTCGAGTGGTTCGGCGCCCGGCCAGATCGGCATGCCCGCATTTACAGGCACGCTTCCGAACACGAATCCCGCCACCCAGAATGGGCAGGGGGTCGACTACTTCCCCGCCAACTCCCTGGCCCTGCCTTATATCCAGAACTGGAGCGCCGGCTTCCAGTACCAACTCCCGAAGCAGATCGTCCTTGAGGCCAATTACATCGGGTCAAAGGGGACGCGCCTGGTCAACATAGATATGGGAGGAGTCAATCAGGCGAACGCGAAGTATATGGGCCTGGGGGATATGCTGACGGATGACTTAGGGGCGGATCTGAGCAACCCCACCACTGCGGCCACGCTCGCCCAATACGGCATCACCAAATTACCCTATCCCACTTTTGAAACGGACAACAACGGCTTTCCCAACACGCAGGTGTCTACAGCGCTCACCCCCTTCCCACAATATAGCAGCGTGCAGAACGATTCTCCCGGCCTCGGCAACTCTACTTATCACGCGCTACAGCTCACGGCACGCAAGAACTCGACGCATGGCCTGACGTTCATCGCCGCCTACACTCTTTCCAAGAACATCTCGGACAGCGCCAGCGCCATGCGGTACTACAACGTGTACATTCAGGACCTCTACAACCGAAAATTAGAGAAAAGCATTGTGAGCTTCGACTACCCGCAAGTCGTGAAATTGACCTGGATCTACGCGCTGCCCTTCGGCCACGGCCAGCGGTGGATGCATTCTTCCGGCTTGGCTGACCGGTTCTTCTCCGGATGGCAAGTGACAGCCATTCAACGTTACGGCTCGGGGGACCCTCTGGCCATTGGCTCGTCCGTGGGCAGCTACATCACCCCGACCGTCCGGCCGGACGTCCTTTCCGGCGTCCCCAAAACCGTCAAGCCCGTAGGGTTGAACGCCGTCCTTGCGTATGACCCCAACACGGGGGCCGTCACCAACGGGACTGCCTTGCTCAACCCCGCAACCTTCGTCAATCCACCCTCCTCGCCTAATGGCGCCGCGCTGCGCCCGGGCACGGCCGGGCCGTTCCTGCCGAATGTGCGCGGGCCTGGTCACGAAGAAGAGGACTTCGGTCTCATCAAGAACACGCAGATTACTGAACGGGTCAAGCTTCAGCTCCGTGCGGACTTCCAGAACGTCTTTAACCGCACGGGGCTCGGCGACCCGGACCCGGCCCTGGGCGACGGACTGCCGTCCCAGGGAGGTACCTTTGGCTTGATCACGGGCCCCATGAATGGGCCGCGTACCATCCAAATGGGCCTGCACATTACCTTCTGATGGTTGGTTTCTGAACCTGATCTCGACGGCCCGCCCTGCGGCGGGCCGTTTTTTCAAGGTGCCACGGGCAATGTGCCACGGGCATCCTGCCCGTGCTCGGGCATGGCCAGGATGGCCATGGCACCAGCAAACGTGGCACGGGCGATGTGCCACGGGCGATGTGCCACGGGCATCCTGCCCGTGCTCGGGCATGGCCAGGATGGCCATGGCACCAGCGGCTATGAAGAAAACACACTATGCACCGCGCGGTATCGAGATTCGTCAGGGGGCTTACCTTCCCCACTGGACACGGGACGGCGCCATTTACGCGCTTACCTTCCGGCTCGGCGACTCGTTGCCGAAATCGGTCGTCAATTCCTGGGAGTTCGAGCGTCTAGACATCGTAAAGACCGCCCAGCAAATGAACCGGCCCCTGACGCTTGCGGAAGAAATGCGGCTGGACAAGCTCTTCTCAGAGAAAGTCGAATCCTACCTGGACGCAGGCACGGGTGAGTGCTGGATGCGCCGAGATGACGTTGCGGCTCTCGTCGCCAACGCGCTTCAGTACTTCGAGGGCGCACGGTATCGCCTGGCGGCGTGGTGTGTAATGCCCAACCATGTTCATACCGTTGTCGAGCCGCTTCCAGGTTATGACCTTCCTCGCATTGTGCATTCGTGGAAGTCATTTACCGCGAACCTAGCCAATCCTCTGATCGGCAGAACCGGACAGTTCTGGCAGCCTGAGCCTTACGACCACCTGATTCGAAATGAGGAGGATTTGGGTCGCCAGGTGGAGTATGTTCTTTCCAATCCAGTCCGCGCCGGACTGAGGAATTGGAAGTGGGTCGGAAGGGGGGGCGCGGTAAGGTAGGGCAAGTGTTCTTGTGCCACGGGCGATGTGCCACGGGCAATGTGCCACGGGCATCCTGCCCGTGCTCGGGCATGGCCAGGATGGCCATGGCACCAGCAAACGTGCCACGGGCATCCTGCCCGTGCTCGGGCATGGCCAGGATGGCCATGGCACAGCAAATAATATTCAATTAGGTTCGGTGTGAACATGGCATTGAATTCCGTCCGTCGTCATTGTCTTTTCTGCGCCTGCATGGTGATGAGCTCGATTTTCCAGCTCTCCTGCGGCTCTGGCTCTTCCCCCAGCCCCACTCCCAACCCCGCTCCCCAGCCGACTTGCAGCAACACCGGAACCGGCAGCCCGACCGACTACAGCACCAGCCCCATGATTTCCGGCTGCCCGTTTTTCCCCACGGATAATCCCTGGAACGCCGACGTCTCCAACTACTGCGTTGACCCCAACTCGGACGCGTACATTGCGAGCATCAGCCAGGAAAAGCAGTACCTCCATGCTGACTTCGGCCCCGACCCCGGCGACGGGATTCCTTACGTGGTGGTGCCGGGAACTCAGCCGATGGTGAGCGTCATCTTTAATCAGTACCCTGCCGAGAGCGACTTTGGGACCTCCGGACTTAACTGCACGGTCGTAAGCGGAACTAGCGGGTGTTATCCTTTTCCACCCACGGCTCCCGTGGAGGCCGGCAGCGACCACCACGTGCTGACGTTGTTGGCCGATCCCAATAACAAGAACTGCACGCTGTACGAGGTGTGGGAAGCCGCGAAAGACGCGAACGACAACAATTGGAGCGCCGCCAACGGCGCTATTTTCAACTTGTATTCCGACAAGCTGCGGACCGACGGCTGGACCTCCGCCGACGCCGCCGGGTTGCCGATCCTTGCCGGATTGGCGCGCTATGATGAGGTTGCGGCAGGCGCAATCAAACACGCGTTGCGGTTCAGCGTGTACCAAAGTCAGGCAGGTTTCATTCACCCCGCCACCCACTTCGCCAGTGAGTCGAATAATCCTGCCCTGCCGCCCATGGGGTTGCGCCTGCGCCTGAAGGCTTCCTACGATATATCTTCTTTCACCGGCCAATCCCTCGTCATCCTGACCGCCCTCAAAAAGTACGGCATGATCGTGGCCGACAACGGCAGCAGTTGGTTCATCACCGGCGCGCCTGACCCCGGGTGGAATAACAACGACCTTGACCAGCTCAAGACCGTTCCCGGTAGCGCCTTTGAAGTGGTTCAGACGGGAACGATCCAGACGAACCAATAGCGATCGTAGCGCAGACCTCCGCCTTTGAGGTCTGCGGTTCTTACCCTGCCTCGCGCGCCCAACTCTGAGGGTAGGGGTCTGTTGGTAAGCTACACGGATTTTGCGATGCAAGAACCGCGGACCCCAAAAACGGGGGTCCGCGCTACGCTGCTGCCTCTCGCTCCCCCACGCTCGGGCAGACGCTCATATTTTCGATTTGCGGTTTTTGCCAGGGAAAAGCCGCGGACCTAGAGAGCAGGTCCGCGCTACTCCGCTAATCCATTACCACAACGCCCTCTGCAACCGCTGCGTCTTTGAGGGAACGGTCCGAGGTAGCAAGCGGGAGGTTGGTTCGCATTGCCAGATCAACGTAGGAGGACAAAGGCCGCCATTAAAAGCGATGTCCTTCATGCAGAAGCTTACGTGTAATCGGCTCGCCAAGGCTGAGATGGTATTTCTCCCCAAATTCGAGCATCCGCCGAACGGCCTCGGCACGGGCTCCCCGTCGATGGAGAGTTGTCTTTGATGCACTTGTCTGAAGGGCTGCTTCTTCAGCGAGGGAGAGAAGGTAATCCTCCAAGGCCATGCCGCTGGCCTGCGCCTGCGCGAGAAGGCCCGCTTCGACTTCCGGCTTCAAATGGAGGGTTACGGTCATCAACTTTCTTTATCCCTGCGTATTCCTAAGTCTCACTTTACCGCGAGAAGCGCCGATTGTCTACGGGGAAACTGCCCGGACGGGCAATTAAGCGGCGTAGCGCAGACCTCCGCCTTTGAGGTCTGCGGCTCTTACCGTGCCTCGCGCTCCCAAACCTGAGGGAGGCGTCGGTCTTTGAGCTTGATCGATTTTGCAAAGGAAGAACCGCGGACCCCAAAACCGGGGGTCCGCGCTACGCCGCTGGTAGGCCGCCCAGCTTCACCGGGGCTCATCCACGGTCAGGATCTGGTCCGCCTTGACTCCGTTGAGGGTTTGCAAAATCCCGCTGGGCCAGTGAATCTCCACTCTCTGTACGGTCGATTCCGGTCCCAGACCGAAGTGCACGCGCTTGTCGCTGGAGGAAAGATAACTGCCGGCGGTGGTCACCGTCGCATACTGCGCGCCGCGCGCGGTGACCACCTTTACCTCCGCACCGATAGCGTCGCGATTGCTCTTGTGCCCGGTCAGTTTCAACATCAGCCAATGGTTCTTCGTGGCCGTCTGGTTGAGGAGCACGTGCGCCGGGCCTTCGCTGGTCGATACCACGGCATCCATGCGGCCGTCATTATTGATGTCACCCACCGCCAGCCCGCGGCCGGCCCACGCCTGATGGAAGATTTCGCCGGAGGCCGCCGAAACGTCCTCGAAACCTTTGCCGGTGTTCCGGGCCAGAAGCATGGGTTCGCGATAGTGCAGATTGGGGTTGACCTGGTCCACCGTGTCCATCACGTGCCCCTGCGAGACGAGCAGATCTTTCCAGCCGTCGTTGTCGTAATCGATGAAGCGCAGGCCCATGCCCGAATGCTGCATGGTGATGTTTCCGAGTCCGCTCGTGTCCGTCGTATACTTAAAAAACCCCTTGCCCTCATTCTCATAAAGCGCGTACGTTTCAAGCGCCAGGTCGGCCACGGCCAGGTCCGGGAGTCCGTCGTTGTTGTAGTCGGCAAAGTCCACGCCCATGCCGGCATAGGTGCGGCCGCTATCCGTCACCCCGACCCCCGCCAGCAGGGCGACTTCTTCGAAGGTGCCATTTCCCTTGTTGTGGTACAGGAACCCCGGCATCGAGTCATTGGCGACATAGATGTCGATGTGCCCGTCGCGGTCGTAATCGGCGATGGCAATCCCCAAGCCCTTGCCCGGCTTGGAGAGTCCAATCTGCCGCGACACCTCGGTGAACGTTCCATCACCGTTGTTGTGGTACACCAGGGGCGCGATGGGCTGGAAATTGTCCGGCCGGCAGTAAGTCCGGATCGTGCCGTTCACCATGCACAGCCGGTCCTGGAAGTCCCACTGCACGTAGCGAAGAACCACCAGGTCGAGGAATCCGTCGTTGTCGAGGTCCACCCAGGCCGCGCTGGTGGACCAGCCGCTGCCGCCCACGCCCGCTTTTTCCGTGACATCGGTGAACGTTCCGTTGCCGTTGTTGTGGTACAGCCGGTTGCCTCCGAATTCGGTGACAAACAAATCTTCGAAACCGTCATTGTCGTAATCCCCCACCGCGACGCCGTAGCCATAGCCTGATCCCTGGACGCCGGCTCTCTCGGTTACGTCCTCGAACGTGCCGTCAGGTTTCTGGTGGTACAGACGGTTCCAGTACTTGGGATCGGTCTTGCGCGGGATGGTTCCCACCGGGGTTGGATCGCTAATGGGCGCGCCATTCACCAGGAAAATGTCCAGCCGGCCGTCATTGTCGTAGTCGAACAGGGCGACGCCGGAGCCCATGATTTCCAGCATGTATTTCTTGGCGGTTTGGGAGGCGTAGTGATGGAATTCGATGCCGCGCGCGGCGGCGACGTCCACGAAGTTCCCCGGCGCGATGTCCGGCTGCGGCCCGGGCGTTCCGGGTTTTGCGCCGGCCGCCAGAAACCACAAACCAAGCACTGAGAGCACGGCCGCGGTGGCGGCGCGCCGGAAGCTCATATCACCTCGGCTCCTCATGGGGAGTCGAACTCGTGCCCACCAGGGCCGCGTAGGTATCGAGTTCCGCCTTGGCCTTCTCCATTTGCCCAGCTCTGCGATACAACTGTCCCAGCATGAAGTGCAGACGCACCAGCTTGGGAGCAAGCTCCATCGCTTT
>Ga0326728_10011315_pt1 | contig 20442 bp, 21 predicted proteins | sample MB3enrmetagenome_FD_207602 | JGI IMG/M metagenome (GOLD analysis project Ga0326728, IMG submission 207602) | Lab enriched peat soil microbial communities from McLean, Ithaca, NY, United States - MB31MN | ecosystem: Environmental > Terrestrial > Soil > Wetlands > Peat | place: USA: New York... | reverse complement strand
TGAAGGGGCCGACATCGGGTTTCCTGAAATAATCCGACAGGCGTCTGCACGAGCCGATGTTGATATAGCCTCGGAAGATGCTTCCGTCTCTCATCTTGACGGTCACCGGGTGCGCATTCATGTCTCTCATCGGTTTAGCCTCTGCAAATTCGTCAACGCAATAACTCATATAAATCATTCTACTTTGCGCCGGCAATCAGCGCAAACCTAATTTTTCCGTCTTGATTTGCATTGACAGACATGCAAGGATTAAACCATCCTCTTTGGAACCGTAATCGATACGCCGCCTGTAAAAGAGGTTACATTCTCTCAGCACGAGCCGCCCGATCGGCTTACTTCTCGGAGAGTTTATGAATGACAAGTCTTTTGAATTCTACCGCGCAGTATCGGAGGAACTCGATCCCGAGAAGCTGCGGCGAAAATTCCTGACGGCGCTTCTGGACCTGCAGAATGTCGAGCGGGGGTCCATATGGGTGAAGGGCCAAACGGGCTATACATGCATCGAAGCCGTCGGAGCGCAGAGCGAGCTCATCAAGTCGATGACCATCGATTTCGGCCAGCCCAGCATTGTCGGATGGGTCATAGAAAACGGGAAAATGACCGTTGCAGAACCGGGTAAGGACTCGCGTCACTTTTGGAAAGCAGAGGAGAAGATCGACGTCAAAAGCAGGCTCATTCTTTCTTTCCCTCTTTTCCAAAAGACGGGTGAGGTTTACGGGGCGGTCCAGTTAATCGACACAACCGCCGGAGGTAACCGCCTCAACCTCCGGAAAGACTATCTGGAGCTTCTTCAGCAGTTGATCGACATTGGATCGATGGCGCTGGGCAATTCCCTGATGTTTTCCGAACAGGTCAAAGAGAACCTGAGGCTGAGGCAGACACTGAAAGAGATCGGTGATCGCGGCCTCATAATCGGGAAGAGCCCCGCTTTGCTTGAAACGAGAAAAAGGGCGGCAGAGTATGCAAGGACTGATTTTCCCGTGCTGATTACAGGTGAAAGCGGCACAGGCAAAGAACTTCTGGCCCGGGAAATTCACAGGTTGAGCGGGCGTAGCAGCGGTCCTTTTTTAGCTCAGAATTGCAGTTGCATTCCGGACACCTTGCTTGAAAGCGAGCTTTTCGGCCATGAAAAAGGCGCTTTTACAGGGGCTTTCAAGACAAAGGCGGGGCTTTTTGAGGCTGCAAACGATGGGACTATTTTCCTGGACGAGATAGGCGACATGCCGCTTCAACTCCAGGCCAGGATTCTGCGCGTTATCCAGGACGGCGAAATAAAGCCCATAGGAAACGTCCATCCAAAAACGGTGAACGTTCGGATCATCTCCGCCACCAATCGGGATTTGCAAGATGAAATCGCAAGGGAGAATTTCCGGGAAGACCTCTTTTACCGATTGAACGTTTTGCCGTTGCATGTTCCCTCACTGCGCGAGAGGCGGGAAGACATAACCCTTCTTCTAGACCACTTCGCGAGCAGGGAAGCGCTGCGGATGCAGGGCCCGCGCAAGACGTTCTCCAAAGAGACCATCGAGTTTCTAGTTCGATACGAATGGCCCGGAAATATTCGCGAGCTCGAAAACTTTGTCAAACACATTATCGTTATTACAAATGGTGATTTGATAACGCAAGCCGATCTCCACAAGCACTTTGCAACTTTATCCCCCCATGCTCGCAGCCCGCTGGAAAAGCCGCCCGGCCGGGAGAAGAAGGAGGCCGGCGAAAGCGGAACGCGGCCGGCCGAACTTTTCGGCGGAAGATCCTGGGAGCAGGTTGAGCGAGAGTATATTCTTCATCTTCTCGAAAAGAACAAATGGAACGTAACCCGCGCCGCAAAAGAAGCGGGAGTGAATCGTTCGACTTTCGATTCGAGGATGAAGAAACTGGATATCAGGAAATAATTTTAAGAGTGAAATCAGTATGAAAGGCGCCATAGGGAAAAAGATCGCCCTGGCTGAGGCCTTGTATGAAAAATGGGCCCAACCGCTGCGGGAAGATCCGGCCATTGAAGCACAACTCCATGAGATTGCGGCGAGAGTGAGCGCATCCGAGAGCTTCAGCCGCCTTTGCGGCGTTTCTCAGGTGTGCACGCTTTGTGACCGCGAGGAGGGTGGAAGCTGCTGCGGGGCCGGCATCGAGGACCGCTACACCCCGGAACTTTTGCTTATGAACCTTCTGATCGGGGTCACCCTTCCCGAATCGAGACATTGTGCGAAAAGTTGCCACTTCCTGGGGGAACGCGGCTGCATTCTCCATGTCCGGGACATTCTCTGCATAAATTACCTGTGTTCGAAGATTAAAGAAACAATTACAACGGAAAACCTGTTCCGGCTCCAGGAAGTGAATGGATTGGAAATGGATCTGATCTTTTTGCTTCACGACAGGATAAGAAATTTCATCAGAAGCAGGGAATGAGGAGTAAGTGGCCGGGGGGTATCGGGGCAGGGAGCTTGCCTGGCCTGCTCTCTCAGGGGTCACCTCGTCAGCCTCTCGATAATTTCCCCGTGCTGTGGATATTGCGCTCGCAGCTCCGCCCTGACGGCAATCTCCATGTCCTCATATTCAAAGCCGGGCGCCACGGTGCATCCGACCAGGGTGAACTCGCCGGGGCCGCGCTGCTCCGCTGCAAAGAAGTTCCCCGGCTCTATCGCCACCTGAAAAGATTCTCCCTTATCGAAATTGCTCCCCAGCCTCTTTTCGGTTAGAACTCCGCGCGGATTGAGAATATGAATTGTAAGAGGATCGCCCTCGAAAAAGTTCCAGATCTCGAACGACTTAAGCCGGTGGAAAGTGGAAAACCGGTTTTTCAACAGCATATAGTAGATGGAAGAAACGATCATGCGGCTTCCGGTGTAACGGTCCGGCAGGCCGTCCACGCCGATGCGCTCGGTGGCGCGGAATGCCGGTGCGAAAAGACCGCCCTCCGGGTGCTCGGCGAGGTTGAGTCTTTCGATCCAATATCTGGCGTTGCGCTCCATTTCCATTTTTCTCCACCGAAATTAACAAGGCCGCATTTGCATAATGCAGATGCGGCCTATTTTACCAGAAACATAGCGCTAAGGATTTTCCTCATTTATTCATACGGGACCATACCCTGTTTTTTTCCATATCGGAAAGACGCCCTCAATTCTGTTCGACCTTCATCTGTTGCGCTCGTGTGAGTGCATGACCTTGGAATTCGGCATCGCTCATCTTGCCTGCGACGTATTCGCTCCACTCTCCAAAATTGCTGAAGAAACACGCTTCCATCTGAAGATCTTCACAGACCTGTTTGTATATTCTGTTCGCCTTCTTGGCTCGCTCTCGTATAAGTTTTTCTTCCTCCGAGGACTTCTTTTCCCCCACCTTATCCGAGAAGTATTCACCGAAAGTATGTGAGTACTGCTCCAAACTTCCTGCACCCTGTCCAGCCGCCAAACCAGGGTTAATATCGCTGCTGGCGAACGGCGAACAGGCCACCGAGAACTTGTCATGCTTTTCAATTATGTTCGCCATTTCAATCTCCCGGACCTCTATTTTTACGTTTATTGCCGGTGAACACCCAGGCTCAGACTGCCTGAGGAGGGCATCCTCAATTCTTTCTCGGAAGATAACCATTGTTGACCGTAGATAAAGTGAAGGGTCGCAAAAATTCAGCACAGCGATGAATGAACAGTGGACAAGAAAGAAGAAGGAACGAGAGCGCTCCGTGTACCCGCCTCATCCCGGCGAACCCGGGATCACCTCCCGGCGCTCGATGAGATCCGGTACATCTGCATGACCTCGTCACGAGTGAACAGGGCCTTGAAGCAGTGAGCCTCCCTTTCAATGCTTTCCCGGCCGTTCATTTCCTGCCGATCCACAAGTGTGACGACTCCGGCAACCTCAAGCCCTGCGTTTTTGCAAGCCGAGATTGCCTGAAGCGTCGATCCTCCCGTGGTCACTACGTCGTCGACGACAGCCACGCGGTCGCCCGCTTTTACCTTGCCCTCTATAGCGGCGATTATGCCATGGTCTTTCTGCGTTTTTCTTACGACAAACGATTGGATCGGCCGGCCCCTTAGCCAGGAACTGTAGGCTGTTGCGTTCGCAATGGGGTCGGCTCCGAGGGTAAGTCCTCCAATGGCGTTCACGTTAAGGCCGCTGACAGCCTCGAAGACCAGATTTCCGATCAGATATAAGCCTTCCGGGTCGAGGGTGATTCGCTTGCAGTTAAAGTAGAACCGGCTGGTTCCACCATGCGCGAGTTTGAATACGGGAGTTTCCGAGTACTGAAAAGCGTGCTCCAGGACTAATTCCAACAGACGCTTACGCATTTCTTCCATATCGCAAATCGCAGGATCCATGTGCACCCCTTTCGGGAAGAATATTATCCAGGATGTGGAATCTAACGGTAGTTCTTTCCCTGATGCAACCGGTTCTTCTCCATATATGCCCTGACAGCTTCGAGGTTGCGTTGCTTGTCCAGCGACCATATCGGTGATACGAGATCTTCAGGGTGAGGGTCCCCCGTCAGTCTCTGTACGATGATATGTGGAGGCAGGAGCGCAAGGAATTCGCCCGCCGCCGCGACGTAATCTTCGCGGGAAAGACAGGCGTATGCTCCGCAGTCGTACATCTGCGCCAGCGCCGTTCCTCTTATGACATAAAGCAAATGTAACTTTACCGCCTGTATGTCCAGCAGAGCAAGAAATTTTGCCGTATAGAGCATATCGTCCATATTTTCACCCGGAAGGCCGAGTATGACATGCGCACAAACGGGAATGTTTCTCGCACGGCTTCTTTTCACCGCATCGGTGAAAGCCGCCGCAGAGTGTCCCCTTCGAATGAGATCGAGCGTCTTGTCTTTAGCCGACTGAAGGCCGAGTTCCAACCAGATGAGGTGACTTTTGGAAAGCATAGCGAGATGATCCAGGATTTCATCGGAAACGCAGTCGGGACGAGTTCCTATGCTCAGGCCTACGACATCGGGATCGGCGAGGGCTTCTTCGTAGAGTGCCGCCAGCCCGGGCAGGGGCGCATAAGTATTCGAAAACGACTGGAAGTAACCGATGAATTTCTTTGCGCCGTACTTACGGGCGAGCCTTTTCTTGCCTGTGCCTATCTGTTCGGAAATGCCCGCAAAGTGAGCCGCTCCGGTCCCTGAACCCTTCGAGTTGCAGTATATGCAGCCTCCAAAGCCTACGGTCCCGTCGCGGTTCGGGCAACTGAGGCCCGCGTCGAGCGAGATCTTCTGAACGCGGCAACCGAAGGTCTCCCGCAAATAGGAATTGTAATCCCGGTAGAGCTTGCCCGCCATTTTTTCTCCGATGACCCGGAAAGGCTGCCGGCTTAGCCATCAGCCTTGAGTCTCAATCCAACGTAACCGTTTTTGCCGGTTCTATCCATATAATTTCCGTCCGGATGAATAAATGAGCAACATCATACAATACAGCGATCTTTCAATCTGTTAGTCCTTTTCATAAATCTGCGAATTTTCGAAAGGAGAACGATATGGAAAGGACAGGAATTATAAAGTCTATGGCAAACGGCGTCGTAACTTATATTCAAAGGGACGAGCAGATCGGAAGGCTGCAATGGAACGATCATCCGAAATGCAAGGGAGTGAGCCTGAAACATTTGGTTACAGGCGGGGATACCGATGGTAAACTAAGCTGTCATCTGGTGAAGTTGGAGCCGGATTCGGTCATTGACGAACACGTCCATGAGCTTCAGTTGGAACTGCATGAAGTCATCGAAGGTGAGGGAGGCTTCATCATGGGCGCGAGGAAGATAGAATACTATCCCGGATGCGTGTGCGTGATACCTGCAGGGACCGCGCACAAAGTCATTGCGGGCGGGAGCGGTTTGGTTTTATTTGCCAAATTCTGCCCTGCGCTGATGTAATGGCCGGCGTCAGGCGGTCTTCGCTACGCGAGGAGGAAGCAGCCGCGCGGTCGAACGGAAAACGGATGAAAAGAAAAACTCCGGAAAGCATACGGATAATCGACCCTGTCGATATGCCCTACATTCAGGTTGTATACGGGACCAATGTGACCAATGAGTTCTCTCGTCACGCGCACCACAGGTTTTGTGTAGGTTCTGTCAGCAAGGGCGCTCGCGTCTTTCTGGAGGCGGGATCATCGACAATCATTCCGGAAAATGCGGTTTTTGCCGTCAATGCGGATACGGCCCATACGTGTAAACCGCAATGCAGGGAAGGGCATGACTACTTTGCTTTCTGCATAGATACGGAAAAGATAAGGGAAGTTGCTTCACAAATATCCGATAAGGCGCAGGATGTCCCTCGCGTCCGGAGTGTTCTTCTGTGTGATGCGCAATTAGCCTCCGAAGCGCATGAAATGTTTTTTCTCCTCTGCCGTGACAGTCCTTTTCTTCAACGGCAATCGGCATTCATTTCGATGATCTCGAGGCTGATTATCCGCCACGGGGACTCATCGCCGACGTTTCGCCGGACGGGCCCGCAGCCCGGGGCCATCAATCGCGTGCGTGATTTTATTGAGGCGCATTTTGCAGAAAGTATCTCACTGGAAGAGTTGTCAAGGACGGCGTGTTTGAGTCCGTTTCATTTCCACCGTCTCTTCCTGAAAAATACCGGGGTTTCACCTCATGAATATCTCGTCCGGTCGAGAATAAGAAAAGCAACGGAACTTATTCTGCAAGGGCACTACCTGGCAGGCGTCGCCGCAGAAACGGGCTTTGCCGATCAGAGTCATTTCACACGAGCTTTCAAACGGATTATCGGGGTTACGCCTGGAAGATACCTTCAACTCAACGGGAAGCGAAATATCGGGTCTTAATCGTCTTTGGCCGGCTCAAGAGGACTTGGCCCGGAAAAGGTGTCAAAACTCTTCTGCCGGGCCGTTGCGAAAAGTGTCAATAAAATGTCGGTCCAAGATTAGATTACTTCATCCAACATCTTCTTTGCGACTTCACCAGGTTGCACCTGGTAGCTTCCATTTTCCAACTGACTCTTTATCTGCTGGACCTTTTCGGCGCGAATATCATTGGAGCCGGCAATACTTTTTTGCGTACTTGCCAGGTCCTGATAATCTTTGGAGAGTTGCACCCGGTCCGAAGCGATATTGTTTTCGGCAGCTTTTTCTTGCGCGCCGGACTTTGCTGCCCCACCATTCGAATTCTGAACTTCATTTGTCAGATACGACGTTATTTTAGTTATGTCCATTAGTTTCCTTCCGCTGCCGGTCCCTCGTTAATGGATTCCGTTCCTGTAGGCCCGGCGCCACTATCCTGTTTAGGGCACATCTTATCCAGAACCTGATTTGTCAGCCGGTCCATCATGAGCCTGCTTTTGCCCTCGCTGGAGATCGTAACCTTCTCCACGTCGGCATCGGTGGCTCCGGCATCCCGGCCGTCCTTCGTCAACTTTGACCGCTGTAATTCTCGAGTATAAGTGCGCAAGACGCTCTGTACCCGGTAGTCGGTGATGACCATGTTGCTTCACCTCCGGTTGATATATCGGTATAAGGCGCCCAATACTTAAACTAAAAACGCTTCCGCATGCAACTGCAATTGCGTTTCACCGCTCCGGCTGCGAATTTTTCGGCCCGGATCGCTCAAATCCAGGCTGGCATGGAAATTGTTAGTCCATTTTGCTTAAAAATCAACACGATTAAAGTTTCTCAATTGAGGAGAGCAGTATGGAGAGAACCGATTGCAGCCATTGCAGCCATTTCTTCATAACCTGGGACGTTGGAGCGCCATACGGATGCTCTGCGTGGGGCATCAAATTTCCTCAGCATCCACAAAACGCCGTTTATGCTTCATCGGGTATTGAATGCCAGCTTTTCAAACCGAAGAGCGAGAGGACACCCCTCTGGAAGGAACATAAGAAATCGGTGGAAATGGGGAGACAGTTATGAGGGATCTGAACGGCGGTCTGCAGGAGACTGCAAAACCAAGCAAGGATTTGCACGCGGATTCGGCAAAAATTTCCGACCGGGAGGCCGAATTTGCAATGATTACGGCAGACCAGGAAGAGGCAATGAAGATGCGCGACTTGCTCAAGCGCTCGGTTGCCGCCATGGCCTCCCTGGCAAGGAATGAAAGCGCGGCAGTATACGAAAGTTTGGCCGACTTCAAGGACTCGGTGCAGGAAGGAACTGCTCTCGCGGAGATGGAAAAGAGCCTTTCGGCTCTCAGGAATGCAATAATAAAAAGTGGACAGTTTGAATCAACGACCGGGCGGCACAAAAACGATAACAGGCGCCCGGAAACCAGGCCGGCATTCGACTCAAACGGGCAGAGCACAGAGCTGCAGTCTTTACTTGCCAGCTTGGTCAGAGAGTTCGACCATGACTTCGGGGAAGATTACTCCAAGGGCCTTGCCGGACTCAGGGAGAAAATCGAGCGAAGCGCTCGAATTGAAGATCTTGTCGGACTCAGGGGCGACATCATCACAGCCGCCCAGGCATATAACCAGATGATAAATGCCGAACGCAGCCTGGTCACCGAATTCATATCGGAAATCGGCGTCGGCCTTATGGAAGTGGAACGGCAGTATCTGGATACGATGAGCCAAACCGGGCAGAACCAGAACGAAAACACAAAGTTTAACAGCCTGCTCGAAAATCATGTGGAAGATATGAAAAAATCGGCCCAACTCAGCACCACTCTCGCTGAGTTCCGGGGCCTTGTCATGTCCAGATTGGCCTCCATACGCACAGCCCTTGAGGAAAAACGCCGCAGTGAGGTGCTCCACCAGGAAAGGCTCAAAGAGGAGGTGGAGTGTCTCAATCAAAACCTCAACAGGATGAAGAAGGAAGTTGATCAAGTCCATGAGAAGCGCAAAGCTCTCGAAAAAGAGATCCTGATCGACCCTTTGACCGGTGTGGCCAACAGGCGGGCTTTAAGAGAGCGGCTCAGAAACGAACTGTACCGCTTTCAGCGATACCGGCACTTTTTTTCAATGGTTCTCTTTGACGTCGATCATTTCAAGGTGATAAACGACCAGTACGGCCACTGGGCTGGAGACAGATGTCTCAAGGAGATCATAAAGCGTATCAGACCTATCCTTCGCGAGACCGATTTCATCGGGCGCTGGGGTGGAGATGAATTTCTGGTGATATTTCCCGGTACCGGCCTTGAGAGCGCGGCGGCTGTTGCAGAAAGGCTTCGCAAGTTGATTGAAAACACCCGGTTCGTATACCATAAACAGGAAATCAGCCTCTCCGTGAGCATCGGCGTCACTGAAATCCTGGATTCCGATCAGTCCCAGGAGGCGGTATTTAACCGGGTCGACAAAGCCATGTATAAAGCAAAAAAGGCGGGCAGAAACAAGGTTGCCGTCCTTTAGCGCAATGCCTAAGACGAAGGCGGTTTCCCGTTGTTTGCCGTCCTTTTCGCCATCGATCGCTTTTGCGCCTTTGTGAGATCTGCGGCGAGATAAGTTCGGTCACCGATCTTTGAACCATGACACGCCGAAACCGCGACAAAGAGCCGGCCTCACTTATTACTCTTCTTTTTTCAATCTCCCTCTCGATATGCACACGAAACTTTTTCTGCATGAGCCGCAAAACTAATTTGAGTCATCGAGGCGGTCCGGGTTAATATCCGGTTGCGAATGGCCGCCAAAGAAGATGTATAGAGGGTGGAAAAAATATTTCGGAAATAGTATATTCACGCCCGCGACAAGCGGATGAAATGCCGACCCCGGCAGCAAAAGCGGATTTAATCTTTCCAAGAACGCCAAGCGCGGTCCCTGTAATGTTGTTAACAAAGGTTCGTACCTACGGCAGGCTAATAAAATTCAGCCACACGGTGTTTGCCCTCCCTTTTGCTCTGGCTGCGGTGCTGCTTGCGAGTAAATCTTATCCCGTAAGTTGGCAGACTTTTGCGCTCATCATGATCGCCATGGCTTCAGCAAGGTCTGCAGCCATGGGATTTAACCGCTTTGCCGATTACCGCTATGACTGCATAAACCCTCGCACGGCAAGCCGCCCTCATGTGATCGGACAGGTGGATCTGTCTTCGGTGCTGGCCCTTATCTGCCTTTCGGCGGCGGTTTTCGTCGCTTCCGCCGCTCTGCTCGGACGTCTTTGTCTGATAATGTCAGCCCCCGTTCTGGCGATCCTGTTCTTGTATTCATATACGAAGAGGTTCACCTCGCTTTGCCATCTGATCCTGGGTTTCGGCATCGGCCTGGCGCCTGCCGGCGCATGGGTCGCCATCAGCGGAGGATTGGAATGGAAAATACTTTTGCTCTCCTTTGCGCTCATGACTTACATAGCAGGCTTCGACATTCTCTACTCCTGCCAGGACATTGAATTCGACCGTGAACAGGACCTGTTTTCACTGCCGGCCTGCTGCGGTCCCGCAAAGGCCATGCTTTTCTCCACAGGATTGCATGTTCTGACGCTTGTTTTTTTGTTTCTGCTCTATTTTGCTTTCGACCTCGGCAGAATTTATCTCCTCTTTCTTCTTCTCATCGGCGTGCTGATATTTGCCGAACACAGGATGGTCCGGCCGGATTGCCTGGATAGAATCAACATCGCCTTTTTCCATCTCAACAGTGCAATATCCATTTTGCTCTTTTTTGGAATCCTGGCGGGCTGAGCGTGATTGGCTGCAATGAAAAGCTCATTTCGAAACCTGGGTGAATTCATAGCTGAACTGGAAAAAGCGGGCGAATTGCTGCGCATCAAGGCTCCCGTTTCATGCAATCTCGAGATTGCCTGCATCACGGACCTTGCGTCCAAAGCCCCCGGGGGCGGTAAAGCCCTGCTGTTCGAGTACGTCCGCGAGTCGCTTTTCCCTGTGCTTACCAATGCTTTTGGAAGTGAACGCAGGATCTGCATGGCCCTTGGAACGAATTCGCTTGACAGTCTGGCCGGCAGGCTCGATCGCTTCCTGCGCATCGAACCTCCGACTTCGCTTCGCAGGTTTGTCAACCTGGTTCCAATGGGTTTCGACTTAATAAGATTTTTGCCCCGCAGGATTTCGAGGGCGCCCTGCCAGGAAGTCATATACAGGGGCGCAGATGTCGATCTGGCAAGGTTGCCGGTCCTCAAGTGCTGGCCAAAGGACGGGGGAGCCTTCGTAACGCTTCCCGTCGTGATTTCGAAAAGCTTGAAAACGGGCAGGCGAAACGCCGGTATGTATCGCCTCCAGGTTTTTGACCGCAACACTACGGGAATGCACTGGCACATTCATAAGGACGGGTCCCATTATTTCCAGGAGTACAGGAGGGCCGGCAAATCCATGCCCGTCGCTGTTGCGATAGGCGCCGACCCAGCGGTGACCTACGCGGCGACCGCCCCCCTTCCAAGGGGAATGGACGAGATGATCCTGGCGGGCTTTATACGAAAAAAGCCCGTTCAGATGACCCGCTGCGTCTCCGTCGATCTTGAAGTTCCGGCTGAAGCCGAATTTGTGCTCGAAGGTTATGTCGACCCGGAAGAGCTTCGGCTGGAGGGCCCCTTCGGCGACCACACCGGCTACTATTCCCTGGTGGACCGGTATCCTGTCTTTCACCTCACGGCCCTCACTCACCGCAGAAATCCCGTCTACGCGGCCACCATCGTTGGCCGGCCTCCGATGGAAGACTGCTGGATGGCCAGGGCAACTGAACGGATTTTCGTGCCGCTTCTAAAAACAATCCACCCCGAGGTGCGCGATTTTTGGATGCCATGGGAAGGGGTTTTCCACAACATAGTGGTGCTGGGCATCGATAAGGAATATCCGGGGCATGCCCGCAGGATAATGAGCGCCGTGTGGGGACAGGGACAAATGAGTTTCTCGAAAGCGGTGGTCCTCGTGGACGGCGAAGTTAACCTTAAACACCCCCGGAAGGTGCTGGAGACGATCCTGAACCGGGTCGATCTTGAAAGCGATATCTACATTTCCGAAGGGGTTCTCGACGTTCTGGACCACAGCGCACCCGATCCTCTCTTTGGAGCGAAGATCGGCATCGATGCAACCTCCAGGCGCCCCGACGAAAAGCCAAGGCCTGAGCATCGCACAGGGCGAGGTCCTGAAGAGGCAATTATCAAAAAGACCCTGAAGGATACATCCAGGCTGTTTTCCGGGTTCCATTCCCCGCCTCTGGAGGTCCGAAACCTCGTTCTACTGCTTAATTTCGCCAAGGACGGCCAAACGTCGGGCAGGACTTTGTCCGAAAAACTGCTCCGAAAACGGGCGCTGAAGGATTTCTCCATAATGGCGCTCCTCGACTCCGGCATTGACCTCAGGGATTATTCGCTTGTGCTCTGGAAAATCTTTAACAACGTCGATCCTAAAAGGGACATCCTCGTCGACAGCGGTCGAATGGTCATCGACGCAACCAAAAAGGGCGCGGAGGACGGCCATACCCGTCCGTGGCCCGACGATGTCGAAATGTCCCCCGATGTGCTGCGAAGCGTCAAGGAGCGGGCAAAAGAGCTGGGGATAGAGGAGTTTTTGGCATAGCCTCCGTCGGTCGCGTGAATCGTTGCATGGATTCAGGCGCGATATCCTTCTCCGCTTGCTCGATTCTATTCCCGATTCTTCCCGATGTCTTTTTCCGGATCGAATAAACGATCTAACAAGGATTGCCAGGGTGTAGCTATGGGTAATGTTTTGCCGGCAATTGACGAGAAGTTCAGGCCGACGTCGAGCCACCTCTTGAACTGCTCATCGAAGGCGGATTTGTAAAGCAGATAGTTTTTGATCGTGACATCGAGATACTTTTCGAAAAACTCGCCCAATACCCCGCCGTGCTGAATGACCAAATGGAGAAAAGGCACAGGCAGAAGGATGTTCCTGTTTTTTGCTTCCTCAACGATAATTTGGGACAAAATGAAAGCGGTCACATCTTCGGAGGTCTTGGCATCGATGACGGACACCTGTCGTCCGCCCCTTATGAGTTCGCCCACCCGTTCAAGGGTGATATAAGCGCTCTTTTCGGTGTCGTAGATGCGTCTGTTCGCGTATTTTTTCAGGACAATCTGTTCGGCCATATATCCCACCGCCGTCGTGCTGCGAAGCAGCAAAGTTACTTCGTAAGTTAATGCAGAATTAAGGTCTGCGCCACTAAAAAAATATTTGTGCGATGCACAATTTCCCCCTTGACTCCGCCTCCGGTATAATTATACTTCATCTTAGTTAAATAGCGAGGAGCGATCAGGCGATTCATCCGTGCAGTCTGACAGGTTCTTACAGGAAAAGGTCAACCCCCGATTTGAAAACCGCTGCCGCGATTTGGCAGCAAAACACACTCAAAAACAAACACGAAGGAGATAGGAATGAACCATTTTGTTTTGGCAAAACAGGTGCTCGACTTCAACCGGACAGCTTTTGAGAACACTTTCGGCACAATGTGCCTCTTGCAGGAACAGTCGGAAAAAATGATGAATACATTCATGGAGAAGGCGGACTGGATCCCGAGCGAGGGGAAAAAAGCCGTTTCCGACATGGCGGCCATGTTCAAGAAAGGTTGCGCGGAATTCAAGAAGGCCGTGGACGAAAACTTTGTCAAGGTGGAAAATTACTTCGAACAGGCCGGGCAGAAATAGGGTTGCGGGTTGAAAATTAAGATCAACTCCAAGAGAGAATTACGGTCAGTCCGCGACACCTTTGCTCGTCTACACATTCTTCCGCGATGGCTCCCGGGAAATTCGGGGCCGATCCGGTGGTCGGGCATGAAGGGCTGCTAAGGCTACAAAGATAGAGGGATCAAAATCTACCGGGAGAACAAGAGAGCATCCGAGCTTACCGGTCCTTCCCATCCTTTATCGCCTTCCTGTTCGACCACCCCTTTTGATGGTTCCCATCCGGCACGAGGGAACCATAGTAAGTTTTTGCCTCCCTACGGTTTCACCCTGCCCAGCCATTCCTCCAATTTTATAGGGAATTTAGGGGACCAGAAGAGTTTGCGAAAGTGGTAACCGTATATGGCATAGGTTACTATATCGCCAAAAGAGTCCTGGTAGCCGGAGAAGGCTTTTTTGAGAAGTTTCCAGTAGAAGTTTCTGGATTTGTGATCGGCGATCCCGAGGTACCAGAGTGAGCGAACGAAGGCTAATATGTCGGCCTTTTCGAGATAAGTTTCCGCTTTGGGCCGGTAGGTGCGAAGAAATGCCAGTATGCGATTATAATACATTTCCGGCGAATAAACCGAGTTCATGACCCAGCGGTAGCCCTCGATTATTTTTGCGCGGTCCATACGGGTGACGAAATTCAAAGTCCCGTTAACGTCGGTGTTGTCTCCCGAGGATTTGAAAAGCATTCTTCCTTCGCTTTCCAGGCGCGCATGAAGGCGGGTGCCTGGGATCGCGGTAAGCAGCCCGATCATGGCGGTCACTATCCCGTTTTTCTGGATGAAATTTACCTGCCTCTGGAAGACGTCGGGCGGATCGCTGTCGAAGCCGATAATGAACCCTCCCATGACGCCCAGGCCATGCTGCTGTATAGTCACGACCGATTCGGAGAGGCTTCGCCTTAAGTTTTGCGCTTTGCCGCACTCTCTTAAGCCCTCCTCAACCGGCGTTTCAAGACCCAGAAACACTCTGTTGAATCCGGCCCTGACCATCAGATCCATCAATTCCAGATCTTCAGCGAGGTTTACGGAGGCTTCGGTAAAAAAGTTAAAGCGCCGAGCGCGGCCTTTTTGCCACTGAATGATGGCCCTGAGCAGACCTTTAACCTTCTCCTTGTTTCCGATGAAGTTGTCATCGACGATAAAAACCGAACCCCGCCATCCTCTCGAATAGAGCGCTTCCAACTCGGCCAGCACCTGTTCGTTCCGCTTGACTCGGGGCACACGGCCGTTCATGACTATTACGTCACAGAATTCGCAATTGAAAGGGCATCCACGAGAGTACTGGATGGAAATCGACGCATAATCGCGAAGATTTATCAGTTCCCATTGGGGTACCGGGACAACGTCCAGGGGGGGAAACCCCGATGCATGGTAAGACCTCTTGAGCCGCCCTTCTTCCATGTCCCCGACAATTTCGGGAATTATCGCCTCCGCCTCCCCGAAGACCAAATGGTCCACGTCGGCAAAGTCGTCCGGGAATGCCCGGAAAAGAGGGCCTCCCCCGACCATCCTGACGCCAAGCATGCGGCAACGATCCACGACCTGCCGGGTGGAATTCCTCTGCGCGATCATTGCGCTGATGAAGACGTAATCCGCCCAAAGCAGATCCTCGTCTCGAAGCTCTGTCACGTTTAAATCGACGAGCCTTTTTTCCCAGCGCCCCGGCAGCATTGCGGCCACCGTCAAAGCGCCAAGCGGCGGGAAAGCCGCTTTTCTTCGCACTACTCTTAGGGCGTGCTTAAAGCTCCAGAAAGTTTCAGAAACCATAGGATACAGGAAAAGAATTTTCATTTGATTCCTTTGAAGAGGGGCAGTGCGACTAGATGTCTGAGGTGGGGTGCAAAAAATCGGAGCGCCGCCCCGAATCTCCTACCGTGTGCCTCGCAAGTTTTGTAAAGTTTATAGCGTTAGATTCCTAACGTCAACTAACGTTTTTCCACAAACGTTTTTCCGCTTTTTGGTGGACAATTTCGTACATTTTGGTTACTTGCCCAGAATATTATTCAATATGCGTTTTCCGGATGAAGATGGAGGAAATCAAAGCAGATGGCTCTTGTTGTGCAGAAGTACGGCGGGACCTCGGTTGCCGATGCGCAACGCATCAATGCGGTGGCAAAACGGGTGCTCGCAAGGAGGAAAGAGGGCGATCACCTGGTGGTGGTCCTTTCGGCGCGTGCCGGTGAGACCGACCGGTTGATAAAACTGGGACACCAGATCACCGACTGCCCCGACGCCCGTGAGATGGACGTTTTGCTTGCAACCGGCGAGCAGACCACTATTGCTCTCTTCTGCATCGCCGTAAAAGCCCTGGGCGCCGAAGCCGTTTCGATGACCGGATATCAGGCTGGAATCATGACGGACGGCCATTTCGGAGATGCCCGTATAAGTTCGATTGAGACGCGGACCATCATCGAGAGCCTTGAGGAAGGTAAAATCGTCGTGGTGGCCGGCTTCCAGGGATATGACAACGGCGGCAACATCACCACGCTGGGCAGGGGAGGTTCCGACACCACTGCGGTAGCTCTTGCCGCGGCGCTCAAAGCCAGCGTGTGCGAGATATACACCGACGTGGAAGGAGTTTTCACCGCGGACCCCAATATATGTTCCAAGGCGCGCAAGCTGGAAAAGATAAGTTACGATGAAATGCTTGAGATGGCCGCCCTGGGGGCCAAGGTCCTTCACCATCGATCAGTTGAATTCGGCATGAAGTACAACGTGCCCATTATGGTGCAGTCATCGTTCACCGATGCTCCGGGCACCCTTGTCACACGGGAGGATGAAACCATGGAAAAGGTTGTGGTTTCCGGGATTGCCTACACTAAGAATGAGAGCAGAGTTACGATAACAAATGTTCCCGACCAACCGGGAGTCGCCGCGAGAGTTTTTCAGCCCATCTCCGCTGCAAATATCAACGTTGACCTCATTGTCCAGGGCGCCAGCGGTATTCCGGGCAAAGCAAATATTTCTTTTACGGTTCCCAAGACGTCTTACAACCAGACAATCGGCATCGTGGAGTCGATTGCGCCCACGCTGGGCGATTGCCAGGTCCTGGGCGAGCCCGGAATTGCAAAGGTTTCCATCGTCGGGATCGGAATGAGGAGCAACAGCGGAGTCGCGGTCCTCATGTTTGAAACGCTTGCCCGGGAAAACATCAATATCAAAATGATCGCCACTTCCGAGATAAAAATCTCCTGCATTATGGACGAAAAGTACACCGAACTGGCGGTCAGAGTGCTGCATGACGCATTTGCACTGGACAGAAAATCGAAAGATGCGGGAAACGACATCCAGATCCAGGCGAAACAACAGTGAAGCAGTTATTATCCTGCTTCCTGCTGTTTGATTCCCGTTTCGGAGAATACGGCAATGGAAGTTAAAATTTACGACACGACGCTGCGTGACGGCACGCAAGCCGAGGATTTTTCCTTTTCGGGCGACGATAAGGTCCGCATAGCTCTCAAGCTTGACGATCTGGGCATTCATTACATCGAGGGAGGATGGCCGGGATCGAACCCCAAAGACGTTGGATTTTTTCAGGAAATACAAAACTATCACCTCAAACACGCTAAAATTGCCGCCTTCGGCTCAACTCACCATCCCGGCGCCACGGCTTCCACAGATCCGAACCTGAAAGCGCTGCTCGAAGCAAATACCGAACTGGTGACGATATTTGGAAAAAGTTGGACGGTCCACGTGAAGGAGGCGCTTCTCACGACCTTTGAGCGAAACCTCGAACTTATTTCCGACAGCATTCTGTTCTTGCGGCAGCAGGGCAAAACCGTCCTCTATGATGCCGAACATTTTTTTGACGGGTTCACTGAAAACGCGGAATACGCCCTAGCCACCATCTCAAAGGCCATAGAGGCCGGCGCCGAGTGCATCATCCTTTGCGACACAAATGGAGGCAGCCTGCCAAGCCGCATCCAAAGCGCGGTAAGCGCCGTAAAGGAAAGATTCCCCGGCATTAAATTCGGAATTCATGCGCACAACGATTGCGACCTTGCGGTGGCAAATTCCCTCGTGGCCGTCGAGATGGGGGCAGTGCAGGTCCAGGGTACATTCAACGGTATTGGCGAAAGATGCGGAAACGCCGACCTTTGCTCGATCATAGCCAACCTTTGCCTGAAGATGGGTCACTGCTGCCTGGCCCCGGATGATCTCAAAAAACTGCGCCAGGTGAGCCGATTCATACTGGAATTGGCCAATATGTCTCCGAACAGCTATCAGCCTTTCATCGGACGATGCGCTTTCGCACACAAAGGCGGCGTCCACATCAGCGCTGTCGCTAAGAACCCCAGGACTTACGAGCATATAGACCCAAGCCTGGTTGGCAACAAACGAAGAATTCTGGTTTCGGACCTTTCGGGACGCGCCACGATAAAACAAAAAGCGGAGGAATTCGGCCTTAAGCTTTCAAAGAACGACCCGGTAGCGATGCAGGTGCTCGAAGAGATAAAGGAACTGGAAAATCAGGGATTCCAGTTCGAGGCGGCGGAGGCGAGTTTCGAGCTACTTGTTAATAAAACGATGGGCAAGGGCAAGAAATATTTCGAACTGGACGGCTTCCGGGTGATCGATCAAAAGCAGAACGAGGGCAAGGACCCGGTGGCTGAGGCCACGATCCAAATCCGCGTAGGAGGCCAGATCGAACACACAGCCGCACTCGGCAACGGTCCTGTCAACGCCCTGGATAAAGCCCTTCGAAAGTCTCTGGAAAAATTCTATCCTGAGCTCAAAAACATGGAACTAACGGACTACAAAGTGCGTGTGTTACCTGGCCCTGCCGGCACCGGGGCAAAGGTGCGGGTGCTTATCGAATCCACTGACGGACATGACCGCTGGGGCACGGTCGGGGTCTCGCGCGATATTATAGAAGCCAGTTGGCAGGCGCTTGTGGACAGTATCAACTATAAAATGTACAAGGCGGAAAAGAACAACTCTTCAGAGGACTGATGACTGAGCGAACCTGCAACTCCCCGGATCTTCCTTCGATCAGGCCTTCTTCGCTGCAACCAGCCGGGCGAAATGTTCGAACGAACGGTCGTAGGTCCTCTCGGCATCCGGCGGGAAGCAACATCCGGGAAGCTGCCTGCCCTTGAGGTGGTATTCTATACACTCGCAACAGATGCCGGCCCTTGGGCATCCGTTATAACTACACGCGCATTTGCCGCTGTTTTCTTCTTTTTTGCATTCCATCAATGGGCAGCCGCGTGGTGGGACTCTGAATCATGGCGACCTGCCGAATCAGTTTTCCCGCCTTTTATAAGGACCGCCACGAGAAGGCAGAACAGGATGGCCTCCCAAACGCAGACGGCAGTCCAGCTTTCCGTCAGCCCATAAGTAATCCCGCCGCCAATAATTGCAGGAACTCCAGAAAGGATTATCATTCCGAAACGCCATGCCCAGTCCATAAGAGTCTCCCGGCTACAATATTGTGAAAGTAGGTGCAAATAAGCGTAAAACCTTCCCCTCAGCTTTTACCACAGCGCGCGTTACGTTTCAATAATCATGACAGAATCTCAAGGATCGTCATCTTCGCTTCTACCGGAGCGTTTCCCGCAATCAATTCCGTATTTTTTTATCTTGTAGTGAATAGCCCTCCGGCTTATTCCCAGCAGGTTGGCGGCTTCTTTTTGAACAAAGCCCGCCTGCTCCAATGCTCGCAAAATGGCGTTTCGTTCACTTTCTTCAAGAGAGAGCGCGGAAGTGCCCGCTGCTGTAGATTTTTGAGGCGCATCAGGGAGACCGGAAAGCCTCAGGTCGCTTCTGCGCAGCACTCCGTCGCGACACAGGACCACACCGCCCTCAAGGGCATTCTTAAGTTCTCTCACGTTTCCCGGCCATGGATATTCGTAAAGCCACTTGACCGTTTCGGCAGGCACCTTGACGGGAGGCAGGTTCTGTTTCTTACAGAAGTCTTCAACGAATTGCTGCGTAAGGACGGGTATGTCCTCACGCCGTTCCCTGAGTGGAGGAATTTTCAGGGTTACCACGCGAAGGCGATAGTAGAGGTCTTCGCGGAAGGCGCCTGCAGCTACATCCTCAGGAAGATCGACATTGGTTGCGGAAATTACCCTGCAATTCACCGGGATTTCCCTGAGATCTCCGATCCTTCTGATTTTCCTGTCCTCAAGAAACCGCAGCAGCCGCACCTGCATGTCATGCGAGATATTGCCGATCTCGTCCAGGAAGAGAGTCCCCTTGTCGGCGGCCTCCATCAGTCCTTTTTTATCCTTGATGGCATGAGTGAAAGCGCCGCGAACGTGCCCGAAAAGCTCGCTTTCCAGCAATCCACTCGGAGTGGAGCCGCAGTCAACGACAATGAAGGGCTGCTCGCGCCGAGGCCCGCGTTGGTGCAACAGGCGAGCCACTCTTTCCTTGCCTACCCCGCTTTCGCCAAGGATCAACACATTAACGTCGCTTCTGGCAATCCGGTCAACGAGATCGTACAATTCGCGCATTGCCGGACTCTTGCCGCCCCAGAGCGCCTCACTGAGCGGTGGAAGCTTATCGAGACTGAGTTTGGACGTGCTCTTCTTGAGCACCTCCTGGACTTTCGATATCAGATCGCGTCCATTGAACGGTTTCGTCAGGTAATCAATAGCCCCGGCTTTGACTGCTTTTACTGCATCCGGGATCGTCCCGTAGGCGGTAAGAAACATCACAGGCAGCCCCGGATGGATCGCCTGAGCGGCGGAGAACAGGTCCATGCCCCCCATTCCCGGCATCTTTACATCGGTTATCATCAGATCGACAGGTCCGCTCTTGAGCGTCTCCAGGGCCTCTTCACCTCCGGAAGCGGTCAGGACCCGGTAGTCGATAGAGGAGAGCCTTGCCTCCAGAACAGCCAGAATATTCAGATCGTCATCGACAACAAGAATTGTCGGTTTGGTCGACAACTTTGTCTCCTAATCACCATTCGCTAAGGAGCA
>Ga0326728_10011314_pt1 | contig 20442 bp, 17 predicted proteins | sample MB3enrmetagenome_FD_207602 | JGI IMG/M metagenome (GOLD analysis project Ga0326728, IMG submission 207602) | Lab enriched peat soil microbial communities from McLean, Ithaca, NY, United States - MB31MN | ecosystem: Environmental > Terrestrial > Soil > Wetlands > Peat | place: USA: New York... | reverse complement strand
TTTATCCGCGAAGATCCGCGAAAATCCGCCGTTTGTCGTTCGATGCCGACGGTGGAAGTGCAAATCCAGAGCTATCCAGAGCTCAATTGATATAAAATGCCCCTAACATCCAATGGAGGGGGCAATGACCGCACCAGGGTATGCAGGCAAAATCCTTCAGATCAATCTGACCAGTAGAACAATCCGTTCGATCGAGACCTCGAAATATGACCAATACGGAGGCGGTTACGGAATCGCCATCGCCCTGTTCTGGGACCTCTGCGTGGTGCCTGGAGCCTGGGACCTGAAAGATGCCTTCGATCCGAGAAACATTGTGACTCTGATGACCGGCCCCCTTGCCGGAACATTGGTTCCCTTTGCCGGAAGGACAAGCGTTTCGGGACTATCCCCTCAATCCTGGCCCATCAATTGGTTCAGCCACAGCAATTTTGGCGGCAGTTTCGCGACCATGCTCAAGTTCGCAGGATGGGATGGCGTTGTTGTTGAAGGTAAATCGGACGTTCCCGTCTATATCAACATCGTCGATGATAAAGTCACGCTGGAAGAGGCGAAGCCGCTCTGGGGGCTCAACACCTGGGATACCCAGGAAGAAATCTGGAAGATGCAAAGCACCAATGCTCCTGTCCGCTATGGCGCAGAATGGCAGAAAGTGGGGAATGCCTATACGACGCAGAGGCCGGCTATCGTGACGATCGGCCCTGCCGGAGAAAACAAATCCCGTATTGCCGCGCTGATTCACGGCGGAGGGAATGGAGCAGGCCAGGGCGGGTTCGGCGGTGTGTTTGGTGCCAAGAACCTCAAGGCAATTTCAGTCATCGGCACGGGCAGTGTGAAAATCGCGGATCCGAGGGCGGTCCGCGATGCGCGGGAGTGGTTTGAATCCACTTGGCCGATGTCGGGACAGCGTGGACCGGGCCGCACCCTGACCACCGGAGTGTCTGCCTGTCTCGGCTGCAATCGGGGCTGCCGCACGAGAAACTCCGTTTTCGGCAATGACTCCGATGCCTGTACGGAATCGGTCTGGTTCAATCTCCCCTCGCCGCCGTTTAATCGCACACCACAGCAGGATCGATGGAAGGCCTGCGATGTCGTGCAGAAGCTTGGGATCAATGCCGCCGACAGCTGCTTCGGAGGAGCAATGACTTTCCCGAGCCCAAAAGGCCACCCGATACAGCCGGGAGTGCCCGGCACAACCGGATCAGGTTGGTATGTCAAGAGACTCTACGATATGGGCGTCATCGGCCCCGGAAAGAAGGTCGACAGCTATCCACTGCCCATGGATATCTATGAAAAACCGGAATTCGCCGAGGCCTTTGGGGCGGCGATTGCAAACCGCATCGGCATCGGCGATCTGCTGGCGGAAGGGACCATCCGTTTCGCCGAAAAACTGGGACGGCTGAGCGATCTCAACGACATTTTGCGACTGCCCGTCTGGGGATATATGGACCACATCACGATGCCGGGAGTGGAGTGGGCGTACGGCAACCTGATGGATTCTCGGGACATCAACAACCACGACATCCAAATGGGCCCAACCGATAAGATGTCGTGCGAAGAATACGTGAAGCGAATGGCCACCCAGATGCCGCCGTATGCGGATGATCCGTTCATGTATGACTACAGCTGGCAGGGACCGCAAGCTTACAAAACAGGGATCTACTCCGATCACAGAGCCAAATTCGTGGCGTTCCACCAGCACTATGCAATCTTCTATAAAGAATCGGTCCTCTACTGCGATTGGGCATTCGGCAGCTACTTCAACCCGGATACAAAGGACGGCAAAGGAGCAACACCTCAGGCTGAGCCTGTCTTCTTCAATGCGGTGACCGGAAAGAAAATCGCATTTACCGACGGCATCGAAATCGGCCGCAAGGCGTGGAATCTGAAACGGGCGATATTTGTTCTGCAGGGGAGGCATCGAGATCTGGAGAAGTTTTCGGGCTTTATGTACAGGCCAGGCGCTGCCGCTGCTTCATTCCCGCCGGCCAACATGCCTGTCTATGATGGCTCGTCATGGAACTGGAAGCCGGTCCGGGATATGTATTTGGACGAACAGGGTGTCGAGCAATGGAAGACAGCTTTCTACAAGCTTGAAGGATGGGATCCGGCTTCAGGCTACCCCAATCGGAAAACCCTGGAATCTCTCGGCCTGAAAACCGTTGCCGATCTGCTCCAGTCGAAGAACAAGCTAGGCGTAGCCTGACTTTAAAAAATCCAAGGATTCTTCATAAGCCGCTCGAGATATATTTTCCGCAACTCCGTCTCGGTTAAATCAGGGAAGCGCCTGCTTGGTCCATGAAGAAAAAGCTGTTGCGAGAATGCCGTCAGTTCGAATGCCTTCATCGGCCATGCTCAGATGACATGTGGCGCAATATGCGGGTGTATGCAGAGTGATTTGGCCGTTCCTTGATGCTCACGGCGACACTCTTCGTTCCAACGGCCTGGACCTTGCGGGAGTTTACTGTGAACAAACCAATTCTTTACGTCAAGTCATTATTTTACAAACACTTAGACTTTGGAATGCCGTATTACCCTATTATGATGGGTAATACGGACGCACACGAATTAAGTCCTTAAAATCAACATCAGCATCTTCGCTCTGCGTCGTTTCGCAGTAAACTCCCGCTAGATACTACGATTTTCAATCTTAGTGAATGAGCTTCTGGGGTGCGCTGCTTCAATGCTTGGGGATTCCTCCTTCAACAAAAGCATTATATCAGTTTCGGTATGGACCATCGGGCTTTCATCCAGGAATCCAAATAAGTTGAGACAATGCCTGTGCTCCTATTTGTTGGATGAGAGAGAAACGGGGTTCGAGTCCGCGAGTTCACCCTCGGCAATTCCCTCAATGCCATTGATGGTATTTATTTTATTTGACTTACGAGAGCATAAGCGTGACACCTCCCGCAAGGCTTTGTTCATCGATATTCTTTCCCGCGTTTGATATTACTTGGTCGCCCGCAAATAGGCTCCTTCGGTATACCTTGAGGTGGAGTATCCGGTCTTGCCGAGTATCTCTGCCGAGCGAAATCCGGCCTCGCCCAACTTCGCCAGGTAGGACCCACCTGGCAAGGCGCCAGCAATTCAGGTCGACCACGCGTCCATGCTCGCTAAAGTTTCCTCCGGTAAAGTTTCTACGATAACCAGATCAGCTGCCACAAATGTGCCTTCCGGATGCAATACCCGCGCGATTTCCCGAAAAGCCGACTCTTTATCCGGAACGAGATTTAGGACGCCGTTGGAAATCACCAAATCGAATGACGCATCCTTAAACGGCAACTCTTCGGCCGAACCCTCTTGGAAATGAAGCGGCCCTCTCAATGCGCCCATCTTAGCATTGCGTGCCCACTCCAGCATTTCGGCCGTAAGGTCAATACCGACGACCAGCCCCTCGGGTCCTGCCTGTAACGCGGAAACAAAAGAGTCCAGGCCGCAACCGCATCCAATATCAAGTACCCTCTCGCCTTTCCTCACCCGTTGGATGCTGAACGGGTTTCCCACTCCGACAAATCGATCCACAACTTCTGGCGGAATTGCAGCAATCAACTCAGCAGCGTATCCAAGCCATTCCAGACTTTCTCGCCCGACAGGATAGGGGAAATGGTTGTTTGGTTTGCGCGAAATGCCGCTATACTTCTTCTTCACCGCAATTCTCAGTTGTTCCGCGCGCTCCGATGTCAAATATTCATCCGACATTTACAGGATTCCTCTATGTTTTCAAAACACGATGTGTCCTCACCGGCCGATCCTCGCCGGATCGATGGCGTTCTCTACTGACCTTCATTGTAATCAGCGTGCCTAGTATGATAAAAATGATTTTATCGGATAGAAACAATGCAGATTTCGCATAGAACTCTTTTGCAGCTCAACTTTCAACATCTGCGTACATTCCTGGCGTTGGCACGAGTCGAAAACTTTTCTAGAGTTGGAGAGCAGGTTGGTCTTTCGCAATCCGCTGTCTCGCGGCATATCCGTGCGTTGGAAGATTCGTTGGGGATGCGGCTGTTCGAGCGCATTGGGCGGCGCGCGGTACTGACCTCCGCCGGAAGAATTCTGCGGACACGCTTAGAGACGCTTATCCGAGAAGCCGACACGCTGCCCCGGGTCTTGAAGGATTTATCAGAAGGCATACAAGGAGATCTTAGGATCGGGGCCTGCATCACTGCCGCCAATGCTCTCCTGCCGCAGGTTCTTGGGCTGTACCGGCAAAAGTACCCACAGGTCGGATTGGCATTGCAGCCCGGAAACAGTGCCGGTATTGTCGAAAACCTCCGACGCGGAGAGGTCGATATCGCATTCGTCGCATCGGATCGGTTGCCTTCCGATGTTATAGCGCTGGCGGAGATTCCGGATGATCTGGTTTTATTCGCCGCGCCCGGCCACAGGATTGCGCTCAGGCGCGGGCTGAGGCCGGAGGATCTCTCGGATTGCGACTTTATCCAGCGTGAGGATCCATCAGACACGCATGCAATGGTCACGCGCTGGCTTGGAGCCGAAGGCATCGAGGTTCGAAACCTGATGGACGTATGGTGACCCGACACAATCAGGCGCCTGGTAGGCGCTGGGTTGGGAATATCCGCTCTATCCCGGCGATTAATTGCGGATGAACTGAGACAGGGGACCCTGAGAATATTGCGCGTCAAGGATTGGCCGCTATCAAGAAAGATTCGGGTCATCATTTTAGCGGAATGCTTCGTATCGAAAGCGATGCAACAATTTCTGCAGTTGGTGCGGAAAAGGGTTCCAGAAGGGGAGTACCTTGAAGCTTGGGATGCCGCTCTCGTCTCCGCTCAACCCACTTAAAAAAGGGGCCTTATCTTCTAATTTTCAAACAGTGACAAGAATGCTGGTCGTGGAAAAAGCAGGCGAGATGATGTCTCGCACATCATTAAATCTGTCATGCTTTAGGCATTTTCAGTCGGATAGCGCACTCCTGGGACCGAATCCGCTCTGCACTGAATGCATGGCAAGGGAATACCGCGATCTAAACCAATCTGATTGAATCACACGGGGTTTTTAACGGCTCCCTTTAGCCACCTTGCTTCCCAGGCTGGATAGGACAGTTACTGGGGATCGCCATTTACGGCCGGATGCTGACGCCCGCGGAGGCGTCACATCACTACGAAACGTGGACCGGGAAGGGCCGGCCCGAATTCTTATCAAGCATTGGAAATCTCGCGTTGTATCTTTTCGACCGACACTTGGGGCATACAGTTTGCAGTGCGCTTGGCACAGGAGCGGATTTGAATATCCCGGAGCGATAATCGATCATTCACCAACCTATCCTGATCCTGTCGCATCCTCATCTTTCAGACTGGAGCGATATTTTGATAAACTTTGCCGGCTTTGTGCCGTTGGGATCCTTCTTCTGCGCGTATTTCTCATCCCTGCGCTGGGCCTCTTTATCGGCTCTCATTACTATCCAGGCAGGCTTCGCATCAGCCTTGTCACCGAAATCCTACAGGCGTGTCTCCCCAATCGGTTCTCCGACTTAATCGTCCTTATCACGAATTTGCCGGTTACCGCCATGGGGGAGGGTCTTGTATCGAACACGCGCCGCCCGGCGGCTGCTTGTTAAGATCGGAGTGCTCAGAGTCCGATCGGCGACGAGCTAGTGTCCTGTCCCTAATGTTCATCGAACAAATGACCATTTCATCGCATCTTAAAGTGCAGTGAAGATGACGATGCGAACAGGACGGCCGATTCCTAAACTGACGGTAACTGAACGAACCTGCCTATGAGATTAGGACCGCTGATCTGGCAATCGATGCCACGACTATCGCATTTGACCCGATTTGCAGCCCCGTGCGACGGGCAAGCTATCCGCACTGAAACGGTGAGATTTAAGCGGCACCGATGATTTATCCCGCCAGTTTGATGCAGGGGACCGCGACACATGCATGGAGGACGGTCGGTGGCCGAGCTAATCAACCGCAAGACCATGACACAAAATCCTTCGTCATTGGCTATAATAATGGTTTGCACTTTGTTTCGGGACAAGGTGCTAAGCGTAGTGCATTGAAAGGCCACCAACATGAAACCGATGCATTATGGTTTCGCAGTAACCGCTTTGGCGGTATTTCTCTTTCTGGGCAGTGAGTTCTTCGCCTATTGCTTCCATAGGCTGAGTAAAGCGGTCAGGGAGGGGACAAGGCTTTGGCCAATCGTGGTGGGATCCTGCTTCTTTCTGGCTGTCCCGAGCCTTGCGGCAACAGTCACCATCAACCCTGCGCAACAATTTCAGACCATCCTGGATTGGGGAGTCACGACGGCCCTCGACATCCCCACCTACATCTCCCAACCGGACAAGGCGTTAAGCTTGATTTTAGAGGAGCAGGTCACGAATCTGGGATTGACCTCCTTCCGGTGGAGCATGCCTGGCGGGTCAAACCTCTCTGTCGGATCCTCTCCCCTGTTTCCCGATCCATCCACGGACTGGGAGCACTTCAACGACGACGGAGATCCCAATCATGTGAATTGGCCCCTTTTTGGAACAGCCTATGTCGATGATTACGCTACCAGGATCCTGGTTCCCATGAAGGAAAAGGTGGAAGCAAACGGCGATGCCTTCAATCTCTATCTCGACCAAGGCGGATCCGAGACAACGCCGTCTTGGATCATCAATGATCCCGAGGAATATGCGGAGTTTACCACCTCCTTTATTCTTTATCTGAAAGACACCTACGGGATCACGGCACGTTTTACGGCGATCCGCAACGAACCGGAGAACGGCAGTCCTTTCACGCCAGCCGTTCATTCGGCCATGATCAAAACTCTGGGTCCCAAGCTTCTAGCCTTGGGCCTGCCGACGATGATCGACTTCTCGGAGGGCATGAGCGCGCAAGGAACGTGGGACTACATCCAGGCCTTGCAGAACGATTCCGCGGTTTGGCCCTACATCGGCCTGCTCTCCTACCATCTCTATGGTACCAACGACCCCTACCGCAGCTATATCCGAGATTTTGGTATCGCCAATGGAATACCGCGAGCACAAACCGAGTATATCGGTCTGACCTCCGACATTTTGTACGATGACCTCACCCTGGGCGGCGTTTCGTTATGGGATCAAACAATGATGTCGGATCTCTTGCCCTCGACAAACAATGACACCTGGTTTTCCCGTGCCACGGAATATTGGGAAACCCGTCAAGTGACACGCTATGTGAGACCAGGCGCGGTGCGCGTGGGTGCCAGTTCGGACTCAGCGTCGATCCGACCGCTCGCCTTCGTCAATAATGGACAGATGACCGTGGTTCTATTCAATACAACCGGCGGCGGGTCTGCTGACATCACCATCCAAGGATTGCCGGCGGGGACCTATGGGGTTTGCCATAGCATTGCGTCGCCCAGTTCTTATGTCGAAGACGGCCTTCAGGTTGTGGACTCCAGCGGCAATCTAACCGTTGCAATACCAAGTTCGTCCGTTTTGACGGTCTATCCCTATGGCGGCGTGAACTTGCCGCCCGTTGTCACCGACTACGAAGCCAATCCTAGCTATTTGAAGGTGCCCGACTCGGTGATCACCCTGAGCGCCTCGGCGCAGGACCCCGAACATGACGCGATCAGCTACCTCTGGTCTGTGTCCGCACAACCGGAAGGCGCGAACGTCGTCTTGAACACGCCGAATGCCGCCACCACCGGCGCGTCCGGTCTGACGGCGCCTGGCGACTATACCTTTGACGTGGCCGTCAGCGATTCCGCTCAAACGGTCAATCGCCAAGTGCTGCTCACCGTTTATAGCGGCAATCAGCCGCCGCACCCCTGGCTCGTCCAGTACCGCGACCCTTCCGAGATCACCCTGCCTGATTCGAGCACGACACTGATGGTTCAATATTCAACGGACCTGGAAAACGATCCCATCACTTACCAGTGGAACGTCCTGAGCCAGCCCTCCGGTGCCTCTGTTCAGTTGGCAACGCCGACGCAGAGCAGCTGCGTCGCCTCGCATATGACCGTGGCGGGGAACTACTTGTTTCAAGTGGCGGTGAGCGATCCTTCGCACACCGTGACAGCTAACTTGAACGTGCCGGTTTATCCGGCAAATGTGCCACCGGTCATCTCGAGTATCACGGCGACTCCGGATTCGATCACTTTGCCGAACTCGAGCGTTTCGCTCTCGGCGATCACCAGCGACCCGGATGCCGGCGTGATGGCGCCTTTTCGGCCCGATGGCAGCGGCGACGCTCTCACGCATTTTTGGTCTGTGGTCTCGGCGCCTGCCGGCGCGCAGCCGTATTTCTCTAACGCAGGTTGGCCAAACACCAGCGCCGGCAATCTGACTGTCGCGGGAACCTATGTATTCCGTCTGGCCGCTTTGGATCGCACCGGAATGACCACCCAGGATGTCACGGTGAGCGTAGTTAATTCCCCGTCTTCAATGTCCGAAACCTTTTTCCCTCAAGTTGCGGTCGGAGGCGGCTTGGACACCCTCTTCACGGTCACCAACACGGGACCGACTGCGGCCTCGGGAATCCTGATCCTGACGGATCAGCAAGGAAACCCTTTCCTAGTGAGTGGCGTGTTGACTGATTCCTCCGGGACAACACAGCCTGCATCCGTTGCGCCTTCTTTTAACCTTAATATTCCCGCTGGCGGCACCGTCTTTCTGTCCGCCAACCCACTGAACCCCAATAACCCAACAAGCTCCGGGTGGGCGGAATTGGAAAGCACCGGCGGTTCACTGACCGGCGTAGCGACCTACGAGTATGTGAGTGGTGGGACCATGCAGTATATGGTTGGCGTCCTGCAGTCGCCGCTGCTCCAGTATGCGACAATTCCCGTGGATAACGACAGCACTCAGGCCATGCAGATGGCATACGCGATCGCCAATCCGAGCAGCCAGACTATTTCCATCAACCTGGCTTTGGTTGGCCAGGATGGTACGGTTGTCGATGACACCGTCACCGTAACACTTGGCCCGGGACAACAGATCGCAAGGTATTTGTCGCAGGTTTTTCAGGCACGAGCGACGTTTAAGGGTTCGCTGGTGCTCGAGGGTCAAGCTGGCGCAAGCTTTAGTGCTGTTGGACTGCTGCAGAAACAGGGCCCTTTCACGGTGATCCCGCTCATCACAGAGGATGAAGCTTTGTCCTCCAATCTCTTCCCGCAGGTGACGGTCGGGGGCGGCTTGGATACCCTCTTCACCGTCACCAACGCCGGATCGACTGCAGCCTCGGGAACCCTGATCCTGACGGATCAGCACGGAAACCCTTTCGCAGTGAGTGGCGTGTTGACTGATTCCTCCGGGACAACACAGCCTGCATCCGTTGGAACTTCTTTTAACCTTAATATTCCCGCTGGCGGCACTGTCTTTTTGTCCGCCAACCCACTGGACCCCAGTGACCCAACAAGCTCCGGGTGGGCGGAATTGGGAAGCACCGGCAGCTCAGTGACCGGCGTAGCGACCTACGAGTATGTGAGTGGGGGGATCCTGCAGTATATGGTTGGCGTCCTGCAGTCACCGCTGCTCCAGTTTGCGACGATTCCCGTGGATAACGACAGCACTCAGGCCATGCAGATGGCATACGCGATTGCCAATCCGAGCAGCCAGACTATTTCCATCAAACTGGCTTTGGTTGGCCAGGATGGTACTGTTGTTGATGACACCATTACCGTGACGCTCGGCCCAGAACAACAAATAGCAAAGTATTTGTCGCAGGTTCTTCCGACACGAGCGACGTTTAAGGGTTCGCTGGTGCTTGAGGGTCAAGCTGGCGCAAGCTTTAGTGCTGTTGGGCTGCTGCAGAAACAGGGCCTTTTCACGGTGATCCCGCTCATTTCAGGAAAAGCTCCGGGCGTACCCGACTAAGATCGGCGAATGCCTTGGAGAATGCTGCGGAAAAGGAATCAGGAAAACCAGCTGCACTAGCCTGGGAATCAGAGCGTCCTAAAATTCATCGATGCAGAATGAGGTGACTCCATGAAAGGATTGTGCCGGCCCGGTCGACGCGATTCCTCAAGATTGCTGGGCGGCAAATCGCTGTGCATTGGTAGGCACGTAGGACTCTGTAGAGCGATGTCGAAAATGCGGTCGTGGAGACGGTGAGCAAGCCCCGGCAAGCCGAATCGGAGTAAGAGTCTTTGGCAGGACCAGCAGAGCGGGTTACCTTTCACGGCCCGGAACCAGGGTTCTGAGTCCTCTGCATCAAAACACGCGGCAACCGTGATTGGGTCACTCTCGTCGGTTCAGCGGCCTCGATCCCGTCGAATGCATTTGGGGCCATTGGAAACATCATGATCTCCTGAACTTCTGTCCCAAGAACCTGGCCCAACTCAGCGAGCATGCCAGAAAAGCTCTACGACGGATGCGATGTCGCGCAACTTTGGTTGCCGCTTTTGGGAAGCAAGCTGTAACGCTTGGAGGGAATCCGCGTATTTGCTTGCGTCTTCGTATTTGCAAAATGGTGTTCCCAGGAGCTAGGTGGAGGCGCCGGAGCATGGTTGGAAAGAAACAAGCCTTTTTTCGGGCAAGCCCCCCTCTTCGCAGATGGGAACGGCACCCGAACGTCGACCGCTGCTCGCGTTTATCAGGCCTGCGGGCTTTGCTTTGTTGCGAAACTCATTTTTGCATCCTGCGCCGCGAGAGCACAACTGCAACCAAGGGGAGGAAACACAAGTGAGAAGAATGCCCTTGTTCCTGGTGGCATCTTTGCGTTGGCAATGGCGGTCACAGCATCCGCAATTGCTCAAAACGCGAATCATGCGGCTTTGACTTGGCAATAGCCACATGAAGAATGCGACAGCAATGGGCGAGGTTTTCGGCGCCGGAGAAAAGATCGCCGCAGCATTCCTTGAGTACGACAGAGTCATCGATAATTCGAAGCTGTCTGCCTCGGCTTTTTCCGCCAAGGGTCGTACCCTATGCAAATGGGTCAAAAGCAGTGAAAGGACTTCGGCGCTATCGAGAATGTATCCAGGCTTGCTTGCCAGACATGATCCGGCGCATCCAGGTTCCACCGCGCCCTGACATTTTCGCCGCCGTGCTGGAGGACAGCATCCAAATCGGAGCGTCGCGCGAGGCTCATGCTACTTGAACGGCTGCGGCGGAAGCAAGAACTGCATTCCGAAATAGCCGACGAAAGAAGGCTGGCCTTTGTTCGCGAGTTCCACGCTTCGTCCAGCCATCAGCAAGAGAATGAACGGCGGGCGCAATTTGTAGCGCGCTCCGGCGGCTAGCGTTTGTTGATTGTTCGAATTATTGAAGGTTCCAAGCCCATAAAACTCGGCGTCCAGCTCCAACTTCTTCGACATATCGTGTCCGACCACAAGACCCGTGAGCCACCCATCCGGCCCTAGGTGAACCGCGTTGTAGCCAACTTCCCAGTTAACATCAATCGGTCCCAATTTTTTTGAAAATTCCACTGGAATAATCAAGCTGGCACCCGGCGGTGTGATGCCCCGTTGAACCGCATGATCGGGATTGTTGATCGAAAGCTGAGGGAAGATGGAAATTTCGAGGCCCGTTTTTTCGTTGTCGTAAAACCGCCATTTCACGCCGAGTTGATCTTGCCCCAGGCCATATTTTGCAGGGTCCGAGCCGTTCCTCACGCGTAACCACGCATTCTCGTAGGTCAGTTGGATTCGATCGCCCACGCCGTAATTGATATCCACGTCCGGCATGTGGGTCGTTGACGCACCGTTGTATAGGAACGGCATGTATCCCAGATTAATTTCCCAGTTCCGGTTGCCGGGCGTTCCCGGATCATTCGTGTAGTACGGCGGCCCACCCTGCGCCCGCGCTTGCGATGGAGCAAGCTGGAGAAAAATTGCCATCACCAGGACGGCCGTATAGCGCGTCTTGCATCCGTTGGTCAATTTGGAGATTGGCCTATGCGGGCCACAAATTTCCGTGCGCTCCCGGATGGTGGCTTCGTAAGTTTGGCGGGACTTGGTCAGCATGATCCTGTGTGTGCCGGTTGCCAATGTGCTCCTCCTTCAGCATCTCGAATGGAAGATATTGCCACCTTTTGTGGGCGATCTCCTACGGAAAACTACCCCAACTCCACCACTTTCCCGTCTTCAATGGCAACATTAAATGGGGCATTCTGGCAACGCTTTACTGAGCGGGGAGGTGCTGGGTTTTGTGCGAGAGCGGCATCGCAGCGCCGAGTTCATTGAGTTCCTCTGCCTGACGGATGCCCACTATCCCCAACAGGCCCGTATTCGAATGGTGCTCGATAACCATTCTGCCCACATTTCCAAAGAGACGTGTGCCTACCTTGACACGGTACCAAGCCGTTTCGAGTTCACCTTCACGCCAACGCACGGTTCGTGGCTGAATTTAATCGAATCTTTCCTTGATAAGATGGCCAAGACACTTTTGCGTGGGATTCGCGTCAAATCAAAGGACGAGCTCAAAACCCGAATCGAGATGTACCTCCGGGAAATCAATGAAGACCCTGTGGTGTTTCGCTGGAAGTATAAGCTCGATTGCCTTTCCGTTGTTTAGGCCTTGATTGATATGTTATTATGGAATCAATCTACTAGGCTGCCCTGCATAGCAATTGCTGCCATCGTCTCCGCGTGTTTCTTATCAAACAGACAAGCTGCACAAACAACAAAAGGCCGCCCACTACGTGCCTATGGAAAAAAGGGGAATAATTAGACTATCGCTCAAGTGCATATTACAATGCGTATACGAATCAACCGGGAGTCCGCATGCAGACAAGCTATAAGGTTGTTTTTGTAAATCCTCCGCTTAAGTTCAGGGCAGATGTTGCCTACATGTCGCTGCCGCCGCTCGGCGTCCTCTACCTGAGCGCCTGCCTGAAACGGAACGGCATTTCGGCCGCCATGATCGACCTCAACCAGAAACCCTGCACCGCGGAGTCCGCGGCAGGGCTCGTGCTCGCGCTCCAGCCCGAAGTCGTCGGCATAACGGTCCCCACCGATAATCTCGAGACGTCCCTTGCGATAGCGGCAGCGGTCAAATCGCGGTCGCCCGCGACCACGATCGTTCTCGGCGGCCCGCACATCAATTCGACCGGCGCGGAAACGATGGCCGAGCCCGCGCTGGGCAGGAACATCGACTACTCTTTTGTCAGGGAAAGCGAGCATTCGTTTCTGGAGTTCATGTCCCGGGTCCCCTTGGAACGGGTGCCGGGACTGGTCTATCGGGACGCTGGCGGGATCCTCCGGTCGAATCGGCCGGAGCCGCTGAACGTTCCCCTTGATACGCTACCGTTTCCCGATTTGCGCGACGTCGTCAATGTCAGTGCCTACCGGTCGCCCTTTTTCAGGGGAGGGAAAACGGTGACTATGATGTCCTCACGCGGCTGCCCGTACAACTGCAAGTTCTGCGACGTGCACCAGAACATGGGGAAAAAGTACCGCCTGCGATCGCCGGAGAACATAGTCGAGGAGATCATTTTTCACCGCCAAACTATCGGCGTGAGGAACGTCATTTTCAAGGACAGCATTTTCAACCTCGACCTGGACCACACGGTCGCCTTCTGCGAACTCCTGATCAGGAAAAACCTGCGGATACACTGGATGTGCAACAGCCGGACCTCGAATATCGACGAAGCGCTCGTGAAGCTGATGGCGGCATCGGGCTGCAGGACCATCAGCTTCGGCGTGGAAAGTCTCGACCCGGTGTTCCTTCAGAAGATGGGGAAGCAGAACAGCGTTGAAAATATCAAGCACTGTTTCGCGATATGCAGGTCAAAAGGGATCAACACGCTAGCGTACATGATGGTCGGCTGCGAAGGCGAGACGTATGCGTCCAACCGTGCCAGCTTCGACGAGCTCCTGAGGCTCAATCCGACGTTCGCGGAATTCGCCGTCTCCACGCTCTATCCCGGAACCGAACTGTACCGAGAGTCCCTCGAGAAAGGGTTCCTCAAGAACCCGCGGTGGTACCTCGCATTCGGTCCCGGCCGCAGGGAAGGGGGGTACTTGTCACTGCCTGACTTCCCCGTTCCGGAACAGGTTCGCGCGAGCAAAGAGTCCTACCGGCGCTTCTACTTCCGTCCCGGGAAAATTCTGGAGATACTCCTGAAATTCATGTCAATCGCCCTCCTCAGGACCATGATGACTTTTCTCCTCCTCCAGAGAAAACGGCATGAATTCTGACCATTCGAAAGAACGCGATCAAACAGGGTGTGGGCTAAAATAAGATGAACGTGTTGAGTTCTGGGCGAAGATGGAAAAGCATAGTCTTGAGCTGATCCTAAAAACTCTAAATGATCACCAGGTGAAATACTTGATCGCCGGCGGGCTTGCAGTCGTAGCCCACGGATATCTACGTTTTACCGCAGACATCGATCTATTACTGAGCATGGATGAAGCGAACCTTAGAGAGGCTCTTGAAGCGTTCTCTGTGCTGAAATATCAGCCCAGGGCCCCTGTGGAAATGGCACAGTTCATTGACCCTGCCCGCCGCCGGGAGTGGATCAATGAGAAGGGCTTGACCGTGTTTTCGCTGTTTTCTCCAGAACATCTTGCGACTGAAGTTGATCTTTTTATCGATCCGCCTCTGAATTTTACAGATGCTTATTCCAGGGCATCATGGCTGGAAATCGCCCCAGGGCTTAAAGGCTCCTTCTGTTCGCTCAATGACCTGATCGATCTGAAACGATGCGCGGGCCGTCCCCTCGACATCAACGACGTAGAGCAGCTGCGGAAACTGAAAGGAGGCAGCGGATGAGAAATGGATCGGAAAGCCCCGATTCCGCCCAGGTCCTTCAGTGGGAACGCGGCTGGGAGGAACACGAGGTTATGCAGCTTAAGCGCATGGCCCGCCTTTCCCTGTCCGAAAAGATCGCCTGGCTTGAAGAAGCGCATCGGCTTGTTTTACACATGAAGGCCGCTAATAGTGTCAAGCCGGATGAGATTACATGAAAGGAAGGCTTTCCTTCTGAGGAACTGCTGATTATTCTCTCCGGCGAGAGCGGGCCTGCCAAAGGACGGCTCGTCGCGTATTCCCAACGGCGGCTGCGACGGCAAAGGCCAGGCGGGCCGCATCGGAGCTGTGGTGAAAAAGCCACGATTGTTCCGCTTCTGCGAGTGCCGCCGGCCAGTCGAGCTCCCGAACCCTTTTCGCAGCCGCGCTCAGGTGCCGTGTTGTGCAGGGAAGCAGAGCCTGCAGCTTGGCGAGGTCGCAGCCGCACCGGATGCATTCTGTAGCCGAAATCTCAGTATTGCTTTTCCCACGGGCCGGACAGTTCGCTCTTAATCCTCCGGGTAGAAAAGCAAGTCTGCCAATGAGTCAGATACGGACCCTCGCCGTCGAGCGGATTGGCGCCCGCCTCGGCAAGTCGACGCCGGAAGAACTTGCCAAGGTGGTCGAGAGAATCACGGAAATCATCGGACCGTGAACCAAGTTCGCTGCACTAGGTGTCGTCAAAAGTCCATCGCCCCAAGAATCGTGAACTTGGAATCGAAAGATCCCCGAGAAGTCGAATCAGTGAAGAGTCCGGCAGGCCTGTCGTGAAGGAAATGAGTTTTAATGCCAGTCCATGTATCCAGCATTGATCCAACCAGCTTGAAAGATCTTGCAACAAACGAAGAGACACTCTTCAGGCAGCCTGCCGATACGCGGGAATGAAACCACTCGCGCGGCTTGGTCCGGTTTGGAAGAGCCGGTCGCACCGCAGGCGTGTCCTTGTCAAGCGAATTGGGGTCACCTGCGCCTAACGGCGTGTCAGCAGCGGCGACAGGCAGAAATTGTAAGAATTTGTCCGGCCAGTGATGGTCTTGCGGTTCTGACCGTCCAAACCGATAGATTGTATATTTCAAGCGCCGGGATCATTGTAGCAAAACTTTACCCTCCTGCCGTTGGGGGTGAAAATGGCATTCACAATGCGTCGCAAACCTGCTTCCGCCGAGAGCAGCACCTGCTTTCGCCCGTCCGGGTCGATGAGGCGCGCCGTGTTGGCTGACTGAAGCAGCAACATCCAGCCATCTAACGACCATAACTACCGGCATTCGTATGCCAGCCTGCTCCTGCCCGCCGGCGCCCAAATCGCTTACGTGAGTGGAGATATGGGACATTCCAACATCGAACTCAGAGTTAAGCACAACGGGCACCTACAGCCGGGGGCAAACCGGAAGTTCGGCAACAACCTGCCGGGCTCAAAATCCGCACATCAGGCGCACCCGACACGAGAAACCGCAGTTTCCGCCTTTTAGTAATTTCTGCGAAATCTGTAATTTGAGGGGGGATGGTTCGATGGAGCGGGAAACGGGATTCGAACCCGCGACTTCAACCTTGGCAAGGTTGCACTCTACCACTGAGTTATTCCCGCTCATCACTGCAGGTTTGAGGATATTAACTAAACGGAAAATAAAACTCAACCGGAGATTGCAGAAAAACGCCGGAGCTCCCGGCATTAAAATGCGTTGCGAAAAAGGACGGCCTCCTTTCCAACCACGGAGACCATGTCAAACGGATAACAGGATCGCCCCCTATCATGCTCCGCGATGAATCCTTCCGCTGTGCGGTGCAGAATCTGCTGCTTCTGCCAGTCGACAAACTCCCAGGGTCCGTCATCATCTCGCGAGCTCCTCGTCTTTGCTTCCACAAAGACAAGAGTCTCATGATCGAGAACAATGATATCCAACTCCCCTGAACGGCGCGTGAGCGCCTGCCAGAACATCGAATGCGTGCCGCAGAAGGAACCGGCACGCGGCGCCCCTGCAACAGATGCGGCACAACCCTAACCCCAATGTTTGGGCCGGCCGTCATCTATTTCGTGTTTTTTTGTGTTTCGTGGTTAAAGCTTCAATTTCTTTTCCAGCGGACGCCTTCGCGGGTATCCTCGAGCTGAATCCCCTTTGAGGCCAGCCACTGTCGGATCCGGTCCGCTTCGGCAAAGTCCCTGCGCTTGCGCGCAGCCTGACGAGCGTCGATCTGAGCCGCAATTTCCTCATCCAGCAGCTCATCCTGCGGCCGCAGGATGTTCAGCACCGAATCGACCTCCTGAATAAAGTCAGAAGCGGCGCGGGCGTCCGCGCCCGAAAGAGCATTCTGCGAGTCCTTCTGATAGGTCGAGCGCACAAAATCAAAAATCGCAGCCAAAGCGGCCGATGTATTCAAATCGCTGTCCATGGCTTCGATGAAACGCTCTCGTGCTCCATTTACCTCTGCGCTGAATGACGGCGAGGCTCCCTCTCCGGTCCCCTTCTCCTTCACCCGCAGAGCGAAATCTTCCAGGCGCTGAATCGACGCCTGCGCCTGGTGCAGGCCGTCGCTCGTAAAATTAAGCTGCTTCCGGTAATGCACCGAAAGGAGAAGGTAGCGGATCGATTCCGGGGAATGCCCTTTGGCCAGAAGATCGCGCAGGGTATAGAAATTCCCCAGAGACTTCGACATTTTTTCCCCTTCCACGATCAGGAACTCCGGATGAACCCAATAGCGGACGAAAGGCTTTCCGGTCGCGCACTCACTTTGAGCGATTTCGTTTTCGTGATGGGGGAAAATGAGGTCCACGCCTCCGCAGTGGATGTCGAAGGTTTCGCCCAGGTATTTCATGCTCATCGCCGAGCACTCAATGTGCCACCCGGGCCGGCCGGGGCCGATTTCGGTCTCCCAGAAATCTTCCCCTTCCTTCCTCGCTTTCCATAGCACGAAATCGCGCGCATTTTCTTTTTCGTATTTGTCCGCATCGACGCGCGCGCCGGATTGGGCTCCGCTGAAATCGGCTTTGCTGAGCCTGCCGTAGGCCGGGAACCGGGAGATGCTGAAGTAAACGGATCCGTCCTTTTCGTAGGTGAATCCTTTTTCTCCCAGCGAGCGTATCAGGGCGACCATTTCGGGGATGTGTTCGGTAGCACGCGGCATGATGTCGGGCGGATCGATTCGAAGCGTCTTGCTGTCCTCGAGGAAGGCGTTCGTGAACTTCTCCGTGTAGTCCTTCAGCGACATCCCCTGTGCCCGGGCGTTCTGGATCGTCCTGTCGTCGACGTCCGTGATGTTCATGACATGAATAACCTGGTACTTACGATACCGCAGGTATTTGCGCAGCAGGTCCTGAAAGACGAAGGTCCTGAAGTTACCAACGTGGGCATAGTCGTAAACCGTCGGACCGCAGGTATAAAACCGGACGACCCCTTCTTGCAGTGGGCGGAACTCTTCATCCGTGTTGCTGAGCGTGTTGTGCAGTCTGAGCATAGCTGATCCCATCTCCCGAATTAGGAATAGTGCACCAAATCGCCGGCAAGACGCAAAGGACTCGAAGGAGTGCAAAGATAGTCTCCGCGCAACTGGGCGTTCTTCACTTCTTGGCGGTTGATGATCAATTTCCCTCTGTGTTTGAGATTCGAAGCAGGCGGAAATCGCCCTGCTCGCCTACAGGGGAAGCCGACAGTTCCTTTATCCGCGCTAGATCTTTCACTGCTTCAGCCTTTGTCACCACGAGGAAATTGGGATGGAGGCGCGCAAACTGAACCAGCGAGTTCGTGTCATCCAATTGGCCCGTGATCTGGTACCCCGTATAGTAATGCAAAGAATGATGGAAAAACTGATATGTGATCATCGGCTCGCCCGGATGCCGCAGTTGCAGAGCGAGATGGGCAATTTCCCGCGTTGAGTAATAGGCTCCCATAACCGGGAAGGCAAACTGCGCAACCACCACGATAAGGATAAGACCCTGCAGAACGGTGACACCAAAAGCGCCATTACACTTCCCCTTGAGATTGAAAGCAAAAGAGAAAAACGCGGGCACCAGAGTCACGACCGAAATCAACAGCCCGATTTTCCAGCTTCCATATTCTTTTTCGAAAAGGAGCGGAGCGGCAACCGCCATTGCCGCCGAAACGAGCAGGTTCAATCCTGCAGCAAACCGCAATCTCGACTGCTGCGCGCGGGAGATGTAGATCCCAAGGATCAAGGCCAATGGGGGAAGGGAAGGCAGGATGTATCCGGCCAGCTTCGAATCCGACAAGGAAAAAAAGATCACGGGAACGAGAAACCAGCAAGCCAGGAAGACCATCGGAAGGTCCCAATGGCGCCAGCGGCGCACCGCTTGCAGAGGGGACTTGGAGACCAATAGGGCTAACCACCCGCTCCAGGGGAAGAGAAGCGCCAGCAGAACAGGCAGGTAATACAGGGCCGGCTGGGAATGATGGTGAATTCCGGTAACGTATCGGGCGATGTTTTGGTTGATGAAAAAGGTCGAGATGAATCCGAAGCCGTTCTGCCGAAACACAAGCCAGAACCACGGGATAGAAACGATGGCGGTCAAAACAAGACCCGGCAGCACACGCCAGGTCCTGAAAATGCCTCCGCGTTCATCCAGGAACCAGACGCAAAGCACAATTCCTCCGGCCAGCACGATAGCGACAGGCCCTTTTCCCAAAACGGCCAAGCCTAGGAATATGTATGCAAGCAGAACTGAGCCGAGCGGCGCTTCGCGCCGGGCGGCTCCCCTGAGCAGCCCCCCGTGGAGCAAGATCGCCATCGAAAGAGTGAAGCAGCAGGTGAAGGGCATGTCCGTGGAGGCGCTTCTGCCGTAGCCCGCAAATCCCAGGCTTGTCAGGAGAATGGATGCTCCGATCAGACCGGCCCCTGTCGACCAAAGCTCCGAGCCGAGCCAGAAGACTGCCAGCGCGGTGATCAGGGCGCACAAGGCGGGCCCAACCCGCGCGGCCGTTTCATTGGTTTTAAAAACTGAGTAGAAGGGTCCCGTAATCCAGTAGTAAAGCGGCGGTTTCTCCAGCCACGGTTTTCCCTCGAGCGAAGGTGTGACCCAGGTGCCGCGGTCGTGCATCTCCTCGGCAATTCGCGCATAGCGCGGCTCGTCTGCTCCTGATAGCGGAAGGGAGCCCAGCCGGAAAAACAGAGTGCCGGAAGAGATTGCGATTAAAAGCAGCAGGGAAGGGAAAACGCGTCGCACAAGCGGGTATCTAACCACGGGCAGGAGCCAGAAGCCAGAAGAAAGAAGCCAGCAAAACAAAACGCATCCTGGCTTCCGGCTCCCGGCTTCTGGCTTTTTGTCTTTAGTACATGCCGCCCATCCCGCCGCCTCCCGGAGGCATTGGCGGAGTCTTTTCCTCTTCCTTGATATCGCAGACCAGCGCTTCGGTGGTCAGCAGAAGAGCTGCAATGGAGGACGCATTCTGCAGAGCGGATCGGGTGACCTTGGTCGGGTCGATAACGCCGGAGGCGACCAGGTCTTCATACTGCTCGGTTTCGGCGTTAAACCCGTAGTGGGGATCCGCATTCTGCCGGACCTTTTCTGCAACGACGGCGCCTTCGTGGCCGGCGTTGACAGCGATCATCCGGAGCGGTTCCTCGAGGGCCCGGCGGACGATGTTGACGCCCACCTTCTCATCCCCTTCGAGCTTCAGCTTGTCCAGGGCCGGGACGCAGCGAAGCAGGGCCACGCCGCCTCCTGGAACAATCCCTTCCTCTACCGCCGCGCGGGTGGCATGCATCGCGTCTTCGACGCGTGCCTTTTTCTCTTTCAGCTCGGTTTCAGTGGCTGCGCCGACTTTGATCAC
>Ga0326728_10011312_pt1 | contig 20446 bp, 18 predicted proteins | sample MB3enrmetagenome_FD_207602 | JGI IMG/M metagenome (GOLD analysis project Ga0326728, IMG submission 207602) | Lab enriched peat soil microbial communities from McLean, Ithaca, NY, United States - MB31MN | ecosystem: Environmental > Terrestrial > Soil > Wetlands > Peat | place: USA: New York... | reverse complement strand
TCAATTTCACTGCCACCAGCGACGTCTTCACCACCATGAGCTGCTCCCTCTACCTTGACGGCGTCCTCAACAAAACCAATGCCGCTACCAGCAACGGCACGCTGACGTCCATGTCCCCGACCAGCACCCTGGCTGACGGTGCCCACACCTGGAACGTCTCCTGCACCGATGGCGCAAGCAACGTCGGTGCCGGCCTCAGCAGGACCTTTACGGTGGGCACCACTGCGCCAACAGTCAGCCTCACTTCGCCTGCCAGTTCCTCAACCTTCAATTTTGGAACCTCATCGGTCACTTTCACCTTCAACTTCACCAGCACATCATCGTCTACTGCAAACTGCTCCCTCTACCTTGACGGCGGCCTCAGCCTGACCAACTCATCTACGAACAACAACACCCCCACCAGCTTCACTGCCTCAGGCTTATCGTATGGCAGCCACTCGTGGTATGTCTCCTGCATTGATAGTGCAAACAACACAGGCAACAGCAGCACCTACGGTTTCATCATCTCCACACCGCCTTCCTCGGGCAACTCAGGTGGAAGTGGCAGTTCGTCAGCACCTACCAACCGCCCCTCGCTTTCAGCCAGCATCTCCTCTACCTGCAGCGGCAACACCGTGACCGTCAGCAGCAGCACAGGTCCGGTGTCCGGTGCGGAAGTCCTCATAGACGACGGCACCATTATCCTGTACACCGGAGCGGACGGAACGGTCTCATTCCCGGGCTGCGGCAGCACAGCGAACGTCGAGGCAGTAGCAAACGGCTATTCTGCTGCTTATGCCTCAACCCAACTGATTGGCTGCAGCCAGTGTGTTCCGGCTGCGAATACCACCGCGCCAGCACCTGTGCAGCCGCCTTCAACCCAGCCAGCGACGCCTTCACCAACGACTTCTCCGTCCAAGCCTTCATCAAACTCATCGACGCAGCCTCCGGCCAAGCCGCCAGCGCCAGTGGGAGCGCTCACCGGACCTGCCAGCATAAGCGGCGGTAGTGCCACCATCTCGGCCACGGTCAATGGCAGGGCATGCCAGGGCTGCCAGGTCAAGATTACCGGGCCATCCGGCAGCGTATCAACGGAAACGACGGGCGCAAACGGCAACTTCGTCCTCTCTACCCCGGCTCCAGGCGCGTACACCGTATCCTTATACCAGAACGGCACGCTCATCAAGAGCCTGACCTTCAATGCGCTGGCACAGGCGCCGGCTGTGACGCAGCCGACAACTCCGTCCCAGCAGCAGACCGCCGCACCTGCCAATAGCGGCACGAGCATCTGGCTGCTGATAGGCATCGTGGTCGTCATCCTGCTCATCCTGGGCGGGGCGTATTACCTGCTGTACGGGAAGAAGCCGAAGCGCGGATTGTGAGCGGCAGTCCAAAGCCCGGCCTTCCTGCGTTTTCAGTAGCGAAGCTCTCATGCCCAGAAGATTTAAAATCGCATCCGGGTTATTGCTTTCCATGGAACCCATTACCGCCACTAATCTCGGTCTTCCCCTGCTGCGGAAGGGGAAGGTGAGGGACACCTACGTCCTCGGCGACCGGCTGCTCATGATAGCGACCGACAGGCTGAGCGCGTTCGACGTGGTTTTCAACGAGGGGATACCGCGCAAAGGCGAGGTCCTCTGCCAGCTCTCGAAATTCTGGTTCGGGAAGACCAAAAGGATAATCGACAACCACTACCTCAGCGACGCGGTGCCGAAGGCGCCCCCCGGGCTTCCGGCAGGGCTGCCCTCCTGGCTCAGGGGCCGGAGCATGCAGGTGTGCAGGGCGGAGCCGCTCAAGCTCGAGTGCGTCGTCCGCGGCTACCTTACCGGGAGCGCATGGAAGGAATACCAGCAGAAGGGCTCGGTATGCGGCATCGCGCTTCCTGCAGGGCTGAAGAACGGCAGCGAGCTGCCAGAGCCGATATTCACCCCGTCCACCAAGGCGGACGTGGGGCACGACGAGAACGTGGACGAGGATGCCGGCAGGCGCATCGTGGGCGCGGAAAGCTTCGCGTTCGTGAGGGAAAAGGCCCTCTCGCTCTACGATTTCGCGAAGTCGCACGCGCTGCGCAGCGGGCTGGTGCTGGCGGACACGAAATTCGAGTTCGGCTACCGCACGGGCGGGACCGTGGGCCGGGCCGGCAGCGGAACTGCAGGAAGGGAAATCATACTCATCGATGAGGCGCTCACGCCGGATTCGTCGCGCTACTGGCTGAAGGAGAAATACGAAGCGGGACTTCTTGAGAGCCTGGACAAGCAGTTCGTGCGCGATTACCTGGAGCAGACCGGGTGGAACAAGTCGCCCCCTCCGCCCCCGCTGCCTGCGGACGTCATAGAGAAGACGACGGAACGTTACCTGCAGGCATACCGGATGCTCACCGGGAAAGCGCTCTGAGCCCAGGGCTCCCGGGCCTCGAAAAGCCGGTCCTCGCCCTTGACGAAAGATTATGCTCATATTTAAAAACACATTATAGCATCCTATTACACTATGGACTCTTCTGCAAACAAACGGATACCGATAGCAGTAAATGGAATTCCTGGAAAAGTTTCCGTTGACCTTGCAAAAAGGCTCGCAAAGTCAGACCGGTTTGAAGTGCTGTCTTATGCACTGACCGGTCCTGAGATAGAACTCAGACGCTTCAAAGCGGATAGCCTGGAACTTCAGCTCATCAGGCCAAATGAGAGGGACAGCTTCTACAGCTCTATACCCCAAAAACCCAGGATTTCTGTTGATTTCACGCATCCTTCGGCAGTGAATTCAAATGCAGACTTCTACTGCAAGCACGGGCTGCATTTTGTCATGGGAACCACGGGAGGCGACAGGGCCGCATTGGAGCAGAGGGTCAAGGACTCTTTAGTGGTTGCGGTGATTGCCCCAAACATGGCCAAGCAGATTGTAGCCTTCCAGGCAATGATGAAATATGCTGCGGATAACTTTCCTGGCGTCTTCAGAGGCTATTCGTTAGAAATAACAGAAAGCCACCAGAAGACAAAGGCTGATACGAGTGGAACTGCCAAGGCACTGGTGGCCTATTTCAACAGCTTAGGGGTGCCGTTCAACGTGAACCAAATTAAGATGGTGCGGGACCCTGAGTACCAACTTGCCCTGGGAGTGCCGGAAAGCGCATTGACCGGTCATGGATGGCACACATACACGTTGAAATCGCCGAACGACAGTGTTCTGTTCAGGTTTACCCACAATGTGAACGGGAGGGACGTGTATGTGGATGGAACTATCGATGCGCTGACTTTCTTGGATGGGAAAATAGCTCTGGGAGAAACTGGCAGGGCCTACTCTATGATGGACGTCCTTAAGGGATAGAGAGGCTCAAATCCGAACCCTGAATTTCAAAATTCGTTTTAGGTCAAGCCTCATGAAGTTCGCTGATGTCGCGGTCGACAGACCGCGAGCATGCTCGTGGTGTCATGGTCGACGTACTGACCATGAACCTGCTCGTGCTCGGTTCGCCGAGCGCGACATCGAATCGTCGACCACGACAAGCCTTATCCTAAGTGTCAACTGAAGGAAGGCTTCCCGGAGGGTCGGGGGCTTGACCCCCTTTCCGCCCCCGCTGCCGCAGGACGTCATAGAGAAGACGACGGAACGTTACCTGCAGGCATACCGGATGCTCACCGGGAAAGCGCTCTGAGCGCCGGGCATCGGCCAGGACTTTTCGGATGCCGTTGCCAGCCATTCCGGATAATACATGGGACCATATCGCTTACCACGGCATTTATAAAACCGTCCCCAGAGATGGTATGAATCATGAACAGATTCAGGCTACCAGCCTTTTTGACGCCCAGGGACAAGGCACCGCCACGGATGCCGGACCCTCTCCAGGACGCACTGAAATCGGCCCCCGTGAAGCTCCCCCTGGCTGCGAGCGGAATCAAGCGCATCTCCATAGAGCTGGCAGACCAGCCTGAAGAAGCCAGGAAATACGCGGAGAAATATGCCGAGCTGGTACAGCGCTTCGTGGATGCATTCAGGAAACTGGAGATAAAACCGCATGAGGAAGAAAGGTTCCTCACGAGTGTCCAGAGAATAGTGATTTGCAGCTTGAAGATTATTTCAACCAGTAAAGTCGATCTTCTTTTTTGGGAATCGATGAAGACGAATGTGTGGGACTGCGACAATTCCTCATTCCTCGTGTTCGACGTCGCAAGGGAGCTTGGCGTGAATGTTGAGATGGTTGTTGTTCCGAAGCATGCGTTCATTGCAACGGAAAATTTCTTTTTTGAGACGACTTCGGGGAAATATTTCCCAATCCAGGACTTGCCACAGCGCTACCCCATCGTCTATTTCAGAACTTCAGATATGGAAAAAATCCACTCGATTAGCTATGATCGCCGTGGAGCAGCATATTTCGGAAAAGGAGACTATGGCAATGCGATAAAAGACTTCAGCGAAGCAATCCGTCTCAATCCGGAACAGCGCCTTGCATACTACAACCGTGGAAACGTATATGCAAGAATGGGAAAGTTTAATCGCGCAATAGAAGATTGTTCTGAAGCAATCCGCCTCGATCCGCGAGATGCGGAGACATACTACAATCGTGCAATGGCATATTTCGGAAAAAGAGATTACGACCGCGCGATAACAGACTTCAGCGAAGCAATCCGATGCGATCCGAGATGCGTGCAAGCATACAATAATCGAGGAGTCACACACGCCATAAAAGAAGATTACGACAGCGCGATAAACGACTACACAGAATCAATCCGTCTCAATCCGAAAGATGCTGGCATGTACTGCAACCGTGGAAACGCCTATTTTAATAAAGAAGATTACGACAGCGCGATAAACGACTATACCGAATCAATCCGTCTCAATCCGAGATATACGTACGCATATGAGAGCCGTGGGGAGGCGTATCTGGGTAGAAATCAAATGGGCGACCAAGCCAGGGCGCAAGCGGACTACGACAAGGCCGCCCAGCTGAAGCTGGCCAGCGGCCGCTGACGCCAATATCCATATAAATTCTCCCGGCGAATGGTCAGCCATGCAAGAGGTGGTAATATGGGCCTGTTAGACTGGTATGACCGCTTGATAAAGACGTGCAACTGGTGGGACATGACGATGCTCAAGATATGCACCTTCTTCTTCGCGCTCCTGCTGGCGAAGCTCTGGATGCCGCTGCTTTCGCTTGACTGGTATTGGTACGCGCTGGTATTCGTGCTCACTGCCCTCTGGCTGGTGGCCAAAGTTCTCAAGAACAAATAGAACGGCCTGCAATCCATTTGCTTCCGACTTCCGCCCGTCCAGCGGCAGCTTTTCAGGGCAAAAGAAGGGTAAAGCTGCCGGCCAAAACCTGCTGCGGCCTGCTTTCCGCCCGCGTCCGGCAACCGTACGGGGCGCACGGCAGCGCCCCGCGCAGCTGCGTACGGCCCCCCAGCCGGGGCCTGGAACGGCCGTCCGTCAACGGCCGCCATCCCGTCCCGACCTTGAGGATAAGCAAGTGGTCGCTATCGCTTCCAGAGTGCCCTGACGGCTGCTGCGGGAGCCGTAATCAGATATAGTGAGGCAGCATCTTCAATGCGAACTTCGCCTGGCCGGGATTCAGGCCGAGCAGCCCTGCGATTGCAATGAGCTCGTCCGCGCTGCGGACCTGCGTTTCGTTCTCGGCGAAACTGGCGAAGGTGTAGAAAGCGTTGAAGCGCACGCACAGTCCCAGGAAGTTGCGCATCTTGGAGAGCAGGACCGCGCGCTGGATGTCCCTGGTCCGCATCAATCTGCCCAAATCAATCAGGAAGCAGAGCTGCTTCTTCTCGGCGATTATCTTCACCGCGCCCTCATCGTATGCATAGTCGCGCAGCAGGATGAGGGATTTGCGGTTCTTGTGCGCTGCCGCGGCTTCCAGGTTCGCGACCTCGAGGACCCTGCCCCTGAACTGTTCCGGAGAATAAAAAGCGGTGAACCCGTGCCTGGCGGCGTCCGCCCTGCACTTTATGATGTCGTACATGAAGATTACGACGTTTTCTTTTGTTCGTGCGGGTGCTTGTGCTCTTCGTGCGAATGCTCGTGGGCATGTTCAGCCGGTTCATGCGAGTGTTCGGGCGCGTGGGCCGCATGCTCATGCGAGTGCTCGTGGGCAGTTTCGTGCCCGTGCTCGGATGCGTGAGCTGCAGCAGCCGCAGGGGCGGTTTTCGCCCTCTTCACTTTCGGAGCAGCCACGAGCGGCGCTTTCCGCTGGGGAGCCGCAACCTTCTCGCTCTTCACATAAGGAGCGTAGTGGAATGCTTTGCTGCGCAGGAGCTTGCGCCGGAGCTTCTTGTTCCAGCCCTTCTGCTTGTTCGGGGTGCCGGAGTTGCCCGCCGAGGTCAGTCCCCTGAAGGACTTGCCCGCCCGTATAACCGAGCTTATGTTGACCGTTGCCTTCGCCGGGTCCGCGAGAATGACCTCGAAATACTTGTAGTTCCCGTCCTCGCCCACCCAGTAGGAATTCAGTACCTCCATGTTGCGGTAGACCCGGTTCACCCTCTGCTCTGCAATCGCCTGGTGCGACATGCCGGGCTGGACGAACCTGTAGAAATTCTTCTGCTTCCTGCCGCCCATGGGCTTTATCCTGGTGCGCCTTCCCTTGTCCACGCGCGCGCGGACTATTATATAGCCCTGCTTGGCCTTGTAGCCGAGCCTCCTTGCGCGGGTGAGGTTTGCCGGGTAATCGACCGCCATTATCGGGGCCTGGCTCCTCCAGAGCATTATCTTGTCCCTGAAAGACTGGTCCCTCTCCTTGTACTGCTTCTGCAGCGTCTCGGTTATGTATTTGTAAGCACCCATTCACATCACATCTTCTGGCATTTTTCACTCGAGGAAAAGATGCAGCATCATCCGCTGACGGCGCTGCACTCCAGAATGAGTACTGTATGATACCGAATATTTAAAAAGCCGATTCCCGCCGTGTGCGGGCATCCAAGCGGGTCCGGGGCATTACCTGCCTTTGGCCTTCTTCAGCCGGTCTGCCTCTGCGTAATCCGATTTTGCCCGTTCCGGGATGCCCATTGCCTTATACGCATCCCCGCGGCTCCTGTACGCGGCCGCGCTCGGATTGCGCCGAATAGCTTCGCTGAAGTCCCTTATTGCGCTGGCATAATCCTTGTCGCGGGCGATGCGTCTTACCTCGTCGCCCCCTTTATGGAGATACGCCAGTCCACGGTAGTAGCAAGCCTCCGAGTAAGCCGCTACGGCGTTCGGGTCGAGCTCTTCGATTATTTTGGTGAAGTCCTCTATCGCCCAGTCATAATTCAGCTGGAGGCGCACCTTGCCACGGAAGAGATAGCCCCTCACATCTCCGGGGCTGAGGTCTATCGCTTTGCCGTAGTATTCTAACGCGCGGTCGTAGTTCCCTTTCATCTCCTCCGCATATCCGAGGTCCAGGTAGCCGCGCATGCTGATTTCCTCTGCGTCCGCCGGCTTCCCGGTCCGTTTTGGCCTGGCTGCCAGAAAGCCCGGGGCCCCGCCCTCTTCAGGCCTGGCCGCTTTTGCGGCCCTGGCACCGGCCAGAGGCATCGCCATGAATCCGCCGCTGCTTATGAGCGCCGCGGCGTCATGAGCGGTCCAGCCCATCCTGGCCGCATCGAAGGCGATGACCAGCGCGTCCTTTGCCATCATCGCCTGGAATGCGAACCCTGTGCCTGCGCCCGCGACGCTTCCGAGAGTACCGACAGTACGTACCGCCACGGCCATCGGAGCTGCCTCCAGCGCCGAGAAGAACGGCGCCATCAGAGTCAGCGTGATGAGAGAACCGACGACCGGATGGCCGCTTTCGAACGATTCCTCCGCCGCTCTGCCGAAATAGAGGGCGCCCAGTCCGAAGCCGCCAGGCCCTCCGAACGCCATCATGCCGGCCGCCACCAATGGCTGCATCGCCTCCAGGTAAGGATTTGCCATGAGGTATGCCTTTTCCAGGCCCCTGGCCCGGGCTATCTCCTTTTTGCTCTGGAAAGCATCCATCTGCTTCTGCGAATATTTCAGGTAATACCTGTTGAAATCGTCCACAGCGTCCCGGTACCTGCCCAGGCTCCGCCCATTGCCAGGGGAAGGGCGGGCTCCGAGCAGCCGGTAATACCGCTCCCCCAGGCCTTCATTGGTTTTGGCGACGTAGCCGGATATTCCGTTTATGTCTGCCTTCATACGATAGAGGTTGAACATCTGGGCATAGGCGACGTATGACTGCGCATCGGCGAGCTGTGCCAGCGCGCCTGCGGCTTCGCTGCCTCCTTTGCGGGCATTCCAGAGTATGTAAGGCGTGTAAGCCACGAGGATGCTGCCGGCAAGGGCATTGGCCGATTTCGCCATCGTCTCCCGGATTTCCCCGTTCCCCACGGCCGCGCCGTTCCGGATGAGGGATTCCGCCTGGGCGAGGGCGGCGTTGTTATAGTCGTTGAAATAGTCGAGCCCGCCCATGTAATACCTTATCTGCTCCTTGGCGTAGCCCATCTGCTTCAGCAGCTTTTCCCGCTCCTCCTGCGGGATTGCCCAGAGCGCCGCGTTGCACTTTTTCGCCAGCTCGATTTTCCCGGCGGCGTTTTCGAAATCCACCGCAAGGGGGTGCTTCTCCACCACGTTCCGCTCACGCTCAAGGCGCACCGGAACGTAAGTGCTGCCCGGCGCAGCCACAGGGCCGGCCCCGGGCCGGGTGCTTTCCTCAGCAGTTTTACTGGCAAGAGCCATGGCGTTACCTCTGAAGCGCATCTCCGGCGGGCCGTAGCGGTTCCTTGACCATGAAACGGATTATGCTCGGAAACCATTAAAATCACGGCTGGATGCGCGTCATTGCGTGCCGGAAAGTGAGGGAAGGCCGGGGCAGTTGCATGGGCCGGAGGCCGGTCCTGGCATGTTTGGCCCGTTCCCCAAAAACCAGGGCTGAACTGTGTTCAAATGCGGATTTTTAATGTTTTGCCCATAATACTGCTATGAGCAGGGGTGGGAACGTGAATGCGCAAAACCAGATTCATGGGAAAAAACTGTTGAGCATACCGGTCGGAGGCCAAACGAAAAATCTCATAGTCCTTCGGGGCAATGGCACGACAAGACTTTTCGAAGGCCATCCTTTAGTGGAAACGCTCAACAAGGAACACGGAACCGGCCTCAGTGTCATATCCCCCAAGGTGGCCGATGCCGCACTCAATACTGCAGACACCTGTAGACACCTGCGGGGAGATTTTGCAGTCGATGCTGCCATTGCTTATGAACGGTATGGAGCCAGATTAGGCAAGGAGATTGTATTTGTCACCAGAAGCGGTTCAGCAGTGGTTCTGGCAACCGGTAAACACGAAGGAAAAGAAAATGTCGCCCTTGTGGCCTTGGGCTTGAGCTCCGCTGATTTCAAGAAGGACGGAAGATACACCATCCTGGATATCCACGAAAACCGGCTGATTGCAGTTCCGGATTTTCCAAGCCGCGATCCAACCCGAAATAGCTATTACCTGCCGCATGCTGAGACCGGAGTTCCTCACGGCGGGGAGGTAGAACAAAGTACGGATACCAGATTTCTAGTTGGAACAGGCGAGTATTCTCCGTATGTAGGCCTTCTGACAAGCATCAGCGACATCTATGGCAGCCTCCTGCATTCCGTCTGTGCGTTCCACGAGCCGTTCGCGGAGCTGGGAGTGGTGGCGGAAGTCCCGGACGCCGACGTGCCGAAGATACAGGCGCTTCTCAACAAACAGAACGGGGTGTAAACATGGGTGCACAAAATAAAATCCACGGAAAAGAATTGTTGAAAGTGCAGGCCGGAGGCCAAACGAAAAATCTCATAGTCCTTCGGGGCGATGACACGACCGAATTTTTCAAAGCCCATCCCCTGGTGGAAGCATTCAACAACAAACACGGAACGGGCCTTACAGTCGTATCCCATCCAGTGGCTGATATCGCGCTCAATTTTGGAAAGACCTGGCAAAGCCTGCCTATTTTTGCAGTCGACGCCGCCATCGCGTATGAAGAGCCTGGAACCGCATTAGGCAAGGAGATTGTATTTTCTGTTCAAGACGAGCCAAGAGTAGTTTTGGCGAGCGGCAAATATCAAGGAGAAAAAGATGCTGCACTCGTAACTCTGGGGTTAACCTCAGCAGATATCGCTTATACGATAGGTGGTATAACCCGGACGCTTAAGGAGATTTGGGAGACTGATGGCATTGAGTCGCTTCTGGCAACCGATCTTGGAGCAGTAAGCGAAATTCAATTGCTTGTTACTAATGACAGATTGAAATGGGTTCAAAATTTCCCAGCTTCAAGCGACTGGTGCCGGCCGCATGCTGAGACAGGGGTTCCTCAGGTCGAAGTGCTAGAACCAGGTTTGATTCCTGATAGAGGGGAAGAAGACTCGCCTACAGATGACAGAGAGCTGTGCAGATTATATTCTTCGTATGTGGGCCTTCTGGTCCGCAACTCCAGCATCCACATCGGCAATTGCAGGCAGGGCGTCGACGCGCGCTACAGGGCGTCCGACCAGTTCGGGGTGGTCGCGGAAGTCCCGGACGCCGACGTGCCGAAGATACAGGCGATTCTCGACAAGCAGAAAGAGGTGTGATCATGGCTGTTCCCGTTCAGAAAAATTTCATAAGAGGCCCGAACCTTGAGATGGTGAGGAGACCCTCGGCTGAGGGCTGGATTTGTTCATTTGAAGCATACAAACTGGCCAGTGATAGGAATCGTGTGCTAGCCTCGAACAAAAGAATGTCAAAGGCCATTATCGAAACGGACGAATGGTTATCGATAAGGAAGATGTTTCCTCTTTGGACCGGCACGATGACGGCTTATGTTGAACCCAACACCTCATTTATCAATAGCAAACTGTTCAGCAGAAATGATAACGTGCTGGTGTACGTTGATCCAGACACAAGTGAGCGATGGCTATTCCCTCTGTCCAACGTGCCTGTAGGATGCGTGAATGAGCCGACTGTGAGCTGTCTGGACGCGCCCAATGTTATCCTGGTTACTGAGCATCCCCTTTACTCTCTTGAAAAAGTTAATGGCAAGGACATAATAGTTACTCCACAGAAGGTTGTCGGGCTTTCCGGTTTCCCAACCAAAAATGGTTGATATCCTGGAGATTCGGAACACGATATCCCGATTGGAGGGCAGATCACTGATAAGTATCCGCTACGTGAGAATCCGAAAGCCATGTATCTGAGCCGGACTTATGTTGCTAGCGGACATGTGGGCCTTCTGGTCCGCCGCGTTTTCGACTCCTTCGACGCCGGCTGCAGGGAGTACGTCTACTTCGATGCCAGAACGTCCAGCTGGTTCGGAGTAGCGGTAGAGGCCCCATAAGCCGCTGATGCAAAATCCGGGCGCCTCAATGGCAAATCCAGGCAGCTCCGGCAAAAAATTCCGCGCTGGCGCACCAGGGGCATGGACTAATTATATAAAGACTTCGTTTTATCATTAGGTCAGTCAACTTTTCCCGGTGTCAGTATGCAACAACCTTCAGGGCAGCCAGAGTTTGTGAAGACAGTGGAGGATATCCGCAACGCGGAAGATGAATACGACCGTCTCATTAACTCCGCAAAGGAAAATGCGGAAAAAACCGTGCGCCAGGCAAGGGAAACCGCGCAGGACGAGCGCACGAAACTGGAAGAAGAGATTGTCTCATTCAAGAACGAGCAGCTGCGCAAGGGCAGCGAGGGCATAGAGAGCCAGGTCCAGAAGCTGGTGAAGAAGGCGCACGAAGACGCTGCCAAAATCAGCAGGAAGACCCTCGACGCACCGGCGATATCGAAGCTCGTCAAGGATTTTCTTGGCAGTCTCTAGCGGGGAAAACAGATGTTCCGTCCTAAAAGAATGAAGAAGGTCAGGATACTCGTACTCAAGTCGAAACTGGAGGGGCTGATAAAGGACCTCCATACGGCCGGAGTGGTGGATATCCGCAAGTCCTCGTACGAGGGCCTGGGAGACGGGGCGCCGCTAGCCTCTTTCGACAGGCTGTCCGCCGGGCTGCTCGGGCTGCGCGCTGCGCTCTCCATAATGGAGGCGTCGCTGGGGAAGAGGAAGGACGAGGCGGAGCCGGAACTCATCGACGGGGCGAAGGCCCTTGAGGAGACGGAAAAGTTCGCCGTGGGAGAGAAGCTGAAATCGCTCAACCAGCAGAGCGCTGCGCTCATCGAAACCATAAAAACGCTGGAGAACGGCGCGGCCATAGCAACCAAACTGTCGCATTACCCGGACGTGGATTTCAGCCGCCTCGGGACGCGCACGCTCACATTCAAGGCCGGGGAGATGGCCCCGGAGAAAGTCCAGCCGCTCAAGGCGAAGCTCGAGGCGCTCGGCGCAAGCATCATACACGAGCCGGCCGCGCCGGCTGTCCTGGTGCTCTTCGAGCGGAGCGCTTTGGAGAAGGTGGAGGCGGCACTGGCCGAGAGCGAGTTCGAGGAGATGGACATCCCCCCTGGAATGACCACCCCTGCCGGCACGCTGGCGCGGGTGAAGAAGGAGACCGCAGACGCCCAGGCCGCGCTGAAGAAGGTCCAGGACGAGATGGCCGCATTGTCCAGGGACAATATCGCGAAGGTGAGAAGCCTCATGCGCTCCCTCGATGCCGAGGCGGCCAGGGCGGAAATCGCGTCGCATTTCGCCTCTTCTAGGAACGTCTATATAATAGAGGGATGGGCAACGGCGGACAGCTTCGGCGCTCTTAACACGCTCGTGCAGGGCTGCGGCGATGCTGCGATGCTGGAAGACGTGCAGTTCAGCGATAAGGAGATGCCCCCGACCGTCCTTGACAATCCCGAGATAGCCAGGCCGCTCGAGTTCATCACCAAGACGTTCTCCATGCCCAACTATTACGAGCTCGACCCGACCGTGATGTATTTCCTCGTTTTCCCGATAATGTACGGCATGATGGTGGGCGACGTCCTCTATGGAATCCTGTCCATGGCCATCGCGTCCCTGCTCATGAAGAAGTTCAAGGACAACTACACCATGCACAGCGTGGCGAAGATATGGTTCTTCTGCGGCATACCGACCATCCTCTTCGGCATCCTATTCAACGAATACGGCGGCATGACGCTCTATGCCTGGAGCCAGATAATGGCGAAATGGACGGGCGTGACACTGCTGAGCGCGCCGCTCTATGTGGGCTTCAGCAGGATGGACAACGTGCTCATACTCCTGGCGGTCACCGCGGCCATAGGATGGCTGCACCTGGCAATCGGGTTCATCATGGGAGCCATAAACGAGTGGCACCACAACCGGAAGCACGCCTATGCCAAAATCGCGTGGATTGGGGTGGAGATATCCGTGGTTCTCATGCTGCTCCCCTACGTGGCAGGCCTGAGCATGACGTTCCTGACCGCAGGCATTGCGCTCCTGGCGCTGTGCATAGTGGCGCTGGCGTTCACAGAGGGGTTCATGGGCGTCGTCGAGATTCCCAGCCTCCTGGGCAACATAATATCATACACGCGGATTGCGGCCATGGGCCTGGTCGGCATAGTGATGGCGGAGCTGATAAACCAGTTCCTGGTTCCGCTGCCGGCAGACGGGTTCCTCGCGATAGTGCTGCTCCCAATCTTCCTCGGGCTGCACGTGCTCAACTGCTTCGTGGCGATGTTCGAATCCCTCATACAAGGGGGCCGTCTGAACATAGTGGAATTCCGCACGAAGTTCATGCAGGGGGGAGAGGAGCTCTTCGAGCCGTTCGCATTAAAAAAATCATGAGGTGAAAGTAAAATGGCAGATGCAGGTACAGTAAGTACATTGATAGACATGGGCGGAATCGCCATAGGAGCCGGCCTGGCCATAGGCCTGGGCTGCGTGGGCGCAGGCCTTTCGCAGGGCGCCATGGGTTCTGCCGTGGTAGGGGTCATAGCGGAGAAGCCCGAAGTTGAAGGGAAATACCTTCTGTACATCGTACTGCCGGAAATCCTGGCAATCTTCGGATTCGTAGTGGCAATGCTCCTCTATCTGAAGATGAGCTGAGGTGCTGACCATGGGAATAGAGAAGCTCAAGAGCTCGCTTCTCTCCGAGGCCCAGGCCGATGCGCAGAAGATAACGACCGATGCGCAGGCCCAGGCGAAGGCGATAGCCAATGAGGAGCGTTCCAAGACCGCGGCCCTGAGGAAGGAGGCCGAAGCCGAAGTCGCACGGCTGCTGCAGGAGCAGACCAACGAGCGGCTTGCATGGGCCAGGCTGGAATCCAGACGCATCGCCTCGGAAGCCAGGGAAGACGCCATAAAAGGCGTGCTGGACGGATTCTTCGACCAGCTTTCGACTGCGCGCAAGAGCCCGGAATACAGGAAATTCATGGGCAGCGCAGTGGCCAAGGCCGCCGGGGAGCTGGGCGCAGGCGTGACGATACACGTCCTCAAGGGGGACAAGGGGCTGCTGCCTCCGCTCAAGGGCGCGAAAGTGGCCGAAGACCTGGGCGGGTTCGGCGGCGCGATAGTGGAGAGCGGAGACGGGAAGTTCAGGATAGACCTCACCCTGGAAGCGCTATTCGAGGCGAACAGGGACGGGATACGGAAGCAGGTCTATGAAGGCCTCTTTGGAAAGTGATTCGGGAATATGTGCAGGAACATGCGATTGAGGATGCAGGAAATGAATGAGCTGATGATTCAGGAGATGGATGGCAGGATGCAGGAGATGGATGAGCGTATGGATGATGAAATGCAGGGTACGGGGGTCTGTTAATGGGCGACGTGAGTGCTGCCATGGGCGGCCGTGCGATGAAGTACGGCTATTCCAACGCGCGAGTCCGGGCCATGAAGGGGCTCATACTCAAGCAGGCATTCCTAGACGAGCTCATACGCGTGAACAGCGTGGAGGCCATGGCCGAACTGCTCCAGCGCACAGGCTACAAGAACGACCTCACGGCAGCATCGCAGACCAACAGCGGCTCGCGGCTCATCGAGCTGGCAGCGTCGCGGAACTTCTCCAGGACCGTGAAGCGGCTCATAAACGTCGCGCCCCAGAGCGACCGCAACGGCGTGCGCGCCATGATGATGCGCTGGGATTTGATGAACCTCAAGACCCTGCTGCACGCAAGGAGGCTCAAGCGGGGCTACGACGAGATGAAGCCCTACCTTTTCGAGGTGGGCGGGCTCTCGGACGAGGATTTCAGGAACATACTCAAGGTTGACGATTCCAACCTGGTGAGGGAGCTCAAGGCGACGAAACTCGGCCGGACCATGCTCTCCTCCGGAAGCGCCCTGGGCAAGGAGATGCGCTCGGGCGCCAAGGCCGACGCGTCCATGCGCCTCGAAGGCGCGATAGACACCCAGGTGTACGTGCTCATGGACCGCGCGCTCATCGCCGTGGGAGGCGAGGACGTGGGCGGCATACGCCGCGTGCTCAAGCGGGAAGTGGATGCGAAGAACGTCATGATAATCGAGAGACTGAAGGCGCACGGGATTTCGCGCGAGCGGATAGAATCCGAGCTCATACGCGGCGGCACGCTGGACAAGCAGGCGATAGGCCGGCTGCTGGAGGCCAAGGACCTTTCGGCCATCGTCCCGGTGCTGAAGCAGCGCTTCCCGCAGCTGGAGATTAAGGGCGAGGGCAGGGACGCGCTCTTCCAGCTGGAGATAGCCCTCGAGAAGTCCCTTGCTGCGCAGAAGGTCGCGGTGTTCCACCGCTCCATACTCTCGGCCGGCGTGGTCATCGGGTTCCTGCTGCTGAAAGAGGAGGAATTGAACAACCTGAGGAAAATCGCCAAGGGCAAGGAGTTCCACATGCCAGAGAGCGAAGTGCGGCAGATGCTGATACTGACCTGATGATGAGATGATGAAAAGATTGCGGGATGAACTGATACCTGACGTGATGCACCTATGAAAGCGCAAATCGTGATTATCGGAGACACGCCCCTTGTGATGGGATTCCGCCTTGCAGGGCTCGAGCGGAGCGTCAGCGTCAGCCGGGAGAACTACCAGGCGGAGCTGGAGAAGGCGCTCGCCACTCCCGAATACGGCATCATAATCACCAACGAATACCTGCTGAACACCATCGACTGGAAGCTGAAGAAGAAGCTCGACAGCATAGCGTATCCGGTCATCGTGCCCATGCCCGACTATTCGGGCAAGAGCACCGAGGGCGACGAGATACGGGGCCTGATAAAGCGGGCATTGGGATTCGATTTGGGAGCGAAGAAGTAAGTTAAACCGGAACAAAAACAACATAATCACGGAGATGAACACAATGGCAAAGGCAGAAGAAGAGCGGGCAGAGGAGGAATACGTGCCGGAAGAAGAAGAGCCGGTGGCAAAGGCGAAAGAGTCCCGGAAGAAACAGGAACAGGGCCGCATCGAAAGGATAAGCGGCCCGGTGGTGGAAGCATACCTGCCCGATGCAAGGCTTTATGATGTCGTCAGAGTAGGCGATGCAGGCCTGCTCGGAGAGATAATCAAGATGGTCGGGACCACTTCGGTCGTCCAGGTCTACGAAGACACCTCAGGCCTCAAGCCCGGCGAGCCTGTTGTGTCAACCGGACAGCCGCTTTCGGTGGAACTGGGCCCTGGCATACTCACTGGAATCTACGACGGCATCCAGAGGCCGCTGCGTGTCATAGAGGAGAAGTCCAAGGGAGTGTTCATAGCAAGGGGAATAGAGGCGCCTGCCCTCGACCGGAAAAAGAAATGGGCGTTCAAGGCGACTGCGAAAAAGGGCGACAAGGTGAAGGTGGGCGACATAGTCGGCACGGTCAAGGAGACCGAGCTCATCGAGCACAGGATAATGTCCCCCTACGAGGGAAAGATTGAAGCCCTCTCCTCCGGAGACTTCACCGTGGAGGACGAGATAGGCAGCGTTTCCCACGAGGGGAAGAAATACCCGCTCATGCTCATGCAGAGATGCAACGTCAGGACGGCAAGGGCGGTGATAGAGAAGTTCCCGCCCACTGTCCCGCTGGTGACAGGCCAGCGAGTCATAGACACCTTCTTCCCGATAGCAAAAGGCGGAACTGCGTGCATCCCCGGGCCCTTCGGGTCCGGCAAGTGCGTTTCAGGGGATACGCCAGTCCTTCTTGCAGACGGCTCCATGCCGAAGATGGAAGAACTGTATAACGCAATCAGTGGCAAGGTGCCTGGCGAGATGCTGCCCAACGAAGAGCTGTTCTCCCTGCCAAGGCCGCTTTCAGTATTCTCGCTAAGCGGGGAAAGCATAGCCAGGGCAGATGCCCCGGTATTCTACAAGGGGATGAGCGACACGCTCATTTCCATAAAGACGCGGAGCGGGCGCACCGTGAAGGTAACCCCGGTACACCGCCTCTTCAAGATAAGTCCGGAAGGGAAAATTGTCGAGACCGAAGCAGGTTCGCTCAAGAGCGGCGATTTCATCGCAGGCATAAGGAAAGTGGACGCATCCGCCCTGCCGGAACGGGAGATGGACATTTACGCGCTGGAGGAAGCGCGCATAGTGGACCCGGCCATCCGGAAGGAAGTATCTGAATACGTAAGGAAAGGCAGGAAGAGCGGCGTCGCATTCGACCTTTCGGAGATAACGCTGAAGAACCTGGCGAGCTGCGCTGTGACGCCGAAACTGGGCTGGGTGAAGGAGATATACGGCAGGATGAACATGCCGCTCCCAAGGCCTGGCAGGCTGCGGGGAGACCGGCGCGGCACTGAAATATGCATCCCGCAGAAGATGAGCTGCGAACTGGCGGAATTCCTCGGATTCTACATATCAGAAGGATATATCCGTGGGAATGAAACGGTAGTGTTCACGAACAACGACCCTGCGCTTCAAAAGAGGTACATGGAGCTCCTGGAGAACCTGTTCGGGGTGAAGGGAAAGCTTGAAATGGAGCCTGGTAAGGCGACCAACGTTCTCTTATCCAGCCGCGTTCTCGTGGACTTCATGAAACTGCTCGGCATGGGCAGGAATGCAGCAACCAAGCGCATGCCTGCGGCTCTGTTCGGTTCAAGCGACGCATCAGTAGCCGCTTTCCTGCGGGGCTATTTCCTGGGAGACGGCTCGTACTACGATGGAAACGTGGAGATGACGACCGCGAGCGCCCAGCTCGCAGACCAGCTGGGGTATGTGCTGAACCGCTTCGGAATCCTCAACTCAAGGGAGGTACGGACCATCGACTCGAAGCAGTACTATCGGCTCTTCATCAGGGGCAGGAACAACCTGAAGGCCCTGCATTCCGTCATCGCCGCTGATTACGAGAAGGTGAACCGCCTCGGCGGCTATGCGAATGAGAGCACTGCCAGATGGGACGGGATGGACGTGGTTCCGGTTTCTCCGGAAACCATACGGGCAATGTACCATGACGGCGGTGTATCCTGGTCGGACCTGAAGAAAGAGGGCATAGAAATCCACAACTACCTGGGAAACAAGGAGCGCATGTCCGCCCATGTTTTCAGGAAATTCGTCTCCCTGCTGGTGAACGGCAACGGACGCCAGCTGCAGCAGTATTCCTGCGTGCAGCTCGCCGCGCAGCTCGAATGGATATTCTGCGACGAAATCGCTTCCAAGGAAGAGCTGCAGGGGCCATTCGACGTATACGATGTGTCCGTGCCAGGGGCGCAGAACTTCGTAGGCGGCCATGGCGGCCTTCTGCTGCACAACACGGTTACGCAGCAGAGCCTTGCCAAATACTCGGATACTCAGATTGTCATCTATGTCGGCTGCGGCGAACGAGGCAACGAGATGACGGACGTGCTCAAGGAGTTCCCGCACCTCATCGACCCTAAATCCGGCAAGCCGCTGATGGAAAGGACAGTGCTCATAGCCAACACGTCCAACATGCCTGTGGCTGCGCGTGAAGCCAGCGTCTACACAGGAGTTACGATAGCGGAATATTTCCGGGACATGGGCTACGATGTCGCGCTCATGGCCGACTCCACCTCGAGGTGGGCAGAGGCAATGCGCGAAATCGGCGGCCGCCTCGAAGAGATGCCAGGCGAGGAAGGCTACCCTGCCTACCTGGCAAGGAGGCTGGCAGAGTTCTACGAAAGGGCGGGCCGCGTGCGCTGCCTTGGAACTGATGAACGGTACGGCTCAGTGACCATCATCGGCGCTGTCTCCCCTCCGGGAGGAGACATCTCCGAGCCGGTGTCGCAGAACACGCTCCGTGTCACCAAAGTGTTCCTTGCGCTTGACGCTTCGCTTGCTTACAGCAGGCACTTCCCTGCAATCAACTGGCTCAAGAGCTACACGCTCTACACGGATTCGCTGGAGGAATGGTTCGGCGAGAACGTATCCACCGACTTCGGCAAGATGACCAAGGCCGCCATGACCTTGCTCCAGAAGGAAGCCGAGCTGCAGGAAGTGGTGCAGCTGGTCGGCCCTGACGCATTGCCCGAGAAGGAGCAGGGAGTGCTGATGGTGACGAGGATGCTGCGCGAGGACTACCTGCAGCAGAACGCCTACAGCGACGTGGACGCGCGCTGCGAGGTGAAGAAGCAGTATCTCATGCTCAAGGCCATCATGAAGTTCTGGGAGCATCTGAGCAACGCGCTCGACACCGGAGTGCAGCTGAAAAGGATACAGGAGCTGCCGGTCCGGACCAGGATAGGCCGCATGAAGGAGATAAAGGACCTCAAGGACTTCGATGCCATAAACAAGGAGATGGACTCGGGCTTCGAGGCGGTCAGGAAGTAAGAAGATGAAATAAGGGGTTGAAACAAGGAGATGGAATGAGGAGGAATGCTCAACCAAAAGGTGTTACCTATGAAGGAATATCGGACAATCACTGAAATCGCGGGCCCGCTCGTGACCGTTTCGGATGTGAGCGGCGTTGGCTACAACGAGATAGTGGAAATCATGCTTCCCGGCGGCGAGCGCAGGAAAGGCCAGGTGCTGGACGTCGGCAGGGGCATAGCGGTAGTGCAGGTGTTCGGCCCCACCTCCGGAATCAGCACCACCCAGACCACCGTGAAGTTCCTCGGGGAGACCATGAGGCTGGGGCTGAGCACGGACATGCTCGGGCGCGCCTTCACGGGCCTGGGCGAGCCCAGGGACAAGGGGCCGCGCATAATACCGAAGGAGAAGGTCGACATCAACGGCCTGCCAATCAACCCGTATTCGCGCGAGATGCCCAACGAGTTCATCCAGACCGGAATCTCCAACATTGACGGCATGAACACGCTGGTGCGCGGGCAGAAGCTGCCCATATTCTCCGGAGCCGGGTTGCCGCACAACCAGCTGAGCGTGCAGATAGCGCGCCAGGCGAAAGTGCGCGGAAAGGACGAGAGGTTCGCGGTCGTGTTCGCAGCCATCGGCATAACCCACGAAGAGTCGTCGTTCTTCATGCGCGACTTCGAGAAGACAGGCGCGCTGGAAAACGCGGTCCTCTTCCTCAACCTGGCCGACGACCCCTCGGTCGAGCGCATCATCACCCCCCGCCTCGCGCTCACCACGGCCGAGTATCTCGCCTACGAGCAGGGGATGCATGTGCTCGTGCTCATCACGGACATGACCAACTACTGCGAGGCGCTGCGCGAAATCTCGTCCGCCCGCCAGGAAGTCCCGGGCCGCCGCGGCTACCCAGGCTACATGTACACCGACCTCTCGACAATATACGAGCGT
>Ga0326728_10011311_pt1 | contig 20456 bp, 15 predicted proteins | sample MB3enrmetagenome_FD_207602 | JGI IMG/M metagenome (GOLD analysis project Ga0326728, IMG submission 207602) | Lab enriched peat soil microbial communities from McLean, Ithaca, NY, United States - MB31MN | ecosystem: Environmental > Terrestrial > Soil > Wetlands > Peat | place: USA: New York... | reverse complement strand
CAATAATGCCTATGTGCATTAAATACATGATAACATATATGTAGTGTATTAATATACAAGTATAATATTTATTTTATTACAATGGAGAAAAGCTGCCAGCTTCCATAAGATAGAAAAACCATGATTACGGTAATAATCAAAAAATGGCTGACCTCTAACTTAACATGTGATACAAATATCGTGGAGTTGGTCAGAAATCAGGCTAAAATGAAAAATGACAGGTGACTTTTCGATTATAAAGGAAATGCTGTATGTTTAGTATAGTTCCTAAAGACGATAACAACCAGGCTCTGAGAATCAAACGGTTTCTCATAGCATTAGGATCGTACGTGATGTGGAGTACTCTGGCTGTATTCCTTCATTTCCAAGAGCATACCCGGGTGACGTTCAATGTTCTAATTATTAGTCTTTCAGGAATTCTTGCCACTAACATAATCCTATATGCGATGATCAGAACCGGATTAAATAAACGGTTCAAAGATCCGAGCCTGACGCTTCTCCAGATTGTAATAGCCACTTTCTGGGCCATGGTGATTGTGTATTACGCCAATTCGTTCAGAAGCGAGGTGCTCCTTCTCTACATGACCGTGTTTATGTTCGGGCTTTTCAGATTGAATGCACGGCAATTTCTTTTTCTGTCTGTGTTTGCCGTGGCCAGTTATGCGACAATTATACTTCTGCTTTACAAAATCCATCCTGAATCCATCAATAATAAAACAGACGTATTAAACCTTGTGATTCTTGCAGCAGTTCTGCTCTGGTTTTCTCTTGTTGGCGGATATATCTCCAGCCTCAGGACAAGGATTTCCAAAGACCGTTCTACCATTGAGCACCTTACAGAAAACATCCAAGATGTCATTTTCATTTTGGATATGAATCTGAATTATACCTATGTCAGCCCTTCCGTAAAAATCCTGAGTGGCTATGAACCGGAAGAGATGTTGAAACAAGCACCTTTTGATGCACTTACGCCTTCATCCATGGATCTGGCCATGAAGACCCTATCCGATGTCATGGAGCTGGAAAAAATCAAACATCAAGAGATTACCGAATCCCGTACACTTCAATTGGAAATGAGGCGAAAAGACGGGTCCACCGTGTGGACGGAGACTAAGTTTTCCTTTATCAGAGATAAAAATCAGAGACCGTTGCATATTCTCGGCGTAATGCGCGACATCACCGAGCGCAAGATTGCGGAGGAGGCACTAAAGAAAAGCGAACAGAGATACTTGGAACTGAGCGTAATCGACGACCTCACGCAGCTTTACAATTCCAGGAATTTTTACTCTCAGCTTGAAAGAGAAATGGAGCGGTCGAATCGCTATGAACAGCCGTTGACTCTTCTGCTGTTGGATCTCGACAAGTTTAAAGATTTTAACGATACATACGGCCATGTTGAGGGGGATCAGGTCTTATTACGACTTGGTCGGGTGATAAAAAGATGTCTCCGCGAGACCGATTCCGCCTATCGTTACGGTGGCGAGGAATTTACGATTATGCTGCCGATGACCACAAGCAAAGAGGGAATTGTAACCGCTAAAAGAATCCAAACGGAATTAAGGAAAGAAGCTTTTTCACCTGTGTTGGGTCAAGAGGTCTATGTGACAGTGAGCATCGGTCTGGCGCAGTACAAGCCGAAGGAAGAGATGAAAGCATTTGTTAACCGGGTAGACCAGCTCATGTACCATGCAAAGAAGAACGGTAGAGACAGGATTAGTCCTGAATCATAACGTCATGAATAGTTCGAATGGTAAGCCTCAATTCCACCACTGAAACTTTTAAAACTTTGTGAAAGCAATATTCTGATATACTTTTATATACCACCTTCAGCGCAGGTGAGGCTTTCTTTATATATTGAATCCCATAATGACAATTCTTTTCTTTTTAACAATAGAACAAGACTTTTGTATCGCATTTTTAATTTCACTCATAGGAACATTGAATAAGGATAGTGATGTTTCGAGCAGAGTTTCAGTTTTGTCTTGGAAAGAAACGCCCCCACTGTAAAACCCCTCGGCAAGGAAGGCATAAACACAACCCTTTACCGCCAATGTTCTTACATAATAGTCATTATCTGTAAAGTCAGGATTATAAGATTTAAAAAGTGTTTTATTTCTTATTGCGCCTTTTTGAGTAAGTATTTCTAATACAGTCCATGACCTGTATGCTTCATAATATAATTCCGCCAGCCTGTCATATTTTTTGGTCGCATAAAGTTCCATGCTCAGTGTTATTGCGTAATTCAAGACAGGATTAGCATCTTTTCCTGCTATTTTTTCTGCAATCCTCATTCCTTCATCAAACAGGTCGGATATAAGGTGTTTGAATATATCTTCCTTGTTTTTAAAAAAATGATAAAGACTGCCATTTTGTATTCCCGCTTTGGCAAGAATCTGCCTAGTTGTCGTTTGGGAATATCCTTGAGATAAAAATAATTTTTTGGCTTCATCCAGTATTTTTTCTTTAATAGTATCCATAATGGGGTTCCTTTTACATAAGTCGTAGATTTGCCTTTTGGCAAAGAACGCGTGTTTTTCTAACTTTAACAGTATTAGTAGTCAAGAATAATTTCTTTTATTAAAGCTGGTTGACTTTGAGCAGACAAAGAAAAAAGCAGGTAAAATCAAAAATAATGTGAGCGTGCTCAAATATTATCTTGACATTTTTACTCTTATTTGAGCATGCTCAATTTACATCTAATATCTGAATATAAAAGAGGTGGTTTGTTAATGAAGCTTAAATACTGAATCCCGTTAACTTTATTTATTGTGCCAACACCAATCGCTACATCATGTGGTCAAGTGAAGTTTGGAAGACATATCCAAAAGAGGAATTGATAAGCATCATCGGATTATTTGTAATGTGGTTTTTTGTATGCCTAACTTACTTTAATGGCATACGTGCCGTATTGAAAAATATAAAAAAGTAGAAGTGATAGGAATATTATTGGGGGAACAAAAGGAGATATGACATGAATAAAAAAGTAATTATCACTGCGGCGCTCGCCGGTGCAGCGACGTTTAAGCAAAACAACCCGGCTGTTCCGTATACACCGGCTGAATTTGCTGAGGAAGCTCACAAGGCATACAAAGCGGGAGCAGCCATGGTGCATGTGCATGGGCGCCGGGATGACGGTTTTGCCACCTACGAGATCGAGCGGATACGGCAGATATATGATGCCATAAAACAAAAAACACCCGAGGTGATCGTCAATCTCAGTTCGGCCGCTTCACCGGATGCAACCCCTGAACAACGTATCGCCCAGATAATGGCGATAAAGCCGGAAATGGCCTCTTTAAACACCAACACCATGAATTTTAGTATTATGAATCGTAAAACAGGCCAAATCATTTTCGACAATGTCTTTACGAATACCTTCACCATGCTTCAGGATTTTGGAAAGGCAATGGAAGAACATGGAATTAAGCCCGAGATCGAGATCTATGATATCGGCGGCATTGATAACACGCTGCTCATTATGAAGCAGGGATTCTTCAGTTCTCCAATGAATTTCAATTTTGTATGGGGTACTGCGGGTGGGCAGGCCTTTAGGGCTTCCTCTTTCGAAACCATGGTGCATGCGCTCCCTGATGGTTCCAATTTCACTGCATGCGGTATCGGGCGGGAGCAATTTCCGGCTGTTACACAATCCTGCATCCTGGGAGGACACATGCGCGTAGGGCTTGAGGATAACGTCCACATGCCCGATGGTGAGTTGGCAAAAGGAAATTGGGCGCTGGTTGAAGTAGCGGTTAAAATCGCCGAGTGTTTGGGGCGGGAAGTAGCAACACCTGACGATGCAAGAGATATTTTCGGTTTAAAAAAATGATAAATAAAATTTGGAATTAATGTTTTGAAACAACAGGATGCAATAAATGAAGTTGGTAACATTTGAAACAAAGAATAATGAACAGATTATCGGAGCATTGGTTGATGCCAATACAACAATTATTAAACTTCAAGCAGCGTCAATAGCCAGGGATGGCAAATCGTTAAAGTTTTTCGACAATATGCTGGAGTTCCTTAGGGGCGGTGCCGAGGCCAGGTATGAAGCGCAGATAATTATTGAGTATGTATCCAGTAAAGAACCATCAGGCGTAACTATCCCATTTGACAGTATTAAACTGTTGCCTCCCGTACCATTACCGGAATCAATCAGAGAGACAATGACATTTGAACAGCATATAATTAATGCTGTCCGGATGAAAATGAAAATTCTCGGGCGAATTGATGAAATAGTTGAAAAGATATTTGGCAGAAAAAGAACGCTAGCTTATCGAATTAACAAATCCTGGTATGAGCGACCTATTTATTATTTCGGAAACCGACACAGTGTAATAGCCAGCGGATCAGAAGTGACCATGCCCCATTACACGGAGAAGTTTGATTATGAGTTGGAATTTGGAATTTTCATAGGAAAAAAGGGAGTTAACATCCCTCGTGAAAAAGCCAGTGAAAACATTGGCGGGTATACGATATTTAATGATTGGTCTGCCCGGGATATTCAGGCAGCTGAAACAGGCGGGTTTCTGGGGCCTGCAAAAGGGAAAGATTTTGATACCGGAAACGCCATGGGGCCATACCTTGTTACGCCTGATGAAATAGTAGATCCCTATAACCTGACAATGATTGCAAGAGTTAATGGCGAAGAATGGTCACGCGGGACGTCGGCAGAGATGCACTGGAAATTTGAAGATCTGATCGCATATATGTCAAGAGCAGAAACTCTTTATCCCGGTGATTTCATAGGTTCCGGAACATGTTCAGGTTCTTTAGGCAAAGGGTGCGGCCTGGAAATGAACAGGTTTTTAAAACCTGATGATACAGTAGAACTTGAAGTGGAAAAACTTGGGATTCTCCACAACCGAATTGTTGCAGATACCATGGAAAAAAATATTAATTTGAAGAAGCGAGATTGGTATGGTGGTGATAACTTATGAAAATGAATATCATTAAAAAGGGTAAGGGAGAGTTGTTTACCGATCCCGACCCGGACCATGCACGAGCATTTTTTCAGAAGAAATCAAGAAAGATGGTGAACAAAGCCATGACCCTTCCCAAAGCCATTGAGACATTTGTTCATGACGGAGACTACCTGGCGATGGGCGGATTTGGCGGGAACAGATCGCCGATTGCCGCGTGCCATGAAATTCTCAGACAGGGCCGGAAACACATGGGGCTTGCCGGCCACACCACCACCCATGAATTCGAGATACTCAGCGCAGGAGAAGTTTTTGACCAGGTGGACGCCGCCTACATTGTCGGTCTGGAAGCACGGGGACTTTCCCCCTGCGCCAGAAGATATATGCAGACCGGCAAGGTTAAGGTGACCGAGTGGACCAACTACTGCATATCGGCAAGGCTGAGAGCCGCCGCCATGGGCGTCCCCTTTGTTCCGACCCGGAACCTTCTCGGCACGGACACCTTCGAATACAGCGGAAGCATCATCGTAGAATGTCCCTATACCGGCAAGAAGTTGGCTCTGCAGCCCGCGCTCTATCCTGATGTGGCCATTATCCACGTTCATGAATCGGATGTGTATGGAAACTGCAGAATCCGGGGTATTCTCAAATCGGACAACGACCTGGCTCGCGCCGCCAAACGGACGATCATTACCTGCGAGCGATTGATCTCCAATGAAGAGATACGCAGAGACCCGTCCGAGACCACCATTCCCTACTTCCTGGTAGACGCCGTGTGTGAAGTGCCTTATGGGAACTATCCGGGCAACATGGTCTATGAATACTTCTCCGATGAAGAACACCTGCGGGAATGGCTGAAGGCCGAGGAAGACCCTGTTGCCTTCAAGGAATTTTTACAGAAAAATATTTACGACTGCAAAGATCACCATGAATACATCAATAAGAATGGAGGTATGGAGAAACTGCTTAAACTCAGAACAATTGAATACCTGCTGCACAAGGAGGCTGACTAATGACAACGAATTACAATCCAATGGAGCTAATGATCTGTGTTGCCTCAAGAGAGCTGGAGGATGGTTCGACCTTAGCCGTGGGAACCGGCGCGCCCTGTGCGGCGGCCATGCTGGCGCAGAAACTGAACTCACCGAACCTGGCCATCATGTTTGAAGCGGGAAGCGTCAGTCCGCAACTGCCTGAGATGCCCATTTCCGTCGGTGATTCGCGAGCCAGTTACAAGGCTGTGATGGTTTCCACAATGGGCGCTATCATGGAAACCTGTTCACGGGGATATGTTGATTATACCTTTTTGGGAGGTGCTCAGATCGATATGTATGGTAACCTGAATTCTACGTATATTGGAGGAACCCATCAGAAGCCCAAGGTTCGTTTTCCGGGAAGCGGCGGCGCCAATGATTTTGGAAGTTTCTGCTGGAAGATGATGGTGCTGACTGTTCAGGATGCAAGACGTTTTGTGGAAAAGTGCGAGTTCATTACCACACCCGGTTGGCTTCGGGGTGGGAACAGCCGGTACGAAGCGGGACTGCCTGAGGGGACCGGGCCATACAAAGTATTCACCAACATGGCCGTCATGGATTTTGAACAGGAAAGCAGGCGGATGCGCATCATCTCCATCAATCCCGGCTATTCCATAAAGGATGTGCAGGACAACTGCGGGTTTGAGCTTTTCAAGGCCCCGAAGATCACCGAGACCCAGCCGCCGACTGAAATCGAGCTGAAGATCCTGAGAGAAGAAGTCGATCCGCATCGATACGTTATCGGCCGGTGACATATTGATGGATTTTTTTGTATCTGCGGAAACGGAAATCGTTATATCCGCTGCATTGATCCATGAACAAAATACCCGTGAAGGCAAAGGTGTATCACAATGACAAAATTATATGATTTGAGTATTCCTATGGAAGACAGTCCTAGCGAACTTCAGCCCGTAAAAGTGGAACATAAAGCGCATGATACCACCCTGCCAATCATTGAATTTGTGTTCGGAGCGAAGCAGAGCGATATGGTGGACGGTTTGGGCTGGGCAGATGATGCCATATCACTGTCCGCGCATTCCGGCACGCATGTTGACGCTCCCTGGCATTATGCGCCGATATCAGAAAATAAAAGAGCGCGAACTATCGATGAAATGCCGCTTGACTGGTTTTATCACGATGGTGTCGTCCTTGATTTCAGGCATAAACCACAGGGTTCTGGTATTGGTGTCCATGACTTGCAAGCAGCGCTTAAAAAAATATCTTATACCCTTAAGCCGTGGGATATCGTTCTAATACAAACCGGAGCAGACAAACAGTGGGGGAGCCCAGAGTATTTTATGGCGGGTTGTGGCATGATAGAAGAGTCTACTCTATGGTTGATTGAACAGGGATGCCGGGTAATGGGCATCGATGCCTGGGGGTGGGACAGACCGTTCAATGCCATCAAAGAGGAATTTGAACGGACTCACGATAAAAGCATCATCTGGACGGCGCACAAAGCAGGTATCAAACATGAATACTGCCATATAGAAAAATTAGCCAATCTGGATACCTTGCCAAAACCGTTTGGGTTCAAGGTAGCATGTTTCCCCGTCAAGTTGACCGGAGGAAGCGCTGGATGGGCAAGGGTTGTGGCGCTGTTCGAAAGTTGAAGGCGAATTGCCTCATAAAAAATGTTACCGAAGGAGGTGATAAATGGACAGTAGTGTAAGTTAATAAGAACTAATCAAATTCTTTAATGGAGGAAATGCAAAATGAAAAGCAAAGTGAATTGGGATTTAGTGGATAGCTTAATCAAATCAGGAGATGATGCTTCGTACGTTAAACCGTATGGTTTCCCAGAATTTCTTAATTGCAAGGAAAGTGTTTTTGCTCCAGGAGTTGAACTGCAGCCGAAATGGGATATTCCAAAAGAGGTGGCAATTTGTACAGCAATAACTGGTGCTATGAACTCTAAGAACACAAATCCATCTCATCCCATAACCGTTGAAGAAATTAGGGGTGAAGCTTTAGAATGCTGTGAGGCTGGGGCGGCCAATGTTCATATCCATGTTCGTGATGACATCGGAATGAATGTACTGGATGTTGATAGGTTTCATCAAGTAATAGATCCTATAAAATCAAAATATCCGGATGTCTTAGTATGTGGTTGTGCGGTTCCTGTTTTTCCCGGTGATTTTAGTAAAATGGAAGAAGTGTTGAAGGAAGGACTATTTGATCAAACGCCTGTAAACACTGTTGCTACATATCTTGGAGATAGTCTGTTTTGTAAGATGCCCCAGATAATGATAAAAAAAGCTGAGTTATGTGAAAAATACGATGTTAAACCGCAAATTGCGGTTTATAGTGATGGTGATATCGACAATGCCAGGCGATTTCTTATAAATACTGATGTGCTTTCTAAACCGTATTATTGGATTCTATTGCTAGGCCTTGTGGGCTGTAGCCCAATGTATTCTTCACTTTCGATGGTAGACACACTAGTAGGCTATGTAAGACGAATTCGCGAAATCGATCTGGATTCTAAAATTATGGTAGTATCAGGCGGTAGGGCATCAAGCCATTTGACTACACTTGCAATGTTATTAGGTTTGGATGTACGTGTAGGTAAGGAAGACACTATTTGGAAATATCCTCACAGCGATGAACTGATAATGAGGAATGTGGATATTTACAAGGAAACAGTGCAGTTAGCTAGACTGATGGGTAGAGAACCTGCAACGCCTTCCGAATACATCAAAAAGTTTGGACTAAGAAGGCATGGCGGCAAGGTGATAGGCAAGTAAGCTGACAAAATGTCTCCCAAAAATGGATTATTGCTTTTCATAATGTTCTAATTTCAGCATTGGGGGGGGGATTTTATGGAGAGAGACACGGATGCTCAATCATTAGCTGCCTGTGAGTCGACTTTATTTGAATCCAGATAATCTCTTCCTGCCCATGATCTTTTGATGCGGGCGGTAAAATTGTTCAAGTAGGACCAGGGCTGAAGGTCGAAGATGCTAAGGTAATTAATTTCCATGTGAATATCACAGAAAGCCAATGATGAAGAAGATGAAGACGATCAAGATAGCTCTGATTTGCACTGATGAAGCACTCGAGGTGCGATTGCTGAATTTCCTGCGCGGCGAAAAAGATATCATAGTCAGCGGGTTCGGCGTTATTCAGAATGTTGCCCATGAATCGGACAGGGGCAAGGGTCAGGACTTCATGAATAAAATGATCGAGTTGCAGCCGGATATTATTATTCTGGACACGACCCTCCTGCGTGCAGCAGCCGCCCTGTATTTGCCGCAGCTCATGGAATTTATGAGAAAATGCGCCTCTATGCGGGCCATCATCATAGGAGATCGCTTTTACGAGCAAACCGTAATAGCCGATGATGAAGGGAGGAGTGCACGGTTTTTTACTGAGAGAGCATCTTGACGCCGACATTATCAAATGCATCCACACCATCTCCCGGGGCGAGATATGGCTAACCGGCGATCTGGTCACCCGGGTTTGCGATGAATTCATCCGGGAATGCGATAAAAAGTATCTGCTCAAAGCACCCACCAGCAATCAATTGTCCAAAATGAAAGCCATTTCACGACGGGAAATGCAGGTCATGGCACTCGTCAGCGAAAGCATGACCAACGAAGAAATTGCCCGAAAACTTTTCCTGAGCGCCAAGACCGTCAAGACGCGTTTCCGAAACATCTTCAATAAAACAGACATCCACAACTGCGTCGAAGCCACCCTTCTCTACATTCGCTACAAGCAGTCGGTCAAAAGCGGAAGCGGTCCACTTGACATAATATAAAAATAAGCGCATATATCAGCCAGATGGATTCATATGACTATGATTAAGAACCGTCAAACGGTCATGTAACTCACTGGTTAACGTCCCAACACGGCAGATCATCTCAATACGCTGGAACAATCCGATGAAAAATCAATCCAAGACAAAGCAATCATTGATTCAGGAACTGGCTTCTTTAAGAGAGAAAATTATTGAACTGGAAAAATCGGAATCCGAGCGCAAGAAGGCGGAAGAATCGCTGAAAAAAAGCGAAGAACGATACCGTCTCATTACTGAAAACACCACACATTCTATCGCCATTTTTGACCTAAACCTCAATCCGACATTTATTAGTCCTTCAATACGAAAACACCGTGGATACACGGTTCAAGAAGCGATGACACTGTCGTTGGATCAAGTGCTAACACCCGACTCTCTGCAACAAGCAAGTAAGATGCTCGCCGATCAAATGGCATTGGAGTCAAGCGGAACCGCCGATCCAGCGAGAACTGTTTTGATGGAGCTTGAGGAGTATTGTAAAGATGGTTCTACTGTTTGGGTGGAGCTTACGGCATCATTTCTAAGGGACAACAATTTCAAGCCGACCGACATATTAACGGTAACAAGGGACATTACCGACCGCAAGAAGGCGGAAGAAACACTGAAGGAAAGTGAAAAAAAATATCGCCTGTTGGCCGACAATGTCAATGACGTCATTTTCGTTTTAGATATGAATCTGAATTACACCTATGTCAGCCCTTCCGTGAAAATCCTGAGGGGCTATGAACCGGAAGAAGTGTTGAAACAACAGTCCATTGAGCAAACCTTGACTCCCTCCTCCATGGATCTGGCCATGAAGACCCTATCCGATGTCATGGAACTGGAAAAAAACAAACAGATAAAGATTACCGAATCCCGGACGCTTCAGTTAGAAATGAGGCGAAAAGATGGGACAACCGTGTGGACGGAGGTGAAGTTTTCCTTTATCAGAGATGAAAATCAGCGACCCGTGGGCATTCTGGGCGTAAACCGTGATATCACCGAGCGCAAGAAGGCGGAGGATAAATTACGGTTCGAGGAACAACGATTCCGGGCTCTTGTAGAGCACTCTTCCGATATCATTGTTATTCTGAATCTGGAAGGAATTGTCACATATATAAATCCGGCAATTGAGAGAGCTTTGGGATACAAGGTTGAGGAAAGGATTGGCGCAAACACACTTGAAATTATTAATCCGGGTGACTTACAGTATTTAGCTGATAATGTCATAATATTATTCACAGATACAAACGCCCCTGTTGTGCAATTTGAAGTGCGTCTTCGTCATAAGGATGGAAGTTGGCGTACATTCGAAGCTGTGGGAAGCAATCTGGCACACAATAATGTTGTTGAATATGTGATTGTTAACTACCGCGACATCACCGAGCGCAAGCGGGCGGAAATGGAGATTGCCGGCGTGAACCGCGCGCTACGGATGCTCAGCGACACCAATCAGGCGCTGATTCACACTGCGGATGAAGCGACGTTGTTGAACGAGATCTGCCAGATTATCGTCGAGGTTGGCGGTTATCACATGGCATGGGTCGGGTTTTCAGAGCAGGACGAGGCAAAGACTGTGCGCCCGGCGGCCCATGCCGGATTCGATTCGGGATATATTGAATCTGCCAACGTTACATGGGCGGATAACGAACGCGGTCGCAGCCCGAGCGGCACCGCAATTCGCACAGGGCTGCCGTGCATGGCGCGCAACATACCGGAAGACCCTGCCTTCGCACCCGGGCACGAGGCAGCCATTCAGTGTGGATATAAATCTATTATTGCCTTGCCGCTCATCAATGAAAGTCAGGCTCTTGGAGTGCTGGAAATCTATTCTGTTGACACCGATGCATTCGATACAAAGGAAGTTGAAATTCTGAAAGAGCTGGCGGACGATCTGGCCTTTGGTATCGCCGCGCTACGCACCCGAGCCAAGCGGGATCAGGCAGAAGTTGCATTGCGCAAAAGTGAAGAACGATACCGTCTCGTTATTGAAAACACCGCACATTCAATCACCATTTTTGACCTAAACCTCAAACCGACAGAATATATCGCTCCTTCAATACTAAAGCGGCGTGGCTACACGGTACAAGAAGCGTTGACACAAACGTTGGATCAAATGATGACACCCGACTCTCTGCAACTGGCAAGTAAGCTCTTCGCCGAACAAATGATATTGGAATCAAGCGGAACCGCCGATCCGGCGAGAACTGTTTTAATGGAACTTGAGGAATATTGCAAAGATGGTTCTACTATTTGGGTGGAGATTGTGGCATCATTTCTAAGGGACAACAATTTCAAACCTACCGCAATATTAACGGTAGCAAAGGACATCACTGAGCGCAAGCATGCCGAGGAACGATTGAAAGAAACCCTTGACCATCTCAGGAAGGCGATGGAAACGATCATCCAGGTCATGATGTCCACCGTGGAGTCCAGAGATGCCTATACGGCCGGTCACCAGCGTCGGTCTACGAATCTGGCCTGTGCCATCGCCACAGAGATGGGATTAACTCAGGAGAAAATAGAAGGAATCCGCATGGCAGGTTCCATCCATGACATCGGGAAATTATCCATACCAGCGGAGATATTGTCGAAACCTTCCAAACTGACAAACATTGAGTTTTCTCTGATAAAAGAACATTCCCGGAGTGGATATGAGATTCTAAAGGATGTGGAATCCCCCTGGCCGTTGGCGGAAATAGTTTACCAACACCATGAACGGATGGACGGATCCGGCTATCCAAGAAATCTGAAAGGGGATGAAATTATTATGGAGGCCCGGATTATGGCTGTGGCCGACGTGGTGGAAACTATGGCCTCACATCGGCCCTATCGTCCGGCTCTAGGCATTAACGTCGCCTTGGAGGAAATTGAAAAGAATAGAGGAATCCTTTATGACGATACTGTCGCAGACACTTGCCTGAAATTATTCAGGGAGAAGGGCTATCAGCTTGCATGAGATGGAGAAATAATACCGAAGAAAAAACAAGATTACAAATAGTAATCCTTAATTTTGACAACTGCCCATTACTGTGGATTGGTAGGTGTAACAAAGTCCCGCCGCACCTGTATTTTAACAAGATCAAACTTAATGAATACCATGTGAAAGATTGCATGCCGTCGAGAATGACGAATTACCTATAAGAAAACTCTTAGTAAAACGGAGGGGGATATTTTGATGGGTGCAGGGAAGAATTAACGGGGATTACAATCCCCTTAAAATACCTTCCCTGCGGCGGCCGCCAAGACTTTGTAGCCTTGTTAGTGTTAAATATGCCCGTGTAGCCGATAGCTCAGCTTTTGAATTAGTAATTATTGATTTACTCTTAAAATATAATCCGCGGCTTTTTGCGCCTGTGCTGCTGCCATGATTACAAGCTTTTTGTCGTCTTTAAGGGCTTTCAGCCAGCCTTGAATATAGGCGGCGCTATTATTAAGCGTTATGTTTTCAATTCCGACAAAGCCGCAAAGAAAAGCTGCTCCCATTTCCGCCACAAGCTCTTCTTTGGAATATTCTTCATTGCCAAAACTGCTGATGTTGTTGTTAAGCCTGTTTAAGCGGCTCTGATGACCTGTCGAGTGGATTTGCTCATGGTATAAGGTGGCGTAAAAATTTTCGGCAGTGTCGAAGCTGTCAAAGCGGGGCATGCTTATGATATCGCTCAGGGGATTGTAAGACGCTCTTTGTTTACCTTGTTGAATTTCCGGGCAATTAGGCATGTTGGCAATAATAGCTTCACATTCCGCAATATGATTAAAATCATTATGAATCACAGGAATAGAAGGGATTTTGCTTTCATCAATATTTTCACATTGGGCGACATTATAAACAGTGTAATATCTCATGAAAGGAATATTTTTTTCGTTTCCTTCATCGTCAACTTGATTTACCCAATTCCAAAAAACAACAGGTGTGCCCTTTTCATCTTTCTTTACATTGCCTCCTAATTCTTGAGCTTGTTTAAAAGATAACCAGTAAGGATTTTCATATCCCTGCACCGCAAGCATAAAAATATTTATTCCCCGATACTCTTTTTTAGAAATCAAGTTTTTCGGCATACCTTCGGCAGATTGCCAAGGCTTATGCCAGGGAATTATCCCCGCTTCCAACTTTTCAATAATTCTGTTTGTGATAATTTCGTAAACTTTCATTTTCTTTTTTCTCCTTTCGTTAAATGGTTTTCCCTCTAAAAACATTTTGAAAAACCAACTTCACAAAAAAGGCGGTGCAAAGAGCACGAAAGAGCCGAAGGCGTTTCTATGCCATGCCCGGAGGGTATTATGAAAATATTGTTCGTGCTTTTTAGAAGAATATTTTTGTAACGATAAAGATTTTCACCGAAGAAAAGAGAAAAAGAATAAAAAAAATAAACAATAAAATCTTTATTGCCGAAGGCATGGAATAGAACTTTCGTGTAGAAGGCACCGCTAGTTGGTTTTGAAAAAGAGAAATAATAAACACAAGGGGATATTTTGAAGGGTGCAGGGAAGAATTAACGGGGATTACAATCCCCTTAAAATACCTTCCATGCAATAAAAACAACAGGGTTGGGAACAATAGACGGTATAGGCGTGAAATGGCTGTATTTGTGATTAGCTGAATATGTGTGTTGCTTATGAAGCGGCAAGTGACGTGCTGCAAGCCTCGGAGCGATAGTGGAATAAGCGGCACACTTTTTCAGCGGATAAAATCACAAATGTGCTTACAGCCTTTTCACGTCTATACCAACCTCAAGCAGGGCGGGAAATCAAATGTATTGATTTTATGATGTATTTATTCTTTCCATTTTTTTTGAAATGAAGTAGGATTATACAAAATTCCAGAAAATACTCGTCGGGTATATTAATAGCTGTACGAGATAAATAAAAAAATATAATCAAAAAATAACTGCTCATTGTTGGTAAAGGAGAAATTAGATGACAAAGAAAAACATGACCGAACCTCTCAAGAAAGAAGCAGGGAAAGAAATTCTACCAAAAATCAAAATACCTCTCGTATTTATAAGTCACGATACAAGAGATGCCGACCTCGCAGAAGAGTTTAGTAACTTACTAAGAAGTGCGAGTGCTGGCGCGCTAAAATCTTTTCGTTCATCAGACAAAAAAGCGACTCAAGGTATTGAATATGGTTCAGAATGGTATCCAGCAATAATGGAAAAAATTGACGAGGCAACGGACGTTGTCTGTTTGATTACACAAAATAGTGTCGATCGCCCTTGGATTCTTTATGAAGCTGGTGTCGCAAAAGGTAAGTTGAATACAAAAGTAATTGGCGTTGCTTTGGGTCTTCCATTGAGTGCGGCTATAAAGGGGCCTTTTGCACAATTCCAAAATCTTGGTGACGACTTACCATCTTTGACAAAACTTGTTTTTGATCTTGTAAAAAAAGTGCCGGGATTAGACCCTGATGAACAAATTCTCAAAACATTTGTAGACACATTCAAGAAAAAATCAGCAGAAATCATTGCTAAACATTCAAAAGCCATAACGGAGGGACCCAAAAAGGAACATGTTGATGACACTTCAGTGGCAAAGCTTTTTGAAGAAGTCAAAATCATGTTTGAGGATTTGCCTTCAAAAATAGAAAGCAGGGTTGATCCCGAAGTCAAAAAAAGACGGCGATTTCATCCGATGATGATTGAGGAGTTACTTCACATTGGTAAAGAAGTAAAACCTCACATTTCAATTCTTATGGCATTAAGCATCTTTAGAAATGACTTTCCGTGGATTTACGAAGTAGGCAATGAAACACTGAAATTGGTTCAATTAAAGAAATCACCCAAAGAAAAGGAAATGGCGGTTAGAGACTTTTTTGAAATCTTTGAATTTACATTCAGACATCCAATGATGAGAGAAATGACAATGGGATCAAAGGAATATCATATGATGTTCCGTGAAACGCAACACATCCTTGAACAATATTTTCACAGGTACATTGTTGAACCCAAAGAGGAGTAGAAAAACAAAGGCAGCGTACAACAATGCGCTACACGGGATCGGCGTGCACGCACGCCTCCCTGCGAGCTTTGGCGTAGCATGATAATTAAATAAAGGAGAGTAAAAATGACAGCAGAAAATCATTACAAGGGAATTAATCACATTGTTAAAATCAGTACGCATATCAGTACGGGATGCGAGCATTGCTCTCATGCTGTGGGGGGAGATAATTTTACTGAATCTGTCAACCATTATATTAAAGATCATGGTTATAAACTCTTTCACGTTGGTTCAGAAAATTCCGACAATCTAACCATGACTGTAGCCGTTCTTGGTAAATAATTATTTCGGTTGTGGATTTCATTAGGGGATATTCGATTCTAAAGACGATTACGTCTTGCTATTCGTAACAAACAATATTTACGCCCAACAAACATCGAAACCGCAACTCACATTTTGCGGCGGTTAATATTTAATTGACATACAAGACCGTTCTTCTTATACTCCTTCCCAATGATAGCAAATTCTTATCAAAATAATCCAGACACGCAAGCCATGCGCGAAAGGTTAACTAAGCTTTTTGAGTTCCTCAAAGCATATACTGATCTCCGTTATCCGCCGGTTCGAGACATTAATCATCAACTCCAAACTCTCTGGCTCAAAGACCTGCCCGCTCATTCGTCTGTTGAATTGTTTCGAGACGTGGGCAAGATAGACGATGACGGCGAGGACAGCGACATTGTGCTTCGTTTAACGCGACCGATTACCACTTCCTGTCCGCCACTCCCATCTGAGCTGTCTGGGTGGATCAAGCAGGGTTGGCGGGAATACCGTGGTAAGGTAGAAGTAGAGGCGACCCGCAATGTTGTTACGGATGGAAAAACACGCATCGAGCGATTCGAAGACGATTATCAACGTCCTACATTATTGCGAAACTGGCAGAGACAGCGCGACTTGTGGGTGACGAACGAGCGTCCCGCCCGACTTGTACTCACATTTTTCCAAACGATTTATGAATGGTGGGGGATTCAGGAGCGGGAAGGCGAAAAGATTGAACTACTTGTTGGAGATGGATTGCTGCAATGCACGGACGCCGCTGGCGAGTTTCGCCATCCGGTGCTGCTGCAAAAGCTGGAATTAGAATTCTACCCGGAAAAAAAACAGCCACAATTTGTTTTCCGCAAACGCGAACAGCCGCCGGAACTCTACATGGAATTCCTACGGGCTTTACCGGAGGTGAATAACCAACAACTTGCTCGTTGTGCGGATGAATTGAAAAAAGCAGAGTTCGCTCCGCTTGGTGGTGAGGACACGGACGGATTTCTACGCCGGTTGATTCAGGGTTTGTTCCCAAGTCGCGGCAATTTCATTGAAGGCGATGCACAGCAGTTGGACACGGGAACTGGCCTGTTGGCAAAAGCCGACTTGCCTCTTTTCAGTCAGCCGCGAATCGCAACTGACCAAGACAGTTCAACCATTCAGCGTCAGCCTATAATCTTCATGCGTCAGCGTCGGACAGGCCCGGGCAGTATTTTCGACGTAGTGTTGAGTGACATTGCCAACCGCGTTGATTTCTCGCCTGCACTGCTACAAATCCTCGGATTAATAGAATGCACGCCCAATCAGACAGAATCTAGTGATGGTAATCTTAGCCTCGGTAATGAAGACGAGGATATTTTGCTGAGCAAACCGGCCAATCAGGAGCAACTCGAAATCGCAAAGCAACTGGCACGCAAAAGTTGCGTGCTTGTGCAAGGGCCGCCCGGCACGGGAAAGACTCACACCATCGCGAACCTGCTAGGCCACCTGCTCGCACAAGGCAAGCGCGTGCTCGTGACCGCGCACACGCCGAAAGCCCTCCGCGTCCTTCGCGAAAAGGTCGTTGAACCGTTACGACCGCTCTGCGTCAGCATTCTTCAAAATGATAAGCAGAGCCAGGAAGAACTTCAAGTATCGGTCAAGAAGATCAACGAACAGTTAAATAAAGATGACCGCAAGCTGGAGCATGAAGCGAACCGCTTACGCGAAGATCGGAAACAAATACTAAAAGCCTTGCGAGAAGTGCGAGGGAAGCTCCTTGATGCACGACAGGATGAAATCCGCGATGTGGTCTTTGCTGGTAAGGCAACACGCCCTATCGAAGCAGCAAAGCGTGTAAAAGTAGGCACTCATATTGATGACTGGATTCCGAGTCCAGTTACACTTGGTGAGTCCATTCCTGCTTCCATTGCGGAAGTGGTTGCGCTTTACCAGACGAATGCGCGAATCTCTGCGACCGACGAACGAGAATTGAAAGGTTTCAGACCAGAAATAAGCGTATTGCCAACCCCCAAGGAATTTCAAGGTGTTGTTGAAGAACTGAGGTTGCTCGTTACTTGCGATCTTCGTTTCCGTGAGGAACTTTGGGACGCTAATCGTGGGCCGGATGATTTGAAAGAATTCGATCGGATGCTGGAAATAGCGAGCAAAACGATTGAATTTTTACGTGACAGCGCGCCGTGGCAACTTGAAGCAATTCAGGCCGGACGTGACGGAGAAGAAGCACGTCGCGTGTGGGTATCGCTTTCGGAACTGATTGAAACAACTTGGCGCGAAGTACAGGAGTGTTATGCATTAGTTGTCGAATATGGACCGGATATCTTTGATCCACGACCACCCCTTGAACTTTTGCAGCTTGTCGAAGAAATCATAGAGCACAGTGAGGCAGAGAACTCGTTTGGGCTGCTGACCAAATTAACTAGACGGCACTGGTTTGAATTCATCGAGAAGGTTCATGTCGGTAACCGTGCTCTTAATCCCAAGAACATTTCTCACCTACGATCTGTGCGCGCAGAACTCCGAATCCGAACTCTCCGCGAGCATCTTATTCAACGTTGGGGTCGGTTGATAGCTTGTCAAGGCGGTCCAACATGCGCCGATCTAACCGAGAAGCCAGAACAGGTTTGTAAACAATTCGTTAGCCAAATCCAAACTTGTTTAGAATGGCACACCTCCACATGGCAACCGCTGGAGTCTGAATTTCAACGTTTAGGTTTCTTGTGGTCAGCATTCCTTGAATCCACTCCGCCGGAGACAGGGGCAAACGCTGAACTGAATCGGATTCGCCGGGCAGTACTCGGTGACCTTGGGAAAATTCTTCAGTTACGAAGCGGTTGGCTTCGACACAAACGGCTCGGAGCGATACTTGCCGGATGGCCGGAATCGGTGCCAACTTCGGAAACGCCAAATGCGCTCGTAACGCAACGGTTACGCCGAGCTATGCGTGAGGCTTCACCGACGGATTATCAAGATGCCTACGAAGAGTTGGCGCGACTGAAGAACTTGGAACTGGACTTGGTTCGTCGTAGCGCGTTATTAAAACAAATCAGTCGTTCCGCGCCCGCTTGGGCGTCTGCCATCGAAAACCGTCATCCGAAGCATGATCAACCTCAACCACCTGGCGATCCTAATTCCGCTTGGGAATGGAGGCAACTCTACGACGAATTGGAAAGGCGGGCAAACGTATCACTCGAACAGTTACAACAACGGATTGAAAGTCTTGGCGATCAGCTTTTCGAAGTCACCGCTCTACTCGTCGAAAAGCAGACGTGGATGAACCAAATTCGTCAGACTGGCAATCAGCAGAAACAAGCCCTAGGTGCTTACGCGGCGATGCGAAATCGCTTGACCAAAACCGGAAAGGGAATCCGTGATGCAGAATTTCGAGCTGCTGCTCGTCGAGAAATGACCACGGCGAAGGATGCCGTTCCAGTTTGGATTATGCCTTTGCCCGAAGTGGCTGAAACATTTGATCCGCGGAAGGCGCGGTTTGACGTGGTGATAATTGACGAGTCAAGCCAGTGCGACCCAACGTCACTGTTTGCCCTCTACCTCGGACGGCAGACCATCATTGTTGGCGATGATGAACAAGTTTCGCCGGTCGCTGTTGGCGAAAAGGCCGAAGAAGTGGTAAAGCTTATCAATGCATACCTCAACGGTGTGCCTCACAAGGAACTCTACGATGGTAGCACTTCGATTTACGACCTTGCGCAAATCTCCTTTAGTCCGATTCGACTAACCGAACATTTTCGTTGCGCACCAGACATCATCGCTTTCAGCAACAACCTTTCTTACAAGGGTGAGATCAAACCGCTCCGCGAGGCTTCTTCAATCCCACTCAATCCTCATGTCGTGCACTACCGGGTTGAAAGTGGACGCGACCGAGGAGATAACGTCAACGAAGTCGAAGCCGAGGCTGTTGCCGCGCTCATCTGCGCCTCAATCGAGCAGCCGGAATTTGCAAAGAACGATCAGGGCAAACCGACAACATTTGGCGTGGTCTCGATGGTTGCTAGCAACCAAGCTCTGAAAATAGACGGCATACTCCGGCAGCGACTTGAGCCAGCCGAGTATCAACGCAGACAAATCCTTTGCGGCGACTCCGCTCAATTTCAAGGTGACGAACGTGACGTTATGTTTTTGTCTTTAGTTGATTCTCCGCCCGCAGAACCACCACTATCTATGCGTCAAGAAGGCGGAAAAAAGATTTTTAAAAAACGATTCAACGTTGCTGCGAGCCGTGCTCGTAATCAAATGTGGATAGTTCACAGCCTGAATCTTGAGACTGACTTACAGTATGGAGACTATCGCCGTCGGCTTATCGAACACGCCCTCGATCCGAATGTTTGGGAGCGAGAGTTACGAAAACGCATGGAGCTCACCGAATCTATCTTCGAGGAACGTGTGCTTCGACAGCTCATGGAAGCGCACTACAACGTGCTACCGCAATTTCATGTAGGGGCG
>Ga0326728_10011310_pt1 | contig 20456 bp, 17 predicted proteins | sample MB3enrmetagenome_FD_207602 | JGI IMG/M metagenome (GOLD analysis project Ga0326728, IMG submission 207602) | Lab enriched peat soil microbial communities from McLean, Ithaca, NY, United States - MB31MN | ecosystem: Environmental > Terrestrial > Soil > Wetlands > Peat | place: USA: New York... | reverse complement strand
TGAAGGCTCGACGCCGCTGGAGATCCTGTGGTCGGCGATTCCACTCGGCATTTTCCTGCTCTTCTTCGCCTGGGGCGCCAGCATCTACATTTTCGAGGCCAAGCCTCCCCGGGACGCCATGGAAGTGTACGTGGTGGCCAAGCAGTGGATGTGGAAGTTCCAGTACCAGACCGGCCAGAGCGAGATCAATACCTTGCATATTCCGGTAAACCGTCCGGTGCGGCTCACCATGATCTCCCAGGACGTCATCCATAGTTTTTATGTGCCGGATATGCGCGTGAAGGCCGACGTGCTTCCCGGACGTTACACGACGGTCTGGTTTCAGCCGGTCAAAGCCGGGAATTACCATCTTTTTTGCGCCGTATATTGCGGCACCAATCACTCGGGCATGATCGGCGAGGTTGACGTCATGGAGCCGGCGGACTACGAGGTCTGGCTGCAGGGCGGCGCCGGCCAGGGTTCCATGGCCGCCACCGGCCAGAAGCTGTTTCAGGAACTCGGCTGTATCAATTGCCACCGCTCCGATGAGCAGGGCCGCGGCCCCAACCTGCAAGGCGTGTATGGACGGCCCGTGTTGCTGGATGACGGGCACACGGTGATGGCCAACGACGATTATGTGCGCGAGTCCATTATGGTGCCCGGCGCCAAAATCGTGGCCGGTTACAAACCCGTCATGCCTTCGTTTCAGGGCATCGTGAGCGAAGAGCAGCTGTTGTCGTTGATGGCCTACGTGAAATCGCTGTCCACGCCACCGCCGGCGGAGCCGGCCCACAAGCGTAATGCGGCGCCGCCCCCGGCGGCGGGCGCCGCGGTTCGGTAACGAAGGAATTTCGGTCTATGGCTACGGCAACCCAAGTCGTCGAAAAAGAGAATTATCTCAACGTGAACTACGGCATCAAGTCGTGGTTGCTGACCACCGACCACAAGCGCATTGGCTTGTTGTATCTGTTCACGATCACGATGTTCTTTTTCCTCGGCGGATTTTTCGCGTTGCTGATCCGGTTGGAGCTGCTGACCCCGTCCGGAGACATGGTGCAGACCGACATCTATAACCGCCTGTTCACCATGCACGGCATCGTAATGATCTTTTTGTTTCTGATCCCCTCGATTCCGGCGGTGTTCGGAAACTTCTTCATCCCGATGATGATCGGGGCGCGCGACATGGCCTTTCCCAAGATCAACCTGCTGAGCTGGTATCTGTTGTTGGGCGGCGGCGCGCTGATTCTTTACTCCATCGTCACCGGCGGCACGGATACGGGCTGGACCTTCTATGCGCCCTTCAGTACGCAGTACTCGAACTCGCAGGTGATCGCGGCGGCGCTGGGAATTTTTGTTGCCGGCTTCTCCTCGATCCTGACCGGACTGAACTTTATCGTGACCATCCACCGCATGCGCGCGCCCGGCCTGACGTGGGTGCGCCTGCCGCTGTTCATTTGGTCGAACTATGCCACGGCCATCATCCAGGTGCTGGGCACTCCGGTGCTGGCCATCACCCTGGCGCTGGTCTTCCTGGAACGCGTTTTTCACATCGGCTTTTTCAACGCGCAGCTGGGCGGCGATCCGCTGCTGTTCCAGCACCTGTTCTGGTTCTATTCGCATCCCGCCGTGTACATTATGATCCTGCCCAGCATGGGCGTGATCAGCGAGGTGATTCCCTGCTTCGCGCGCAAGCGGATATTCGGTTACGCCTTCGTGGCCATGTCCTCGATAGCCATTGCCGTATTCGGATTCCTGGTGTGGGCCCACCATATGTTTGTGTCCGGCATGTCGGTATATGCCGCTTTGGTGTTCAGCCTGCTCAGCTATGCCGTCGCCGTCCCTTCGGCGGTCAAGGTCTTCAACTGGACGGCCACCATGTATAAGGGTTCCATTCACCTGCGTACGCCCATGCTGTATGCCCTGGGCTTCATCGGCCTGTTTACCATGGGCGGCATGACCGGCCTGTTCCTGGCCTGTCTGGGAATCGACGTCCATGTCACCGATACGTACTTCGTCGTGGCCCACTTCCACTACATCATGGTGGGCGGCGCGGTCATGGGGTATATGGCCGCCCTGCATTTCTGGTGGCCGAAGATCACCGGGAAGATGTATTCCGAGGTTTGGGGAAAGGTGGCCGCCGTCATCATTTTCCTGGGCTTCAATCTCACCTTCTTTCCGCTGTTTGTCGCCGGATATATGGGCATGCCGCGCCGCTATCATGTGTATGCGCCCGAGTTTCAGGTGCTGAACGTGTTTTCCACCGCCGGCGCATCCATTCTGGGCATAGGCTATTTGTTGCCCTTGATCTACCTGTTCTGGTCGCTGCGGTACGGCAAGCCGGCGGGCGACAATCCCTGGAGCGCCGCCGGCCTGGAATGGACGGCCGCCTCGCCGCCGCCTACGCATAACTTCGAGGAAACCCCGGTGGTCACCTGGGAAGCTTACAACTACCACGAATTACCCGATATGCCCGAGGAGGATGCCGGTGTCAGCCGAATCTAGTCACGGAAGTTTCATCGCCGGCAATCTGGCGTCATCGGTTTCAGCCCATGCGCTGCAGCATCAGTTTGCCGACCTGGAGCAGCAGCGCGAGTCGTCCACGCTGGGCATGTGGGTTTTCCTGATTACCGAAGTGATGTTCTTCGGCGGCATGTTCGCGGTCTATCTGATCAATCGCGCGCTGCATCCGGTGGCCTTCCTGGAGGCCAGCCAGCACATGCTGTTCTGGGCGGGCGCGGTGAACACCATCGTGCTGATCTGCAGTTCGTTGTTTGTGGCGCTGGCCGTGCACGCGGCCCAGGAAGGACACCGCAAGCAGATTGTGTGCTTCCTGCTGCTGGCGTTGCTGCTGGGACTGGTGTTCCTGGGAATCAAAGGCTACGAGTACCACGGTCACTGGGTGGAGCACAAAGTTCCGGGACCGGCGTTCCAATTCGAGGGCACTGATCCCATTCATTCCGAAGTCTTCTTTGAGCTGTATTTCGTGATGACCGGCTTCCATGCGCTGCACATGCTGATCGGGGTGGGCCTGGTCGCCGCGATTGCCTGGTTTGCCTGGCGGGGCCACTATACGCCCGCGTATCACAACGCGGTGGACAATGTGGGCCTGTACTGGCACTTTGTGGATATCATCTGGATTTTCCTGTTCCCGCTGCTCTACCTGATCAGCCATAAACATGTTCCTTGAGGACCCGGTGACGAGCCATGGCAGAAACAATTGTCCGTAAACGCACGTATTTTGTGGTGTGGGCCATACTGATGGTCCTGACCGCGTTGACCGCGGCGGTGTCCTTTGTCAATTTGGGGCAGTGGAACGCGCCGGTGGCCCTGGCCATTGCCAGCGGCAAGGCCATGCTGGTGGCGCTGTTTTTCATGCATCTGCGTTATGAGCACTCCAAAATCATCTGGCTGTGGGTGCTGGCCGGCCTCTTCTGGCTTACGATCCTGTTCTTCCTGAGCATGACCGACTTCGGAACGCGCCAGTTCTTGAATGTGCCGGGGAAGTAGCGCTATACTCCACTTCCTGCAAGCCGGGGGAGGCTCTTATGGGAACAGCCAAGAACCAGCGGCCCGCCGGTGATTCCAGCCGCTGGTCGGAGTTGACGCTACGTGGTTATGAGGCCGCCAGGATGGCCGCCGCCGATTGCGCCAATCTCCTGACGGGCTCCGCGCCGGAGTTGGCGCAAGCCATCAAGGCGCGCGAGGAAGAGCTGGACGCCCTCGACCGCGAGATCAATCAAGGGGTAACCGCCGCCATTGTCCGATGCGACTCCGAGTTGGAAGTCCGCGGGCTGCTGGCTTGCCTGAAGCTGATCATCGAACTGGAGCGCATTGGCGATCTGCTGCTCAGCTTTTCCAACCGCGCCGGCGCGGTCCTCGGCCGTCTCGACGAAGCGGATGTGCGCGATTTATCGGCCATGGCCAGGCTGCTGGAAAAGATGCTGGCCGATGCCGCCCAGGCCTTTCAAACCCGCAATGCCGATCTGGCCATGTCCGTGTTGCGTGCCGACATGGAAGTGGACCGGCTGCGCAACCTGCTGTTTGTTCGCCACATCGAAAATCCCGAAAACGCCCCCCGGCAGGAAAGTTTCCACGTGGTATTCATGAGCCAGGCGCTGGAACGCGCCGGCGACCACGCCAAGAACCTGGCGGAGGAGGTTGTCCACCTCACCACCGGCCGCAGCGTCCGCCACCTGCTGCGCAAGCAGGATAAGCCCGACGAAGTCCGCTTCGTCGAATTCATGCGCCAGAAAAACAGGTAGCGCCGCTTGGATTTCAATTTTGACGAAGAGATCGACCGCACCGGAACCGGTTCCGTGAAATGGGCCGCTCCCAGCCGCCTGCCGGCCAATACCATGGTCCGTCCCTTGCCCATGTGGATCGCGGACATGGACTTCCGCGCCCCGCGCGAGGTGCTCGACGCGATCCATAGGGCGGTCGATCATGGCATCTTCGGTTACGACAATCCCCTGCCCGGTTTCTACGAATCGGTGGTGGACTGGCAACGCATTCGCCACCAGTGGGCGATCAAGCCGGAATGGATCGTGCTGACCCCAAGCGTGGTGGCGGCGCTCTATTACGTTATTCAGACGTTCAGCCAGCCCGGCGACAGCGTGCTGATGCAAATGCCCGTGTACCGGCCCTTTCATCTGGGTCCCCGCATAAATGACCGCCGCGTGATCGGCGTGCCGCTGGAATGGGACGGCCACGGCTACGGGCTGGATCCGGATCGCTTCCGCAAGGCTATAGCCCCGGGCACCAAGCTGTTTATTCTGTGCAATCCGCACAATCCCGTCGGCAAGGTCTGGAGCGCGGAAGAGCTGCGGACCATGGGCGAGATCTGCCTCGAGCATGGGGTGCTGGTGGTCAGCGACGAAATCCATCAGGACTTCGTGCTCAACCGGGAGATGCGGCACATTCCCTTTGCCGGCCTGGGCGAGGAGTTTGCCGCGCATAGCATCATCTGCACCGCTCCCAGTAAGACCTTCAATCTGGCGGGCCTGCGCATGTCCTACACTTGCATTTCCAACCCGCGCCTGCGCACGGAGCTGAAGCGGGCACTGGAGCGCACGGGCGTACACCATCCCAATTCGCTGGGCTGGATCGCCTGCGAAGCCGCCTACCGCAAGGGCGCGCCCTGGCTGGACGCACTGCTGGACTACCTTCGCGCCAACCACGCCCTGCTTGCCGGGACCCTGGCGGACAGTATTCCGGAGATCAAGGTTGCCCCCGCCGATAGCCTGTACCTGGCCTGGCTCGATTGCCGCGCGTTGGGCATGGGCGCCGATGAACTGAACGATTTCATGCTGCGCGACGCTGGGCTTTGCCTCAATCGCGGCGACGAGTTCGGCCCGGGCGGCGAAGGCCATATGCGCATGAACCTGGCCTGCCCGCGCAAAGTGCTGAAAGAAGCTTTGACTCGTTTGCAAACCGCGGTCGAGCAGTGGCGGGCGAAGAGAAAAACGAACGCGGAGGGCGCAAAGAACGCAGAGGAACATTCGGCGAAAAACCAATGAGCAGCCCAATCTCGACGTTGACCCGCGCCTTGCATCTTTTGTGTGAAGATTGGGTCGGCCAGCGCTGCAGTCGCGATGCCGAATGCTTGTCGAGCCGAAAACCCAGTCCGCCGTGGCGGGCGGAATATGGTAGCCCCAGACGTGAGCCTGGGGTGCGGTTTTCGATGCCTATATGGACGTCAAGCTGCTTCTCGAAGATTTATTTGACTGCCCCGTGGACCTGGTGTTGGCCGATTTCATCAAGCCAAGGCTGCGCCCCATCATCCTGAAGGAAGCTACCTATGCCCAGGGATTTTAAGCTCTACCTTGAGGACATGGCTGAGGCCATCAAGAAGATTCAGCGCTATACCCTGGGGTTGTCGTTACAGCAGTTTTCCAACAACGAGCAAGTGGTAGATGCGGTGGTGCGGAATCTGGAAGTGATCGGCGAGGCCGTCAAGAGGATTCCCGAAGAGATGTGCCAGAGAGATACATCCATTGAGTGGAGAAAGATTGCTGGATTGTGGGACATTCTCGCCCACGAATACTTTGGCATCGACGCGGAGATTATCTGGGATTTCGTCTGGAACAAACTTCCGTCTTTGGAGAAGAACATCCACAAGCTGCTTGCAGACTCGGCTGAGGGTTCCGGCTGAAAAGGCTGAGTAAGAGTCCTTACAACACTTTCCTTAATCATACCGGCTCTGCGATTCCAAGCCGAACAAAATACAGTAGCGTTTCTGCGGGATGGCTTCCGATAAGCTGTTTTACCGCTTCGCGGTATAAATCGAGTTGCGTGCGATGCGCTTCGACTGCTTCCGATAATTGTGTCGCTTCCACGTAGTCGGTTTTGTAGTCCACCAGCACCAGGCGCTCGCCTTCGGCAAACAACAGGTCGATACAGCCTTCTCTGATCTGGCCCTGATAAGGAATACAAAAAGGAACTTCCCGCCATATCCGTGTTGCGTTGCAGGCACGCGCCAGCAGCGGCGATGCCAGGGTGCGCGTGACCCAGTCTTGCAAGAGCGCGGAACGGCCAGACACGTTTGCGCCCGCGGCAGCGCTTTCGATGACTGCGGCCAGCGCTGGATCATCCGCGCTTAGCACTTGGCTCATGACGCGATGGAAGGCTGTTCCCAGGGCAGTGACGGCTGCGTCGGCGCCGTAGCGATCAGAAGCGCGGACGTGGACGTCCCCGCAACAGCCCCGGCTTGCCGGGACGCTACCTGCTTCGCCTACGCCCAGCGCTTCCATTCCCGCCTTCCATTGTTCCCGCTCGGCGAGGATGGAAGACAGGCGCTCCTCCTCGGGCGCGAGCGTGCCGACATCGCGGAGAAACACCGTGGGCGAGGCGTCGATCATGGGCAAGTCCTCGGCCCGTACGCGGAGCACGCCATCCTCACAAATCGTCTGCGCGGGCCGGTCGCCGTATGCGCCCAGCGGATTCTGGAAATCAAGGAACCGCGGGCCATCGAGACTCTCCGGCGCCAGACGCGGGACAATCAGGCAGTCCTTGGCGCGGGTGGCGGCCACATAAAACAGGCGCAGGTCTTCTGCCCGGCCGCGTTTTTGTTCCTGCTCCAAAAGTTGATCGAAGCCGGCGGAACTCAACTTACGCTCACCACACTTGAAGGACAGGGCGATCTGCCCGCCGGCATGGTCGACCAAAATGTTTCCGGCATTCCGCTGGCTGCAAGCCATTCCCGCCAGTGCGACGATCGGAAACTCCAGTCCCTTGGCGGCGTGGATGGTAAGCAGATGCACCGCGTTCTCATGCCCGTCGTTCAGGCTGGCGTCGGCTTCGGCCAGCTCCGAATCCGCGCGCTGCTCCAGCCAGCCCACAAATGAACGCAGGCATGCGCCCGGCTCATCTTCGAACCGGCGGGCCAGTTCCACGATGCGCAGCAGATTTGCCACCGCCTGCTCGCCCTCGGGCAGCAGCAGGAAGAATTGCAGCACGCAACTTTCGTTCAGCACCGTGTCCACCAGCGCCGCCAGCGTTACCTCCGGGCGCAGTTGATGCCAGCGGCGCAGTTGTTGCAGGCTCTGTGCCATGCGCGGAAACCCGTCGGCCGTCTTGCGCATGTAATGCAGATGGCCTCCGGCGTGGCGGAATAGCAGCAGGTCCACGTCCGACAGCCCAAAGAACGGCGAGCGCAGGGCGGCAGTCAGTGCGATGGCATCTTCCGGATCGTCAATGGCCCCCAGCACCGACATCAGATCGCGGGTCTCGCGGCGGACATAGAACTGGCGGCCGGCATCAATCTGGAAAGGCACGCCGCATGCGCGTAGCGCATCTTCGTAGTACGCCAGGCCTGTGCTGACCGGAAATAGCAGCGCAATATCGGCGAAGGTGGGCACGCGCGCCTGGCCTTTAGCCTTGTCCCAAATTTTGACCGGACTGTCGGGGGCGTCGCAGATATGGCGGATGAATCCGGCAATCAAGCCGGCTTCCGCCTGCCAATAATCAGCCATGCGCTTTATAGCGCTGCCTTCGGGCGGAAACAGCAGCGCCAGACCCGGTCCCGCGTTGGGCCGCTCCGGCGCCGCTTCCAGCGGGACATAAGCGGCCTGATACTCGTCGGCCTCCATCTGCTCCCGGAACAAATCGTTGATGGCCTTCAACAGCCAGGGAGAGCTGCGGAAGTTCTGGCGAATCACCAGCGGCTCATGCCGCTGGCTCATCATCTGCTTGGCCGTGTCGTAAATCTGAATGTCAGCGCGCCGGAAGCGGTAGATCGACTGCTTGGGATCGCCAACCAGAAACAGCTTGTCCGGCGCGAGCGTCACCTGACGCCAACCCGTGGCCGAGGCTTCCCGCTCCGCCAGCAGAAACACCAGTTCAGCCTGAAGCGGATCGGTGTCCTGGAATTCATCCACCAGCAGGAAGCGTATGTGCTGCTGGAAATAGGCGCGTACTTCGAGGCGGTTGCGCACCAGATCGCGCGCTTTCAGCAACAGGTCCTGGAAGTCGAGCACGCCGCGCTCGCGTTTCTCCCGCTCCACCGCCTGCAAAAATCCCTTGAGCCACTCCAATACGGCCGCCGCCAGGCTGGGCCCCAACTGCGCCGGTGCGGCCTCGAGGGCGGCACGAATGCGTTTGCAAATCTCTTTCTGTTGGGCACACGCGCCCGGAGCCCACTTTTCTTTAGCGCCCCATCTGAGGTCCACTTTCAAGTCCAGCAGCAACGCCCGCTCGCGATCCAGTTCGTCCGGGCCCGTTTGCGCCACCAGGCTCTTCAAGCGTTGAATCTGCTGAAATCCAAGATCCGATGTGTCTCGGCACAGGCTTTCCAGCGCCTGCAGCTGGCGTACGTCTTCGGCGGCTTCATTCCAAATCTCATTGGCCGGGCTTGGCTTCGGTTTCTCTTCGGACAACCACGCAATGTCGCGATCCTCCAGCAGCTTTTCCGCCAGCTCTCGCATGCGGCTCAGCGGAATTTCCAGCGCGAACAGGCGGCGCAGGACGGGCGGAGGGCTGGCGAGTTGCTCCTGGTTCCAGCGCTGCCAGACTTCGTCCAGCAGCAACTGGCTTCCCATTTCGTCCAGCTGTTCGAATCCGGGGTCCACTCCCGCTTCCACCGGACGTTCGCGCAGCAGCGAGGCCGCAAAGGCGTGAATGGTCGAAATGCGGGCACGATCGAGCTGTTCCAGCGCCCGGGAAAAACGCCGGCACGGTTCCGGATCGGTGGCGCCCCGGCGCTGCTCTTCCAGCTTTTCGCGCAGACGAACCTTCAGCTCGGCCGCGGCTTTTTCGGTGAACGTGATGGCGGCGACGTCATCCAGTTCCGCCCTGCCCTCGCGAACAATGGAAAGCAGGCGCTCGACCAGCAGAGTGGTCTTACCCGTGCCTGCCGCGGCTTCGACGCAATACGCCTGCGAGAGATCCCGCGCCGCCAAATCGCGCTGTTCCTGATCGACCAGAATGGGCTTGCCGCTGGCCATGGCTATTCCACCTCCCGCATCTGGAGGAAGGAAGCAAGCCGCGGGTCCGAGTGTTTTCGCTCCCAGAGCTTCTCGCGGCGCGGGTCGCCGATGCGGGCGTACTCGCAATTGGCGCATCCCATCGGAGGCTTTTGGTCGGGACAGTGCGGAAACACGCCCTCGCGGCAGCCGCTGACAATCGACTGCAGAAGATGGGCAAGCTCCTCTCGCCTCTCCGCCAGCGTGGCGCCCGGGAAAGTGCAGGTCTTCCATTCGCCGCGGCGGGTGATATGGCAATATTCCGCCGACGACCGGGCAAGATCGATATGGCGATAGAAGCTTGCCGCCGCCAGCAGATAGAGCGGCAACTGCAGCGCCTTGCCGCCGAGCAGGGTGACCTTTAGTTTGTAGCGGCTCTGACCGGATTTGTAATCGACTACACGGATGGCCGCCCGGTCCGGGCTCAGGTCGATGCGATCGATCTGGCCGCGGAGTTTAATGGTCCCGCCTTCAATCGGCATCTCAAAGCCGGGAGCTCTCTCCCCGCCAAAGGCGCGTTCAAAGTCCTCGGGCAGCCAGTCCGTGCCGATCTCCGAGCGCACGTGGCGCTCCAGGTCCTGGAGAATGTACTGCTGCTTCAACGCCCAGGTGGCGGAGGGACCGGTCAGACCTTCACGCTCCACCCGCTTAAAATGTTTTTGCGAGATGTCCGCGAGAGAAGCGCGGTAGGCTTCAAGATGTTCGGCGGCCAGAGGCAGTTTCTTCTGCGCTTTCATCGCGGCGTAGAAGTCGCGAAGAATGGCGTGCATCAACTCGCCCTTGTCGCGGGCATCGATCTCATCGACCAGTTCCGGCTCTTCCAAGTCCCGCAGCCGCAGCACGTCGTTGAGGAAGAAACGATAAGGACAAGCGGCATAGCGCTCGAGCGCCGTGGGAGCATACACGCGCTCGCCGGAGAACAACTCGGCGAGCGCCTGCCGGCATTCCGGCGTTGCCAGCAGACCGTCGTACACGGTAAGGCGGTCGCTTCCCCATTGCGCCTGCTCGGCCTCCACGGCGCGTGCGAAGTTGGGCGACACCCGTTCCAGATAACGCGCGTCAGCGGGATGCGCGGAGACCAGCGCCGCGCGGGCGGCGCGCAGATCGAACTCGCGGGCGTCGAGGGCTGTTCGGTAATCATCCGCCAGCAGGGAGGAGTTGCGGATATAAACGACTGGCGGCGGCGCTGTCGGCGATTGCAAGTCGGCTTGATGGATCGGCCTGCCCGCCAGGAACTCAACTGCTTGCAGCAAGTAATGCGACGCCATCTTCTCCGCGCCGGACGCGGCTTCCGTGCGCGGCATGCTCAGCACCACACGCTCGTCGGCCGCCTCCAGCGCCAAGTGAAACAGGAATCGTTCTTCTTGCGGGCGCGCGCTCTTCAGCGGCAACGCCGCTCCGCCCCGAACGGAAAGGGCGCGGCGTTCTTCATCCAGCAGGATCGGGTCCTGACGGCCGGCCACGGGAAAGCTACCCTCGATGAGGCCGGGAACGAAGACCACGCGAAAGCGCGTATGCCGCGCCGCCGCCAGCGTCAGCAGATGCACTCCGGTTTGCTGGAACGCGCCGCGCGTGCGGCTGACTCCGGCCAGCGCCTGCTCCGCGGCGGCAATGAATCCGGCCAGGCTGGCAGGCTGCCTCAGCCGGTCGAGCTCTCCTAATGAAGCTAGGGCATCTTCGACTTCGTCGCGTTCGGGGTCATGCGCATGAAAACGACGGAGGAAGGCCGTGGCCGCGGCGGCGAGTTCGCTCCAGCTCTGTTGCTGCCGGCAGTGACTGCCAAAGGCGAACAATTCTTGCATGAAAGCCGACAGATTCGCCGCCTGTCGGGCGCGGTGCTCCAAGGCCGCCCTGCGGTCATCGTCGGCTGCCTGAGCCTGCTCTTGATAGGCGCGCGCCAGTACCGGTAAGCGCTCGCACCATTGCGTTTCGCCCTGAACGACGCCCGCGTCGGCGCTGATGCGGTCCCATAGCGACAAGGGCGCTTCCGATCCGTCGGCGGTCAGCGTGCGCGTGTCGGCGGCGCCCGCGGTCAGCCACTGCATCACGTCGCCGCGGCGATAGCCGGTCTCCAGCAGGCGCAGGGCAGCCAGGATGCTGCGTCCGGTAGCGCAAGTGCTCAGCGGCAAACCTTCGCGGACATAAAAGGGCAGGCCAATCTGCTGGAAAACGCCGGCCAGCAGCGGCAGATAAGTGGCGGCATCGCGCGCCAGGACGGCCATCTCCGGAAATGGAATTCCCTGCTCGCGTTTCAGGCGTATAGCCTCGCGGGCAATCGCGCGCGCCTCACTGACTTCATGAGGACAAGAGAGCACTTGCACGCTGTCGTCCTGCGCCTGCGCCGAATGTTTGCCGGTAAACACGCTGGCCCGCAAAGCCGTCAGGCTGCCGCTCACGGCCTCGCGCTCCAGAACCTCTTCGGCGTCCACCAGCGGCTGCCACCATTCACGCAGCGCCCGGGAGCTTTCTCCGGTCAGCAGAAACGCGGTCAGCTCCGTTCCGGCCGCGAGTTGGCGCAGCAGTTCGCGCTGCGCGCCCGTCATTTCATAAAAGCCATACACAAGCAGCTTGCCGGTTCCATATAGGGCATGGAAGTTCGCCGCCTGTTGCGCCGCTTCTGCCAGCAGACCGGCCTCGGTGAACATGCGATTGGTGTCCCCAATCTCGCTCGCATATTGCCGGTACAACTGCGCGACTTCATTCAGTTTTCGGCGGCCATCCTGCGCCAACCCGCCATCGCGCCGGGCCGGAAGGGCGTTCATGGCCGAGCCGAGATCGATGCGGCTGTCTTCAATGTCGGTGAACGTGGCGGCCAGAACCTGAGGCAGATGGGGCTGGTCCTTGACCTGGCGGAAATAGCTCTCGGGCGGCAGACTGCGAATCAACTCGCGTGCAATCAGTTCCTTGCCGCCTTCTGGAAGCGGCAGCGCCTTTCTGGCGAGCAGTGACTGCCGGGCCAGCGCGCCAGCCAGTTCGTTGAAGGTGAGAAACGATATGCAGGCGTGCGGCGATCCGCGGCGCGCCAGCTCGCGCGACAGATAATGTCCCAGAAGGCTGGACCCACACAGCACCACCACCGGCCGCAAGGGGTCACCCTGCTTCTGTTCCACGATGCCGTGGAACAAAGCCGTTTCCAGACGCGCAAGAGAAACGCTGGTAATCAGCCGGTGAGTTGCCATGGGGATGCTCTGACGGCATCCAGTGTAGCTGGAAAGTGGGTACAATCACAGTAGGAGGCAGACGTGACCGAGAAAGTTGAGACCACGGAACCTCAGCGTCCCCGTACGCAGCAGGGCGAAGTGCCGGAGCGTCCCCGCCGGCGTACCCGTTGGGTGTGGCCGGTAGGGTTGGCCGTCGCGGGTTTTGGCGGAATGGCGGCATTCATGTTGCGCGGCTGCCGGCATTCCCGCATGGGATGGCCCATCCGCTTTGACGACGATTTTTCCTATCAGGTTTGCGTGGATTGCGCCATTAAACGCCTCTTCGATGAAAAGACCTTTCGGGCTTATGGTCCCTATGGTTACGAACTGCACGAACTGATCGCCCGCGAGCGCGCCATGCGTCTGCGCCGGCTCCGCAAGCACGAGGAGACTCTGGCCGCTGCCCGGGCCAAGGCGGAGAAGAAAGAGGGATAGCGTGAATCAATTTCAAGTTTCGAGTTTCAAGTTTCAAGCCTGATCGAGGCCGCGTCTCCATTCTCGAAACTTGAAACTCGAAACCGGAAACTGATTCCTATTGTTCTCCGCTATAGACTTTCGGCTCGCCCAGACTGCCTTTGGCCGGAAGGTGGCGGATGTAGCGCACGATTGCCCATATCTCCTCGTCGTTCAGGATGCCCTTGGACGCCGGCATGCCGGAAGGGCCAATGCCATGGTCGATGATCCACTTCAGTTGTCCGTCCGTGTAGGCCTGCACGGCGGACGAATTCAGCGGCGGCACCGGAGGATCCATGCGGTCGGCAAACGGTACGCCCGTATTCTGTCCATCCAATCCGTGACAGACCAGGCAATATTGCGAAAAGTTTCGTTGTCCGGTGCGAACCGTCTCCACGCTCTCCGGCAGAGGATTCTTGTCGGATTTTCCGCCCACCGTGAGCCGCCGCTTTACCTGATCGGCCATGGCGGTCTCCAGCCTGCCCGGCGCCTTTGCCTGACAGCCAAGCAGCAGGAGCAGCGAAAGAATGGCGGTGAAATTGACGGCCTTCATAATTAGTTTTCCTGAATACGGCCCGGGGGCTCGACCCCCGGCTCCTAACTCCTAACTCCTAGCTACTCTCACTCCACCACAATGGTCATATTCATGTTTCCATGTCCCGAACCGCAGAAATGGTCGCAAATGGCCACGTAGCGGCCGGGATTCTGCGGCGTCAAGTTGACCTGCGTGGGCTTGCCGGGCTCGATGATCTCGTCAATGCCCAGCTTCTTCATGTAAAAGCCATGGGTCACGTCCGCCGTGGTCAGTTCGAGTATTACGGGTTCGCCTTTTTTGAGCGTGATTTCGTTGGGCGTAAAGGTAAACCGCTTGGCCGTAATGTCAATGACGCGTGGAGCGCCTTGTGCGCCGGCATGAATGCCGATTCCCATGGCGATCAGCATGGCTAATGTGAGCGTGGAAAGGATTAGTTTCTTCATGGATCCTCCTAATGGTCCACCTGGGAGCGCACATTCTCTTTACAGACTGGGCTCTTTCAACATCTGCTGCACTCCGTTGATGCCGGAGTACTCGCGCAACGTCAGTTCGACATCCTTGATTCCCGGACGCTCGCCCGGCGTTTCCGTGACCACTCGTATGCCGAGGTTCTTGAAGGGATGGTCCTTGTCGAACGGAATGGGTTTCTTGTCGGCGGCCTTCTCGGGGTCGGGAAAAGCGAAGATCAGCGAACGGGCGGCATAGTGCCGGGCGTGCCCGATTTCGTGCTCGTCGTCGCGATGGATATGGCCGTACAGCACGGTCAGATTTTCATACGGCGCCAGTACGTTCATCACGTCGTCGCCGTCGCTGGTGAACCACTCCCATTCCGGCTTCAGGTCGAACAGCGGCCGATGCGTGAAAACCACGATGGGCGCGGTCTTGGGAAAGCGGGCCACGTCCTTCTTGAGCCAGGCGAGTTGTTCGGGACCGACCTCCGGCTTGGCCTGGGACACGTTATCCAGCGCGATGAAATGAATACCGCGATGGTCGAAGGAATAGTGTGTGGAGCCCCAGAAGTCGCGAAACATTGCGCCTCCATCGAGGCCTGCATCATGCTCTCCGGGTACGCACATCAGCTTGGGGATCTTCAGGCGGCCGGCAATCTCCTTGAACTGCTTCATGCGGTTGGAGTGGACCGCTTTATCTTCGCTGTCGTGGGTCAGATCGCCGGTGAAGAGGATTAAGTCGGGAGTTTGCGGCAGAAGGTTGATGGTATCCACCGCCGTCTCGAACGCTTTGGTGCCCAGCGGGTCCGGCGGGCCGCTGAAGCCCACATGGGAATCGCTGAGCTGAATAAAGGTGAAGGGCGTGACGGTTTCGCCGTTCTTCTTGCCCAGCGTGTCCATCATTTCGCCCCAGGGCCCGGCTGCGGCGAAGGCCGGCGCCACTTTATAAAGCGTGCCGATGCCCAGCGACAGGCCGGTGATTTTCAGAAACGAGCGCCGATCCAACGGAAGTTTCATCGGAATTCCCCTTTCGCAGCGATCTCTGCACGAAGTAGAACCAGAGGGCTGGCGTTTTATTCCCGAATTATTTTCTGGAAATTGGGAATATATGTGCCCGCGGGGAGTTAAGCTATTGAGCCATGACAGAGGCGAACAGCCACGGGTGCTCTTTCGAAGCGTTGGCCATGCCGTTGTTTGCCTCACTGTACAATTTCGCCCACTGGCTCACGCAGAACCGCGAAGAGGCGGAGGACCTGGTGCAGGAGACCTATGTCAAGGCGCTGAAAGGTTTTGGCTCGTTTCAGCCGGGCACGAATTTTCGCGCCTGGATGTTCCGCATCCTGCGCAACACGTTTCTGACCTCGCGTACCGGTCTGAAGGCCCGTCCTGCGGTTTCGCTGGACGACGAAGAGAATGAGCGCGCCATGCCCGCCACCGCGGAAAATCCCGAGTCGTTGCTGTTGGCGCACGCCAGCCAGGAGCATGTACAGGCCGCGCTGGAGCAGTTGCCCGTGACCTTTCGCGAGGTGGTGGTGCTCTGCGATATCGAGGAGATGAGCTATCAGGAGATTGCCGATACGCTGGCCATCCCCATCGGCACAGTGATGTCGCGCCTTTCGCGCGGACGGAAAGCGATGCGAGCATTTTTGCAGACCAAGGTATACGGAGCCGCGAAATGAGTTGCCCGTGGCAGGAAAAGCTCGAGCGGTATGTTGACGCCGAATTACCGGAGTCCGAGACGGCGGAACTGGACGCCCATTTGCGCGCCTGTCCCGCCTGCGCGGCCGATGCATTGGGACGCCTGCAGCTCAAACGAATGACTCAGGCCGCCGGACGCCGCTATACGCCATCGCCGGAGTTTCGGCTGAAAATCGACCAGATGGTGGCAAAACACGCCCGCCCGGCGCGGCGCTGGGGCTGGATCTCCGGCTTATCCACCGCGGCGGCGGCCCTGGCGATGGTGCTTGTGGTCATCGGTCTGGCGGGGCGGCACTTGCGACGGGAGCAGACTTTGGCGGAGTTGGCCGATCTCCATGTGGCGACGCTCGCCAGTCCCAATCCGGTGGATGTGGTCTCGACCGACCGGCATACGGTGAAGCCGTGGTTTGCCGGCAAGCTGCCGTTCACCTTCAATTTGCCGGAACTCGAAAACTCACCCTTCAAGCTGGCGGGAGGACGGGTGACGTATTTCCACCAGACCCCCGGCGCCCACTTGCTCTTTGATGTGAGCAAACATCAGATTTCGGTGTTCATCTTCGAGGACCGTCCCGAAACCCGGGGCATGACCGCAGGATCGGCTACCGCCAGCAAGATGGCGTTCACGATTGAAACCTGGGCGGAAGGCGGCTTGCGCTACTATGTGGTAGGCGATGCCAGTGCGGCTGATATTCATGCCCTGAGCGAATTGCTGCGGCAGGGTGCGAAATCATGACCTTTCACCACAGAGGGCGCAGAGGACACAGAGGGAAAAAACCGACCCCCTCTTAGCTACGGAGGAACGCAAATGAACGCTGATGGAAACAAAAGGTTTGTTTAGAAATTCGGTCTCGTTCTATTCTGATCCACGTTCATCTGCGTTCATCTGCGGCTGGGGTTTTCTTCTCATTTTCCTCTGTGTCCTCTGTGCCCTCTGTGGTTAGTTTTTCAATTCTTTTCCGGCAATACCAATGCACTCTTCCAGCACATCCAGTGCGATGTCGGCTTGCTGTTGTGTAACCGTCAACGGCGGACAGATGCGGATGGTGTTGACGCCGGCGCCCAGGAACAAAAGGCCGCGTTCGAATGCCAGTTCGACAATCCGGTCGCGTTGCGGTCCGCCCATCTTCTTGGTCTTCTTGTCGGTTACGATTTCGACGCCGATCATCAATCCCAGCCCGCGCACGTCGCCGACCAGGGCATGCTTTTCCGGCCAGGCGCGGATGCGGTCCATGATGTGACGGCCCACCACGGCGGCGTTGTTGATGGCTTCGCGTTCCAGAATATCGAGCGTGGTCAACGCCGCCGCAATCGAAACCGGATTCCCGCCGAACGTCGAGGCATGCGAGCCGGGCACCCAGTCCATGATGTGGGCCTTGGCCATGGTGATCGACAGCGGCATGCCGCTGGCAATGCCCTTGGCAATGCACACGATGTCCGGCTCGACTCCGGCGTGCTGAATCGCCCACCACTTGCCGGTGCGGCCGCAGCCCGACTGTACTTCGTCGGCTACCAGCAGAATGCCGTGCTGATCGCAGATGCGGCGCAGTTCGCGCAGGAATTCAAACGGCGCCACCAGATAGCCGCCCTCGCCCTGCAGCGCTTCCACGAAAATGGCGGCCACTTCTTCCGGTGGAACCATCGTATTGAAGAGCCGCTCTTCTATGAAGCGCGCCGTCTGCTTGGCGTATTCCACCGGATCGGTTCCCTCGGGCCGGCGATAGAGATTGGGATAAGGCACATGCTCGACCCCGGGCATCAGGGGAGCGAAGCGGCGGCGTTGCTGCGGCTTGGACGCGGTCAGTGACAGCGCGCCCATGGTGCGGCCATGGAAGGCGCCGTAGAACGCGATGATGGTCTGCCGCCGGGTGTGATAGCGTGCCAGTTTGAGCGCGCCTTCAATGGCCTCGGCGCCCGAATTGCCGTAGTGAACGCGATGCGGCCCCTTCATCGGCGCAATCGCCGACAACCGCTCCGCCAGGGTCACCATACTTTCATAATAAAAATCCGTGCCCGACATGTGGATTAGCTCGGCTGCCTGCTTCTGAATCGCGGCTACGACCTCGGGATGGCAGTGTCCCGTGGAAGTGACGGCGATGCCGGCGGCAAAGTCCAGAAACTCGTTTCCGTCCACGTCTTCCACCACCACGCCCCGGCCGCGCTTGGCCACCAGCGGATAGGAGCGGGTGTAGGAAGGCGATACGAATTGTTTGTCCCCTTCCAGGACACGCCTGGCGTTGGGTCCCGGAAGCTCGGTGCGAATATGCGGACCACCGCTTGCCATCGTTGCCATCGGACTCCTCCTGACTGCGGTTGAGGAACTGGGAATATGAGTCGCGAAATCGAGTCGTGCCCGTTACCGAAGGGGAAATGGAATTAGTCGCAGCCGAACAGGTTGGGTCGGGCCTGCGCCGGCAGCGTGGTCAGGCCCACGCGCGGATACGCCAGTCGAAGGCGCAGCAAAGTCGGTATCGCGAAATGCGCCGCCTGCCGCATTTGGAACCTCTGGATGATCCCGGAGGGCGGGACCACCCAGGATTATAACGCTGTTTACGTCCCCCGCCGGAAAACCGTTCGACGTTTTTCGTTTCACGTTTCACGTCAGGAAACGATGACTTACGGCCGGCGTGGAACGTGAAACGAGAAACGGGAAACGCTCTTCCGGCATCCCCCGCGCCGCGGCCATCATCCATAACGACTGAGGCCTGGCCATGCGGTACTGTTGTTCTCTCCTGTTGCTCCTGCTCGGTTCCACGCTTGTCCCCGCACAATCAATCACCGGCGATTACGTGGAAAGCCGCAACGCTGACGTCTATACCGGCTACTGCTTTGCCAACAGCGAAGCTGGACTGGTGGGCGACACGGCCATTCTCGGCTGGCACGTTCGCCACGGTAGCTGGGATGGCGTAACGCTCGATGGTCTCAGTGTGGCCGCCGTAGTACGTGCGCGCGCCACGCTGGGCGATCCCTATGGCGATCCGTATCCGGCGCGCGCGGTGCTGGTGGTAGATGACCAGGCAACCGCGGCGCAGCGGGCTGCCCTTCGCAGCTTCGCCAGTACGGTCGGTGGCCGGCTGCTGGCGAATATCGTTCGCGTCGAGAGTGCGCCCATGGAGCTGGTGACGCCGCGGCATGGCGTGGCCCTCCTGCGCGCCGGCTATGTCGCCATGGTGCAAACGCGCGCGCTGAACGAAGGTGATCATCTGTGCGGAAACGAAGAGACATATTACCCGCCCTTGACGCGCCTTTCGCACTCGATGGCCGCGGTCGCCGAGACCGATGAATACAGCGGCGCGGACCTGGGGGCTACCTGGGAGATTCACGGGAAACGCAGCGCCTTCGTCGGCACATTCGCACTGGATCAGCCGGCAACCACCGTGGCGGCAAAGTAGCGCGGAGAACCCGGCGGTTTGCAGTTGACAGTTTGCAGTTTGCAGCCAAACCACGTCCACGCACTGCGAAAGTGCTGATTTGCGGGCGTGCACCTGTGTTTCCAGTTCGATTACCAGCAGCCCGGCGCTAGTTGCAATAGGGTTCGGCTGCTAACTGTGAGCTGTGAACTGCAAACTGCCCTGTTGAAATCTCGGAAAACTCTAAAAACAATGACTTTATCGGCGCAACTGATGATTCTAAGGTACTTATATTTTCTGTACAAACCATCGTTTTTTTCGCGGAATGGCTTGCATAAAGGCGAAGCGGACTGATATAACAATCAAGTCGTTAAGGAATGAAGCGTTGTTGAGCCGGACGCAAGAGTTGTCCGGCAGTAAAGATGTAACGACGCTGGAATCGGTTCCGCCAAGGAACGGGGTAATTCGGGGACGAAGATCCTCGAAGGGTTTAAGCGTTAATCGCAAGAGCCTCCATCACAGATCTTTTGCAGTTTGAAAACTCTCTCTGGCGTTGCGCGCTGAAAAGCGCCGCATTGAAATCTCTGATCGCCGAGGGAGAGAGCTACCGCGCGTTTGTTCTCCGGGAAGAGTCCCCGGGATGGTTGCACCAGCATGATAAACATGATGGTGCGGCTAAGGGTTGACAAGCGGCAATCGTTTGCGGTATGTTTGAAAGGTTTTCGAGGACACGCCCGGTTCGATAATATCGACAAGGTGAGTTCGACTAAAACGCGCCGCTCAGGCGGATCGCGGCTTTGGTCTTTGACAACAGGTTGAACGTGCCAGTCGTGAGATGGGCTTCGAATTTCAAGTTCGAACGATCTCACAAGTAAGGATCACTCGCCATTTCGAGCGCGAGTGATCACGTCCCCTTCTACCCGTCGGGGACGATATCAGGTTTCAAACGAGAGTTTGATCCTGGCTCAGAATCAACGCTGGCGGCGTGCCTAACACATGCAAGTCGCACGAGAAAACGGGAGCAATCCTGTGAGTACAGTGGCGTACGGGTGAGTAACACGTGACTAACCTACCCTCGAATGGGGAATAACCTCGGGAAACCGGGGCTAATACCGCATAACACCGTCGGGTGCAATTCCTGACGGTCAAACGGGCAATCGGTTTGAGGAGGGGGTCGCGGCTGATTAGCTAGTTGGCGGGGTAATGGCCCACCAAGGCGACGATCAGTAGCCGGCCTGAGAGGGCGCACGGCCACACTGGAACTGAAACACGGTCCAGACTCCTACGGGAGGCAGCAGTGGGGAATTTTGCGCAATGGGGGAAACCCTGACGCAGCA
>Ga0326728_10011307_pt1 | contig 20457 bp, 13 predicted proteins | sample MB3enrmetagenome_FD_207602 | JGI IMG/M metagenome (GOLD analysis project Ga0326728, IMG submission 207602) | Lab enriched peat soil microbial communities from McLean, Ithaca, NY, United States - MB31MN | ecosystem: Environmental > Terrestrial > Soil > Wetlands > Peat | place: USA: New York... | reverse complement strand
CACCGCAAGAGGGTTGGTCTACACTACACCGACCTTTCAGAAAGGTCGGGCTGAAAACAAAAACGTTAATGAGTCGCGCAGGGCGAAAATAACTTAAAAACCGCCTCACCGTGACGAAGTTGGGCTAGTGTCCTGTCACTCTTTGAGGAGGGGGTTAGTTCGCACTCCGACATCCGAGCCGAGCAGGGCGAATGGGATTTCGCCTCCTCAGTTTACCCTGCCTCAGCCTTCCCTGACGCTGATCCCTTATGAAGTGAAAAAGAGTTAGCTATCTGTTCCATCTCGTAGGCAGTTGAGGCTTGCTCCGGATAGTTAACCACTTGGATATCGAACGAGAAACTGTTGCCAGTGCCGGAAGCGTCGGTAAGGCCTTCCACAACCCGGTCGGCGACTCGGTTCATATCAGCTCCACAGGTGTTTGGCAGGACCATAGCGAACGCACCCGAGGACAAATGGTAAAGTGAGTCATCCGTGCGCAGCTTGCGGAGGAGCACCCTGGCTGCGTCCCCCAGCGCTACAGAGACCTCCGGTGGGCTGTCGAACATGGGCGAGGGTTTCAGACGCACAAGTACAAGAGAGAGTGGCTCGCTGATTTGGGCGGCACGGTGAAAACCCATCGTCAGCCGATCCTGAAAATGACTGAAACCCGGCAAGGTCCCCAGCAAATCAGCGCTCGCCTCCTGGCGGAGGCGAGCGATTTGCGTTTTCTGCTCGACGACATTCTTGCGAAGCTGGTAAACGACATATTGCCGGTCCAACAAGTACCCGACCATGAGCGTACACAACCCACAGAAGCCGAAAAACAAGGTCCGTGTAGTGTGCCCGGTAGAGGCTGCGTTACTGCCAAAAACTGCAGGATACATAAGCAAGGCCACACCCGCTCCTAGGACGACGATCATCCCGAGCGAAAGCATCGACAACTGCCAGTGACGGCGGTCGAGCGTCTTCGGGTCGACCTTGTCAAAGAAATCCATTTTGGACCTCCTCAGGAAGCAACCAGGACGCACTCTTTAGTCTTTAGCAATTCGATAGCATCCGACCTGGCAAGCGTTGGCAACGCTCTGTATAACACCCGTCCCCCGTAGTGTCAATCCAATCGTTTGATCGCCCAGAAGCCGAAGGGTGTCCGGCAGCGAACCTGACCATCGCAGGTGCACGCGGGTGAGCGAGGTTTGTGGGGATGAGATCTTGATGGAAAGCTCGAGCTTTACGGCTGATTGTTGGCAAGCGAGACGCCCCGCTTGCTTTCGTTGACGATGCGGTTGCCATTGAGCTGGTTGTTGTGGACCATAACATTGTTCACGCCGGGGCCGATGCGAACTGCGGTTCCATTGCCTGTAGCGCGCACGGGGTCGTGATACCAATAGTCCTCGATATGCTCCTGGCGGTAGGGCTGAAAGACGTTGTCGTGAATGAGTGCGCCCCCCGCCAGGATTTCCATCATCGGGCGTTGAATATTCCAAGGGATCAGGCGGGCATCCGAGAGAGAGACGGTCCCGGGGTTCTCCCAGCGCAGCACTTGTTTTATAAAACCCCAAAAGCTGGCGCCCCGAACGCTGAGTTCGGCCGCCTGGCTGCTCTTCCGGCCCCAGATTGCCACGTGCTCGGAGCCAGCTCCCGCATTGGCAATGTTCAGATTCGAGATATGCACCGCGTAGGGCTGAGTTGCGTGCAGGTCTAATCCGATATCGACATTATCCAAGTCGATATCCGTCATCTGCCCGTTCATGGCGCCTTTCGTGGAGCCCGAGAATTCAATGCCGACGTGGTAGCCCCAGGAGAAGATGTCTTCTACTACTTCCCAATCCGTGCGCTGAAAGATGAAAGAGGTGGCGTTCGTGGTCGTGAAGCCCACGATGCGTTTGTCCCCCGACCAAAACGGCCAGAAATGGACATCGTGGATCCGCCCTATGTCGTAGCACTGATCCACCCAGATCCCTTTGAAAAGCGGCTGGCCATAGAGACCGCGCACGAAGTGTCGCCCGGTCGAATTGGTGGCGAAATCCACCCCCTGGTACGGATTCGCTAGGAGGACGTTGACAATCGATACATTGTCACCACCACCCCCGCCTCGCACGGTCCACGGATAGGCCACTGGCTTTTCCGACACAATCTGGTTGGGGTAAAAGACCGTGATGCCTTCGAGCGTCGAGTTCGGGCCGAGGAGTGTAATGAAGGGCGTTCCCTCCGTGCCTCCCGCTCCTTCCACGGCTAGCAAAGTCGAGCCGGGAGCCTTCGACGAATACATCTCCGGCGCCCGGCCTACACCGATTAGAGCCGTGCCGCCGGGTACGGTTAGATGCGTGGCGATGAAGTAAGTGCCAGTGGGAACATACACGATCCCGCCACCCGCCGCACCAACATCGTCGAGCGCCTTCTGAAATGCCATGGTATCGTCCACCTTGCCGTCACCTATTCCCGAATACGGAGCTTCCCTGACGTTTGCATAACCGGGGCCGCCTCCCTCTCCTATCCGAGATGGGGGGCCTCCAACCTGCGCCAGCGCCGCGTCAACCGCACAGTCGCCCGCCGCTAAAGCAGAAAGCATGATAAGTAGAATAAGTCTATTCATTCCGAATCCCTCCTGTGGTTTCGCGAGTTTTCTGGAGTTAATTCCAGTCATAAGAGTCGATCCACCTGAGTTATTTCAAGAGACCTTTCCCATTCCCGGCCACGCGGCTGGGGATGCCCAGGGGCATGCCAGCAGCTACTAGTGAGTGTCCAACAAATAAGTGGACAGTATGTTACACAACGCTAGCGTTTAGAAAAGCCCTCCGAGGCTCAGGACAACAACCGACGCCAGGACCACAGTCATGGCGGTGGCAAGAAGTCGCCGAGTCTGGGGGGAAGTGCCCTTCCATTCCCCCGTCAACACGCCGACCATGGTGCTTGCAATTATGGTCATTGCCAGCAGGAGCGCAAAACCGACTGATGTGCCGTATCTCCCGACCATGGTCGCACCAACTCCGTAGGAGAAGATTGCGACAGCCCACAGTACTGCCATCGAGATCGCCAGCACGGATTCTCTACCGCGGCCAGCCGCCGCAAACATACCCCAACTGCGATTCCGGAAGAGGAGATACGAGCAGTACAGGACGTTCGGAATCACGCCCGCCCAGCAAACCAGAGCCCACACTGCATAGGTCGAGGTTATCGGATTGGCACCCAGGTCGAGGCTCTTCCTGATGACTTCTCCCCCAAAAGCGAAACCCAAATTGACATTCGAGCCAAAAATACCCGTGAAGATACAGAGGGCAAGCCCCTTCGCAAAGTTCACCTTGGCCCTTTCCGAGCGTTCAGTTGCCGAGGACTGCTCCTGTTCTCTTTTCAGGCCTGCCCTCGCATAAAGGCACAAGCCCACCACAAGAATGGGGACGCTGGCTAACAGCAGAAGCCCCCGCGGACGGAACAAGTCTTCGGGGCTAAAAGCCAACAGGGGGATAAGGGATCCGGTGAGAGTGCAGAGCCCCGCCATGATTGAGAAGGCGAGCGCCACACCCACCGCCGCAAAGCTCAAGCCCAGCGTGACCTGCGAGAGGCCCCAAAGAAAGCCAAAAAGCAGAGGAAAGACGAGCGCGCGGGCCGGAACCTCTCGGTAGACCTGCGCCAGGTGCGGAACAAAGAAGAATAATAGTAGCGAGGGCAGGACCAGCCACGCAACTAAGGAGAAAAGGATCCAGTTGTTTTCCCATCGCCATTTATGCGAGTACTTCATGGGTAGCGGAAAACATCCATTGATTGTCCCGCTGACAATAACAATGCCCATTCCACCCCAGAAATTCCCACTCATCTCGTTTCTACCGTTCAGGCCAGGATCGTGTGCCGCAGAAAGTGCGCTGGAATTACACCAGCTTGTGCTTGACATCGCCGGCGACTCGGGTGGGGATGCCTAAGCACATGCAGGTAGCTACCAATTCCTCGAGAATGTCCCCGTAGCCGATGATGATGTGGTTTGACATGTGGGTAGCCATAAGCTGTTCGGGGTCATAGCCGGGGATGTGGACATTGGCAATCGGCCATTCTGAAGTTGTTCGGTGCAGGCGGTCGTTGACTTCCTCCTCGGGCAAAGCCAGGACTTCACCGGTTCCGCAATCCATGCCGATTTCGCCGAACGCTTCGTAAAACCGCGCCCAGGTAATGACTCCCGGCTTAGAGATGCCGGAACACGTGCCACCTCCAAGTGGGAAGTATCCCTTGGGCTGCCGATAGACCTTGGTGTTCTGCCAGCCCCCGAAATGCGCGGGCGGCGCCCCGCCTGAGATCTCGAAAACCCAAACGAATTTGCCATTGAAATCTCGACCCCATCGAACGTCGTGCAAGGTTGTCTCCGCAGGTAAACCTTTGCGCAAATAGATATCCCGCATCAATACCTGTGGAATGCCGGCTCCCATGTCTCCTTCATTGAAATGCACAATCGGTTTGCCCTTTTCGACCACCTCTTCAGTTGCAGGATCGATCACATCAGGCCGGTCGCTATTGTTCAGCATACCTTCTGCGAGGTCCGAAGCCGGGACGCATCGCACCAAACCAAACTGATAAGGAATGCCGATGGCGCTCAGGCCGTAGCGCTTGTAGATGCGCGCCGCCGCGGCGTACATCTTCATTTGCGACAGCACCTGAGCGTGCACCAACTGCTCGAACTGGTCCGTCCCCCAATCGAACCAGGCGCCCTTCTTCACCAGCCAGTTCAAATGGTCCTGCGCTTCCCGGTCGCTCACCAGTCCCATTTCGGCCACCAGGTCTGACTGGTTCAACAACTCGAGGGGCATGCCTATCGCTCCCAGCTTGGCCGGATTGATGAGAGCATTGAGCATGCCCATGCACCCTGGATCAAGCTGCCCCATAATGCGCTTGTGCCGCAGAATATCCCCGGCGAGGTCTTGCCCAAAACGCATGGCCTGCGCTGACAACGCGAGGGCTTCCGCCCTGGCCAAGTGGGATTGGGCATAGGTGATCTCCCCATTTGTGCACCAGGCCTTGAGCCGTTGCATAAACAGCGGGTCGTCAGTGAACGTCTCGCTCCACAGCCGCGAGTTCTTCACACACAGGCGGTCCAGGGTGGCCGCGTGGTTCAACAGTGATACCAACCCCGGCCATGTTCCGTCGAAATTTGCCAGCAGCAAGATAGAGCCCTTGTGGGCTTGCAGACTTCCGGTGACATGATGGGCGTAGGCCCAGCAACTCAGCACTACGACGACGGGGGCGGTCCGCTCGATCTTGGCAAACAGCGCCGCGCCTTCGCACTGTTTCGTCAGGAAGCCGTGTCGCCGCTGGGGGTTGTAGCGCGTCAGCACCTCGGCCGGCACGCCGAGCTTCGCGAAAGCGGCTTCGCACAGCTTCAAGGTCTCCTCTTGCTTAGGCCAAGCGAGCTGGCACGCGGAGTCGCGCAAGTCGCCGTTCGAGATCACGTAAACCTTATCTTGATTACTCGTCATGCTCCCCCTCCTTTGAATCCTCCGGGCTCTCATGGGAGGTTTACTCAACTAAGCAAGTGCCTCTGCCGCGCGCACAAAATGGCCCTTGAGGGCAGGGTAAAGATCACGGAAGACACCGTAGAGTTTCATGTAACGTTCGTGTCTCTCCGCATCCGGGACCGATTTGGCGCCGAGCTTCACCCAGTCCTTCACCACATCGTAGTTCTTGAAGACTCCCGCGCCAACCCCAGCGGCAACGGCGTTGCCCACGGGCGCTCCTTTTGAAGATTCCGCATACACACATTCGACATCGAGAATGTCGGCAATGATTTGGCGCCACAACGGGTTACTGGCTCCCCCTTCGCTGAGCACCATGGGCAGACGCATCCTCACCCCGCTCTCTTGCATCAAGTCGAAGTTGTGTAACAGCGCATATCCAGCGCCCTCCATCAAGGCGCGAATCACGTGGCCGCGGCCATGATTCAGGCTGAGTCCAAAGATTACTCCACGCGCGTGCGTATCCCAGATGGGGGTGCGCTCACCCATGAAATAAGGGAGAATGATCAGCCCATCGCTGCCGGGAGGCACACCGTCCGCCTCTCGGCTAATAATTTCGTACGCATTAATACCGGATATCGATTCGACGGCCCGCTCGAGCTGACCGAATGTGTCTCGGAAATAGCGAATCAGGGCGCCGCACGAAACTAGCGCGGCCAAGGTTGTGTACTTCCGGCGCGAATCGGCCGTATGGATGATGGTAATCATCCCTTCAGTGAACGTTGGAGCTTCGTGAACTACACCCAAAACGCCGGCGGTGCCCATCACTAACTGCGTGGCGCCGGAGTCAACTGCCCCAGCGGCCACCCACGCGGCATTGCAATCCACTGTTCCGGCCACTACGGGCGTCCCTGGTGCGAGGCCTGTCCGTTCCGCAGCTTCCCGAGTCACCTCCCCGACCACTTCATCACAGGGATAGGGGTCCGGGAACTTGGTCGGGTCAAGGCCAATCGCCTCGATAAGTTCTTCGTCCCACCTCCGTTTCACAATGTCAAAGACAATGCCGATAAGCGAGGCATTGGAGTAATCTGTGATCGCTTTTCCAGTCAGCTTGAGCCGCGGGTAATCGGCAGCGGTCTGAAACTTGTACGTCCTTTTGTAGAGTTCCGGGCGATTGTTCTTCTCCCACATGAGTTTTGTCGTTGCGTAGTAAGGGTCAATGGGATTCGCACTCAACCGAAAGACGCGCTCCTCCCCAATGCGCTTTCGCAGCCAGTCGCATTCCGCGGTGGCGCGGCGATCCATCCAAATGTGCGCGTTCTGAAGGGGGTGAAGGTCCCTGTCCACCAAGATGCACGCGGGCGAAAGAGCACTAATCGAAACACCCTTGATATCCTTGGGGTCCACCTTGCTCTGATGAATGGAGACCCTTATGGTGTCGGCCACAGCATTCCAATACCACTCGGGATCGTGCTCGGCCTTTGCGCCGGGGAATCTGTCCTCCGAGCTCTTACTGGTAATTAGTGGGTACTCTATGTAGTGCGAGCCTAGAACAGTCCCGTCGGTCGACATCACGACTGCCTTCGTGCCCCCCGTGCCTACATCACAGCCTACGAGAAAGCCCGCCATGCGCCCCCCATTCTGCTGAGAATCGTTCTCATTTGGTTCCTCCTTGGCTCAGCCGGAACGTCTCGGCGCCGGGTCCAAGCTCTGCCTTGAACCGCACGTAAGCCGCCTCCGCCAACGATACCACCGAACAACGGACGGGTATGGACTCGCCTCCGGACTGCCGGCTGACTGTCCATTTGCCCCCTGCTTTGAAACCCTCCGGAACCATCACTCGGAAGTCTCCTTGAACGGTCAGTCCCGATTCTACTCGCAGGAGCATCTCCTTGCGCTGGGCCTGGACATCGAGACTGACTTCCGCGGGCTTGCCGCCTAGGCGCACCCGCAATTTACCCGAGCGTGACAACGACGGGTGCACGCTGAGGGTGTGTGACGGCGCGTCCAGTTCGAGTCCGAACAATCCCTCGACGACGGCGGACTGGAAGGCGGCCGCCGTTGGCCCGTAGTGGGAAGCTCCCTTCGCGGCTCCGATGGCGTCATCTTCGTAATACTCCGAAAAACCCTTATCCCGTATCGCCACGCGTGCCTGGGAGCGCAGCGCGTGGTCAGCGCTGTCGGGATAGCCCAGCCGGTAAAGTGCAATTGCATACTGGTTGGAAAACCAAGTCCACACGTCTCCATTATGGTAATTGCCGCCGTCGAACAACTTCTCGCGGGTTATAAATCCGTCGGGGTACGGGGGCACGACCATCCGCCCCACCACCGCAAGCCCCTTCTCTGTTTCATTGATCAGATGAATCAGCGCCCTGACCCTCTCTTGTGAGTCCGGGATGCCGTAGTAGATCAGCAGCATGTTATCCACCACTGGGAACCGCGTATCCTCCTTGATGGCGCTGGCGGGAAGCGTGGGGTCGCTGGAAACGGGCGTGCGCAGAATGCGCATTTCGTAACGGTTCCGGGCGGGAATCCAGGAGTAACGGTTGACAGCTTGACGCAATGCCTCGGCCTTGGCGCGATAAACCTTCGCTTCGGCGGCATCTCCCAGCGCCTCCGCCATATCGGCATATTCAAGGTAGGCACGCACGTACAAGGCATTGAAATAGGGTTCTGCCGTCGTCTGGGGAATTGCGTAATCAACGCAAACGTCGGAGTTGGGTATTCCATAAGTCATAAGGATCAGCCCTGTCGCCGCATCGCGGCGATGGTCAATCGGCTGGAGCGCCCGCCGCATCGCATCACCGTAGCGACGTGCGTAAGTCAGGTCCGCAGTATCCTTCCAATACATGTAGTTGACATGCACGAACATGTAGGGGCTTTCCATGTCCCGGCTCTCTTTACGCTTCTGGGCGAGGTCCAGGCGGCCCCCGTATTCAATCCTCCCCTCGTCGCCCACGATGGCCATGGGGATCAGCCCGTCGGGGGCCTGGGCTGCGGCGAACCGCGGCACCAGACCCAGCGCCCCCGGCCTGTCGGAATAAAGAAAGTCCCGGTGCCCAGATCCCCAGTAGCGGTAGGCCGACATCAGGAAGGTGCTATCCGTCATCCAGATCCCGTTGTAGTATCCGCCGGGAGCGAATCCGATTACACCGTTCTTGACCCTGCGATTACGCAGCATGTCGGCCTTGGAAATCTGCAATGCCTGCTCGACCTCCGGGTCGTGCGTGACCACCAAGAAATCAGCATCGTGGTCGCTCCCGAACAGACTGACAACGCCCATCAGGGCGAGCAGCAAGGTCCGGCCTATGAATTGAACAGGTTCGAGGTTCATCATGGTGTAAACACACCCGATTACATCTTGGAAGGGGAGGTGCCGTACGGTCCGAGTCGGGCCGGGCGGAACTACACCCCTGCCGTGAAGTCAGTAGCGGTGCTCATTTTCCGCGGCCAGGAGTAGCACCCTACTCTGCCAGCCGCCGGTGCGGCTCATTATTGACGATGATGGCCCGCTCGGCGATCTCGTTGACCACTTCGACACCACTCATACCGTTGTTCTCGCTGACGATAGCGTGCTCCAGCCCCTGCTTCAGGACGATATTCGGCCCGCGAGAACCGAACGTGCAGCCTCTGACCTGGAGCCGGCCGCCATCGCCTTCCACCGTGGCAATGCCGGGAACTTCTCCCGTGGAAGAAGTCCCTAAGACCTCGAGGTAGCAGTCGGAAAGCGACACGAACCCATTGCTGTGCGAGACCACGCATTTTCGGGCCGGACCCCAGAACGAGCAGTTGACCAGCCGCACCGAGCCGGTGCAGGTCTTCTCAACCACCACCTGAACGCGCTCGTTTCCGTGCATGCACACGAATTCGCCGTTGGAAATGAGCAGGCCCATGGGCTGGATTTGCTCGACGGAGACACACCGCTGTGCCTCGTCCGCGCCGATGCCGCAGAATTGGCCGTTACACGTACCGTGGTCCGTCTTGATAAACCGGTAGCCGATGTTAACGGGATAAACAAAGGTGTTGGTGACGTACTCCCAATCTGTACGGCCGAAAATGAATGCCTCGAGGTTCTTCCACATGAACTCATGTGCCGGTTCCCATTCGCCGTTCACCTGTTTAACAGACCACCAGTGGGAGTGCCACTCCACGTTCTCGACGCGGCCAATATCGGTGGTGTTGTCCACCAGGATGCCCCGTCGCAGCACACATCCCACCACACTGCGGATTCTGTGCCGCACGTTAGGCTCCGGGCCGACATGGATACCGTTGTAGCTGTTGATTAACGTAACGTCTTCCACGGTGTTATCAAAGCCCTGCAAGTGGAACGTCCAAGCATAAGGCCGGATAACGGTGGTCTTCTGCTCCGGGTAGAAGACGGTCAGATCTGCTACCCGCGAAGAACTCCCCATTTCGAACAGAGCCGGACCGTCCTCGCGGCCGCGCCCGCCGGTGGCCAGAATCACGCTGCCGGTGAGCGGCTCAGCCCACTGGGGAGAGCCGAGCACGCCCGCCAGCGCGACGCCCGGGGGGACCTGGAGGCTGCCCGCCACGAGATACTTCGCCGCAGGCAAGAGCACGGTTCCCCCGGTCGGGGCCGCCGCGTCCATCGCGCTTTGGATGGCAGCGGTATCATCCGTTATGCCGTCCGCCTTCACGCCGAAGGCACTCACATCAATCGAACCGCGGGATGGGCCCGCTCCCGGTCGTGCCTCACCACGTGCAGCCTTGGCAAAAACCAAGGGCCCAGCGCCCAGCACAAGTGAACCAAGGTAAGATCGTCTCGTCATGTGCCTCCTTTACTCACACATCGAGGCAAGGGCCGCCTCCAGTGGACTGCCCCAGGCCAGCTTGGGGGACAGCCTCATTTCCAGCACAAGCGTTCTTGCAATAAAGCTGCCGTCCGCAGATCCTACCAAGTCTTCTTGAACGGGTCACCTGCTTCCGCACGCTTTCGCACGACCATCTGCGTCCACTCGGTGTTTCGTTCTCGCTCGAAAACGAAATTGGTCAGACCGCTGCAATGCTGGGCGAGGGCTTCGAAGAGCCGGTGGCCGAGCACCAGATTGCCCAGCTTGTGGGCGTGTACGCCGTCGTAATGAATCAGCCAGTCGGCGCCGCCTTCAGAAGACCATGCATCCGCGAGAATGCAGTCGAACTCCGCCGCCAGGCTGCGGATGCAATCGTTGTACCTGAGCGTTAGCGCAATGCTCCCTTTATTGATGGGCGGCCAGCTCCTGTAACCCGTCATGTAGTACACGGTGGTGAGCACGGTCACGGGATTGCACGCTTTCTTGACATCGCGGATGATCGTCGCCATGTCTTCGCGGAAATCCTTGAGCGGCATGGCCGCGCGCATGTCGTTCAGACCATAGGCCAGGATGAAAAGGTCGGGGTTGTGCTCGATCACATCCGTCTTGTAGCGCTCGATCGCGCTGGGTTTGGCCGACTGCCCATAGCCCGGACTACGCGGCGAAATGGAGTTGTTCGCAATTCCCTTATTGATATATTCGATGGGCTTTTCCTGCACTGCGTTGATCAGCCCAACCAGCACATCCGCATAACGATCTTCCTTGGCGTGCAACCACGGCCCACCTTCGACGGTACTCTCTCCCAGGATGACCATACGCTTGAACGGTTCTTTCTTATAGTCTCTGTGTTTGACAAATGGTTTCTCCGGTGCGGCGGCCGAGGTGGAGGTGCTTTTGGATTCCTGCACCCCCCACAAGCTCGAGCCGGCAGCCGCGGAGGTTCCTATTCCCGCCAAGCCGCACGATGTGTTTCTCAAAAAGTTACGACGATTCATGACCAAGATCCTTTCTTAGACAAGATCGTACCTCGACTCGTTAACGAGGAAAACTTCACTTGGTCCAGGCCCGAGGGTCAATCCGTGCCAGGCGCGAGCTTGCCAGCGAGTTCGATCAGCATCTTTCCCACCTCCCTGTTACGCTCCTCGTTGCTTCCTGAGAGGGCCTGCCACCGCTTTTGGAGTCGGTCTCGATCCTCTGCGGGCAAGCCGAGCTTGTCAGAGAAGCCCAGCACCGTAACCAAAAGCCAGGAGTGCTCCGTAATCTGCCACGAGCTGTTTGGAAGGTGGGTGATCTCATCCCGCGCTACGGCCAGTTGCCGCCGCAGTTGCTGGATTGCAGATTCTCTCTGGGCGGACCATTCTTCTCGGGGGATGGTCGTCCGCTCACCCGCTGGCCGCATCAGGAAGAAGTCGCGGCTACCCGGCGCCGCATACCAGTACGCCGTACTGCTATAGTCGTTGGTGAGCTGGTTGGTGCCGATGCCGTGCTCGATGGTGGCCAGTATCCGCTCCCGAAACGGAACGGAGTCGGTTATGTTGAACGTAAAGACCGCGTTGCCGCCGAAGTGCTCGAGCGGGTCGTCGGCCCCTCCGACCAGAACCCCGGAAACGGGAATCACGTTCCGTTCCTTCTTATCTTTGTCAGCCCCCACCGCCTGAATGTATTGATGAAAACCCCACCCGTCGTTGAACGTCTCCTCCGTCCCCGTCCCGTGAATGCTGGGCGGCCACACTTCGTTGTCCACAAAGATCATCGGGTCACCTTCACCCCACCAATGCACGTAACGGCTAAAAACATTGAGGTTGAAGCCGATGTAACGGCCGCGACCATGCACGTCGAGAAAGCGGTAGTCGTATTCACCGGTGTTGTTCTGGTCGTACTCGTCTACACCCACAACTTCCTCGCGCCGCCACTTGGCATTGAAGTACCCGACGCTCGAAGGCATGTCCGCAGTCCTGCGGTATACCACCTTCATATCCACGGACAAGGGACGGTCTGAGCTTTCATTTACCAAGGCGATTTGTGCCAACTGGTTGAAAGGCATGGAGAAGTAGCTGTAATACCCTTCCTCCGTCAGGCCTACGGGCATCGACTTGAAGGGGACTTGGTAAAAGCCGTTTCCGAAGAAGTCGCCCACCGGACAGTCTACCGAGTCCTTCTCCTCGCCGTCCCAGTGGATCTTGAGGAGGGTGGAGCGCAGCAGGGCGGAATCCGCTGGATCGATCTTCAAATAAAAGCGATCGATGACCGCGGGCCCAGTCAAGCGGACAACTTCCGCTCGCTTGCCCGGCTCAATCCGCACCTGCTTGCTCACCGTGAGCTGGTCGGGCGTGGCCGGCTTCGGATCTTGCCCAAGATTCCGCCAAGTCTCCTGCACCCTACGCCAGGCAGTCTGCTCTTCCGCCGCTAAGGGCAACTGAAGCGAGCGAACTTGCGTGCCGGCGGGAAAAACCTGATACGTCACCTGGAAATAGACCCCGTACTCCCAAGGGAACTTGCCGGGTGCGTCCTTCGGCAGCAGCGGCGTCGTCTGCATCTTAATACTCTTGGCAAACGGAATGGGGAAGAAAGAGTAGTTACTCCCCCCCATCGGCCCCACCATAGGCCGCACGAATGGTTCATGCCGGCCGGCGAAGAACTCTTCACAGGGCATATCGACAATGGGCTGGGGATTGTCGTCGATGAAGATGCGTAATTGCCCGCCCGGCTTGGCGGAGTAGAAACGCCGAATAACGCCCGGGCCCTTGAGGTCCACGAAGGTGTAAACGCCGTCCTTGAGCCAAGCTGGATTGAAGGCGTCCTCGTTGCCGCCGGCACGGTCATAAGTCGAGGCCATCTTGGCGGGAGCCGAATCCAGCCGCGAAAGACCCTCGAGGTCCACAAGGTCTTTGGCAAAGCTCTTGAAGTCACGCACCTGTGCGAAGAGTGGCGCGCCTCCCAACAGCATCATCACCAACGCCAAAATCGCTCTCATGGGGTTCCTCCATGGTTGTTCTATTCATCCCGTGAATCAGCCGATCCGGTCTGCCGTGCGCCGACGGGCAGCGACACTCCACACTCACGCTTGACCGTCACGAGGAAGCAGCGAACTAACTTGCGGCTAACGGCTTCTGGCGGGGCAGCGTGGCTTTGCGCCACGCCGCCCACACCTGGAGATCCTGAAGGTACGTTAGAACAGGAGCTTCAGACCGAATTGGATAATACGGCCAGGGTTGGCCGAGACTCTACCGAAAGATGACGCAGGAGTCCACTGGATCGTCGGTGGGGTTCCCGCCGGGCTACCAGCAGGAGGCGACAACATCCCGTAAGCCACGCTTTGATTCCCTATGTTGAACTGCGCGTGGTTGAAGGCATTGAAGAATTCCGCGCGGAATTGCACTTTCACCTTTTCCGTCACGGCCGTGTTCTTAATGAGACCTATGTCGAAGTTGTTGATCCCAGGTCCATGGAAATAGTTACGGGCGATCATCCCATTGAGCGTCCCAAAAGCAGGCACGCCAAAGTTCTGCGGGGTCATGTAGATCCCATTGGTCGCTCGGATATTACTGTAAACGGCTGGGCCGGTCATCGTCGGAAACATGTTTCCAAGCCCCCCACGGAATGAACTGTCAATACCCAATCCAACCGTGTACGGTGGCCCGGCTTCGAACGTGGCAATTCCAGTCACTTCCCATCCTGCCACCAGCTTCTTCAGCCCCGCATTTTGCGGTACGAGGTACGTTTCGCCGAGCGGTAAATCATAAACCCCGCTGCTGACGAATCGATTAGGGTGGTCGAATTCCGCGTAGCTCTTGTTGAGTCTCAGGTTGTAAACCGAGGCTGCAGCTAGTGTGTTCTCCTCCGAAGCCTCATCCAAGACTTTGGACCAAGTGTAGACTGCCGTAAAGTTCAGTCGCTGCCTGAAGCGCCCTTCGGCTTTTATGTTCAACGCTTCGTACCAAGAGTCCGCATCATTATCGTTAAGCGCGTAACCCATAGCAATATTGGGCATAGGGAGGCGTGCCATCGCCATCGAAGTGTTCAAGCTGGGGTTTGCTTCTAACGCCAACAACTGTGTAGCGTTGGGGAGCGGAGGCTCGTTGATCAGCTCGGCGTACAAGCCCTTCTGTGCGTGGTTGCCGAGGTACTCAGCCGAGAGCAGGACGCTGTTCTTGAGCTGGTGTTCTATGCTTAGCGTCCATTCTTGTACACGAGAATCGCGATTGTGGACGAAATCGCCGGTACCCCCCGAACCCTGCAGACTCAGGTCCGGGAACATTTGCGGCGACGACACGTTGATAGGTGTTCCCAAAAAGTTGTATTGCGTCACTTGGTATTCGAAGGGTGGAGTTGTCTCCGAAAACGAAACGCCCTTCGCCCACGACTCCATGAAGTACATGCCATAGCCGGCTCGGATGGCCGTGCTGTTATTGTTGAACGGGCGATAAGCCAGTCCGATGCGGGGCTGGAAGTCCGTATACTCCGGATCGACGATGCTCTTCCCAACCAATGGCGCGCCTGTACCCTGTACAATGCCTACGCCTGTGAGGTAGTAGTCGGGACTGCCCGCCATCAGGTAGCGTCCGCCCATCGCAAGGCCGGCGGGACTGAGGTCGATCGTCCCCAGACGGTTATGGTTGCCATCGGCGTCGTGCCAGCGCTGGAAATAGTCCCAGCGCAAGCCGAGGTTCAGCGTGAGTCTTGAACTGACTTTCCAGTCATCCTGAGCGTACATATCAAGTCTATCCCGCTCCACCAAAACGGCCCGGCCTGCGCCCTGATAAGTGATGGCTTCGACGGGGTTGCCCAGGAGGAAATCGGCTATGGAGTTGCCCGTAAATCCCAAGGATGACGGAAAACCATCTAAATAAATGAAAAAGGCGTTTAGCGTATTTTTCACATAGAAGTGGTCGCGCATCCCCTCGAACCCGAACTTGAACTGGTGATTGCCCTTCATCCACGTCAAGTTGTCAAGGTAGCCCCAATGCTCCTCGCCGATGTGGATTTTTTGGGAGAAGAGCTGACTCCCAAACAAGCCATAGCCCGAAAAATCCAGCATGGGGTACAAGCCCGAGTTGGGAGGGGCGAAAGGCGTGTGCTGGAATTGGAACTCTCCATTTGGCGCGTTGGCCGTCTGTTCCACATACGAATAATTTCGCAGAAAGTTGATGCGGACTTCGTTCAGCAGCGTGGGCCTGAAGACATGGTTCCAAGCGACGGTGTAATTCCCAATCGTATAAGGCTCTTGGGCTCCCATCGAAGGAATGGAAGAGGCGACAAGTGTGGAATTTGATGGGCCGTACTGGAAGCTGGTGAATAAGTTGTCCCGCTCGCTGATCCGATGATCAACTCGAGCCTGGTATTTGTTGTAGGTGTTGACCGAAGGAGCACTACCGACGTAATTAAAGCCCAGGCCAGCGGCGAGACAGGCCTGGCAATTGGGCGCCACAAAAGCCATCTGGGCCATTTGCACAGATACTGGCTGAGCTGTGGAGCTGATTCGCGTACCCGGGATGATGTTCCCAGGGAACTGCAGTCCGGTCTGGGGATCAATGACCGGAAGGAAAGGCTGTTGCGTAATGGGGTTCGTACCGGAGAAATCCCCGCCGAGCGATGCCGTGGTGGGCATGAGGTAGGTTGATTGGCCACTGCTTTTTTCCCGCAGGAGTTCAACGCCACCGAAAAAGAACGTGCGATTCTTGACGATGGGCCCGCCAATCGTGCCGCCAAACTGGTTATAACGCAACTGGGCCGGCGGGGTGGAAAAGGCGGGTGTCTCGATCAAGTGCTGGAAAAATGGGTGGACATCCAGCACGTTATTGCGCAGAAAATCGTGAGCCTCGCCGTGAAAATCGTTGCCACCCGATTTTGTCGCGAGGGTAACCACCGACATGAAGCCGTACTGGGCAGGAGCTAACGTAGTGATAGTACGGAATTCCTCCGTGGTATCCAATATGGGGTCGACCCCAAGCCCAGGCACATTCTCTGACTCCACGTCCACACCGTCGATGCGGAACCCCGTAAAGCCTGCCCGGCCCCCAGCCAGGGTCGGCATGGTTTGGGTAACGAACTCGGAGACCTGCACACCGCGGCCTGTCTCCGCGCCCGGGACCAGTTGTTCCAATTGCAGCGGGTCGCGCCCGTTCAACGGCAGCTCAGTAATCTGCTGTCCGGCGACCAAGGATCCGATTTCGGCCGTCTCCGATTTCACCATCGGCGTCGCGGCGGTCACCTCGAGGGTCGTGGCAGCCGTTTGTACCTGTAGCGCCCCGTCCTCGCGAACCGTTTCCGAAACGTGTATCTCGATCTTCTCCACCTTCAGTTCCTGAAAGCCCTTTGCGGTAAAGCTGACCGCGTACGTTCCCACGGGGAGGGCGGAGAATACGTAGTCACCACTTTCGTTGGTCGTGCTTTGATAATGTATGCCCGTCTCGACATGGGTGGCCACAACTTGGGCGCCAGGGACTACGCCCCCGGAGGGATCCCGAACTGTCCCTACCAGCGAGCCCTGACCCTGAGCGAACACCCAGGGCGAGCCGAGCAGCAAAGCCAAAAGCAATTGCAGAGTCCTTCGCTTACTAAACATGGTGTTTTTCTCCTCCGATTTTATTCCCTTTGACCCGACAGAAATTTCACGGAAAAAGTCTTGCAGTCGATCTATCCATCTGGCATCATCGCCCGCTCACGCTACCGAACACTCCACACCCTGACTAGTAAATTGAGGTAATGTAACGTTACAAAACAAAGCAAAAGGCTGAAATCCATGTCAGATTCTGCGGATGATAGGACCTTCTTTGGACGCGGCTCGGCCGCGTTGTGCAAGAATCGATGAACTCGGTAATCGCGTCCGCCTGTGCTAGCCGCGTGTCAGGTGGCGCAAGACCCGGCCGATTCGCAATCTGACAAAGCTCTGGTCGGACGGCAGGACCCCGAACAGTTTCACTAATGGCGTGAAGTCCGTGCGGCGCTTTGTTGAGGCGGCACCCATCGACAGCACAAGGCCAGAAAATCGCGACGACTACCCGAGCGAGGTAAAATGCGACCCGTTGATGAATGTCTTGTGCGAGATTGTGGGTGCAGAGACTACCCTACAATTCAGCTCCCGCATAATGACGCCGCGCCGGATTCTGAGTGTCAAGATAAGTCTTTATCGTTACAACAAAAACGAGAATCACGCAACTGCCACTGTTGGGTCATAATGACACTTTGACCAACCTTGCGAAGGCGCGGCTTGATTTTGTAGAGCTGAGGTCTGACGTTGTGGCGACATATTTAAATAAGTCTTTGCATTGCAATGCAGTGAGGACTAGTCGTGTTTCGATTCCTATCTTAAGGTTACCCACAGCATTCATGGAGGCACGGCAGAGGACGGATTTTTCTCCTTGCAAAGTGGATATTGTAACGATATTATTTGCAAAGCCGCGTTGAAGCTGAGACCTTCAGTCATCCACTCTGCAGTGGGCGGCTCGTTCTGTGATGGATATCGAGTGCCGCGACCCCTTCAGGCAACATGGGTCGTGGGCCAGACTGGGTGACCTGGAAGTCGAGGACTTGATTCACAGGAATGTGGGGTAGTTACATGGAAGAGGGAAGCGCTTTTACGATGGCAGATGTCGCAAGGCTGGCAGGCGTCTCAGTTTCTACGGTTTCGAATGTGCTGAACAACAAAGCCGTTGTCAGCCCGGAATTGACAGCTAGAGTCCAGCAGGCCATCAAGGCTATCGGTTTTTCGCCGAATCGCGCAGCGCGAGGCCTTCGAAGGGGCCGCACGGAGATTATTGGGATGGTAATCCCGGATGTTACAAACCCCTTCTACGCGCAGGTTGTTCGAGGTGTCGAGGATACAGCAATTAAGAATGGCTATGAGTTGATGGTCTGCAATTCCAACCGGCAGCCGGACCTGGAGCGGAGGCACCTGGATGCCCTACAAGCACAACGCGTGGATGGAATTTTGCTTGTTCCCAGCAACACATACGCTGCGCGCGAGGTGTTGGTGCGCAATTACCCCCCCATCGTTTTTGTAGATTGCTTTCCCCTCGACTCAAAAGTGAATTGTGTCGTGACAGATAACATTGGAGCCTCCTACGAAGCGGTCCGCTATCTGATTGGCTTGGGACACCGCAAGATAGCGGTCATCACTGCGGAACTGACGTACACCACCATGATTGACCGTATGGAGGGGTACCGAAAAGCGATGCAGGAGGCTGGCATCCCCATTCGCTTGGAATACACAGCGAAAAGCGCCACCGAAATCGAAGGCGGGTACAGGAGCGGGCTCAACTTGTTCCGGTTGACTGAACCGCCAACGGCGATTTTTTCGCTTAATAACCGTATGACTTTAGGAATCCTGCAAGCGCTTCGAGAACTAGGAATTCCTTGCCCGGAGCGCGTCAGCATAATGAGCTTCGACGACCCGGATTGGGCGACCGTGTTCAGTCCGACCCTTACAGCGATTGAACAACCCTCGTACCAAATTGGCATATCCTCCGTGCAATTGCTCTTGAAATCTATCCGTTCGGCAGCCAGCAAAACCGCGAATGAGACGCAACGGGTTGAGATAAAGTCAAAGTTGCTCATCAGAGAATCAACCGGCCCTGTCCCCAAGATTTGAAACACAAAGGGTGGACAGGAAGACCTGACGGGTCTGGACACGCCTTCGCGCCGGCCGCATCGCCGAAGTCAACTGCGATAAATCTGCTGTCCGCAGACCCTACCAAGTCTTCCTGAACGGGTCACCTGCTTCCACACGCTTTTGCGCAATGCTCCCTTGGACCCGACAGAAGCCGCACGGAAGAAGTCTCGTAGTTGATCTGTCCATCAGGCATCGTCATCCGCTGACGCTACCAAAGGCATCATGCCCTGACTGGTAAATTGGGGGTAACGTAACGTTACACAGGAAAGCAGAGCGCAGAATCCGAATTCCATATCAGATTCGCGGGATGGCTGAACCTCTTATCGGTAAACAACTTAACGTTCGGCGCCGGAAGTTCTGTCGCATTTCGCAAAGCATTGCTTTTTCTCCCCATGCTGTTATAATTCGGCGTGTCGGTGGAACGTCGTTAGCGAGAGTACCAGCAAGGTCTGCAGCCGATTAGCCTGATGCCGGGCCCTTTCCCGGCAAGTTGAAGTCTTTCTTGCTGACATCGGCTTTACGTCGTGCTCTCCACTGCGAGAGGGCACGGCTGCGGAGGCCTTCGGCAGTATGGAACCTCCCGTCCAGAGCGAGATCGCTTCGCTTGCTCCGTTGCTTGTGCCTCCCGAGTCCATTCGGGAAGAACTCCAAAGGATCTTGGCCAGCGGACTCTTCAGCCATTCGCCGCGCCTGAGCCGCTTCCTGCGGTTCACGGCTGAGCGTGCGCTCGAGGGCCAAGGAGAACAGCTCAACCAATATCTGATCGGGGTCGAAGTCTTCGACCGTAGTGTCGCCTACGACCCCATCACTGACCCCATCGTGCGTGTTGAAGCATCCCGGCTGCGGGCTAAACTCCAACAGTATTACGAGTCTGAGGGCCGCCTCGATCGAGTCCTCGTGAAGTACGACAGAGGAACTTATGCCCCGACATTTCAACTGAGAGAGATTCCGGGCAACGATCAGCGCCGCTTATGGACTCGCATAGGTGCGGGCTGGCGTTGGAAGGCTGTGCTGTTTTCCATAGCCTTTGTCCTTGCCGGGGTCATAATCTATTGGGGAGTTGCCTTGGGGCCAGGGAAGGTTTATTTCTACCGGGGAGGCCCAGCCGGCGAGTCAACGCGAGGTAGCGATTTGGCCACTCGGTCACTCGTGCCCGTTCCCTCTGTCGCCGTCTTCTCCTTCGACGATCTAGGGCCAGGCAGTGATAGGCAGCGTCTGGGCGCGAGCCTTGCAGAAGCTATCACGAGCAAGCTCAGGCAAGCTACAGGAGGGCAGGTCATCGCGCTGCCAGCGATGTCTGCAAGTAAGGCGGAGGGCGGAGATGTTCGGGCAGTTGGGGAAAAGCATCATGTGGATGCCCTCGTAGACGGGAAGGTGACCCAGAACAAAGGCCGGTGGACGATCACGGCCCGGCTGGTGCGAGTGCGAGACGGACTCGAACTCTGGTCCGAGAGCTACGAGCGGGAAGGCAAGGCGGACACCGCCCTCCAGAATGAAATCTCCGAGTCGATAGTCAACGTGCTGAAGGCGCTCTTGCTGGGGACGGGCAATCCCAACCGATATCCGTGGGGTTATGGACTTTCCATGCCCAGTTTCTGGGGGCAGACCGCTTCGAGCCAAGCGC
>Ga0326728_10011305_pt1 | contig 20459 bp, 21 predicted proteins | sample MB3enrmetagenome_FD_207602 | JGI IMG/M metagenome (GOLD analysis project Ga0326728, IMG submission 207602) | Lab enriched peat soil microbial communities from McLean, Ithaca, NY, United States - MB31MN | ecosystem: Environmental > Terrestrial > Soil > Wetlands > Peat | place: USA: New York... | reverse complement strand
TTGATAAAACCGTGTCGAAAATTCCCATCGTGGGATGGCTTGTTACCGACGAGAAGGGCAATCTGATCACTGTCCATTTCAAGGTTGAAGGAAAACTGGATGACCCGAAGGTAAATCTTATTCCGGCCCAATCAATTGCTAAAGGAACCCTGGATATTTTCCGGCGGCTTTTTCAATTGCCTGGACAGCTATTCACGAATACGGAAGACGTCCTTCTGGGACACTAGAGAAACCTGGTTTGCTTGTAACAGCTAATTGCAAAGTGGCTTTTACAGAAAAAACGGTATAATATAATATTTTTCAGATAATATCCCATTGACATAACGCGCTGTAATTCTTATAATAATATCAAAGCAAGTTCTTGTAATATAAGTGCAGGGACAAACTTAAGTTTTTGAATCCTGCATTTAGTTGTTTTCAAACCGTACAGAAAGAAACTTTCAACAATTAGTTAAAAAAACAGGGGTGGCGGATATGGATGATGTGATCACCCGGATTGTCGAGATTGAAAGGCAGTGCTCAGCTGATGTCGAGCAAGCCCGGTTTGAGTATGGAAAAACGATTGAAGCTCACAAACGCGTTCTTGAAGAAAAAAAGGTTACGGAACGCGCCCGTATTATATCTATTGAAAATACCAGACTGACGCAAGCTGTTGAGGATGCAAAAAGAGAGATAGAGGCTGCCTCTGACGCCGTCCGGAGGGAACACGATCGCCTCTTTGAGAATCACGTCCTGAAGGGGGCGATACAAGAAGATATAATTTCTATTCTGCTTACGAGTTAGATAGAAACTATGCGAAATTATGCCGATGAAGATAATCTTCACGCCCGGATTTATGCCATGAGAGGTCGTCTGCTTTCTTTGCGGGATTATGCCTCAATGGTCAGGGAGCAGCAGGCGTCAGCATTACAACCTTTCGGCATCCGCGATTCGGTTGAGGCCAAAGAAAATCTATTTCGGGAACAGATCGCTCCTGTTATCGCGATTGCCGAAGCATACGACAAATACGAGCCACTTTTTCTTGCCTATCTTCGTCAATTCGAAACGCGTAACGCGAAGATGTTACTGGCAAAGGCCTATGGCAAAAAAAGTCTGGAACAATGGTATGATATCGGTCCGTTTGCTGCTCTGGATAAGGAACTGCTTAAGAAAAATCTATCGCCTGATGAAATAAAATCGCTTATCGCCGAGGCCTGTCTTGCCGATGATCTTAAAGATTGTCGGGATTATCTGCGAATGGAGATTAATCTGGATATCAGCCAGACCCGGAATCTTTATAATTCTTCAAAATTGCTTTCCTTCGATTCCAAAAAGGAATTTCAGGAAATGGTTTTCAGGCGTATAGCCGTGTTGACGCTCATCTGGTCATATAGGCTTACGGCATATTATCACTGGAGCCATGAGCAGATTCATTCTTATCTGGAAAAATTCAATAACCTGTTTGATGGTAACGCGCGGTCTGGGATCAGAATTGTGGAAGAGGAACTCAACCGGAATCTGGAACAAATACGCAAAGGGGGTGGGCAGGAACCATCTATAGTTGATATCGAAAGCCAGCTTGAGCAGAGTTATTATGCCTGGGTATCCTCCATGTTTCACAAGGATTTCCATTCCATTTACTGTGTCGTTGCGTATCTGTGGCTGCTCTTTTATCAGATCAAAAACCTGTTTCGCGTGATCGATGGCAGGCATTTTGGGATGTCTGACGAGGCGCTCCTGAATAAAATGATATGTGACCGGTGAGGGCAATGTTTGTAAAATCGGATATACGCAAAATCACGATTGCCCTGGAAAAGGCTTTCTACTCCGAAGTATATTTCGCGCTTGGCAGGGCGGGCATTATTCATCTTTCCCGTTTCCCCCAAAGCGATTCCAGGGCGGATAGCGGACTTCAGGACGAGGAAGCTCTGACCAGGGATATTATTGCGGGAACGGAGTATACATTAAACGCCCTGAAAATTTCGTTCGCTGATGCTGAAGCATTCCTGCCGGTTGTTGACAAGAGCCCAATTACTGACAAGGGAAAAGACGCGGCGTTTGTCGCAAGGACAAGAAAGATCATTGGGCGGGCCACTATGATGCTCTCAAAGATTCGGGATGCCCAGGACGTTGTTGCAAGGCATATAGAATATATTGATGTTCTGGGTAAGATGGGCATCGAACCATCCATGATAAAAAAGGCGCGGCTTGCTAAAATTGTTTTCGGCACGGTAGAACATGCCGTTAATGTCCCCACTGACGGTCGCTTTATGCTTGCTGTTACAGGCAACTATGTGTGTGGCATCGCCTTAGTTTCGGATTTCCCAGCAATGATTCGATTTCTGAAAGACTACGGGTTTACGGACAAATCAGAGGATGTATGTCCTGCGCTCTCGGAAAATTTGAAAAAACGAATGGATAATTTAAGGCGGCGCGAAGAAGTTATTAAAAAATACTTAAATCATCTGAAAGAGGAAAGCGGACAAGTGCTTCAGGAATTGAATCGCGCCTATAGCGCCTATGGGGAAATGCTAAAAGTAATGCGCATGTCGTTGTTTTCCGCCAAAGCGATGTTCATCACGGGATGGATGGACATAAAGAACTGGGAACAACTCCTTACGATCCTGCGTAGCATTTGCGGCAACAAGTTTATCCTGTCCGAGCGCAAAGACCCGGACGCGCCGGTGCGGCTCCTGAACATTCGGCTCTTCAAGCCTTTCGAACTGCTGGTGAAAACAATGGGCATGCCGTCCAACCGGGAAATTGATCCCACACCGCTTGCCGCTATAACATTTGTTCTTATGTTCGGCCTCATGTTCGGCGATCTGGGTCAGGGGCTGGTGATTATGCTGGGAGGTTTAATGCTGAAGAGATACGGCCTGAAAAAGGTGCGGGAGGAACTTGCGCAGGCCGGAGGAATATTGGTCGCCTGCGGACTCTCCGCCGCTATCTGCGGCCTGCTCTACGGCAGTGTTTTTTCCAGCGAACGGATTATGCCGGCGCTCTGGTTTCACCCGACGGAGCACATCATGAAACTGTTTGCATTCACAATTCTGATGGGAGTGTTTTTTATTGCGGCAGGTCTTATTGTCAACATCCTAAACTGCATCTTCAACGCCGATTATACTGAGGCTCTTTTAGAAAAGCGGGGACTTGTTGTGCTTGTGATTTACGCGTTTATCGTTATTGCCGCTGTAAATTATCAGGCAAAAAGCAGGATTCCCGCCATGTGGGAGATAAGCATGTTTATCGGACTTCCTCTGATTCTTTTTTCATTGAGGGGCGTGATTGGTCCTGCGCTCTTTCGGAGCACGAGACCTCACAGCATTTCAGAATATATTATTGAAACGGTTATGGACATCGTGGAGATTGCCTTGAGCATGTTTGCCAACACGATATCATTTATAAGAGTGGGGGCATTTGCGCTTTCACACGCAGGTCTGAGTATAGTAACTTATACTCTGGCAGGGATGGTCGATCCTTCCATGAAATCGACGGGAGCCATCATCATTATTATTACCGGGAATATTTTCATTATCGGTTTCGAAGGTTTGATCTGCGGCATTCAATCCATGCGTCTTGAATACTATGAGTTCTTCAGCAAATTTTTCAAGGGGGAAGGAATTATATTCTCCCCTTTTACATTAAAAGTGAAAACATCGGAGGTGTAAGATGGAGAGAAATAAACTGTCAACGTATTTTGTATTCGCGATAATAACTGGAACCGTGTGGCTTCTGAATCCGGCGGCGGTTTATGCGGTGGAGGGAGAAGCGGCAAAGGCGGGAGCGGACTGGATGGGACTTGCCTATATCGGCGCGGGGCTTGCCGTGGGATTGGCCTGTCTTGCCAGCGGTTTTGCCGTCGCCCGCATAGGTTCGGCTGCCATCGGCGCGGTGAGCGAAAAGCCGGAGCTTATGGGAAGAACGCTGGTTTTTCTGGGGCTGGCTGAAGGTATTGCCATTTACGGTCTGATAATCGCGATCATGATTTTGAACAAGTTGTAATATGGAAAAAATTTATATCATCGGGGACATGCATACAGTGAGTGCGTTTCGCCTCTCCGGGGTGGAGGGCGTGGAGGCCTCTCCGGAAGAAGCATCAAAAAGACTGGAAGAGATCATAGGTTTTAAGGATGCCGGTATCGTATTGATGACAAATGAACTGACCGGTGATCTTCAGGCGCGGATAAGGGAGATAAACCTTAATATGCAAAGCCCCGTGGTCATTGAAATACCCGGTATTGACGATGCGGAAGGTTTACGCAAATCGGCTTTGAGTTATATATCCGAAGCTCTGGGAATATCCCTGTAAGCGAAATGTCATAAAAGGACAGAAAGCTAAAAAGATAAAAGCCGGAAGAATAGAGAGACAGATTATGGAAAATGCAAACGATGCGCTGGAAAATTCAATTCGGGCCGAAGCCGCGCGGATAATTACCGAAAGCGGAGAGAAGGAAGCTCTGGAAATCAAGCAACTCGACGAAGCCTGCGAAGACGAAATGAATAACTTTCAAAAACAGACACAGGCCAAAACTGATGCACGCCTGAAGCAGGAACTCTCCATACTGGAGAATAAAGCCATCCTCGAGCGCAGGAAGTTCAAGCTTCAGAGCACTGAGAAGTTTATCAACAGCATTGTCGATGAACTCATGAAAGGAATACGCGATAATACACTCTACAGGAAATTTCTGATTGATTCTGTACGCAATATTGTTAAACAAATTCCGGCTGGCGTCGAAGTAAGGCTAAAGCCTGAAGACCTCTGCCTGGAAAAGGAAATCACGACGGCCATTGGAGACGTCGGCAGAAATCAGAGTGTAGTCGTTAAAGGAGATCCGAACATTTTATGGGGCGGATGCCTCGTTTGGGATCAGTCGCAAAAACGTATCTTCAACAATACGATTGAAAGAATCTATTTCAGGAAATCTCTTCTGATCCGTCAAAAGGTCATGAAGATCCTGACGGAGCAATCACGCGGTGGTCAGGAAACTGTTGCAAAGTAGTTGAGTCGTAAGAGGTGAATGTGGACGAGGTATTGACAGGAAAGGTGATCGCGGTAAACGGGCCTATTGTCAAGGCAGTGGGACTCAAGGGAATAAGAATGTATGACATCGCCGAAGTCGGTTCTGACCGTCTTATCGGCGAAGTGATCAGGCTTGCTGACGAGATCACCATCATTCAGGTGTATGAGGATGACACCGGCCTGAAACCGGGCGACGAAGTAATTTCCCATGGCCGGCCTCTTTCCGTCCTTTTAGGGCCGGGGCTTATTGCCAATATCTACGACGGCATTCAACGCCCGCTGGTCGGCATCTCCGAGGTGTGCGGTAGTTATATCAAAAAGGGGATAAAGCTATCCCCGCTGGATATCAGCAAAAAATGGGATTTCCAGCCGCTTGTAAAAGCCGGCGCTGACGTCAGTGAGGGAACAATTATAGGAGAGATACAGGAGAGTCCGCTTGTTGTGCACCGTGTAATTATCCCGCCGGGAATTTCCGGAAGATTGACCCGGATTGCCCCAGCCGGAGCCTACACGATAGAAGACGAAACATATACGATTAATACGGGCACAGGCATTTACAACGGAAAACTTGCCGTGTACTGGCCGGTGAGAAAGCCACGTCCCAGCAGAAACAGAAAGAAACCTTTCGTACCGCTCATAACGGGCCAGAGAGTCATCGACACGTTTTTCCCCATCGCCCGAGGGGGTACTGCCGCCATTCCTGGGGGGTTCGGCACAGGGAAAACCATGACGCAGCACTCCCTGGCGAAGTGGTGTAACGCGGATATCATCGTTTACATCGGATGTGGCGAACGCGGCAATGAGATGACGGATGTTCTCACGGAATTTCCGAAACTCGTCGATGAAAGAAACGGCAGGCCTTTGATCGAACGTACAGTCATGATTGCCAACACATCCAATATGCCGGTTCCAGCGCGGGAGGTCAGCATTTACACGGGTGTGACCATCGCGGAATATTACCGCGATATGGGATACAGCGTAGCGATTATGGCCGATTCCACTTCCCGCTGGGCTGAAGCTTTGAGGGAGCTTTCCAGCCGCCTTGGCGACATGCCAGCCGAAGAGGGCTTTCCGCCATATCTCGGCACAAGGCTAGCCGAATTTTACGAGAGGGCGGGCCTGGTGGAAACACTTTCGGGCAGGGACGGCGATATCACCATCGTCGGCGCGGTCTCTCCTCCCGGCGGCGATTTCTCGGAGCCCGTCACGCAACACACATCAAGATTTGTAAGATGTTTCTGGGCGCTCGATAAGACACTTGCCGACGCGCGGCACTATCCGTCCATAAGCTGGATAGACAGCTATACAGAATACCTGATCGACATTGAAAACTGGTGGAAAAATCTCGACAATGAATGGCTGACCGCCAGAAATGAGGCCATGAATATTCTGCTGGAGGATCATCGACTTGAACAGGTAGTGAAACTTGTAGGCTCTGACGCATTGCCGCCCTCGGAGCAGTATATTCTCTTTACGGCCGAAATGATCAAGAACGCCTTCCTGCAGCAGAACTCTTTTGATCCACAGGATAAGTTTTGCAGCCCGGAAAAGCAGATAAAACTTCTGAAGAGTCTGCTAATTCTTTACAAAAAAGGCATGGAGCGGGTGCGTGAAGGCGTGCCTGTAAAAGATATTGCCGAGCTTGATGTTGTCTCGGAAATAGTGCGGCTTAAATCAGAAGTTCCCAATCAGGAGCTTGCCCGGATAGATGAGTATGTAAAGAGGATGGAACAGGGAATCTCAGCGCTGAAATCGCCATTGCAAGAGGTATAATATGTCAGCAGAAATCGAATACACGAATCTCTCCGGAATCTCCGGTCCATTGATTTTCGTCGATGGAATCAGGGGAGTCGGTTTCGGCGACATCGTGGAAATCCGCGATGCTTCAGGTGAAGTGCGTGTCGGCCAGACGCTGGAAGTGGATGAACAAAGAGCCGTGGTTCAGGTGTTCGAAGGTACAAGCGGTCTTTCGGTGCAGGGAACGAGGGTTACCTTTGTGGGGAAAGCGCTGGAAATCCCCGTGGATCGTGAGATGCTGGGCAGGGTCTTTGACGGTCTCGGAAGGCCGATTGACGGAGCTCCGCAGGTAATCACAGACATGATGATGAATGTGAACGGCCTGCCGATAAATCCCTGGAGCAGGGAATATCCGCGGGATTTCATCCAGACGGGAATCTCAGCGATTGACGGGATGAATACGCTGATTCGCGGCCAGAAGCTTCCGATATTTTCAGGCAGCGGCATGCCGCACAACCGCATTGCCGCCCAGATAGCGCGGCAGGCAAGGATACTTACCGCCGAAGAGGAATTCACCGTCATCTTTGCCGCTATGGGCGTGAAATTCGACGTGGCCAGATTCTTCATCGATTCCCTTGAAGAGTCGGGCGTTCTCACCCATTCCGCGATATTTTTAAGCCTTGCCGATTCGCCCTCCATCGAACGCCTCGTCACGCCGCGGACGGCGTTGACGCTGGCCGAGTATCTGGCCTTCGAAGAAGGGATGCATGTCCTCGTGATTCTGACGGATATGACGAATTACTGCGAGGCCCTACGGGAACTATCCAGTTCACGCGGTGAGATACCGTCGCGCAAAGGTTATCCCGGTTACCTCTACAGCGATCTGGCCTCCGTATATGAACGCGCGGGCAGGCTCAAGGGCGGCAAGGGGTCCATTACCCAGGTGCCGATACTCACCATGCCGAGCGACGATATCTCTCATCCGGTGCCTGATCTGACCGGTTATATCACTGAAGGCCAGATTGTGCTGGAGCGGGAGCTTTTCAACAAGGGAATTTATCCGCCCATTGCCGGTCTGCCTTCTCTTTCCAGACTGATGAAGGATGGAATAGGGGAGGGAAGAACGCGTAAGGATCATGGCCAGGTGGCCGCTCAACTTTTTGCATCTTATGCGAAAGTCAAGCGCATACGGGCGCTGGCGGCGATTGTCGGAGAAGAAGAACTTTCCGGACTCGATAAAATCTATTTAAAATTCGGAGGCGCGTTTGAGGAGATATTTTTACGCCAGGCTTATGAGGAGAACCGTTCGATTGAGCAGACGCTTGATATCGGCTGGCGGATGCTCTCGCTGCTTCCCCGCGATGAGCTGTATCGCATAGCCAGAGAGGATATACAAAGATACTATATGCCGGAGACGAAAACAGACGGAGAATAAATAATGCCGAAGATTGATCTTCCCCCTACAAAATCATCGCTACGCAAGCTCAAGGAAGACCTGGCTTTCGCTTATGAGGGTTACGATCTGCTCAATCAGAAACGCGAGATTCTGGCCATGGAGATTGTCCGGAAGATCGGCATCATCAGGAAGATCGAGGCTGATTTTCAGGAGGTTTTGAATAAACTCTACGCGGCCTATAAGAATGCTGCGCTGAATATGGGTTCCGAGGCTGTCACTTTGCAGAGTTGCCAGGAAACGAGAGGTTATTTTCTCCACATGGATTATGCCAAATTCATGGGATTGAAGCTGTTAAATATCAGGCTTGATCTTAAGACCCCCCGTCTTGCGCATAATCTGCCGCAAACGACGGCTGTCTATGACAACGCCAGGGCGCAATCCAGAGCGGCGCTTCCAATGCTTGCCGAATACGCGACCGTCATGAAGTCTGTTATCATGCTATCGAGGGAACTAAAAAAAGTGCAGCGGCGCGTGAACGCGCTGGAGAAGATATTCATTCCTCAACGCGAGGAGTCGAAAAAGTATATCACGGACAGGATTGAAGAGATGGAACGCGAAGAAATCTTCGTCAAGAAGCTTATCCGGCAGCGTCAGCAGCCGCAGTTCTGATAAGAAGATCGATTCAGTTGATTTCATAAGGAGGGGGAGATTAACAATGAAAGTATACGCCGTTAAATATTTGGAGCTGGTAGAAAAACACGCGGATAAGATTGCCGCCAGATGGCTAAAGGATGTCAAGGGTAATGACAAAACACCTACGTATAAAAATCTGGATGAACAGAAAATAACATTTCAGTGCATCCGGTTTTATCAGAATTTCAGCAAGATGTTTCTTGATGAAAAAATCACGGATGATGTATGCAGATATTTCCGAAGCCATGCCCGGGAGAGTTACGCGATGGGTATTCCGGGGAAAGAGACTATTTACGCGCTGATACTGATGAGACGCCATATCTGGCTCTATGCCGAGTTTCAATTGATATTCAGTTCAGGGATTGCGCAGCAGGAAGCTATGGACACGTTAAACCGTACTATTCTGCTGTTTGATTACGCAGCTCACGAGGTGACCAGAGAATATCAGAAACTGATGAAGAAGGATACATTACTTTAAGATGCCGCGATCTTGCCGTATGAATTGCCGGTGGGAGCCTTATCACGTCCTCTTTCGGCGATGATGAGTTTGGCGCCGGGCATTTCTCTGCGTGAATATGCGATAAGCATGCGTACCAGACCCTTATGGAATTTGCCTTTTTCCGCTTCGTCGAGCAGAAGATCTATAGCGGCCCGAAGTGAAAAGGGCCTGGTTCTGTAGGGCCGCTCCGATATCAGCGCGTCCAGGGCGTCAACCACGCCTATTAACTTGGAATATTTGTTGAGTGTTTTTATCCCCAGAGGATAACCGGAACCGTCAAGCCTTTCATGATGCTGAAACGAAGAAAAAGCGTATTTCTGATGATCCTTGCCGAAATAATAATGCAAAAGCACGTAACCTATCAGCGGATGCGAGCTTAATATTTGGCGTTCGTACATGGTGATCGGTGTAGGTTTATCCAGAATACTCAGAGGGATTCGCGATTTGCCAAGATCATGGAAGAGGCTCAGCAGTATGGCCATATCCGGCAAGTAGGGACTTTTTTGTGGATAGTCAAAAGATATCTTTCCGGAAAGTATGGCGATGACTATAATATGCCGATACGTGTATGGCGTCAGTTTTTTCATATAAGCCAGTTCGGATAATATCTTCTCCGGTATTTTGATACGGTTTATTGAACGGATTATCTTTTGATTGGTTTTTGAAGGGGATAGAATATTCGAATATCGTTTGTCTTTAAAAGTCTGGATTAAATCCTTCATCATCCATGTGTCTTTTATCGGGATGTAACGGATTTTTGCAGATAAAGCGGCGATGTTTTTAAGTGTTTTTCTACTGATGGCGTCTCCGGCTTTTACGAGCAGTGTTTTATCAATCGCGTATAGGTCGTTTTCCAGCTTCATGCGCGTCTCCTATTAAGAAATTCAAGTTTTAGAGGAGTTTGAAGCTCACTCTTTAGATGATAAAATTCTCAGCCTGCTGTGCTTTCTGCTGTAGAAAAAGTAAATCACCATGCCTATTGCCATCCATACAATCAGCCGTATCCACGTGTCCAGCGGCAGGAACACCATCTGGAGTACAGTGACGAGAGCTCCGGCTATGGGGACAAACGGGACCCAGGGCGTGCGGAACACGCGAGGAATTTCCGGATGGCGATAACGCAGCACAAGTACGCCTACACACACAATGACAAACGCAAGCAACGTGCCTATGGAAACCAGTTCTCCGAGAATATTGATAGGAAAGACGCCGGACACGGCTATCGCGACGCATCCGGTGAGAATCGTCGGTACATAGGGTGTCTTGAAGCGAGGATGCACGCGGGCAAAACCGGACGGCAGTAAACCGTCACGCGCCATTGCAAAAAATACGCGCGGTTGGGCCATGAGCAGCACCAGCACCACGGAACTAAGTCCCGCGATTGCGCCGAATTTGATGAAAGGACGAAGCCACGCTATGCCCGGTCCCGCCGCATTGACGGCAACGGCAATGGGATCGGGAACAGACAGACTGGTGTATTTCATGATTCCGGTGAGTACGCCGGACATGAGGATAAAAACGGCCGTGCAGATGGCAAGCGAACCCAGAATGCCGATTGGCATGTCGCGCTGGGGATTACGTGCTTCCTGAGCCGCAGTGGAAACCGCGTCGAAGCCGATATAGGCGAAAAAGATCACGCCCGCGCCGCGCACTACGCCGCTCCAGCCGAACTCCCCGAATTGTCCGGTATTAACCGGTAAAAAAGGTGTCCAGTTGGAAAGCTTGATAAAAAATATGCCCACGCCGATAAAGACAGCAATGACGATAAGTTTGACAACGACGATGAGATTGTTGACTCTCGCCGATTCCCTGATGCCGATCACAAGAAGCGTCGTCATCAGCGCGACTATAAAGATGGCCGGAAAATTAAGAATAGCGCCGGTTGTTTGCCAGCCTGAGGCGACGGAATAGGACAGCGGAGCCTGACACAGGGCAGCCGGTATGTTGATATTGAAGTCTTTTAAAAAACTGACGACGTAGCCTGACCAGCCCACGGCGACAGTCGATGCGCCGAAAAGATATTCGAGCACAAGGTCCCAGCCGATGATCCATGCCAGGAGTTCTCCCAGCGTGGCATAGGCGTAGGTATAGGCGCTGCCGGAAATCGGAATCATGGAAGCGAATTCCGCATAGCAGAGCCCCGCCAAAGCGCAGCCGATTGCCGAAATGATAAAGGAAAGCACGATTGCCGGACCGGCATAAGCTGCCGCGGCATGGCCGGATAAAACAAATATTCCCGCGCCGATTACAACGCCTATTCCCAGGCTGATCAGTCCCCACGGCCCTAAAACTCTTTTTAGCTGATGCTGCTCGACCTCCGGTTCCTCCATGATAAGCCCAATGGGTTTCCGCGCGAATAGACCTTTCATAATTAAGCCCTTTTAAAATAGTGTGGAAATATTTATTTATTCCCGTGGTCTATAAAAAACTCGGTCTCTTATGTCAAGGAAATCTTAACTTAAAAAGTGCAGAGTGCCGCATTGCAGACATGCCACAGACATATAATAAACATATAATAGATATGCAGGAAATGATATTATGTAATCTTTTCGATCGTGACAATTAAGTTCTCCGCAACATGGGAAAGTTCAACGGCTTTTTCCCTGCTTAAAGACGACGGCGTAAAACGCAGCATGTCGCAATCGGTAATGAAGTCCTCCAGTTGCTTTTGCGCGTCATGAGCAAGACCTTTGCTGTTTAGAATATCCCTCAATCCATCAGTGGTTATTCCGGTTGCGGCAAAACCGTATTTATCGCCGAGATATTTTGCCGTGGCATTAAATATCTCGCTTAAGAATTCTTTCAGTTCGTTTTTCTTTAAGAGGCGGTAAGCCTTTTTCAATCTCGTTTTAGCGACCTTGAGCGCTTGCTTTTGCCGCATTCTGGAAGGATTGGCAACCAATCTCTTTTGATATTTTCTATACAAAGCGAAGATTATTATAAGGACAATGATCGCCCCGACCGGAAGCCAGAAAAAAATGGAAGTTACAGTATTTTGGATTGCGGCTCCGATTTTATCCCATGGGATGGCAATGCTCACCTGTTTTTTAGCCGTTTCACCGGCCAGACTCTTCTCATATTCCTGAGGCAGCGGTGCGGATGATGGCAGAATATTAAGGTTAAGTTCACGGCTCTTCAGGGTGCGGTATTCTTTTTTAACCGGATCAAAATATGAGAACTCAAAAGGCGGCAGCGTGAACGTACCCTCTTTGAGGGGGATAAGGACGATGTCAAAACTCTTGCTGCCGGAGAGGCCCGAAGTATCTTTGATCACATTCTCTTTGCCGGTGGCGGAAAGTTTTTTAAATTCTTTGGGTAATGCGCTGAGAGGTTCAGAAATCGACTGGATATTCCCCTTCCCACGGATTACGGCAGTCAATTGAATCGGTTGTCCCCGCTCGAGTTTATTCTGTCTAAGCGAGACATCCATCTGGTACTCTCCCACTGCGCCGGAAAAATTATCCGGTTTGCCCTCTTTAGGCAGCGGTACAACCTTAATTTTCAACTGATCGGTTTTTATAGTCTGCGCGGCGGAAAATGGATCGGCTTTAGCGACAAAAGTTGCCGGACCAATGGAAAAATTCCCAGCCGTCGTCGGGAAAAGAATGGTCTTGAAATCCTGAGCAACATACTTGATGCCGTTGACAGTTGCTTCGCGCAACTCCTTGTCTTCGGGCAGGTTGATCGCCAGGAATCCCCTGGTGTCCGGCGGCGTAAACAAGTTTTGATAAGGATTTACCCTTCTGTAGATGGTAAAAGTCAGCATGATCTGCTGATTGACGTAAACAGTCGTTTGCGAGGCCTTCAGTTCGGCTTTGAAAGGATCTTTAATCATCTGTGGCTGGCGATGCTGTAAATGAGAATTGAAGAATTCATCGGGATCGTTAAAGAAACCGGGGAATCTTGACCCGATGCCAATCTGAGATTGCGGCCGGGTCTTTTTGCCTTCCGCTTTGGTAACCGTGATTTCAATTGGTTCTGTCGTATAAGTTTTTCCGCTGATGGCGATAGACGTCTGGCCTATGTGCGCCTTGCCGATCTTCTCCGGTTGAAGCGCGTAAGTAAAAGATTTGGAAGAACTCATCTGACCGTTGATTATAGAAATATTAGAAGATTGGGATTGGCTCACAATATTCAGGTTGCTGAATTTAGGCAATTCCGGTCCTGGCGCATTACCGGCGTTATTTCCGGATATTGTCAGAGTATACTGCAGGGTATCATCCAGCGCGACACTGTTTTTATCCACACTGGCGTTGAAGGTCAAATCAGCTGCAATGGCATAACTGAAAGTGCAAAGCACAAAACTGATGAATAAAATTATCTTACCAATCTTTAACATCTGCCCTACCTCGTCCGGCTTTTAATTTTTGATCCTTATGCTTTTCCTTATCCTCAAGAGCGTTTAAAATGCGCAGAGCGTCTTCCTTGCTCATTTGGCCTGGTTTTAGTTGTTTCTCATCCTTATTGTCTTTGTTTTTATTTTTATCCTGGTCTTTATTTTTGTTCTGAGATTGATCCTCTTTCTTTTGCTGCTCATCCTTTTTTTGTCTTTCTTTATCCTGCTTGGGCATGGCCAGCATTTTTTTTGCCAGTTCCAGATTGAATTGAGCGTCCTTATCTCTGGGGTTGATCTTCAGCGACTCTTCATAGGCGCCAATCGCGCTTTTATAATCCTCCTGTTTGAAAAAAGAATTGCCCAGGTTATAAAACGCTCCCTGACGCAAATTTTTATCTACGGATTTATCGGTGAGGCTCTTAAACACTTCCTGGCTTTCTTTGTACTTTTCTTCTTTATATAATGAATCACCTAAATTGAATCTTGCTTTGAGGTCATTTATTTTCTTTTCCAGAATTTTACCATAAACGTTATCCGCTTGTGAATAGTTTCCTTTTTTATAGAGGTCGTTGCCGCTATTTAAATCAGAGCGAAAAGGCAGAGCAAAAGCATTATGCGAAATAACCAATAAACAGGCCACAAGAAAAAAGCAGATTCCAAATTTTAATAATCGATATCCGGTTCCCGAAGGAATCTTTGATATATTATTAAATCTGAAAATTAAATATTTCATGTTTTTCGCTCCGAAATCAATATTTCCGCGACTAAGCAAAGCAGGCTTAAAAAAACAAATATCTGAAAACGGTCATGATACTGATAAGCCATGCTCTGTTTAAGCTTTTGCTTAGGCAGAAGCGAAATGGCCGTGAACAATTTTTGAAACCCGGCCTGGTCACGGCTGATCATAAATGACTGTCCGCCGGTTTTTTCAGACAGAGCCCTAAGAAGTTCCGGATTGGCCCGGGTTAAAATTATGTTTCCTTCCTTGTCTTTCTTAAAACCTCCTTCATCAGGAATAGGCGCGCCCTCCAATGAACCTATGCCCACGGCAAATATCCTGATGCCTTCTTTCTTCGCGAGCTCGGCTGCATCCAAAGCCGAGCCGGTGAGATCTTCGCCATCAGTTAAAAGAATGATCACCTTGCTGTTGGTCGATTTGCCAAAAGCCTTGACACATGTCTGAATGGCGCCGCCTATATCCGTTCCGGGATTGGGAATCAGTTCCGTATCGATAGATTTTAAAAATATTTTTACCGCGCCAATATCAGTGGTCAGAGGACAATTTACAAAGCTCGATCCGGCAAAAGCGGTAAGTCCGATACGGTTGCCCGCCAATTCATCAATGATCAGATTAAGAGAACTCTTGGCATTTTCCAGACGGTTGGGCAAAAGGTCTTGCGCCAGCATGCTTTTGGACACATCAATGGCAATCATTACATCAATTCCCATCCGGCCGGAAACTTCAGTCTTCTGCCCCCACTGCGGTCTGGACAGCGCCAGAACCAGAAAGACAATCGCCAGAACAAAAAACACCCGTTTCATCAAATGCTTTTTCTTGTTCCATTCCCGGAGCATCAAATCGGCCAGTTCGCCGGGGAACAAACCCGATATTAGTTTTTGCTGTCTATTCCAGAGTAGAATTTCCAGAACAATCAGAACAATTATAATCAACAGCAACCAGAGATTTAAAGGCTCACCAAAAATCATGGCAAACTCCTCAAATAAAATCGACGATATAACCACTCCAGCATCAACAGTATTAAAGCCGGCCAGATAAACCACGCAAAATGTTCTTCAAAGATAAAAACATCTTTTGCCTTGAATTTGGTCTTTTCCCTTTTATCGATTTCTGAAAATATTTCTTTTAGTTTATTCTCATCACTGGCCATGAAATATCCGCCTTCGCTTACGGAACTTATCTGGCGCAGGCCAGCTTCGTTCATTTTGGTCAAAAAAAGCGTTCCGTCGGGATAGCGTGCGTATCCCCATCTGCCAAATTGGTCCTGAATCTTTAAAGGAGCACCATTGGGATCTCCTATGCCGATGGCGTATATTTTTATGCCCAGAGCCTGCGCCATCTTGGCTGCGGTTTCGGGATCGATTTCGCCGGCATTGTTGTCTCCATCGGTCAGGAGCAGAATGATCCTGGTCCTGGCTTCCGAATCCTTGAGCCGGTTGACGCAGGTTGCCAGCCCCATTCCGATAGCAGTACTGTCTTCGATCATGCCGGGATGAACCTGATCCAGATAATTCAAGAGTGTATTGTGATCGGTGGTTAACGGACATTGCAGATAACTTTTACCCGCGAAAACAACCAGGCCTATGCGATCCTGAGGGCGGCCTTTAATAAATTGGGCCAGAATATTCTTCGCTGCTGTGATACGGTTTGGTTTCAGGTCTTCGGCGTTCATGCTGGAGCTGACATCCAGCGCCGCCATGATATCCACTCCATTGCGGTTGCTGGTGTCGGCAACATATCCCTGCTGTGGCCGCATCAAAGCCAGGACTAAAAGAATTAAAGCGGCCAGACGCAGGTAGAGCGGCAGTCTTATTTTTATTTTTATATTTGGAAGTTTACCCTTGAGTTTGCTCAACAGATCGGGATGCGGCAGGCTAACAGGTTTTTTTGCCACGGCGAATCTATACAGGAATGGCAACGCAAGCAATAATAGAATTAACCAGAAATTCTGGAAACGCATGACCTATGTCCTTCTCAAATATTCCCTTATTATATTTTCAGATTCAACTTTCTTTTGTTTCATTTCAGCAATCCCCGGCCGAAGTTTGGCAAATTTAACCAGGTCACATTCACTGAAGTAAGCGTCCAGTTTCTTGACTTTTGTAAAATCACGCTCTACCCGTTCCATTTCCTCGATAATTTCCAGTGAAGTTTTATCCATCGTATCGATATGATAATTGCCGGTCAGGAACTGACGCACTATCTCAGTTATTTCAAAATAAAATTCCTTGATCTTCCTTTTCTCGAAATATTCTACCGGATCGATCTTCATGAGCGCATCTCGTGCAACCTCATCAAATGGTTTAGAAGGGACAACCACATTCTTGCCGAATGCTTTTCTATTGAGAAGCAAACGTTTGAAATATTTAAAAAGAAAATATCCCACGACGATCAATACAATCAATATCAGCGAAAAGAACAGAAACGTTCCCCAATCAAAAATATAAATTACATCTTTAATGTCTCTTAATTGTTCCGGCATCAGTGTGCTATCCTTTTTTCCCGTGCTTTAAAAAACCGATTCAGTGCCGCGACATATTCACCATCAGCCGCGAGTTCGAGATGATCGATCTGAAGCGACCTGAAAAATTTCCGTAAACCTGACATCGCTTCATTGGAGGCTTCTTCATAATCCCGGCGCAGTTTTTCATTGCGCAAATCAACATGAATCAAATCACCCGATTCAGGATCTTCAAAACAGACCACCGGCAGTTCGGGCAGAGATCGCTCCAGCTTGTCTTTAATTATTATCGGTATGAGATCGTGTTTTTTCGATAATATCCTGATGGGCTGTTCATAACCATCTGCCAGAAAATCGGAAATTACAAACAATACAGAGCTCTTTTTGTTGACCCGGTTTAGGTAGCGCAGCGCCTGCCCCATGTCCGTCCTTTTACCTCCACGTTTAAAGGAAAGTATTTCCCGGACAACCTGCAGAACATGGCGTCTTCCTTTTTTGGGCGGAATATATTTTTCGATCCGGTCAGAAAACATAAGAAGGCCGACAAGATCATTATTCTTGATTGCGGAAAAAGCCAGCACTGCTGCGATTTCGGCCGCGGATTCGTTTTTGCTTAATTTCTCGGAACCAAAATCCTGAGAAGCGCTTATATCCACACAAAGAATTATGCTTTGCTGCCTTTCCTCAATAAATTTTTTAATATACGGATAACCCAGGCGGGCACTGACATTCCAGTCAATCAAACGGATATCATCTCCCGGAACGTACTCGCGAACCTCATAAAACTCCAAGCCCTGTCCTTTGAAAACACTACGGTATTCTCCGGCAAAAAGCTGATTAACCGCCTTGCGCGAGTGGATTTCGATTTGTCTGATCTTTTTATAGATGAACTGATCGATCATTTTATTAAGGGACCTCGATGGTGTCGAAAACTTTCTGAATGATTGCTTCCGCGCTCTGCTCCTCGGCCTCAGCTTCGTAGGTCAGTATAATCCGATGTCGCAAAACATCCATTCCGATGCTCTTGATATCATCCGGCGTGACATACCCTCGGCGGCGGATAAACGCGTGACCTTTGGCGGCCTGAGCCAGATAAATCGAGGCACGCGGCGAGGCGCCATACTGGATCAATCCTTTTATATCGTTTAGTCCGAATTCTTCCGGACGGCGGGTGGCCATGGCAAGAGAAACGATATAATTTTTCAATTTTTCATCAATATATATCTGATTGATCAGGCTTCTGATCTCCATGATTTCCTGCGGGTCAATGACTTTTTCCACTTTTGGTTCTTCGCCGATCAGAGCCGCATCAATGATCTGGATTTCTTCCTCTTTACTGGGATAAGTTATCATAACCTTGAGCATAAAACGGTCAATCGCCGCTTCCGGCAAAGGATAGGTTCCTTCCTGCTCGATAGGATTTTGTGTTGCCATGACCATAAAGGGCTCGGGCAAACGATGTGTTTCCTTGGAAATAGTCACGCGATGTTCCTGCATAGCCTCCAGCAAAGCGCTTTGTACTTTGGAAGGAGAACGGTTGATTTCGTCCGCTAAAATTATATTTGCAAAGATGGGCCCCTGGCGTGTGGTGAATTCACCTGTCTTGGGATTGAGAACCATCGTACCGATCAGGTCGGAAGGAAGAATATCCGGAGTGAATTGAATGCGCGAGAACCGCGCGTCAATTGCCGCCGCCAGAGTCTTGACGATCAGGGTTTTGGCCAGACCCGGAACGCCTTCAACTAAAACATGACCGTTGCAGAGCATGGCAATTAGCAGGCGGTCAATAATATTTTTCTGGCCGATGATCGTACCGGCCATCGTTTTATTGATTCGCTCAATAAATTCGCTTTTGGCTTTTACTTTTTCATCAATGAGTTTTATTTCATTATCCACGATATACATCCCCCTTGAAAGAAAATAATTTATGGCCCGGTTAAATAGCAGCCAAAGGAAATCTTTGCTCTATATTATCATCTAATATATCTCCAATTGAATAACCGCTTTTGACGGAACGAAATATAAGAAGTCCGACGCCTTATGTCAAGACTGTATTCAAAAAAAATTAGACGTAATGTAGACAGTTTGCTGTGGAATAAGTCTGCGAAAAAAATGATAAAAAATCATTATAAATCGATAATTACTTGCCGACAGATACAAACGGTTTCAGATGTGTTAATGGCGAATTGAAGTATTTGTATTATTTTTGGAGCCTTCAACTTATGGAAAACAGGGAAATCGATGAAAAGTTACCGCCTGATCCCGCCAAGAGATCACAATATCAGGTTTCTCTGCGATTTCCCCGGTTCATTTAGCAACTGATTAAGTCCGCTGTCGCCTGAGGAGCACGTTTTCTTAATCAAGAATCATCAGAAGTTGATCCGTTTTTACAGAGTCGCCTTCTTTGACATTTATTTCCTTAACCGTTCCGTCAACCGGCGCGTATACGGGGATTTCCATTTTCATGGCGTCCATGATGACAACTTCATCTTCAGCGCTAACCTTGTCGCCCGACTTAACAACGATACTGACGATTTTGCCGGTCATGGGAGCCTTTATTTCCGTACTCATTTTTGTAAATCTCCTTTTCCAGTCCTTTGCATTTATTTTACAGAAGGACATTAATTATTTATTAGTAAATTACCAGTTAATTAATACCGAAATTGTAAAACAAGGTCAACATAATAATGATAAATATCCTCTTTGCTGCTTCCATCCTCTGCCCCCGACAGCGGTAGACATAAAAAAGCATAGTGATAGACAAGTCTCTTTTAGGGCATTTCATTAACGATTATCTTCATTCAGGATAAAAAAATTGGCTAAAACAAATATAAAATATTTATGTTTCCTGAATAGTTGCCATTGCCATATATGTGAGTAGTTGTTAACTTTAAAAATAAGGTGAGCTTATGAAAAATAAATATACCCCTGTTTTGATAATCCTCATGATTTTCGGATTTGTGTGGGTGTTTTTACTTGCCAAAGCCGGGACGGAGCGGGTGAAAGGAGAAAGTATTATGAATAAGAAAACAATAGTGGCAGAAGCTGATAAAAATACGGTTCCTCCCGATATGGAAACGGCGATATTCGCAGCCGGTTGTTTCTGGGGGGTGCAGGAATATTTCAGCCGGGTGAAAGGGGTAATAAAAAGCGAGTCCGGCTATGCCGGAGGAACTAAGAAAAACCCCACCTATGAAGAAGTATGCACCGGTAAAACGGGGCATGCGGAATCTGTCCGGGTTATTTTTGATCCAAAAGTGGTAAGTTACGAGAGGCTTCTTCAGCATTTTTGGGAATTACACGATCCTTCGAGTCTCAATAAACAGGGCAATGATGTAGGCAGCCAATACCGATCCGCGATATTTTACACTAATCCGGAACAGGAGATGCATGCCCGGTCTTCTTTGGAGAAATTGGTAAAATCCGGCAAGTATTCTCAAAAAATAGTCACGGAAATATTGCCGGCAAAGGAATTTTATACGGCGGAGGAATACCACCAGAATTATTTAAAGAAAAACCCTTACGGTTACTGCCATATCGACCTGAGAAAGGCTGCTGACAAATGATCCTCAAGTTCGATGGATTTACAGTTTGTT
>Ga0326728_10011303_pt1 | contig 20464 bp, 11 predicted proteins | sample MB3enrmetagenome_FD_207602 | JGI IMG/M metagenome (GOLD analysis project Ga0326728, IMG submission 207602) | Lab enriched peat soil microbial communities from McLean, Ithaca, NY, United States - MB31MN | ecosystem: Environmental > Terrestrial > Soil > Wetlands > Peat | place: USA: New York... | reverse complement strand
GGTTTCGCGAATGGGCGATCCGGTGCAGTTGAAGGGCGCCAGAGCCATTCAGGACGCGGCCCGGGCGCACGAGTACAACAGCCCCTTTGAGGAGTTCGCGCTTGCGCTTCACCTCAGTCATCATGGCATCAAGACCATCTATCCCCGCGCCATTTACATGACGGGCAGCGTCCGCGAATCCTCCCGCGCCGGCGCCGATGGGCGGCGTTACTCCGCCCTGGCCCATCTGCTCACACCGGATGGCGAGCCGGCCCTCCGCAAGGATTATGATTACATTACGATCTGGGGATTTTGGAACGGGCCGGACAAATTGCTGGCGGCGCACGACGGCTCTTCCTACTCGTCCATCAACGCGAAACACGCCTGCGCCAAGGGCCTGATCACGCGCCGGATGATGGAGGAATTGTTGAAGGCCAAGACCGCCAAACTGGCCGACTGCGGACTGGAGGACCTGAATCTCAAGCCGGACCACCTGTTGATCTCCTTTGATTCGGCGGGCAAACTGGTGGTGGACGCGGCCGGGAAGCCTGAAGTGCGGCTGTGCAACTTCGAATTTGTCCGCCACAGGAGCGCATGAGTCAGTGAATCGGTTTCCCATAACAACATATTGCCATGCCCGGGCCATCGCCGCATGTTTGCTGCAAATTTCGGCGGCGTGCCTTTGCGGACAGGCAAACCAGATTATTTATTCCAACAACTTGCAAAATGGGTGGTCGAATTGGAGCTGGGCAACCGTCAATCTGGCCAACACCAATCCCGTGCTTCCGGGCTTGTCCAACTCGATCAGTGTCTTTTGCCCCGAGTATTCTGCACTCTATCTGTCTCAGACCCCGTCTTATTCAGCGTACTATACGAATCTGACCTTCTGGCTCAACGGCGGGGACACCAGCGGACAGGTTCTGACGGTGACAGGGACGCTCGATCAGGACGATCAGACTCTTTATACGCTGCCAGCCCTGGCCGCCAACACCTGGCAGGAATTTACCATTCCCCTCTCGGCCATAGGCGTGGCCGACCAGCCGGATTTTGACGGCATTTGGATCTGGAACAACAACGATTCGACCATTCCGACCTTTTATGTCGGTGACATCTATTTGGTGGCCGGACCGCCGCCGCCACCGCTGTTGCCGGTCATTCCTGCCAATAATTTCCTTGTCACCAGTTACGGCGCCGTCGGCGATGGGAAGACGGTTAACACGGCCGCCATTTCAAACACCATCAGTGCGGCTGTTGCCGCGGGCGGCGGCACGGTCGAGTTTCCGGCGGCGACGAACACGTATTTGAGCGGGCCGATCACTTTGTATGGCAGCATCAAGCTGCAAGTGGACGCCGGCGCGGAACTCCAGATGCTGCCCCATGGAACTTTTCCAGCCATCACCACCAACTCAGACAACAACGTATATACCTTCATCTTTTGCCAAAATGTTCATGACTTGGAAATCTGCGGCGGAGGGACGATTGACGGTCAGGGCGCAGCTTGGTGGGCCGCCAATGTCTCCAGCCCCCCCATGTTGCTTGACCTTTTGTCCTGCGACCGTCTTTTCATTCACGACATCACTTTTCAGAACTCGCCCTACCATCACTGCGGAATCAGGGATAAGAGCGGCAACATCACCATCAGCAATCTCACGGTGAGCGCGCCCTCGACCTCGCCCAATACCGACGGACTCGATTTCGTCGGAACCAACGGCCTGATTGAGAATTGCCACATCAGCGTCGGCGACGACAACATCGCCCTGGGTTCAACCGGCCCGCTCATCGGCCTGGTCATCACCAATTGCGCCTTTGGCAGCGGGCACGGCGTTTCCATCGGCAGCACTGTTACCGATGGGATAACGAACCTGACCGTGGTCAACTGCAGCTTCAACGGCACGGTCAATGGCATCCGCATGAAGTGCGACTCGGACGCAAGCTCCCCCGTCACCAACCTGAACTATTTGAACCTCTCCATGACCAACGTGGAATTGCCGATAGTCATTTACACTTATTACAATGTCACCGAAACGCCCGATAACATCACTACCGCTGAAGTTCTGGCCCAGCTGGAGCCGGTCAATTCCACCACCCCCAAGTGGAGCGGCATTACCATCAGCAACCTGAACATTATCTCCGGCAGCAGCAGCAAAATCGGCGGAATCATCTGGGGGCCGGTGGAATGGCCCATCTCGAATCTCTCGCTGGTTTGCATCACCAACAATGCCCCGGGTGCGTTCGACCTTTACAATGTCTATGGCGTCCAAATTATCAACTCCCAGTTCAATTTCTCCAGCGGCGACACTTTTACCCTGTGCAACGCCGGGGTGACCATCAGCAACACCGTTTCCGGCGGCCCCGTTGAGACAATCAACGGGGCGGGCAGCGCCAACTCACTGGCTCTCTACAACGCCTCCGTGTCCATGGGCGGCGCCAGTCCGCTCACCGCCAATCCCATCACCATCAGCGGCGGCGTGCTGGCAACCACCAACACGTTTCCTGCTTCAACCACGCAGAATTTTTTCCTCGGCGCCAACAGCAGCACCATAGCCGTCACTGGCAATCTGACTCTTGACAGCACGCTCAATATTGCCGGCGCCGGCGGTTTCACCGCCACCAATTACACCCTGTTCACCTACACCGGCACTGCGGGCGGGCAGCCGGTCCTTGGCGCCACGCCGGCAGGTTTCGAGGGCTACACTTACAGCCTCTTCACCAATACGGCGGCCAAAGAGGTTTTGCTTGAGGTTTCGCCGCCATCGCCGCCGAGCTTCGGCAGCGCCAGTTTTAACAGCAGCAATGGCAGCCTCATTTTGAGCGGCGCCAGCGGGGCAACCAACGGCGCTTACAATGTGCTGACCTCAACAAATATCGCGTTGCCATTGAATCAGTGGACGCCCATCGCCACCAATCAATTTAACAGCAGCGGCAATTTCATCTTCACGAATGCCGTGCAAACGAATGTCTCGCAAAGATTCTTCCTGTTGCAACTGCCGGAGCCGTGAGGCCCGGCATGACTCCGACGGCATCCATTTCAAAGGCCAGGCCTCGCGTTTCCGCCGGTGCGGCAGATTCAAGCTCAAACGGCACGGGTCACGAAAAAGGCTTTTCAAATTCTCGAAAATGGGATACAGAGGGGGGCATGAAACAACGAACAGGGGGGATGAATTCACGTCGATGTCAGGCTCTCGCCATCGCCGCATGTTTGCTGCAAATTTCGGCGGCGCAGCTTTGCGGACAGGCAAACCAGATTATTTATGACAACAGCCTGCAAAATGGGTGGGTGGATGAAAGCTGGGCAAGCGACAATCTGGCCAGCACCAGTCCCGTGCTTCCGGGCTTTTCCAACTCGATCAGTGTCTTCTGCACCGGGTATGCGGCGCTCTATCTGTCTCAGGCCCCGTCTTCTTCAGCGTACTATGCGAATCTGACCTTCTGGCTCAACGGCGGGGACACCGGCGGACAGGTTCTGACGGTGGCAGGGACGCTCGATGGGAGCGACCAGACCCTTTATACGCTGCCGCCCCTGGCCGCCAACACCTGGAAGGAATTTACCATTCCCCTTTCCGCCCTTGGCGTGGCCGACCAGACGAACTTTGACGGCATTTGGATCTGGAACAATACCGATTCGACCATCCCGACCTTTTATGTCGGTGACATCTTCCTTGTGGCCGGGCCCCCGCCGCCGCCGCCCCCGCCGCCGCCCCCGCCGCCTCAACCGAATACTCTGGCGATCTATTCTAATTCGCTGGTCAACGGCTGGGTGGACTACAGTTATAATTGCACACGGAATTTCACCAATACTTCACCGCCCTTTTCCAACAGCACATATTCCATCAGTGCGACCATTACCACCAACTACGGCGGCATTCAGTTGTATCATGCTCCCATGACGAATACCGCCTACTCCAGCCTCAGCTTTTGGCTCAACGGCGGCGCGAGCGGCGGACAGAGTCTCCAAATGTATGGGAATCTTGGTAATCCGATCGAGCTGCAGGCCGCCCGCGTTTCTTTAGGCACACTGAAGGCCAATACCTGGGTGCAGTACACGGTGTTATTGTCGGCTTTGGGCGTGGCGAACGTGACGGACTTCAGCGGTTTCGCCATCCAGGGATCCATCGCTTCGGCTCAACCCACGTTTTACCTGGATGACATCGAACTTGTCGGCTCCGTCACACCGCCGTCGGTGACGCTGCTGGCGGTGAACGCCGGCCAGCCCATTCGGACGGCTGACGCGCGCTGGTTCGGCATCAATACGCCCATATGGGACAGCGAACTCGACTTTCCGCAGACGCTGACATTGCTGACCAATATGGGCACGCAGGCGGTGCGTCTCCCGGGTGGTTCTGATTCCGACGATTACCACTGGCTTTACAACCGGCAGGACCTGGACAATTGGACGTGGGAAACGAGCCTGGCCAATTTCATTGACGTGATTACCAACATTGGCGCGCAGACCATGACCACGTTGAACTATGGCACGGGCTCCTCGAACGAAGCGGCGGCGTGGGTGGCGTATGTCAATGCCTCGACGACGAACACGAAGTCTTTGGGCGTGGATGCCATGGGCAGCAATTGGTACACGGCGGGACATTGGGCCTCATTGCGCGCGGCCGCGCCGCTGGCAACGAACGACGGCGAAAACTTTCTCCGCATCTCGCGGACGGCGCCGCTGGGTTTCAAGTATTGGGAGATTGGCAACGAGGTTTACGGCGCTTCTTGGGAAACCGACAGCAATATAGTGCCTCATGATCCTTACACGTATGCGACGCGGGCCAAAGGTTATATCTCGTTGATGAAGGCGGTTGATCCGACGATTAAAGTCGGGGTCGTGGTCACGCCCGGCGAGGACGACTATGTTAATAACCACAACCATCCGGTGACCAACCCGGTCACGGGCCAGATGCACTTCGGTTGGACGCCGGTATTGTTGGCGACTTTAAAGAGCCTGGGCGTCACGCCGGACTTTGCCATCTTCCATAATTACCCGCAGAATCCGGGCAGCGAGAGCGACGCGGGGTTGCTGGGCACCTCGGGCACATGGGCGTCCGCCGCGACGGACCTGCGGGGGCAAATCACTGATTATATGGGGACCAACATAGGCACGAACATTGAATTGCTCTGCACCGAAAACAATTCGGTTTCCTCCGCTCCCGGCAAACAATCGGTGAGCCTGGTCAACGGCCTTTACAAGATGGACAGCATGGCCCAACTCATGCAAACGGAGTTCAACGGGCTTTTCTGGTGGGCTTTGCGCAACGGATATGAAACCGACGGCAACATGAGTTCGTCGCTCTATGGCTGGCGAATGTATGGCGATTACGGAGTGGTGGAGGGGTTTTCGAACCTTTTTCCAACCTATTACACGTCGGAACTCATGACGAATTTTGTGCAGGCGGGGGATGCTGTGATTACCGCCGCCAGTGATTGGCCGCTGCTTTCGACTTATGCGGTCCGACGGCAGGACGGCAGCTTGACGGTGCTGACGATCAATAAAGACCCTGTCAACACTCTGATTGGACAGGTGGCGGTGGCGGGCTTCACCCCTGAATCAGAGGTGGCGGTCTATTCTTACGGGATACCCCAGGATGATGCCGTGGAAAACGGCAGCGGCTCGCCGGACATTGCGCAAACAAGCATTATTGTCACCGGAACAAACTTCAACTACCCCTTCCCGCCTTACTCGGCCACCGTAATGGCGCTCTCACCGCTGCCGGCAACCCCGTTCATTTACACGACAAATGCCGACAATACTCTCACCATCACCGGATACATCGGCTCTGGCGGCGCTGTGGCCATTCCAAACAATATCAACAACCTGGTGGTCACCGGCATCGGGAATGGCAGGAATTCTGTCTTCTCCGCCAGCCTGAACAGCGTCACGATTCCCGGCAGTGTTACGAGCATCGGGGCGGCTGCGTTCTCCGACTGCGCCAGTCTGACCAGCGTCGAGATCGGCGCAAACGTCACCAACATCGGGGAATTTGCCTTCTTCCAATGCATCAGCCTGGCCGGCGTTGAGATCGGCGCAAATGTCACCAGCATCGGGGAATCTGCCTTCTTCCAATGCATTAGCCTGACCAACGTCACGATTCCCAACAACGTCACCAACATCGGAAGCTGTGCGTTCCAATACTGCTCCAGCCTGACAGGGGTCGATTTCCAGGGCAACGCCCCGAGCGCTGGTTCAACTGTATTCGCTAATGACGCCAATGCGACGGCCTATTACTTGCCGGGAACGACGGGCTGGGGAGCGACCTTCGGCGGGATTTCGACCGCGCCAGAATTCCTTCCGAACCCCATGATTCTAAACAGTGGTCCGGGTTTTGGTGTCCAAACCAACAGGTTTGGTTTCATCATCGCCTGGGCGACGAATGTCTCCGTCGTGGTGGAGGTCTGCACGAATCTGGCCAATCCTGTGTGGCAACCGGTTCAAACCAACACCCTCGTCAAGGGTTCGTCCCATTTCAGCGAACCCTTGCAGACGAACAGCACCGGCCGATACTACCGCATCATCTCGCCCTGACCTCGGGAAAGGCGTCCGCCGTCGCCAAATCTGGCCACCGTTTTTATGTGGGCGGTCATGATGGGATCCCGGGCAATGAAACACTTAGGTCATCAGCCCAAACTGCCGATAATAAGCCGGCAATGTCACGATCCCCGGCCAGTCTTTCGGGCAACTGCTCCTCAAGGGGTGCGGGCGCGGTCCCGTGCTTCCGAATGCGACAATCTTGGCGCGCTGTTGCGCGCCAGAGGCTGCTTGGAGCCATTGCCATTGCTTTTGTCCTCCAGACAGCGGCTCAGAACTCTTTCCCCGTCCGCGCCGCGCCAAGTCCGTCCCCGCAGCCGCTTATCTCAAATCAGGTTGACATCCTGGCTCCTGCATCCAAGGTCATCACCAACCTGGAGGACGCCCTGGGCCTTTCTTTGAAGCAGGCGGAACGCGGGCAGCCGGTGAAGGCGCTGGCCACGGTTACCTACTGCCACCCGCAATGGCGGATGCTGTTCGTCCGGTGCGGGGACCGCGGCACCTATCTCAAGATTTCGCCCGACACACGACCCTTGCGGCCGGGAGATGTTGTGGAGATCGAGGGGTCAACCAGTTCGACCAACGGCTACTCTGAAGTGAAGATTAAGAGCCTTAAACCGACAGGGCAACGGCAGACCCTGGCGCCACAATCCTGGCCCTTGGACGACATTCTCAACGGGCGCGCATCCGGTCAATGGCTTCAAATCGAGGGCCATGTGCTGGCAGCCTTCGGACGGGAGGGGCGTCTGTTGATCCAAACGGCTCTTGGCACCACCAATGTAACCACTTTCCTGCTCAATTGGCAGCCTGAACAAGCCCGCCAGTTGCTCGATGCCCGGGTGCGAATCACCGGCGTGCTTTCCGTCCAGTTTGACGACCAGGGGCGCCGCACCGGTGTCTCACTGCTGGCCCAGGAACCGGAACAGGTTCAGGTGTTGCAAGCGGCGGCCACCAATCCGCTCGATCTCCCATTCACTCTCATCGATCGGCTCACAGTGTCCAAAGACGGCAAGCCCGCCCAGCGCGTCCATGTCCAGGGCGTGCTCGAACAACGGCCGGACGGCACGGCGACCGCCGTGCGGGATTACACCGGCTTGGTTCAGATCCAATGCTTCTACAAACCCGGTTTTCCCCCGGATTCCGTCGTGGATGTGTTTGGATATCCCAATCTGGCCGATGGCGAACTGATCTTGAAAGACGCGGTGGTGCTGCCGGCGGGTTCGATGACGGTGCCCGGCAACCACATCTCGCCGGAGACTGCCGCCAAGCAAGCCTCTCTGCCCTTGTTGGAGGCGGTCCAATCCATTCGCCGATTGAACAACACCGAGGCGACGCGCGGTTATCCGGTGCAGTTGGAAGCCGTGGTGACTTTTAGCGACTTCCGCCTGGCATACCTGTTTGTGCAGGATGCCAGCGGCGGCATTTTCGTTAAACCGGCCGGCTATGCAATGCCCGTTCGTCCCGGCCAGCGGGTCCGGGTTCGGGGGGTGACAACGGCAGGCGATTACGCGCCGATAATTCGCAAGGCAACATTTGAAGTAATTGGAGAGGCGCCGATGCCTGCCCCGGCGCGGGTGGGGCTGAATGCAATGCTCACCGGCCAGTTCGACTGCCAATGGGTCGAGGTTCACGGCATCGTGCAATCCGCCACAGGAGCGGAACATTACTGCCAGCTTCAATTGATAACTGCTCAAGGCCAATTCCCCGTAGTGCTTGGCCCGTCGATGTCAGCGGCCGAAGCGGAGCAGCTTGTGGACGCGCGGCTGTGTTTGCACGGCGTTGTGGGTGGTCAATTTAATAAGCAGGGCCAAATCGTCGCCGTTCGTCTCCACGTCCCGAACGCCAGCGCCATCTCCGTGGACGAGGCCGCTCCCGCCAAGCCGTTCGCAATCCCCACTCAGCCAATCGCAGACCTGTACAATTATCAGCCCGATCAGGATACTTTCCGCCGCATCAAGATTTCCGGCCAAGTCACCAGCGTGGCCCACGACCAGACAATCAGCCTGCAGGACGCGAGTGGCGGAATGCTGGTCCGGCTTACGCGCTGGGACCGGTTGCCATCCTTGCACGAACAGGTGGATGTCATCGGCTACCCGGCTGCGGGGGATTTCTCGATTACCCTGAAGGATGCCTGGTCCAGGATCGCAGGCCCGGGCGTAAATGTCCCGGCACGTATCATGACGGCGGATGAAGTCCTCACGAACGAACCGAACGCCGAGTTGGTGCAAATCGAGGCCCGCCTGATCCAGGATACTTGGTTGCGTCCGGCCCAGGTTTTGGTGTTGCAGTCCGGCACCGTCGTTTTCGAGGCCATGCTGCCCCGGAACTTCAATGCTGAATCCGAAGAGTATTTCACGGCCGACACGCGGTTGCAGGTCACCGGCGTGTGCCTCCTGGAAGGAGGCCGATGGGGACAAGTCAAAACCTTCCACTTGCGGGTGCGCGAGCCGGGCGATTTGAAAGTCCTGACCCGGCCACCGTGGTGGAATCTTCGCCGGCTGCTCTTGACTCTGGCGGGCACGGGCGCCCTGGGAGCATGGGGCATCGTGTGGAGCTTCCTGCTCGCCAAAAAGAACCGTCTGCTTAACGAGCAGATCCATGAACGGGAACGGGCCGAGGCGGAGTTGCAGCGGGCTCACGCCGCATTGCAGCACGCCAACGACAACCTCGAGCACCGCGTCGCCGAGCGCACCTTGGAGTTGCGGGAACAAATCAAGGCAAAGGACAAGGCGCATGCTGAACTGGCCGCGGCCCAAAAGGACCTGATGGCGGCTTCCCGCGAGGCGGGCATGGCCGAGATCGCCACCGGCGTCCTCCACAACGTCGGCAACGTGCTCAACAGCGTTAACGTCTCGAACAACATCATCCAGGAGAAACTCCGGGGGTCAAAATTCCTGACTTTGGGCAAGGTGAAAGACCTGCTCCTGGAGCATGAGGCCGACCTCCCCGCTTTCCTGACCACCGACCCCAAGGGTCAACTCGTGCCCGGCTTCATCATCAAACTGGCCGACAGTATTGACAAAGAGCTTTCCATGCTGCAGGAGGAGCATAAGCAGCTTACGCGCAACGTCGAGCACATCAAGGAAATCGTGGCCACGCAGCAAAAGTACGCGCGAGTCTCTGGCTCCCGGGAGAAATTGTCCATCGCCACCCTTGTGGATGACGCGCTGGAGATAAACAGCGCCATCTTCGCGCGCGATGGAATTCAAGTCGTTCGCCAGTACTCGGACGTGCCCCAGGTGACGGTGGATAAGCACAAAGTCCTGCAAATCCTCGTGAACCTCATCACCAATGCCAAACATGCGCTGGACGAGTCGGGACGCCCCGACCGGCAGCTCACTCTCAAAACCGGCATGAATGGGAACAACTGTTTGAAGGTCGCCGTTTCGGACAACGGCATCGGCATTTCCCCGGAAAACCTCGCGCGCCTTTTCTCGTATGGATTCACCACCAAGAAGTCCGGTCACGGCTTCGGGTTGCACAGCGGAGCCAGCGTCGCCAAAGAAATGGGCGGCCAGTTAACGGCCCACAGTGAAGGCGTCGGCAAAGGCGCCACGTTTGTCCTGGAAATCCCGCTGGACGATCCAAACACCAACTGAGACCATGAACCACTCCTGGCGGCAAGGGCGCAAGTCCCATTTTGCGCCGCCCACATTTTCCGGCCATTTTTGACCAGCCCTTCTCCAACAATTGCCTTTCAGTTTGCAACCCCGAACCCCGGAAGCATTATCAATTGTAATGCAGGGCGGACGAGATGCCCCTGGAAAAAACAGTGAAATGTGGATTACTCCACGCCCACTAATAGCAACCAGCTCCATCGCGCCGCGCCTGAGTAATCCGATTCTCCGCCAGCCTCACGTTCAAACAGATGTGATGGTAGGCGGCGATGAAACTCAGATCGTCTTTGGCCAGCCCATTAAACCACTTCAACCTGGCTGATGGTTTCATTTTTCTGACCGAAAACAGCAGGCAGTCTTCGGGATTGCATTCATCTATTGGACAGTGTTTGGCCAGTGAAATCAGGCTGGCGCTGAGTTCGTCTCTTCGACCCGGCCTTGTTTTCTGTTTAGCCGCACTGTTCATGTCCGTTGCAGGAGGTTAAGGGTTCTGGCTGCAACCTGCTCTTCCCATAATTTTTTGTCAAGGCGCAAAGCCCGGGAATGCTGAGGCGCGAGCAATACATTTTTTTATTGTTTTATTCGTGCTTATTTACACGAAATCCTGTTTCAGTTGTGCTTATCGAACCACAACTGTAGAGCAGGTCTGAGAACGGCTTCATCGTTGTTATCTGGCTGGCGACGAAATCCATGAATTCAACGAAAGTGTGCCGGGAGAGCAAAGCTTCGGGCAAAACTTCTTTGCCGGCGGTTTTTTGCATCCTGCTGGACTGGCCTTTGACAGCGCGGGCAATCTGTTTGCGGCAGATTTGGGCGGTAACGACATATATGAATTTTTCAATGGAACGCTGTCATCCCAACCCATGACTTTTGCCTCCGGGTCGTCTCCCACCTGGCTCGCTTTCGAGCCGCCCAGGCTCGCCGGCTCTTCAGCACCCGTGCTCAACATTGCCCTGATTGACCCGCAGGTTGTGCTTTCATGGGATCAAAACGTGACCAACCATTATCTCGAAAGCACCACCAGCCTTATTCCGCAAAGTGTTTGGACGGTGGTGACTAATAACACCCACCAAGCTCAATTTTCTTGAAATGGCTCACGGGTAAACGAGGCGGTAGAAGACGGCGGGGATGGCGGGGTTGATGGGGATAATCAAGCTGTTGGTGCTGGAGGAGCCGGGGACGCTGTACCAGTTGGCGCCGAGGCCGTTCGTCTGGACTTCGAGGCGCCAACCGGTGTGGTCGGCAGGCCAGGTGAGAGTTATGGTGCCGCTGGCACCGCCGGCGAGGGTGACGCCGGTGGCATTCGTGCTGGTGATGATCGGGAGAGCGGCGGGGCCGGCGAAATCGTTGGCCGCAATTTGCTGGGGGGTGAGGCGGCCATCGTACAGGCGAAGTTCTTCGATGGTGGCGTTCAGATAGGAGTCGCTGCTGAAGAGGGGGCGACCGATGAAAGTCCAGTCGCTGGCGATGCCGGTGAGGGCGGGCACAGCGCCACTGTAGGAAGCCTCAAGGGTTCCATTGGTGTAAACGGCCATATAACTGTTCGCCGGGTCACAGATGCAATCCACATGGACGGTGCGGCCATCGAGGGTGCCGGTGATATCCAGAGTAGCGGCGCTGCTGGTGACGTCTTGGAGGAGTTGGCTGCCGGAGCCGTTGTCGGGGCTGTAGCAGAAATAGTCCTGGCCATTGGCACCGACGATGTTGCCGGTATCGAAGACGCTTGCCGATCCGCTGCCGGCGCCGAAGGTGGCCCAGAACTCGAGTGTGACGGCCTTGGAACCGGAGACCAGTCCGGGTGGGAGGTTAGCATAGCTGGCGTTAGCGCTGGTGAGGACCAGGGTGCTGTCGGTAACGACGGCACCGCCCATGAGTGTGCCGTGGGCCATGCCGATGGAATCCCAGACGGCGGGGTTGTTGGTGAGGAAACTGTAGCGATGCGCGAGCGCGGGATTCACCTGGCACATGGTGCTGATGTCGGTGGGGGAGAGGGCGCGACCGAAAATGCGGAAAGAGCTGATTTCACCGCCAAAGGTGGGGTCTGCGGAGAACTGGCTTTTGCCGATATTGTTATTGTGTGGAGTGGTTTGCCAGGGGCGGACGGTGAGACCTGAGTTTGTGCCGATGGGTGCGCCATCGAGGTACAAAACGCCGGTGGAGGTCGCGCCATCGAGCGTGACGGCGACGTGATGCCAGGAATTCGTCGGGAGGGCGAAGGGAACGTTGATTTGTTGCTCGCCGGCGGGGCCGCCGGTGGAAATGGCGAAGCGCATGGTGCCGGTGCCGGAGGGCGTCAGGAAGAGGTAATTGGTGGTGTCGTTGCCGAAATCGAAGATGCGCTGCCAGGCGCCGCCACCGTGCCAGTTGACCCAGGCGGAAATGGTGCTGCAGTTGCCGACGGAGAGGGGAAGCGAGACGTAACCGCTGACGCCATCAAGATTGAGGACGTTGCCGCGGACGGGGTCGTTGGTGAAGCCTGCGGTGTTTACGAGCGAGCCGTTGTAGGTGCCGCCGCTTTCACTGGCATTGACGGAGAGCGGGTAGAGTACGCTCCAGTCATTTGTCATGACAGGCCAGCCATCGGCGCTCCAGTAGAGCTGGTCCATGCCGACGGTGGCGGTGCCGTTGGCGAGGCCATCGTAAAAATGATAGGTAAACCAGTTGGTGCCATTGGCATCCTGCATGATGGCGGCGTGGCCAGGACCGATGTAGCGGGCGGTGCTTTCGAGGAACATGGTGCCGCCACTATCGTTCAGGTTCACGCCGTTGCGATCGTAGTAGGGCCCGGTGGGGCTGGTGCCGCGGCCCACGCGGATATTGTAGGTGCTGTAGGTGCCGTCGCAACAGCCATCCCAATTCGCGAAGAGATACCAATAACCGCCGTGTTGGTAGATGCATGAACCCTCCTCGGCGCTGCCCCAACCGCCACCGGCAGCGTTGTTGGCTACCTGAGTTCCGATGGAACTGGTGTTCAGGCGCAGGCCCGTGGCCGGGTTGATTTGAGCGACCAAAATTCCGGAAGAGTAGGAACCGTAGGACATCCAGACAGTGCCATTGCCAGCGACATAGATGCTGGGGTCGATGCAGTTGTAAGCGGTGGTATCGGTATTTGTCGTGGAGGGATAATTCGATTGCACGACCTTGCCGTGATCAGTCCAGACGGGCGAAACAAGCGAGGGCGAGGTGGCGACGCCAATGACTGAATTGATGGTGCCCCATTGGGAGTAAGCATAATACATGTGCCAGAGGCCGTTGAAGTAGGCGGTGTCCGGGGCCCAAAAATAATTGGGCGTGCCACCGGGAACGGCATTGGTGGTCCAAGAGGGCGGGCTGTTGGGGAAAACGGCGGTGGTACTGGACCAATTGCGCAGGTCGAACGAGGTGATGCCCGGAATGCCGGTGCCGTCGCCAAAGATGAAATAATTCGTGCCGTCCTTCCGCATGGTGCCGGGATCGTGAAGGTAGGGAGAGCCATAGAAGGGCAGACGCACGAGGCTGCCTGTGGATGGGGTTTGCGCGAACGGAATGGGAGTGGCGATGGCGTTCGAGATGGCGGCATTGCTGGCGTTGGTGCCGAGACTATAGATGGCGCCGATTTGGGTGAGATTCAGCGACTGACCGTAAATGCGGAAGTCGTAGACCTGCCCGTTGATCGTGTTGTCAGAATAAGGTGAACCGCCGGCGATGCCAATGTGGGTGAACGTGGATAAATTGAGGCCGGGGTCGGTGAAGGAATTGGTCAGACTGGAATAGGTGGAAAGGGCGCCATCGAGGTAATAGGTCACATTGGTGCCGTCATAGGTGAGGGCCATGTCGTGGACGGTGGTGTTGTCGCAATAGATTTGGTAGGCGTCATGGTAGCTGCTGCCGCCGCCGCCGCCCACCACTTCCATACGGGAGGGGTACGGGGAGACGCCGGTGGCGGGCGTGGCAAGGACGTAGTTGGCGGTGCTCCCATCGCTGAGGGAGAAGGCGGTGCACCAAGCGCCATTGTAATTGGCGTAAAACCAGATCTCGATGCTGAAGGCGCTGGCGATGCCGGCGACGGCGGAGGCGGGCAGACCAACGCAATTTTGCGGCACCCCGCCGCTGAGGCCACCGATGTTGCCCGATGTGTTCAAGGCGCCGCCGCTCACGGTGGCAGTGCCGTAGATGGTGCCATTGGCGGTGCCGACGATGTCGTTGGCGCTGCCAGCGGTTTGGAAATTATAGCGATGAAGCAACTGGGCGCCAGCAGGAGTGCCGAGCAAGCCGACGAGCAGCATGAGGAGGATGAAGGCTCTCATCGGGGTCCTCCTGGCTATAAATGCCCATTTTCTGCTGGAAGAGGGGATACGTCCTTCGTGTTTACCAGTAATCCCCCGTGGTTGTTGAGTCTCTTCCTTCATTATGATAAGCTGGGATCTCCCATTTGATTTAATGTTCATGGCGTAAATGAAGTGTTTTTTGCCGTTATCGTCATTATCTTCCGACCGCTCGGATTTGCAAGCCATTTCGTAGTGCCAACACGAGACGCAACAGAGCCGCAACATGTTGCGGCTTTTCGTCGCTTGGCGCCTCAGAAGCTGTATAAATTTGGCCATCTGCAAAGGGAAAGGCGAAGGCGGAATGCTAAATGCTAAATGCTAAATGCTAAATGCTGAAGGCTAAATGCTGAAGTTGAAACCGACAGCCAAAAGGCCAGACCCATCACAGAACAAATGCTGAATGCTGAAGGCTAAATGCTGAAATTGGCCTGGAAAGATCAGGGAAAACGGAGTCAACCGCGAAATACAGGACTACGCGAACCCCGAAAGCAGGAAACGCAAGATTTCCAGTTTCGAGATTAGGATTAGGATTAGGATTAAGAGCCCAAGAAACACAAGATTGATATGTAGGTCTGGAAAATCGGCAACATCGGCTACATCCTTGATAGTCAACGATTTAGCTGGCAACACAATCGGCAACAGACCAGCAACAAGCCCGTTACGTTAACGATAAAGCCGGCTCCCGAAAAGAATTATGAATTAAGAAGTAAGAATTAAGAAATCTGAAAACCGGGGAAACCGCGAAATCATTTTGCCACAAGGAGCACAGCGCGGCGGAGCCGCAACCGAATCCGGACTTGCCCGCAGAACACGCCGATTAACGCAGATACGGAAAAAGAATACTGCAAGTTAGTGAATTCGCATGTGATCGTTATGTCAGCGTCCTCGGCGGCTTGTTTGGTGCGGTCATCAGAGTCGAGCTTCACGTTCCCGAAGAAGACATTGAGGGCATCGAATACAGCCGACTTTCCAGCGTCATTTTTCCCGACCAACACCGTGAGGTCATCGATGTTCACAGTGGTCGGTTGTTGGTAGCACCGGAAATTCTCGATAGTAACGTGGTTGAGTTGCATAAGGTTCGTGCTTGTTAAAGATGGCCTTCAAATGCCTTCCCCTGAGTGAGCTGGCGAAGACGCACAAGTGTGTCGTTGCGTTGATATTCTTCAAGCCGCATACAGCAGCGATTGCAGTTGGTTCACGGGGTTGCGGAGTTGGTCTGCACCGCCGAATTTGAGGATGATTTCCGCCACGTTCGGGAGCGTGAATTGGTCGCGTAGCGCAGCCGTCCCGGCGGCGGGTTGTCCGGTCATTCCGACTAGCGTTTGTCCTGGCGGCGGGACGCCGCCGAAACCCGCAGTCCCGAAAGCTTTCAGGGACTGCGCCACATCGCCGCCTCTGACGCCGGAATTGTTCACCGCGTTTCCCATAATCTGTCCTGATAATGCAGGAAATGGTCCGCCAGTTCAAACAGAAACGGGATGTGCCGTGGGACGCGCCGCGGCGGGCAGCGGAGTGCCCGCCCTACCAAGCACGGGTATCAGATTTGGAAGTCAACTTTTTTGGACATGAAGGTGTGGATGCCGCACTCTACCTTTTTGAATCCGGTCCAGCGGCCAGCTCGTTCGCCTTCGCCATCGCCGGTTTTGCGGGTGCAGGTCATGCAGCCTATCGACCGATAGCCTTGGTCGTGCAGTGGATTGTACGGGATTTTGTGCTGGCGGATGTAGTCCCAGATGGCTTCACGCGTCCACTTGGCCATCGGATTTAGTTTGACGATTTCGGCGCCGGAGTTTTGGTCGAGGGTGTATAGCTCGATGATCCCAATGCTGGCGCGAGTTTCGGATTGGTGGCGGCGCAGACCGGTGATCCAGCAGTCCAAATCATGCAACTTGGATTGGAGGGGCAGGACTTTGCGCATGGTGCAGCAGAGGTCCGGGTCGCGGTCCCACAGCGCCGGTCCCTGGGCTTCTTCTTGTTGTTCCACGGTCAGGTCGGGGTGGAGCGATTCTATTTTCCAGCCGTAGAAATCTTCCAGGCGCTTTTGCAATTCGATTGTTTCAGGAAAGAGCAAACCGGTGTCGAGGGTGAAGACCGGGAAGGTCAGGCCGGACTGTTTGGCCAGATGCATCATGACCAGGCCCGCCCCCTGGAAACTGGTTCCAATGCCGGCGCGCCACCCAAAACGCCGCGCCGCCCAGGCCAGAATTTCTTCGGAGCTTTGCCCCGCAAATTGGCCGTTCAATTCGGACACTTCACGGACTGTTATGAGAGAGCCGGCCATTGCAGGACTTGGTGCGCTGTTACTGACAGGGAAGCCTTCTCCACGCCTTGCGGGGCAAGGGTGGCATGGGACGAATGGGAGGAATGGGAGGAATGGGAGCCATGCCCCTCTCCACGCTTTGCAGGAGGAGGGTGGCTTGCGCGGACGCGCGGCAGCGCGTCCCTACCACTGCTCCCTCGCTTTGCGGGGGGAGGGTGGCACCGGCTGAAGCCGGGACTCCGAACGGGGGGTTGTGTAAAGGGTTCATTGGAACACTACATCAGGTTTGCGCGGTGGCGGGCGCGGTTGCGGCGACGGGCAGCAGCACGCGCTGGCAAAAATCGCCAAACCGTTCCGCGCCGAGACGTTCCCGCGCGAATTGCGTGAACAAGGGACGCAATTCCGCCGCCAAATCCTCATTCTTGACGCTTTCTTTGTAAAGCCGGTTGAGACGGGTGCTGGATTCATTGCCGCCCAGGTAAAGCTGATATTTGCCCGGAGCGCGGCCCACCAGCGCCAGTTCCGCCGTGTAGGGGCGGGCGCAGCCGTTGGGACAGCCGGTCATGCGGATGATGATTTCTTCACCGGCCAGTCCGATTTCCGCCAGCAATCGTTCAATGCGGGTGATGACATCGGGCATCACGCGCTCGGATTCGGCCAGGGCCAGGCCGCAGGTCGGGAGGGCGGGGCAGGCCATGGAAGCAAGCCGCACGACGCCGGCCTGGTTCTCCACGGCCACGCCGTGTTCGGACAGCAGGCGGGTGATGGCGTCCTTGTCATTAGTATTGACGTTAATTAACAGGATGTTTTGCGAAGGGGTCAGGCGAAGCCCGGGCCGGAATTGTTCGACCACCCGCCGCAATCCGGTTTTCAGGCGGTAATCGCCCGCATCCTTGATCCGGCCATTCTCGACGAAGAGGCCCAGGAAGTATTTCCCGTCGGATTGCTGATGCCAGCCGTAAAGGTCGCCTTGCCGGGTAAATGCGAAGGGCCGCGCCGTTTCCAGTTTGAAGCCGAGGCGCTTTTCCAACTCCGCGCGAAACCACGCCGCGCCGCGCTCTTGAATGACGTACTTGAGACGCGCATGCTTGCGATTGGTCCGGTCTCCGAAATCGCGGTGGATTGTCACCGCTGCCTTGGTTGTTTCAATCACCTGTTCCGGCTTGATAAAACCGATCACATCGGCCAGACGCGGATAGGTCTGGGCGTTGCCGTGGCTCATGCCCATCCCGCCGCCGGCGGCCAGATTGAAACCGGCCAGCTTGTCGTTTTCGATAATGGCGATGAATCCGCAGTCGTTGGTAAAAATATCGATGTCATTGAGCGGGGGAATGGCGAAGGCGACCTTGAATTTTCGCGGCAAATAAGTCTTGCCGTAAAGCGGGTCTGCGAAATGGGCGTCCTCGTCCGTCAGCTTCAATTCCACGCCTTCGACCCAAATTTGATGATAAGCGCGAGTTTTGGGGAGCAACGCGTCGGAAACGATTGCCGCCTGGCGTTGAATGTCATCCACCAGGGGGCTTGTGGCCGGCGTCGGCGCGGCCATGACATTGCGGGCGACGTCGCCGCAAGCGGCCAGAGTTGTCGCCATGGCATCGTTGAGGCCCTTCATGAATTTGCCCAGGTTGCCCTTGGTCACGCCATGAAACTGGAAGCCCTGGCGCGTGGTGATGCGCAGCGTGTTATTGGCGTATTGGCTGGAAAGCTGGTCGAACGCCAGGTAAACGGATGGATTGACAACGCCACCGGGCAAACGTCCGCGCACCATGTAGATGTATTGTTTGCCGGTTTTGCGTTTATCACGGTCATCCTGCTGATAAATGCCGTGGAACTTCAGAAACTCGTAGTCGTCATCTGAAAACCGGTCTTTCGAGGCATCGGCCAGCGTTTGGCTGATGGTGCCCGACAAAATCGGGTTGTTCGCTTTAAGCAGTTCGTTGCGCGAAAGCTGGGGTGCTGATTCCGTGTTAATCATAAGTGACTTACTAAGGATACTAACCTTTGTTTACTTAAGCGCAGATTATCCGAAATGTCAACTGGTTTGCCAGTCAAAATGCCGGGAATTCAAGGCGGCACGGGCTGGCCATTGAATGTCCAATTGATGTCGGGATCGCCGGGGTCGGTGGGCCTGGTCCCGGTATTTGCACAGATGTAGGAATACTTGAACCAGGCGGTGTGGCCATCCTCAAAGGTCAGATCGGCGCCCGCGTTGTGGCGCGAGCTTTCCATGGCGTAACAACAATGCGAAGTGCCCAGTTCATTGGCCGGGCTGGCGCCATAGAACGGAACTTCCGCCTCATGCGTGCGCGATTCGGAAAGGAAAACAAAGGCCGACGGGTGCAAAACCATGGTCGCCTTGAAAGGAATATCCGTTTCCATGCCGGTGTTTCCTTTGTAATTCATCCCGTAATTGAAAACAATCCGCTGCATCAGATTGAAATCGGGAGCCAGCGCGTCGGAAGTCGGGCAGGTGAAGATGGTCTTGCCGTTGACGAAGTTGGTCGGATTGGCGGCGTACTGCCAGAGCGGACTTTTTCCAATGTAGGGCGGAAGGACGTTGTACCAAACTGTCATGCCCTGGCCGGCGGTCTCGAAGGCGGTCAGGTCGGCCCACATGGGATCGTCTTCATTATAGCCGGACGGCGCGCCGGGAGTTCCATTGGTGATCTTTGCGTCTGGAAGGGTCTGGCGGCTGTCATCCAAGTACATGATCAGGGCCAGCCCCCATTGGTGGAGGTTATTGGCGCAGTTGGCGCGACGGGCCTCTTCTTTTGCCCTGCCCAAAACGGGCAGGAGCAGCGCCGCCAGGATGGCGATGATGGCAATGACGACAAGCAATTCAATCAGGGTGAATGCCGGAGCTTTTGGCGGCGGGCCAGTTTGACTTTTCCAACCCGGATTCCGGCGGGAGGCCAGGCTGGCTTTCCGAGGTCCGTTCTGAATGGGGGTCGCAGATTCTGCAACGCCCTTCAACGCCCCGTCTGATTGATTTACAGTCTTCACACCTCGAAAATAGAGATCGGAACGCCAACGGACAAGCTGTTTTTTGGCATCCTCTTGCCAAGAAATGTACAGCGTCAGGGGGTGGAGACTCAAGCTCAACAAATAAAAACGGCAGGGGCGCGTTCTCTTAACAAGAGTTTTCTCGTTGAAACACGCTGTCTTATGGCGGTAGGATTGCACAGTGAATCATCCGCGCCCCATTCGACGTTTTCCGTTGCCGTTGGCCGCTCTGTTGTCGATTGCCCTTGCGGCAGCCTCCCCGGCGCCGGGGCAGGAGACGAACACGCCCAGCCAGCCGACAACGAATGTTGCCGGATTTGAGCCCAAGCCCGCCGTGGCCGCCGGCGACGACATCAACCTCCGGCAGAAATACACGCCGCCGGCGTCCAATTCGATTGCGTTTCAGGAAACCCGGGCGCGGGCGGAAAAGGGAGAGGCAGCCGCACAAAGCCAACTCGGCCTGATGTATGACCTTGGGCAGGGTGTCGCGCAAGACTACGCCGAAGCGGTGAAGTGGTTGCGCAAAGCGGCGGAGCAAGGGCACGCCGGCGCGCAACTCCTCCTTGGCTTGCACTGCCAAAACGGGGATGGCATCCGGCAGGACTACGCCGAAGCGGTGAAGTGGTTGCGCAAGGCGGCGGAACAGGGCGATGCGGCGGCACAATACAATCTGGGTGTGTGTTATTTCCGCGGGCACGGTGTCCTGCAAGATTACGCCGAGGCGGTGAAGTGGTATCGCAAAGCTGCCGGGCAGGGCGATCCGATGGCACAATAC
>Ga0326728_10011299_pt1 | contig 20469 bp, 18 predicted proteins | sample MB3enrmetagenome_FD_207602 | JGI IMG/M metagenome (GOLD analysis project Ga0326728, IMG submission 207602) | Lab enriched peat soil microbial communities from McLean, Ithaca, NY, United States - MB31MN | ecosystem: Environmental > Terrestrial > Soil > Wetlands > Peat | place: USA: New York... | reverse complement strand
AGCCGGCTCAGGGGATTGTTCAACTCGGTCCGCACATCGTCGATGGATTTACTATTCAGGCGTATCCCAGCGGACAGGTTGAATGTGCGTTAGACTGTCGGTTTTTGGTGCGGGTTGCAGAGCCGAACAATGGGCGAGGCCTAGCGGGCTACGACGTGAAGGACGAGTTTAACCCAAACTCTGGAACAGCCCTCCATGTGGTCACCGATGAAGACGGTTACGCCGAGATCCACTACGATATTCCAGAAGATCGTCCTCAACATGGCGCTTGGTTTCGACTCGCGGCATCTCATGGTCCGTTCAGCTCACTATTGGACATAACCGCACGTAGTGAAACGCCTCCTCATCTGGCAGTGATCGCCAACAAGCCAATTTTCCATGCAGGCGAGACAGTTCATTTGCGTATCCTGCTGACCGGAGTCGATAGGAGGCCATGGGCTGGCGGCAATGTCACCCTAACGATCACCGATGTTTGGAAAGAGAGGGAATTGTTTCGGAAAAAGCTCATAACTTCGGCCTCTGGTGAGATATCGGAGGATTGGACGATTCCAGATGATACGGGAGACGGCACCCTTTCTATCTTTGTATCCTCTGACGATCAGCCTCAAGGTAACTGGACAGCGAAAAACAAGGCAAAGATTCAGATCGAGAAGGAAGTTAAACCAGCGTTCGTCGTGAACGCCGTTCCCGATCAACCTTACTATTTGCCAGGTCAGAACGCGAAGCTGACAGTGAGTGGCTCGGATCTGTCAGGAAATCCAATATGTAATGGCAGTGTGCGTGTGATGGCAGATCCCATGCCAGAATCTGGGAACCTTGATAAATCGGGAAAAATTGTCGTTCTTGTCGACTTGAAGAAGAAGTGGGACTGGGTCAAAGATGCTGGCGCGCCGTGGTGGCAAGGACCCCATTCCTATGACTTCCCTATAGAAGTAACGCTGACAGATAATTTGACAGGGAAGACCGAATCGCGCCACGTCGTACTGCAGCTTGCCAAACAGGAGATTCATCTTTATATGGATGCTGGAGGCGTAGCCGGATCAGAGAAGAGCTTTGGTATCGTAAGCTCTCATGCCGACAAGTCGCCCGTTTCGGTCGATGGTGTGGTGGAAGCGGTTATTCCGGACGCGAACGAGAAGTGCCCGTCAAATCCCGATACGGCGCATAAGGTTAGCTTGGGAGCTTTTCATACAAACAGTTATGGTGTCACGCGATTTACCTTGCCGCAAAGTTGGATTCACTATGCTTATCCGCAGCGTGAGGACGGACCTTATAGTTGGTATTCGAGAGTGCATCGGTGGGATGCCCCCAACGAACAGGCATCTAGGAACGCCTGCATTCTGCTTCGGGCATCGGATGGAAAAGGCGAGGTGGGAACTCTTTATCAGCCAAAATGGGTTGTGCATGAGACGCCTTTTGCAACGCGCATTTCTACTGATCACGCGATTTATCGTCCCGGTGATCCCATTCGGGTAAAGATTGAAAGCGATAAAGGATTGACAGAGGCTTTGGTCGAGATACGTACTCCAGGTCAGGAGATGGTTGGAGACCAGCACACCCAATTAACGAACGGTCATGCAGAAATGATCTTCCCATTTGATCCACATTTTCGTGGATTGTTGGAGGTCCATGTTTATGCTGTCACTGGCACGGATGATGCAAATCCGGTTGATTCTTGGAGCCAAACCATTATTTTCCCGACTGGAGAAGGTTTGAAGGCTGGTGAACGTTGGCCAACCGAGATTTGGACGCCGGATCAAGCGCAGCCGGATCACCGCCGTTTTATTAATATGATCGACCAAGAAGATAATGGTCGCATTGCGGGAATCGAAAAGACGGATTTGCTGCGTCTTGATCCATCGAAGCCTTTCCCTGAAGGGATGGATATGGTTGCGTGGATGCTGCTCGGTCCGCCGCAAGGATGGGGCGGATGGCGCGGAGGATACTACGATTTCAGTCACGAAAGGTTCGATAAGGAAAACCTTGCCATGATTGAACCCGTAATAAAAAAGCTCTATAAGCAGACCGGAAAGTCCCCAAAAACAGAAGATGAATTTGTCCGCGAACTGAATGAAGCAGGCATCGACTATCCTGCACTTCGCGACGGCTGGGGAATGCCATATCGCGCAGTGTTCCGCGAATCGGTGATTTATCTAGTGAGCAACGGCCCTGACAAGCTGCCAAATACAATTGACGATTACCTAGCCGAGAGAATCTCTTTTCCATGAGTACGAAGCCACTAATGCTTATCAATTGTGATCTGTTGTAATGCGGGAATCTTAACCGCATCTTCGGTTTGCTTTGTAAAGGCAATCAAACCGGACTTCCGAAGATCGTAAAAAGACCACTCCTGCACATCCCGCCCCTTTTGCCTTAAACTTGATAGATGGAAGAGTTCAGTCGCATTCAACGTTTACCCCTTTACGTCTTCAACATTACTGACGCCATGAAGAAGTCCGCCCGCCAACAGGGCGAGGACATTATCGACTTCGGCATGGGCAACCCGGACGGGGCCACGCCCAGGCACATCGTGGACAAGCTGGTGGAGGCGGTGCTGAAGCCGGCGACGCACCGCTACTCGGTCTCGCGCGGCATTCCGCGGCTGCGCCGGGCGATCTGCAACTGGTACAAGACGCGTTACAACGTCGATCTGGACCCGGAGAGCGAGGCCATCGTCACCATCGGCTCGAAGGAGGGCATTGCGCACCTTTGCCTGGCGATTCTCGACTCGCGCGACACGGTGCTGGTGCCCAATCCCAGCTACCCGATTCACATCTACGGTCCGGTGATCGCCGGGGCACATGTGGTCAGCGTGCCGGTGCATGACCGCGAGCAGTTCCTGGCTCAACTCGAGGAGCTGATCCCCCGCATGGTTCCGCGTCCCAAGGCACTGATCGTCAACTTCCCGTCGAACCCTACCACAGAGTGTGTTGACCTGCCGTTTCTCGCGCGGCTGGTGGAGTTGGCCCGCGAGTACGGCTTCTACCTCATCCAGGACCTGGCCTACGCCGACATCGCCTTCGACGGCTACAAGCCGCCCAGCGTGCTGGAGGTCCCCGGCGCCAAGGACGTGGCCGTGGAGTTCTTTACGATGTCGAAGAGCTACAACATGCCCGGCTGGCGCATCGGCTTCATGGTGGGCAATCAAAAATTAGTAGCCGCGCTGGCCCGTCTGAAGAGCTACTTCGACTATGGGACCTTTACGCCAATTCAGGTGGCGTCGATTGCCGCGCTGGAAGGCCCGCAGGAGTGCGTTCACGAGATTTGCGAGAACTATCGCAAGCGCCGCGATGTGCTGGTGGAGGGGCTGAACAAGCTGGGCTGGCCGGTGGCTTTGCCGAAGGCGACGATGTTCGTCTGGGCGCAGATTCCGGAACAGTACCGGAAGCAAGGTTCGCTGGAGTTCGCGAAACTCATGCTCACCGAAGCCAGGACGGCGGTTTCGCCGGGGATCGGCTTTGGCGACTACGGCGACGGTCACGTGCGCTTCTCGCTGATCGAGAATGAAGAGCGCACACGGCAGGCGCTGCGCGGGATCAAGCAGATGTTCGCGAAGAGATAATGCGTGAGGTCGTGGATTCCCAGGTCTCAAAATCGAGACCCGGGGCATCCAGCATACTCCCATTCTAAATCGCAGGGGGTCATTGTCCCCTGGAGTCTGTGCTCCTACGGCGCATACGGCTCACCAGCCAAAGAACCGCATAAGCCGTCAGGCTATACAGAACGATGTTGACTCCCAAAAGAATCACGGTGTCCAAGGGACGGGAAATTGAGTTCCCCGAGGACATGTCAATGGGGACGTCGTAAAAGAGCATCGCGATAAACCCTGGATAGAGCAGGCAAACTGGAAATTGCCAGATACCCATTCCCTTGCAGAAGACCGTTGCCATCTCATAGAGGGCAACGACGAAAACCGAGCCGGTAGCGAGCGAAAACAAAGCGCGTTTCATGTCGTCTGGAGGCTACCACGGGTTGCAGGGCTTGTGCAAAGGCGAGTGGCCCAGGTGTCGGGAGTAGTAGGCACAACCACTGAAGATGGGTGCCCCATATCTCGGTTTTGGGACATGGAATGCATGCAGCCCACACTCAGAGCCCGAAGGCCTCCGCCATTCGTTCAAGCACTTTTAGCCAAGGACCGCATGACAAATTCAGGGTCGGCGGCAATGACGACTAGAAGCGCGCGCGCGGCTGCTTCCGGTTGACGACGGCCCGACTCCCAGTGACGAATGGCATCCACCGACAAGCCGAAACGATCCGCGAATCGTCCCTGGCTGAGCCGTAGGCGCTTGCGCAGACCGCGCACATCCACGTTCTCCGGCAGAGTGACCTTGTACCCCTTACGCTCACCTTCCATGTAGGCGCGGGCTTCTGCCGTTCCTTGCGCCATCTCCGCAAACAATTTGCTCATCGCTTCCCCTTGTAATCGGCGCTCCATCCTACTTCTGCGCTGTGTCAGCTGGGTAAACCATGACCTGCCCAGGCGAGTCGATTTCCGTACCCGGAGCGCTGAGCTTCAGCTTCAAGGTCTCGACCTGCGGTTTGCCGACCATGCTGCTCGTAAATCCGAGTTCGTACTGATTCCGGAAGCGGCGGGTCAACTCGTCGAGGAAGGGCTGAAAGGAAACCGGATTGCTCATCCCGCTGGTGAAGTTTTTCCCGCCCGTTGCCTCAGAGACCGCAGCCAAAAGACTTTGGCCGGTATTGTTCTCGAAGCTGGAGTTGCCGGCGTTTCCCTTGCCTTGCCAGTAGATTGAATAGACGACCAGTCTGGCGCGGACGGAATCGGCAATTGCGGCCTGGAGATACGGGTCATCCAGATCGATTTCCGGATAGTAAAGATCGATGCCGTCGGTCACCATTACCACTTCGCGCCGTGCGCCATGATCCTCAGAAGGCCAGTGTTTTGCCAGGTCGGAGAGGCAGAAATAGGGGCTGGCGCTGGAGCCGGGCGAGCCCGCGGGCAGATGCAGCCCGCGCAACACCTCAGCGTGGTCCGCGGAGAGCGGGCCGGAAAAAATGGCGCTACCGTTCTGCATATAGGCGATTGCGGCCTTGATATTCGGTGGGAGGCTCTTGACGAAACGCTCGATGGAGTCGAATTGGTTTCCCACGGCGCTGCCGGCCGAGCCGTCGATCAGCAGCACAAGTTCGAGGCTGTTCTCCGGGCTTTGGAAGGACTTCCAGGAGGTGACATGCGCCGGCCTCCCGTCCACCTTGACTGACAGATCCTGCCCGGTGACACTCGCCGGCAACTCGCCCTCGTGCTTGGGCAGGACCGTCACCACGGCCTGTCCCTGCCCTTGTTCACTCTCACTCTGGGATAATCCCGGCGCCGACCCAAACAGCATCAGGGTTGCAACCCAAATGACCGTTCCTGGATTCTTCATGTGAATCTCCCTTAGAGGCGCGCGCGGCCCGTTCCATGAATCTACGCGCATCGGCCCCTACAGAGTATTTGACGCGCGATCGAAACAATGCGTTACCGCGATTTGCTAGATCCGGCCTTAGTTCCGGCTGCGCATTTTAGAGAGCAGGCGGAGGATTTCCAGATAGAGCCAGACCAGCGTGACGATGATGCCGAAGGCGCCGTACCACTCCATGTACTTGGGCGCGCCGTACTGGACGCCACGCTCGATGAAGTCGAAATCGAGCACCAGATTCAGCGCCGCGATGGCGACGACAAAAAGGCTGAACGCGATGCCGATGAAGCCGCCGCCGTTGATGGAAGTGAAGGTGATGCCGAAGAAGCCGAGCAGCATTTCCATCAGATAGAAGACCATGATGCCGCCGGTGGCCGCGACGATGCCCATGCGCAGCTTCTGCGTGACCGGAATCAGCCCGGAGCGATAGGCCATCAGCAGCACCAGAAGCGTGCCGAAGGTCAGGCCGACGGCCTGGATGGCGATACCCGGATAGCGTAGTTCCATGAGAGCCGACAAGCCGCCCAGCACCAGGCCTTCCAGCAAAGCGTAGATGGGCGCCGTTACCGGCGACCACTCCTTCTTGAAGATGGTGATCATGGCGAAGACCAATCCGCCTATCAAGCCGCCCATCATCCACGGCGTTACATCGGCCATGTCGCGTGAGAGGCTGAATTGATGCCAGATCCAGTATGCGGAGGCGATGGCGCAGAGCAGCAGAATGCCGGTCTTGTTCACCGTGCCGGTCAGCGTCATGCGGGTGGTCTCGTCGATCACGCCGCCGTACTGCACTCGCGGAAGGTTCTCGAAGGTGTTCCCGTTCAGTGCCGGATTGGAAGTCTTCATTAATGCCATTGCGCATTCTCCTCTTTACAACTTAGACGAGCCTCTCGTCCTTGTGTTATGCGAATCCTTGATCGCTGTTCCAAGTTTAGAACAGGCGGGCAAAGGCCTGTTGATTCCTGATTCCTTACCTCAATGCATTGCCGCCCCGCTCGCGCCCGCGCCGGGCTTGTTCCTGCTGAGCAGGAAGGCCAGCGCCACCAGACCCAGAGACATCCACGACAGCTCCATATACACATCCTGGTAAGCCTGCATCTGCGCCTGTTGATTGAGCTGGTTGTAGATGGTCGCCAGCGCCATCCCCTGGCCGTTGGGCGAGCCGAACTCCGAGCCGAAGAAGCCGGTGAGCGCCTGCGAGTGCTGCTGGAAGGCGCTGCTGGCCGAGGTCATTGCGTTTTGCAGATGCTGCTGATGCCAGAGCGCGCGGCTGGTTACCTGCGCGTTGGTGACGGCGATCAGGATGCTGCCGCCGATGTTGCGCACGAAGTTGATCAGGCCCGCGACCTGGTTGCTCTCTTCCCTGGGCATGCCCACGTAGGCCGCCGTGGTGATGGAGATGAAGCAGAAGGGAATGGGCATCATCTGAATGACGCGCAGCCACGACGCCGCCGGAAAGGTCATGTCGAGCGTGGTCACATTGGCCGCGTAACGGAAGGTGATGACAAAGAGTGTGAAGCCGGCCATCGCGAGATAGCGCGCGGCGACCTTGCCTGTGGCGTAGCCGGCGATGGGCATGACAATCAGCAGCACGATGCCGCCCGCGGTCAGCGCCATTCCGGCGGTGGTTGCGTTCCAGCCCAGCAACTGCTGCATGAACTGCGGCTGCAAGACGGTGTTGGCGTTCAGCACACCGCCCACCAGCGCCATGAGAAAACAACAGATGGCAAAGTTTTTATAGCGGAAGAGCCGCAGGTTGATGATGGGATTCTTGTGGCGCAGCTCCCACCAGACCAGTGCGATCATGCCGCCAACGAAGAGGAAAGCGAAGAAACGGATGAAGCCGGAGGCAAACCAGGCGTTCTCCTCGCCCTTGTCGAGCATGATTTGCAGGCCTCCCATGGCGAGAGCGAGGAAGCTGAGGCCGAGGTAGTCGATGTGGCGCAGGCGCGAGCGGTCGGCCTTGATCCACGGCGGATCGTCGACCAGTCGGCTGACCAGAACGAAGGCCAGAATGCCGACGGGAATGTTGATGAAGAAGATCCAGCGCCAGGAAAAATTGTCGGTGATCCAGCCGCCCAGCGTGGGGCCGATGGAGGGCGCTAGGACGGCGACGAGGCCATAGAGAGCAAAAGCCTGGCCACGCTTTTGCGGCTCGAAGCTGTCGGCCATGATGGCCTGGGCCATAGGCTGCATGCCTCCGCCGCCGGCTCCTTGCAGCACGCGGCAGACGAGCAGCATGGGCAACGACGGCGCAGCTCCGCAGAGGAAGCTGGCGACGGTAAAAATCACAATGCAAAACAGAAAGAAATTACGGCGGCCCATTACGCTGGAAGCCCATGCGCCGATGGGCAGCACGATGGCGTTCGAGACCAGGTAGCTGGTCAGCACCCACGTGCCCTGATTGGTCGAAGCGCCCAGCGAGCCGGCAATGTGGGGCAGGGCCACGTTGGCGATGGAGGTGTCGAGCACTTCCATGAAGGCGGCCAGCGCGACTGTTGCAGCAATAATCCAGGGGTTGACGCGGGGCTTCCAGAGCGCAACGGGGCCCGACTGATTCTTGATAATCGATGGCGACGGACGCTCCTGGGGGGTGGGGAACTCCATAGATCAGGATAATCGATAGCGTGTGCGCTGAAATAGCATTTGTCTCCGACGGAGGGATTCTCGCCGGATAATTCCCAGTGTGATACATTTTTAGAATACGTGCTACTGAAGTTTCGGCTTTCATAAGATTGTTGCGCGCCACCCAAGAGGAACCTGATGACCTTCTTATTGCGGGCATTGCGAAAGGTCGAGCCGGGCAGCACCAAAGCCAAGGTCATTGCTCTGTACGCGCTGTTGATAGGCTTCAATCTGACGACATGGGGCTGGGCATTCATTGCCTTCCATCGCTTTCCGGTGCTGCTGGGTACGGCGTTTCTGGCTTACAGTTTTGGACTGCGCCATGCCGTCGACGCCGATCACATTGCGGCCATCGACAACGTCACGCGCAAGCTGATGCAGCAGGGCAAGCGGCCGGTCGCCGTGGGGCTGATGTTTTCGCTGGGACACTCGACCATCGTCATCGTAGGATCGATCGCCATCGCCGGAGCCGCGCTCGCATTGCAGCATCGCATCGACGGCGTGCGCCAGATTGGCGGCGTCGTCGGCACGCTGATCTCGACTCTTTTTCTCTTTGCGATTGCGATCGTCAACATGATCGTTCTTCATTCGGTCTATCGCAGCTTCCAGCGGGTGCGGCGCGGAGAGCCATATGTGGAAGAAGATTTCGACCTGCTGCTGGGCAATCGCGGCTTTCTCTCACGCTTGTTTCGTCCCATGTTCAACCTGATCCAATCCAGTTGGCATATGTATCCGCTGGGCTTCCTCTTTGGCCTGGGCTTCGATACCGCGAGCGAGATCGGCCTGCTGGGCCTCAGCGCCGCCGAAGCCTCCAAAGGACTCTCGCTCTCGTCGGTGCTGGTCTTCCCGGTGCTCTTCGCCGCGGGCATGTCGCTGATTGACGCGACCGACAATGTTCTGATGCTGGGCGCTTACGGATGGGCCTTCGTGAAACCCATCCGCAAGCTCTACTACAACATCACGATTACATCAGTCTCGGTGGTGGTCGCACTGGCGGTGGGCGGGATTGAGGCGCTGGGGCTGCTGGCCAGCGAGTTCCATCTGACAGGCGGAATGTGGGGCTGGGTGGGCAAGCTCAATGAGAACTTCGGCGTGCTGGGCTACTGCATCATCGCGCTCTTTGCGGGGAGCTGGATCTTATCGATTGCTATCTACAAATGGCGGCGGTTTGACGATCTCGAATTCGGCGCAAGGGATGCGGGCTGACTTTTCGTCTTACAGATTGTGATATAAAACACATTTGATCAGTCCTTCGCACCACAGCGCACATCGAGCGCGCAATTGAGCACGAAAAATTTCCGCATCAGCATCAACAGAAACGATTTCTATACGTCTATATGCAAAAGCGAACAGGCGCTTTCATCTTCAGTTCTGGAGAATTGTGATGCGGATGCAATGGATGCAGAGAGCAGTTCTTGCGGTTGGACTGGCCGCACTGGCCGGGGCCACGGCTTACGCACAGACGGACGTGGCGTTGAACATTTACGGAGCGTTCAGTGGAACCACCACGGGCAACGGCACGGCTCAGAGCCCATCGAACGCGGCTGGCGCGCTACTGGAGGTGCGGCACATCTCCAAGCCGTGGTTCGGCTATGAAGGCACCTATGCCTACAACCGCGCCAACCAGAATTACTTGTTGTTTCCACCTCCATTAGTTCCAGCATGTCCCACCGGCGGTTGCACCTTCCCATCGGGCGTGGTTTCAGCCAATGCGCATGAGGTGACCGGCGATTATATCGCGTCGTTGAAGTTGAAACCGACGAGCTTCCGGCCCTTTGCGCTGGCGGGCGGAGGCCTTCTGCTGGATGTACCCAGCAGCGGGCAAACCTATTGCAGCCCTCTCATCACAAACTGTACTACTGTCAGCACCAGCACCACCACCAAGGGGGTCTTCGTCTACGGCGCTGGAGTGGACTGGACGCTTTTGCCGCACATCGGCCTGCGCCTGCAGTACCGCGGCAACCTATACAAGGCGCCCAACCTGACCACGCTTTTCACCTCGACCGGCGCCTTCACACACACCGCTGAGCCGATGCTCGGCGCCTTCTTCCGCTTCTGATCCGGCGCGCAAACCGCCGCAGATTGAAGAACAGTGCAGGACGATCTTCTCTTTTTGGGAAGAGGTTTGCGCGAGTCCGGCTTCGCGCATTGTCGATCCATTTCGTGGCAGTCGATTTACCTGAATGCAAAGGGGGCGGGGTATGATGCACTCATGTCTTTACCTCGACACGAAAGCCTCTTGCTGGCAATTGTCTTTGTATTCCTGGCGGGAGGAGCCTGGCCGGCGAATGCTCAGGCAGCTGCGCCCGCGCCACTGACTGCGGCGCAGATTGTGGACGAGATGCAGCGCCGTAACCTGGCGCGGACAGAAGCGCTGAAAGAAGTGCATTCGATTCGCCATTATCAGGTGGAGTACCGGGGCTTTTCCAAGGTGATCGATGCCAATATGGAAGTCGAATACCATTACGACGCTGTGTCGGGGAAGAGCTTTCGCATCGGGACGCAGAACGGGTCAAAGATGCTTTGCGAAAAGGTGCTGAAGCGGGCGGTGGAGAGCGAAAAGGAAGCCTCGCAGGACAAGGCGGCGACGGCCCTGACGGCGGCCAATTACCGCTTCCGTCTGGTGGGAAGCGAGAACATGGGAGGGCGGCCGGCCTATCTTCTGGAGGTAGAGCCGATCTCGCCGAGCAAGTTTTTAATACGAGGCAAAATTTGGGTGGATGCAAAGGATTTTGCGCTGGTGAGGGTGGAGGCGGAACCGGCCAAGAGCCCTTCCTTCTGGATTGCGCGGACGCGGATTGAGCAGATCTGCGCTTGGACGGACGGCTTCTGGCTGCCGGAGCGGAACCGCAGTGAGACCAAGGTGCGGATCGGCGGAACGGCGATCTTCACGATCGACTATGGGACGTACCAGACGGAGTCGAAGGCGGCGCGTGTATCGGGCGGAGATTGAGGATAGGTGATCGAATCACGACGGTCGACACTCTCACTGCTCCAGCGGCTGCTGTGTTACCGTTTGAGTACGGCGTCTCTGAGCCGGGCCGGTGGAGAGGCCTGCGCCGTATGCCTGTGGTTGGGCGGGAATCGGGGACGGCGGGCGAATAACCAGAATGTCCCAGCAGCCGGAACAGACGTCGCTTCCCCTTGCCCCGAACCCGGCTCCCGCGCCTGGGTCAGCATCCGGTATCATGCCAGTAGTTCAGCCGGCGGCGAATGGCTCAGGGCACGCGCCGCAGCGGATTCCGCACTGGCTGGAGCGCGCTGAGCTGTTCATGCGCGTGCTGCTGAGAATGTACATCGGCCTGGCGATCTGCTATGCGCCGTGGTCAAGAATGTTCTGGGACCAAAACCCTCTGTTTATGCACTATCCCGCACTGGGGATTATTGCTGCCCACGGGGCGGTGCGTGGCCTGGTGTCTGGGCTGGGGCTATTGAATCTGTGGATCGCGTTTCAGGACGCGCTCCGCCATCGGGATGGATGAGATGAACGATAAAGATCAGAGTTCAGCGATTGGAGATCAGGGATCAGCTCGGACCGCCGTACCGGCCGCCGTGATTCCCGGCAACGGAGCGCCGCCACCGCTCACAATTGCTCCGCTGGCCTATGAGAACCCCGGCTTTCTGAACAGCGCTGACGGGCGGCTGATTCGCATCGTCTCCGAATACATGGAGCCGCTGGCGCGCTTCCGGCGCGAGCGGATTCAGGACACGGTGGTCTTCTTCGGCTCGGCGCGCTTTCGCGGGCGCGAGGAGGCCGGCCATGAGTTGGAACTGCTGGCAAACACCGGCTCCAGAGAGCCGGCCCCCAGCGATGAGCAGCCGGCCAGCATTCCCGAGATCGCCGCGGGCCAGGCGACGGAGTTGCAACGTAAGCGGGCCGCGGCGGCAGTGGAGATGGCCCGCTACTACGAGGACGCGCGGCGGCTTTCAGGAATGCTGACCAAGTGGGCGAAGACAATTCCCTCGCGGCGGCACCGATTTGTGGTCACATCGGGCGGCGGGCCGGGCATCATGGAGGCGGCCAACCGCGGCGCCCACGAGGCCGGCGGCAAGACCATCGGCATGAACATCCGCCTGCCCTTCGAGCAGCATCCCAACCCCTACATCACGCCCTCGCTCAACTTTGAGTTCCATTACTTCTTCATGCGCAAGCTGTGGTTCGCCTACCTGGCCAAGGCTCTGGTGGTCTTTCCCGGCGGCTTCGGCACGCTGGACGAGATGTTCGAGATTCTCACCCTGGCGCAGACCCAGAAGCTGGCAAAGAAGATCACCGTGGTCGTCTACGGCTCGGAGTACTGGAAGAAGGTTTTCAATCTTGACGTGCTGGTCGATACCGGGGCCATCTCGCCCAAGGACATCGAGCTTTTTCAGTTTGCCGACACTCCGGAGCAGGCCTTCGAGCTGCTGCGCCAGGGTCTGACGGAGAACTACCTCAACGCCGAGGCCGCCGCGGGCACACTTGCGGAAAGTCAGACGATGAAGCAAGGCGAGGATCTGATGGCCGGCTGGACGGTAGAGGATTTTCTCGGGCCGGAGATGGCCAAAACGAGCAAGTAGACACACTCGACACTTTGGAGTAATGCCCGCTGGGACAGTGGTGCAGTCTCAGAGCTGGCGACCATCCACTTAGAATCACTACAGTGATTTCAGCGAGGGCGCCGCGACTCAAGCACTTCAGGACCTCTCACCGGCCTGAGCTACGGCTAACGACCCGACGCGAAGACAACGTTGATGGTGGTCTCAACTTCGACCGGCATGTTGTTCAGCAGGTACGGCCGGTAGGTCCATCGCCGAACGGTGTCCAGAGCAGCTTGCTGCAGCGAGGCAGGTCCGCTAATGACGCGGAGTGTCTCCACGTTGCCCTTGGTACTGATCGTGGCATGAAGAACGACCGTGCCAGAGACATGGTTCTTAATCGCCTCGGCTGGATAGACGGGATCGATCTTGGTCTTGAGCATACTTACGGCCACGCCGCTTGAGACTACTATTCTCCTCGGCGACGGGGCGGCGCAGGGTGAAGGCTGCAACACAATGGCTTGATCTTCTCGACTTTTTGTCAACTCGACTATCGTTCGTTGCACCTCAATGTTGATAGGAGGTCCCTCATCCCATTTTTCATCCCATACCTCATGAGTTGAAAGATGTTCGCCAATTGCGCACTCAACATAACTTTTCGCATCCGTCACCGGTCGACCGGTTGGATCCGTGCCCGGCGTCTTCTCAAATGCCGTGAGATATTGATCGCGTGTTGCCCAATGTTCCTTTAGGCCTCGCTTCAGGACCAGGATGGCTCGATCCAATTCCAGCACGAGCGACGCGCGGGTTGGCTCTACTGCCGCAATTGGCGAATGCTGAGGAGCCATCTCGGGACCTTGAGAAGTTCCCGCCTGGAAGGCCAAGAGGCTGGCAGGGAGAATAATCAAGTTCGCCAAAAGGACGTTCGGACGCAGCATAGCTACCTCATTACCAGATACCAGAGCCTTTGCGCAATCGATGCGCTGACGGACATCGACAGCCCGAGACATCGCGATGTTGCCCGAAAAATTCAGTGCGAGAACAATTGCCGCGATCGGGAAACTCAATACTATTAGACACCGCAAATGTCGACAAAGTTCCAATGGTCAAGCTGAGACGATGTTTCACGGCCATTCTGGCTGTGTTACCGGCAAATCGAAAACTGCTCCACCACAATATCCTGGAGATTTTCTCGGTGGATATCTGACACATTCTTGCCCCTCTCGTGCCTTTCTTGATTCCTTCGCTAATTGAACCGTTATTAGTGCCACATTCATCCAGCGTTTATATCAAACCGGCAAACTTGTTGCAGAGATTCCGATTCCCCTTCGGAATTCATGTGCGTCTTCGCAGTCAAGGAGCCGATATGGCCAGCTCTACGATCTCGTACCTGTGGCGCGACAAGAAGGTCCCGCAAGGATTTCGGTCCGGCGTTTCGTTGCACAGCCACACTAATCAATCGCACGAGACGCTGGACTTTCTGGCGAACCTGGGCAATCAGTACCCGATGATTCGTCCGCTGCTCACACGGCTGGAGCAGCGCTCGGAGCGGATGCACGGGGTGCGCATCAACTACGCGGCCAGCTACTGGACGCCGCCAATGACTCCCAAGCTGGCATTCGACCTGGAAACCCGGCAGATTGAAAAGCTGGATCTTGCGCCGATGGTCTCCCTCACCGATCACGACACCATCAACGCGCCGATGCTGCTGCGCACTGTTCCCAGCGCGCGGCAGATTCCGGTTTCGGTGGAGTGGACGGCTCCGTATGGCGAGCAATCCTTCCACCTGGGCGTGCATAACCTGCCCAGCGCACGGGCGAACGAGTGGATGGCGACTCTTGCCGATTACACCGCAAACCCCAGTGACATGCGGCTAACGGAGATTCTGCGCGCTCTCGACGAGGAGCCGAATGTACTGGTGGTCTTCAACCATCCCTTGTGGGATCTGTACCTGATCGGCAAGGAGCGGCACGAGTTTCTGGTCAACGAGTTCCTGCTCGTCAACGGCAACTATCTGCACGCGCTGGAACTGAATGGGCTGCGCAACTGGGACGAGAATCGCGCGGTGCGGCGGCTGGCCGAGCAGTGGAATATGCTGCTCATCAGCGGCGGCGACCGGCATGGCGTGGAGCCAAACGCTAACCTCAACCTGACGAACGCCGCCAGCTTTACCGAATTCGTGCATGAAATACGGCGGGAGAAGAAAAGCGATATGCTCTTCATGCCGCAGTACGCCGAGCCGTGGAAGCATCGCCTCCTGCAATCGACTATCGACGCCATCCGCCATTACCCGGAGTTTCCGCAAGGTTCGCGCACCTGGGATGAGCGCGTCTATCATCCGGACTTGAACGGCGTCATCCGGCCGCTGAGCGAGTTGTGGCCCAACGAGAGGCCGCCGCGGGCGATGAGCTGGCTGCTGGGCATGGTGCAGTTGATGGGCGCGGCGCCGCTCTCCGGCGGGCTGCGGCTGGCGTGGAGCGAGTCGCGCCAGTTACGGCTGGCGCTGGGCGAGTAGGATGGGTGAAGCGGAGTTAGCGGGGCTTTACCTTTGAGGGAATGAATGCCTCCAGAATCAGGACAGCGGAATAAAAGCGTGCTAACTCCGCCAGCATCGCTAACTCCGCTAACTCCGCCCCGAGTAGCCTACTTCCCCGACTCCTTTCATGAGGTGAACGGGGTGGCGCACACCAGCCGCCATTTTGAAGCCTTTGCGCGGCGGCGGGGGCTGCCTTTTCTCTGCGTTCGCGCCGGCGACCGTGCACAGGCCATTACCGAGGACGGCAGCGTTTGGACGCTGGAGCTGCCGCGCGGCTTTCTCTCCTTTGCCCTGGAAAAAGACCTGCGCTTCGATCCTGCGTTCCTGCGCCACTATCCGCTCGTCAGCCAGACGCTACAGCGCTTCCACCCCGACCTGATTCACATTACTGGCCCCAGCGAGGTGGGGATGCTGGGCGCGTGGCTGGCGCACCACCTGCGGCTGCCGCTGGCTGCCAGTTGGCACACCAACGTCCACGAGTACGCGGCGCGGCGCTCAGAGTGGTTTCTGCGCCTGCTGCCCCAGCGCCACTCGACGGCGACCGGGCAGAAGATCGAAGATCTGTCGATGGCCGTGGCGGCGCGCTTCTACTCCGCGGCGCGCGTTCTCTTTGCGCCCAACCCGGAACTGTGCGCGCTGCTGGAGCGGACAACGGGTCGGCCCTGCCACCTGATGCCACGCGGCGTGGACGCTGAACTCTTCAATCCGGCGAAGCGCAGGCGCAACCCCGATGACCGCGAAGCCGTTCTGGGCTTTGTGGGGCGGCTGTCGGTGGAGAAGAACATTGCCCTGATGGCCGCAGTGCAGCAAGAGCTGGAAAGGATGGGGCAAACCAACTTCCGCTTCCTCATCGTCGGCCATGGCAACGAGGAGGCTTGGCTGCGCGAGCGCGCCGAGTTTACCGGAGTGCTGAAGGGTGAGTCGCTGGCCGAGGCTTATGCGCGCATGGACCTCTTCGTCTTTCCCTCGCACACCGACACCTTCGGCAACGTGGTGCTGGAGGCTCTGGCCAGCGGCGTGCCGGCCATCGTGACTCCCGACGGCGGCCCGGCGACGATCGTGCGCGACGGCGAGACCGGGCGTATTGTCCGCGATACAGAGTTTGCCGCTGCAATCGCCGGGGTATTAGCCGACCCGGCGCGCCATGCCCAGATGCGGCTGGCGGCGCGGATTTATGCGTTGACGATGAGTTGGGACTCGGTCTTCGAGGGCGTCTATGCAGCCTATGAGACTATCTTGCCGGCGCGGCTGCGGGCGGCGGCTGCAGGATAAGACCCTTCAGAGGTGCCTCTCGGTTACGCTTTGTAGCGCAGAATCCAGTCTTCCTGCTCCTGCGTGTCGGGTACGGCCATCCCGCGAGCCGCTGTAATGGCAGTCAGAGCCGCCTCGGGCGTCCAGCCCAGATGAATCAGCGCGCAGGCTGCCGCAACAGCGGATCGGCCGATACTTCCCCGGCAATGGACGCCAACAGCATGACCGGCGCGGAGACGATCTGCCAGCCTTCCCGCAAATGCCCTGAAAGCAGCCCTGTCCTGTGGTAGATGAGCGTCGGGAATCGGATATGAGAGAAAATGTAACCCAATCTGCTCCGCAAACCGGCCTTCTTCTGAGAGTCCTAGCAGGTGAGCTTCCTCAGGTTCCAGAAGCGAAACCAGAAATTCAATGCCTCGAATCTTCATGATGAGCAGCTCATCGCGCAGCCCACGGCCGCCGGGCGGACAGAGCACGATGGCCAGTGCCGCGGGCGGATTGCCGCCGATCCAGAAGATGTCCCTCATAATAATTAGACTCCCACGACCCGATTACGGGGTCGCGGACGCTGATACGCCGTGGCCGAGCGTCGTTCTGTCTATGATGTATCGCTGATAGACAATAGAACGGGAGGGCGAATCCGGTCAAGGTCTAGTGACGGGGCAGGGAAGGTGCGCGTGATCCTCGCCATTTTCTAACTCAGGGCTGACGGAGTTAGCAGAAATGCTCCCAGCCTTGCGGTTTCAGCGGCTGGGGGCCTTGCGGCGTGAGGAGGATGGCCGCGAGCTGGCCGGGGTGCGGCTTTGCGATACGGCCAATTCTGGTTATCGGAACGCCGGCGATGGACCGGGGCAGGCGCGCGCTGACAGGCGCGGTAAAGAGCAATTCATAGTCTTCGCCGCCATGAAGAGCCTGGGGGAGCGTTGCTGCCGGATGGATGGGTAGCAGGGCCGCATCGACCTCGGCGATGACGCCGGACTCCTCGCAGAGATGAGCGAGGTCGGTAGAGAGGCCATCGCTCAGGTCGAGGGCGGCGGAGGCCATGCCGTGGCGCTGGAGCCAGCGGCCCTGACGGATTCGCGGTTGTGGATAGAGGTGCGGAACGAGCAACGCGGCTAAATGCTTGGGAATACTCGGAGGGTTGGGCCGGGTGGGCTGAGCTTGGGCCAGTTCCGACAGGCGCGCGAGTCCGGCGGCGGCTCCGCCGAGAGCGCCGGTGACGTAGAGCAGATCGCCGACGCGCGCGCCGGAGCGGAGCAGAGCGCGGCCTTGGGGAACGGCGCCAACGAGGACGATGTCGGCAACGGCGAGAGGGGATTCGGCCAGGTCACCGCCGGCCAGGGGGGTATTATAGGCCTCGGCCATGGCCAGGAGGCCGTCAAGGAAGCGCTGAACCCAGGAGCGCCGGCGGCCCGAAGCGAAGGTGAGCTCGCGCGGTAGACCCAGCGAAAGAAAGGCGGCTACGGGACGAGCGCCCATCGCGGCCAGGTCGCTCAAGCCGCGCGCCAGGGCGCGATGGCCGACGGCTTCCGGTGGGTGCCAGTCGAGGCGGAAGTGACGGCCGGCAATCGACAAGTCCGTCGTCACGGCCACTTCCTCGCCCCGACGCGGGGCCAGCAGGGCGCAGTCATCGCCGATGCCCAGGCGAAGGCCGCCGGCCGAGGAGCGGGCTGCCCGCTTGCGTAACTCGGCGAGCAGGGCGCGTTCGCCTCGCCCGGCGTTGATTCCTGAATGGGTGCGCTTCATGCCCACTCTACGAGAATAGGACAAAACCGCGATCCTTTCGACCGATTGCTTGTAGCCCAGGCGATCACTGAACGATTGCATTTGTTGACTGCCGACGCAAATCTGAAGTCTATTCCGATCTGGTGATGGTGATCTGAGCGGGCTACTGCGCCGATATCGCAGGCGGCTTCTCATTGGCTGTGAAGGCCGTCCATGATCCCGCGATCATGTCGCGCAGGATCGGTCTTTGCCACTCGAACTCAGGATGCGCGGCGAGGAAGGGCGCAACCAGGAAGCTCTCGCCGCAGGGGCGCCCCGCGCGGCCGATGAAACTGAGCCTTGCCGCCAGGTCCGAATCCATCACTTTGCCGGTGACGGCGCCGCTAGGATAAAAGGGCGGTACGCCCCAGACCTTTTCGCCGACGGGCGAGGTCTCCTCATGGCCGCAGAGGCTGCGCTTGCCTGCATCCACTCTGTGCTCGTAGCTGTCATAGTGGTCGGAGAGATACGCCTCAGCGAGAGCCGTATCGAGCTTGCCGTAGTGTTCCTTCACAAACTCTTCGGCGCGAATGCGGCGGGCATTCATGGAACTCTCGGGATCTTTGGGATCGTAGTTCGTTGTAGCGTCGCGGATCAGTTCCGGGTCCACGGCAAAGTTCGAGGAGACAAAATAGCCATCCTTCTTCCTGGTGAGCGGGGTATGATGCAGGCCAAGTTCCAGGAAGGCGATCTCGCCCGTCTTGCGGTCGCCGATCAGCCAGGAGTTGGTGTAGCCGCCATTATTGCCCTTGCGCATGATGGCGGCGTACTTGTCGATCGAAGTGGCGTACTGCATGGCCTTGCGCGAGCGGTCAAACTCCGCAATGCCCTTAACGTTGAAACCCTCATTTGTGGGTAACGTCGTCTCGGTGATCATCAGCCCATTTGCGTTCACGCCGAAGTCGTCCTGGCTGGTAATGACGCCGGGTATTCCGTCCATCAGCATATGCTGGCCGCGAGCGGGAACGATGTCGAAGACTATGCGCCAGCGCTCGCCTTCGGCGTAGGAGGACCAGTTGCTGTGCGCGATGACGATCTTTCCGTCCTTGGTGGCCGAGCCGGTGGCGATTAGCGCGCTGCATTTGCCCGGCGCCGGTGTCGCAGGCGGGTTCGACTTGACCTCCTGCGCTTTCAGCCAGGGAAGGTAGTACCAGCTCAATTCCATCACGCCGTTGAGAGCGACAACGTCCCACAAATCCAGTGGCGATCCCTGCGCCTTCAGCCCGTCGGTGATGCCCTGCAACTCCTGCTTGTATTCCTTGTCGAGATGCGGCCAGAGGATCTTCTTTGCGGCATCCCTGTAAAAGCTCCATTCGCGCTTGTCCTGGTACTGCGTCTCGACGCGGTAGACGTTCACGATGTCTTCGATCTGGCGGGCCATCAGGTAGCCATGCTGGAAGCCGATCTGACCTGGCTTGCCCTGCAGATGCACGTAGGTCCATCCGCCGTCGCTGAATTTGTAGCTCCCGGAAAGGCGCGGATCGGACGCGGACTGCGCAGCGGCAGCGGCGGCGAGTGAAGCGATGGCGAAAAACAGCAAATGTAACCGGCGCATCTCGTTAGCCCCTGAATCGACTGGATTGCTGAACCCGGGCGGCGGACCGAAACTTCCGGCCCTTTCCGGTTACAAGGGATTATAATGCAGCATGGACTGTGAAGCTACTGGCGCACGACTTCGTCGTTTTTCATCACAAAGCTCATGCGCTCGACTGCGGCGATGTCCTCAAGGGGATTGCCGGGGACGGCGACGTTGTCAGCAGAGTAGCCGGGCTGGAGCTGGCCGATCTGGCCCTCCCAGCCGAGCAGCATTGCGCCGGTGAGCATGTCGGCTTGCAGTACAGCAAGAGGCTTCATGCCATAGCGGACCATCAGATCCATCTCGACGGCCTGAGTGGTGTGCGGAAAGGGACCCACGTCGGAGCCGACAGCAAAGGGGATTCCTGCGGAGATTTGCCGATGGAACTCGCGAATCTTCACTTCGTTGTACGGATTTTGCTGGCCGAGCATCAACAATGGGCAATTTTGCACCAATTCTTCAACTTTATTGTCAGTGTGTTGCGGAGAATTCCGTTGACTGGGCAAGGGCCGGTTTGCTAGCCTTAACAGGCGATACAGTAGCGCCCGTTGGGGCGTGATGCGTTGTTTTGGGGGGTCGAACAGCTCTGTTGCCTTGGCTTTGATTGAGTACACGGCGAATTGCGGCCCTGCTGACGGCAGGGATGAAAGGCGAAAATGCTGCGCAAGCGCTATTACATTCTATTTGTCGCCAGAGATGAGGACGGCGGGATTCGCAAAATTCCCCTTCCTCTTAAGTATGTGTATGGTTTTATAGCCGCCGCACTGGTGGGGGCCTTTACC
>Ga0326728_10011298_pt1 | contig 20470 bp, 12 predicted proteins | sample MB3enrmetagenome_FD_207602 | JGI IMG/M metagenome (GOLD analysis project Ga0326728, IMG submission 207602) | Lab enriched peat soil microbial communities from McLean, Ithaca, NY, United States - MB31MN | ecosystem: Environmental > Terrestrial > Soil > Wetlands > Peat | place: USA: New York... | reverse complement strand
GCCGGCTGGAAAGTGATCAACGATTCGAAAAAGCTCTGCCAGGTGGCAGTTCCGGCGGACTGGACCCCCGACGCCATCTTCAAGAGCATGGCCATTTCGCCGGACCAGAAATCCAATGTAGTGGTCCACGGATTGCCCGCCGGGACCGATTACAAGACCGTGGTGGAAAACGCCAAGAAGCTGTTTCCGCCGGTCAAGATATTCGAAGAGTCGGCTACCCGAATCTGGTTTCAGAAGGCGCCCCCATCTGGGAAGACCGTTACCGATTGGTACTTCGCGATCAGAGGCGCGCAGGCCTGCAACGCCGAAATTGTGTTTGGAGGGGCGGTGACGGAAGACACGGCCAAGAAGATCGTCGGCACGCTGGCCCCAGCGGCGAAGTAGGTCTTACGGCGTCACTTCGAACGGGATGGCGGGGAGCGTCCCCAGCAGGTTGCGGCGCCTGGTAGGCACGCCGTTCTGGGGCGTGACGATGTGGTCCACGAAGGCGTCCAGGATCAGGTTGCCCTTCAAACCGGCTTTCACCTTGGAGTCTGCGCGCAGCAGCAGCGACACGCCGTTGGGCGCGGGCAGCACTTGCTGAATGGAGATGCCTTCGGGCGGCTCGTTTAGCTGCAGCACCATGCCGTCCATGAGCCGGGCGGGGACGAAAACCTGCAAGGGCGCGGTGCCGCCCACGGCCAGCTTCACGCCCTTGTCCGCCAGAGGCCGGACGGCCATGCCGGCCCCGGCGCCGATGACGCGCACCATCCACTCCTTTTCGGCGACCAGGTGGTAGTAGGCGAAGGCCTGCATCATTTCCTCGGCGGGCACCGCGGTGCGGCGCACCTCTTTGTCGCCCTTCTTGCCCGGAAGCACGGCGCGGCCTTCCAACTGGATGGGCCGGGGGTTGACCTGGCTGCGCGGCGCGGTCAAGGTAAGCCGCACCTTGTCTTGTCCCCCGGGAATCACGGCGCCGCTCAAGGTGAAGCCCGCCGGGGCATCTTTCAACTGCAAGGCGATATCGCCCGAGAAGCCGTCGCGGCGCAGCGCATGCACGGTCACGGGTAGGGTGGCGCCGGCGCGCACGTTGATGCTGGAGGGCGTCACGCGCAGTTCGAAATCGGGCTGGGGCGGGCTGATTCGCAGGCGGTAGGCGTATTCCGGGCCGCCCTTGCGCTGGGTATCGCCGAGTTGCAGGTAGTAGGTTCCGTTGGCGGGCAGCTTTGCGGATAGGAAGGAATCGGCCTGGTGCGTGAGCCGCCCGGCGCCTTTGTCGTCGTAGTCGTCATTGAAGGCCAGTTCCTTGCCGGCGGCGTCGGTGAGGCGGAGGACGGAATCGAGCGGGGAATCCAGCCGGCGGGCCATCACCTCGGCCACGATCTGGTCGCCCGCGTGGCCGTCGAACCGGAAGTACTGAGAGTCGCCGGGGTGCGCGATGCGTCCATTGACGATCACGGGGAGCTTGATTTTCTGGGCCTTCTCGCGGCGGCCGACGCCGTCCTGGGCGAGAACTTCGGGCAGCGCATCGATGGCAAAGGGGACGCTGTTGGAAACTCCGGCCTGGTTGTGAACGGAAATGGGAACCACTTCCCCGGCCTTGATCTTGGGGTCCTGCACCAGGCCGGCATCGGGCAGGTTCCAGCCGGAGACGCGGATGGGCGCGCGGCCACCCGCCCGGCCGCCCAGGGGAAAGATGCCGGTGATGAAGGGCACTTCGCCGAGGGTGATGCGGTAGACGAAATCCTCGCGGCCGCGATAGATGGAGTCGTGGATCTCAAGGGTGTAGTCGCCATCGGCGGGGACCTCGTAATACAGGACCGGGTCCTGGTGAAAGCGGTAGTGGTCGGCGGAGGCGACCTCTTTGCCGGCGGGATCGCGCAGGCTGATGGCGGCTTGGAACCAGCCGGGGACGGCGTCGGAGATATAAGGAATCAGTTCGCGGGCGCGGACCGCAACCACCAGGCGCAGACCCTTGGCCGCGTGGAAGCGATACTGGTCGGAGGCGGCGGGCATCATCTGGCCATTGACGACGGCGGGCAAGGTGACCTCCATGGGCGGGTCGACCGGCCGGTTGAGGGGCCGGTTGGGCGGGGTGGCGCCGTTGGTGACGGAAAAAGCGGGTGGAACCTTGGCGGGATTGCGGGAAAACTCGGGGAGTTGTCCGACGCTGAAGGTGAGCGGATTGGTGAGGCCGAGCTGGGCGCCGAGGCGCAGCTCGTGTTCGCCGGGAGGAGCGTCGGGCGCGATGTTGATGTGCACGATGACGGTTTCGGCGATGGCGGGACTCAGCGGCCGCCGCATGAAGTCGGCCAGTTTCTCCTGGATCTCCATGACGGTCTTGGCGTCCGCGGCGGTGAAGACTACCGGCTTGGCGCCATCGGCGGGAGGTTTATTGGCGGCGGTGCGCTTTTCGTTGAGTTTCTGGAGTTGCTCGCGGAGTTCGTTGGCTTGCGCGGGAGTGAGCGGCTTGACGTATTTCGAGACGGAGACCTGGACGCCGGGGCCGGTGATGTAAGCCTCGTTGGCGTTGTTCAGGTTCTGGCCGCCGATAGTGAGATCGAGCGAACTGCCCTGCCGGCCCCCGGCGGGATAGATGAACCCGATGTGGGGGATCTGGGGCTGCTGCTGTTGGGCGAAGGCGGAGGCGGCCAGCGCGAGTGTCGCGGCGAGCTTCATCTCACATGATCTCTTTCAAGCGGCCGGCCACGGGGAGGCCTTCGGCTGCGCCGGGCGTGGCATAAGCGATGAGACCCTGCGGGTGAGGGAGCTTGGCCTGAGGGTCGATGCCGAGGAGCTCGTAGATGCTGCCGATCAGGTCGGCGGGGTAGACCGGGCGGGTCTTGACTTCCTGCCCGCGCGCGTCGGAGGAGCCGACCACATGGCCGCCTTTGAATCCGCCGCCGGCGACCAGAGCGGAGAAGACTCCGCCCCAATGGCCGCGTCCGCCGTTCCAGGGCGCTTCCCAATCGATCTTGGGGGTGCGGCCGAATTCGCCGTTGCACCAGACCACGGTGCTGTCCAGCAGACCGCGGTCGGAAAGATCCTGGAGAAGCGTGGCGAGACCCTTGTCGAGCTCGGGGAGGCGGCGGCGCATCAGCGGGAAGTTCTGCTTGTGGGTGTCCCAGCCGCCCTGATAATTGATGGTGACGTAGGGGACGCCGCGTTCCACCAGGCGGCGGGCCACCAGGCAGGATGCGCCGAAAGTGTTCTTGCCGTACCGGTCGCGGACATCGTCCTTCTCTTGGGAGAGGTCGAAAACTTTTCCGGCGTCGCCCAGGATCAACTCGTAGGCCTGGTTTTCGGCTTCGTCGGAAGCCTTCAACTGGGTGTCGCCGGGGAGCGCCTTGTCGAGGGCGTCCAACTGGTGCAGGTAGTCGCGGCGCTCGCGCTGGCGGTCGTCGCTGATGCCCTGGGCGACCACGCCTTCCACCGCGAAGCGGGCCTGGCCGGGATCCCCTCCGGTGGCGAAGGGCTTGTAGCGCGACCCCAGGAATCCGGCTTCGGAGAAGCGGCCCTGCGGCTGGGTGAGCACGATGTAGGGCGGAATCAGCCCCTTGTAACCGGCGTTGTAGCCCTTGAAGAGCGAGACCACGGCGCCCACGCTGGGGAAGACGTCGCGGCCGCCCGACATGCGGCCGGTCTGCATGGTGTAGGACGCGGTTTCGTGGGCGTAGACCCCGTGGGTCAGGCTGCGGATGAGCGAGTACTTGTCCGCCTGTTTGGCGAGCAGGGGCATGAGCTCGCCGATGCGGATGCCGCGGACGTTGGTTTGGATGGGGCTGTTCAGGGGACCGCAGTAGTCGTTGCCGGCTTCCGGCTTGGGATCGAAGGTGTCCAGGTGCGCGGGGCCGCCCCACATCCAGATCTGGATGACGGACTTGGCCTTGCCGGGCGCGGACGGGCCGGTTTCGGCGGCGCGTCCCAGGCGCGTGCCGAGCTGCGATCCGGCGAACAGGCCGGCGGCGCCGAAGAGGGCGTCGCGGAACATCTCACGTCTCGAAATGGAGTGCAAAGGCATACTCGTCTCCGTTCACAACATCATTATCCGCTCAATGGCGGTAAAGAAACTCCGAGCTGTTGACCAAAGCCCAGGCCAAGTCCACGAACGCTTGCTGTCCGCGGACCGCGCCGGACTGGGAGTGCTCGACGATCTGTTTCCATTCGTCGTCGGTGGGGTTGCGGGAAAGAACCGTCAGGTAGAGCTGATTGACCAGTTCCCGGGGATTGCGGAAGTCCTTCATGAGCGCCTGGACCTTGGGGCCCTGCTGAATCTTGCGCTGAATCTGGGTGGAATTGAGCAGATTGAGGCGCTGGGCGTCGGTGAGGCGGTTGTTGCGCTCCGATTCCAGGCCGGTGTCGCGCGGCGGGCGGCCAAACAGTTCCAGGAACGCACTGCCGATACTCCCGTCGGGCAGGCCGATGGCGCGCTGGTTATCGGGCATGAAAGTGACGGGCTCGGGGATGGAGCTGGTATAGCTCTCGCCCAGGCCGGAGATCTGGCAGAGAGCGTCGATGAGGACCTCGGCGTCGAGGCGCCGCAGCGGGTAGAAGGCGAAGTTTAGAGCAGCCTCGGGCTTGTCGCTGCGAGGAATGGAGGAGAGCTGGTATGTACTGGAATTCAGGATCAGCCGATAGATGTGCTTGAGGTCGTACTTGGAGGCGACCAGTTCCTTTTCGAGATAGGCCAGAAGCTCGGGGTTGGAGGGCGGATTGTCGGGACGGATGTCGTCGGGCTCCTGAACGATGCCGCGGCCGTCGAGCCAGTACCAGATGCGGTTGACGATGGCGCGCGCGAACCAGGGGTTTTGGGGAGAGATCAGCCAGTCGGCGAACGCTTGGCGGGGGTCCTGGTCGGGAGCGAGGCGGATTTTGGCGCCGTCGGGGAAGGTGAGGGTCGCAGTGTCGGCCGGTTTGGCGGCAGGCGGATCGGCGGACTTGGGCGGGTGAGGGTTGGCATCGAAGAAGACGATTTCCTCTTTCCATTCGCCGGTGTGCTTATAGCCGATGCGGGAGAAGAAAGCGGCCATTTGATCGAGGCGCTCTTTGGGCCACTTGTCGGCGCGGACGCCCATGAAGGTGAGGGCCACGGTCTGGGCGATGCCCGCCGGTTCGTGGTTCTGCATGGCGCGATAGAAATTGACCGGAGGGTTACGGAAATTGCTGCCGCTTTCGGTGAGCAGGTCGCGCACGAAGCGGTCGTAGGGCTGGTTGGCGCGCAGGGAATCGAGGATCCAGTGGTAGTAAGACTGGGCGGCGTTGGGCCAGAGATTGATGGGGAATTCGGCTTTGACGCGAAGCAGATCGCTCCACTTCATGGCGCAGTATTCCGGGAATTCGTCGCGGGCGAGGAGGCGGTCGATGAGGGCGGAGCGTTTGTGGGGGCCCCGGTCGGCGAGAAAGTCGGCGGCCTCTTTGGCGGTGGGGAGGGTTCCGATGATGTCGACGTAGGCGCGGCGGAAGAAAGCGGCATCGGAGACGGGGTTGGCGGGCTGGATGCCGAGTTGCTTCCAACGGGCGAAAACCAGGTCGTCGATTGTGCCTTGGGAGGTGAGCGGGGCGCGGCTTTCGAAGGTGGGTGAGAACGCCGGCGGGGCATCGGAGGCCAAAATCGCGCCCGCGAAGGCCCCTAACAGCAAGAATCGATTCATGTTCGGCGTTCCACCTGGACGGCCGGCGGCGCGGCCATACCTGTTTTCAGATCAAACGGTCTGTACCTATAGTTTTAACCCCATTCGCCCGCAAAAGTCTCCCGCGGGGCTGGATAACGGAACGAAGCCGAGTTTTGGGGCGCGAGTCGGCTCCCGGGGCTTCGCCTACGGGAAAATTCGGGGACTTCGGTCTCTGACCGCGAGATTCGGTGCGATTGCGAAACCGCTCGCTGACACTCGCGGCTCCGAACGGAGCCACGACCGTCAGGGAGTGGTTGCCAGCAACGGCGGAAAACCTCACGCTCGAAGACTTAGTCCGATATCGGAACCAGCTTCGGTCGGCTGCGCTCTTCCAGCGCATCCTCGGAATCCTGCTCGATCTGCCCGAGGATTTCCGCTTCCGCGCGGTACCAATCCTCGTCCGCCGACCCGTGCTGGCGCCCGCGCTGTTCCCAGTACGAATACGCCAGGCGCTCGACGCGCTCGCGCAGCGAACCGGCATCGCCATTCGCTCCGTTGGTGGGGTCGCCGCCGGCGGACACCTCCACCGGCACGGGGCTCGTCGAAACCCAAGTCTCCCACGGCGTCTCCGAAGAGACATCTCGGCGCTCGCAGGCAACCAACGCCGCCTTTGCCTTTCTCATAAGTTCATCTCCTATCCGCTTGTTTCGGCCCGGTCAACCGCTCCGGGGCCGTATGCCGGCGGGCGAGTCTGAGCAACGCTTGCGCCCGCCAGTTGAGTTTCCGGGAGGCGGCGTTCACCCGCCACGCCGCTTCCGCGAACCACACCAGGGCTTCCTGCCGCCGCTGTAATGCCCGGTCCACCGCCTGCTCCGGCCCGCACCACGAGGTTGAGTGCACCAGCCTCAGTAGGTGCGGGACCGGTTCGGGCGGGTCCAGCACCCCCAGGAATCCGGTCATCCCCGCCGCCCCGAGCAATTCGTCCACGTGAATGGGCTCGACCTCCGCTCTAGGCGGTGAGTGCTTCGGCATGCGGTCTCGCAGTCGCGGATTTCACCTCCGGCAATTCCGCCAACTGGGCGGCAGCCGCGCGGTAGTCTTCCATCGCCCGGCACGCGCCGTTGTAATCCACCAGAAACTTCTTGGCGCGCCCGGCCCGCGGCACCATCCCGTCGGTGCGGATGGGCTGCAGCAGCGCGATGCCGTACCTTTCCGACATCTCCTCCAGCGCCTTCAGGACGTACGCCGTGAGGCTGAATCTTCTGTCGACCATGGACGGCAGAAGGGCCACCGGCCGGACATCCATTGCGAATCCCTCGGTCAGCAGGCGCGCCGTCTCGCAGCAGGCCACCGCTCCCTGCAGACTCAGCATGTCCATGCCGACCGGGATCAGCACTCTCCCCGCGTACAGCATGGCGCAAGTCTGGACCAGGTTGATGGAGGGCGACACGTCGATCAGCACGCCGTCATAAGGGGCCTCGGCGTCGCCGAGTAAGCGGCTGAGGACAAATTCCCGGCCCGCGATGGAGGACAAGGTGATTTCGACTTTGGCGGTATCCCGGCTTCCGCACAACACGTCGAGGTTTGGCGCCGCCGTCACGACACAGTCCCCGAGAGGATAGTTGCGAACCACGAAATCGTAGAAATGTCTGGACGGTCTGAGTCCGAGAATCAGGCCCAGCGAGCCCTGTGGATCGGCATCCACCACCAGGACCCTCATTCCCTGGTCCGCGAAGATGCGGGCCAGCGTGGCAGTCGTGGTGGTTTTGGAAACGCCACCGCGCTGATTGGAAACCACCAGGCGCAGCACAGTAATCACTCTCCGCTAACCGGCGGTGGGCGTTGGCAGCCGAGGACCTGTGTGCCCATTGACTTTAGCCCTGGGCCCGTTCCGTCAACCTCCGGGATCAACCATACTGCAAATCGTGGCACCCCGGATTTGCATACCAGATGTAGGATAGTGCGTTCGCAGTTGCGGGTCAATAGAAGAAAACAGATGTGTTAATGCAGTTACATCATCTCGATGGGACTCCGACACCAGACGCCCGTCCGTGGGAGGGAAAACTACTGGAAGGTCACGGTCAACGCGTTCGATGCCGTCCCGGCGACCGAGACGCTCAGACTGACGGTTCCGCTTCCGGCCAGAGTGACCGGCAGGAGTACGTTCACCTGATCGAGTCCGGCATACGTGCCAGTCGCGCCGGCATAGGCCGCGGGCAGCGACTGGGCGCCGATTCGCACGGTGACATCGGAAAGCGCCGCGCGGTTACGAATGCCCGTGCCATAGAGCACTAGCGCGGTTTGATCGCCCGGCCCGCCGAGGCTGATCGGGGCCGTGGTGCAGGTTCCCGCCACGCACGGATAGTTGAACGCGTAGCCGAACGTCTGCGTGCCGTTCGCGTGCGTGGTGACCACCTGCGCCGCCGGGGCTCCCTTGCCGTCGCCGTTGGCCGAAATCAACCCAGGCGCCACGGTTGCCAGGGTCACCGTGCTCTGCATTCCACCCGATGGCGCGGCGATGGTCAGGACCGCGGGGCCCGTGTTCATGCCCTCTGGAATCTGCGCGTTGATCTGCTGCGGTCCGGCATAGAACAACGGCATCGCGGCCTGCGAGCCGGTGTTGTCGGTGACCGTGACACTGGAGCCGCCGAGGGTGAATGGGAGGGGCAAGGAAGCAGCCGACGCGCCGGCGGAGGCGAGGTTGCTGCCGTAAATGCTCACGATCGATCCGGGCGCCACCGGCGCAGTGCCGCTCGCCGCCGAAACCGTTACCGGCCAGTTCACCGGCCCGATGGCCGCGGCGTAGGATTGCCCCACGGCGCTCAACTGTCCGGCGCGCATGGCAGCGCCAGCCGCTGTGTTTAAGGCCGCGGTCTGCTGGTCGGCGGTCGCGTTGCCGTACTGGTTGTAGTCCAGATAGGCGAAGAAGAGAACGCCGGAATCGCCGCCGAAGGGCGAGAGATAGTAAAGGTCCTTCCAATATGCCAGCTTGACCAACTCGCCCAGATATTCGGAATCGAGCGGCTCCCAGAAACTGAAGTTGTCGTAGGGATCGCCGCTGAGCGCCTGGATGATGGCGAACTCGTTGGTCTGCTGCATCTGGCTGTCGGTCACCTTCTTCAGCCACGCTTCGGAGACGGCCACGCCCTTGCCGGCGGCGCGCGCCGTGTCCGAATAGGTCACCGCAAGGGGAAGCAGATTCAGGTTGGCCGAATAGATGTGCAGGTCGATGTAATCGGTGCCCGCGCCGAGCAGCGCCTGGAGGTACGCGGTCCCGTTGTTCTGCCAGTTGCCGATACCGGCTCCGATCAGTGGCTTGCCGTGAATCCCCGCGGCGCGGAGTTGACTGGTGATGGTGGCGATTTCGGTGGCATATTCCTGCGGGGTGTATTCGGCGGAGAGCCCCAGCAGCGCGGCCTGCGTATCGGGCTCGGAACCCAGGTTCAGCCAGTCCGGCTGCACTTGCTGCGCAATGGTCAGCGCGTTCTGTCCCCGCCCGGCGGTCAGTTGCGCCTCCGAAAGGGTCGCGTAATACTGCGTCAGCGGCAGATCGGTGGCAATGTCGGGGAACAGCACGGATGTTTCGATCACCACTTTCAAACCCCGCTTGTGGGCTTCCGACACAAAGTTCTGGTAGAAGGCCACTACCTGGGCGTAATCCTGCGGGTCGTTATTGTACTGGTAGAACGGTTGATACAGGATCGGGAACCCAATGCAGGTGGTGACGGACTGGACGCCGACCAGGGCAAAGGCGTTCAGTTGGCTCAAGACCTGGGCGAAGGTGCCGGGGGCAAGCAGGGTCGCCGGCCCGCGATTGCAGTCGGCGGTGGTCACCTCGGTGCCGAAAGCTACCGGGGTCTTGACGCCGTTCCATCCCGCGGTAACGGTGGTATTGAAGCCGTCCAGATCGCTCTGGAGCTGGTTGCACAGGGCGCCCAAGCTCGCCGGAGCCGAGGAGCACTGGGCCGCGGCCCGGCCGGCGTAAATGCCTATCAGCAATAGACAGAATCCCAGATTGCGCTTCATAACCTGGTTAACCCCGCGGCGTCCCGAAAGTTTCCGGCCCGCGCATCCGGCGCCATTCGGCGGCGCGGAACGGAGCCAAGTCGAAATTCCCGCCGAGCTTCAATCTGTACGATAATCACTCAGATGAAATCGAAGTTTGCCGTTTTCTCTCTCCTGGCAGTCGCGCTCCCGGCCCAGAGCCGCTTCACGCCGGGAATTAAGCCCTTTGTCACGGTGGACGCCCCTCTAATCGCTCTGCAACACCTTCGCGTGATCGACGGAACCGGAGCGGAGCCGCGGGAGGATCAGACGATTATCCTCGACCATGGCAGGATATCCGCCGTGGGCCCGTCCGCGACCACGGCCGAACCGGCCGGCGCCCGGACCATCGACCTCAGCGGCTCAACCGTGATCCCCGGTCTTGTAGGAATGCACGAACACCTGTTCTATCCCTCCGGCGGCGGCATTCCCATGTACAACGAGCAAGCCTTCAGCTTCCCGCGGCTGTATCTCGCGAGCGGCGTGACCACAGCCCGCACCGCCGGCAGCCTGGAGCCCTATACCGATCTCAACGTAAAGCGCATGATCGATAACGGAAACATGCCGGGGCCAAAGCTCCACGTCACCGGACCCTATCTCGAAGGAGTGGGCAGTTTCGCAGCCCAGATGCACGAGCTCACTGGTCCCGATGACGCCGCCCGCACCGTGGAATACTGGGCTTCCGAAGGGGTCACGTCCTTCAAAGCTTATATGAACATCACCCGCGCCGAACTACAGGCGGCCGTGGACGCCGCGCACCGGCACGGAATCAAAGTCACGGGCCACCTGTGTTCCATCGGCTTTCGCGAGGCCGCCGCCATGGGAATCGACAATCTGGAACACGGCCTGCTGGTGGACACCGAGTTTCACCCCGGCAAGCAGCCCGACGTCTGCCCTCCTCAGGCGGCCACCCGCGCCGAGATCGCCCGCCTGGATCTGGATAGCGCGCCGGTGCGCGACATGATCGCGGACCTGGTGCAACACAACGTCGCCATCACTTCCACGCTGGCGGTTTTCGAAGCGTTCGACGGAGGCCGGCCGCCGCTGGAGGATCGTTTCCTCGATGCGTTGACGCCGGAGGCGCAGGTCAGCTATCTCGGTGCGCGCGCCCGGTCACAGGCCGGATCGTTCCTGCCGATGCTCAAAAAGGAGTTGGAATTCGAGGTTGCCTTCGTCAAGGCTGGGGGCCTGCTGATGTCGGGCGCGGATCCCACGGGCAATGGCGGGGCCGTCGCCGGGTTCGCCGACCAGCGCAATATCGAGCTGCTGGTAGAGGCGGGGTTCACCTGTTCGCAGGCCGTCCGGATCTCGACCGCTAACGGAGCGAAGTACCTCGGCGAGCTCGACCGCATCGGGACGGTGGCCGCCGGCAAGCAGGCCGACTTGGTGGTGATCGACGGCAATCCCGCCGCCCGCATCGCGGATATTCGCAAAGTCAAGATGGTCTTCAAAGATGGTGTCGCCTACGACCCCGTGAAGCTCCTGGAGTCCGTGCGCGGCTCGGTTGCGCTGCACTAACGGCCTGTCGGGCAATAACCAGTTCACTCGCCGGCAACCATGGGAATCGCGGAATGAAGAAGGTTCTCTTATCGTGGAGTAGTGGGAAAGACAGCACCTGGGCGTTGCATCTTCTGCGGCAAAACCCGGACGTTCAGATAGCCGGACTGGTCACGACCTTCAACTCCGAGGCGAACCGGGTGGCGATGCATGCCGTCCGGCGGGCGCTGGTGGAGCTCCAGGCGGAGCGCATCGGTGTTCCATTATGGGCAGTGGATCTGCCTAGCCCGTGCTCTAACTCGCAGTACCAAGACCGAATGCGGGCGGTGTGCCAACGCGCGGTTGCGGAAGGAATCGCCGCGATGGCATTCGGAGACCTGTTTCTCCAGGACATTCGCGATTATCGCGTTCGGCAGTTACAAGAGACGGGGATCGAACCGCTGTTTCCCGTCTGGGGGATTCCAACCGGGGATCTGGCTCAGGACATGATTGCCGCGGGTGTGAAAGCGAAGGTTACCTGCGTGGATCCGTCCAAGCTCGCAAAATTTTATGCCGGTTGCGATTACGACCGGAACTTCCTGGCGAGTCTGCCCCCTGGAATCGATCCGTGCGGAGAGAACGGGGAATTTCACACCTTTGTGTATGACGCCCCGCCGTTTTCCAGTGCCATCGAAGTGCGGGCGGGAGAAGTGGTCGAGCGTGACGGGTTTGTCTTCGCGGACGTGCTCCCGGCATAACCGCTCGGCAGCTTGTTCGACGCAGCGGAGCTAATCTTTGGGTTGCAGCACCCACAACTCCGCGCACCTACCCCGGCATGGGGCCAGCGAACGCCATCCTCCACCCTCATTTCACCGCGTAATCCAGCGGCGGTTTGCCATCCGCCGGAATGCGCGTGGTCCAGTGCCGTCCATCCAGACGCTTTTGAAACGCTTCCCTGGCCGCCTGCACTTCCGCCGGTTTCTCGAACAGCTCGACTCCGGCTAGCGCCAGCGTCCGCGCGGCCACCACCATTCCTTTCCTCCCGATGCTGGTTCCGGCGCACGCCGCCGCCTGCCATGTGTGCGCGCCCACTCCAGGGACGAACGTGGCCGCCACGAACTGCGCCGTGGGAACCACCCAGCTTACGTCGCCCACGTCCGTGGACGCAGACCCGAAACCTTCGGACGTGTCGACCTGCACCTTCTCCGGACCCGCCTTGCGCACCGGCGCACCCAGCGTCTTCTGCAACTCTTCGGCGAAGCGGCGTTCCTCCGGCGCGAAATCATATCCGCCGGCCTTCCGCATGGCGCGGCCCAGCACTTCGGACAGCGCGTCATTGGGCAGGACGTTGGAATAGTTGGTTCCCTGTTCGAACTCCATGCGCGTCTCCGACGCCAGAGCGCCCGCCTGCGCGCACTTCATGATCCGTTCCCAAATGGCGTTGAGCGCCTGCGCGTCGGGGTGCCGCGCCATCAGGTTGACTTCGGCGAAGGCCGGCACCACGTTGACCGCGCTCCCGCCGTTGGTGATGATGTAATGGATGCGCGTCTCCTGGGGCACGTGCTCGCGCAGGAACTCCACGGCGTTGAGCATGATCATGGCCCCATCCAGCGCCGATCGGCCGCGCTCCGGCGCCGCCGCCGCATGCGACGCCACGCCGTAAAAACGGAACCTGCCACCGTTATTCGCCAGCATGGAATGCAGGTTGACCTCGTTGCTGTCGGCGGGATGCCACGCCAGTACCGCGTCCACGTCGCGGAACAGGCCGGCATGGATCATGTAGATCTTGCCTCCTCCGCCCTCCTCCGCCGGCGTTCCGTAATAGCGGATGGTCCCCTTCAGACCGCGCGCCTGCATCTCCTCTTTGATGGCCACCGCGGCCAGAGCGGAGGCCGAGCCCAGCAGGTTGTGCCCGCAGGCGTGGCCCGGCCCGCCCGGCACAACCGGCGATTGCGCGGGCGCATCTTTTTGGGAAAGCCCCGGCAACGCGTCGAATTCGCCTAGGATCGCGATCACCGGCGCGCCGCTCCCGAAAGAAGCCGTGAAGGCGGTGGGCATGCCCGCCACGCCGCTTTTCACGTCGAAGCCGTTGGCGCGCAACTCCTCGGAGAGCAGCGTCGAGCTCTTGGTTTCGTGGAAGCCCAGCTCGGGTGTCTCCCAGATCTGCCGCGAGATCGCGCCAAAGCGGTCCGCGTGCGCGGCCACCCGCGCCAAGACGTTGTCGGCCGCGGAAACGCAGCCAGTTGCGAGGAGAAGAACAAGAATCGGACGCATCGGTTGATTATACCCGCTCCTGGTGGATGGTCTCCACAACGGCCAGCAGGTTGGAGATCCCCGAAAACGAGGAACCGGCAGCATGCCGGCCGGCGGCTGGCGAAATCGGCGCGAAAGCCCGGCGCACCATTCGCAAATCGCCAGCGGACGGAGTACGCGGCGGACTCGGGACCGGTTCCCGCGGCAGCGACGCTCACGCTACGGGAGGCATTGGCCCGCTTCCAGAAGACCCACGGTGAGATCGGCCCTGTGCTGTCCCATTAGTGTAGCGCGGCATGCAGAACAACAAGCATGCACTTGGCCGTGGAGCAGCCAATCCTGGCTGCCACCGGCTTTGAGCCGGCGTCTACGGGTGCGGAGCTTTGCGTATCGGCGCGCACGAGCCGCCTGAAAGGCGGCTGCGGGCAAAATTGCCCGCCCCACAAAACACGTGATACGCCCACCAGGGCCGACGCGGTCCGGAGAAGGATAGAGTCCAAAATAAGGTCCAAAAAAGGAAATGGCGACCACCCGGCTGAGTCACACGACCAGTCACACGGACCCTATCGCGGCCGACCGGAGGCTTGCGTGGGCCTTGACGGGAACGCGCGGATGCACAGCGAGGAACTGGCGCCTCCCGTGATTGGTCATTCGAACAGCTTCTCGGCCCTGCTTGAGCTGCTGGATCGCCAGCGGTGCGCGCCGCGCGCTTATTTGTAGGTAACCTGGGCGCTGTAACTCACCGACGAAGAGAAGTAACCGGCGTCGATACCGGGAGCGCCGAACTTAGCCGGAGTCGAGTAGCCGCTTACCTCAAGGGACCCGGGCAGGGCGACGCTGATTCCCCCGGAAGTGATCGTTCCACTAGCCGGCAGGCCCAACAGAATCACCGACGGCGCGGTAAGGCTCCCGTCGCTGGTTCTGGCGGAACACGTGAAAGAAGCTCCCACACCGTTGGTACCCGAAGTGATCACAAAGCTGTTCCCGGTGATCTGGACGTAGCCGGAGGGGTCGCCGCCGGTCCAGTGGACTGTGAAAGGCTGCGTCCGGTCGATGGTGAGCGAGGCGGTGGGCGTGGGCTGGTCGGTCCACACCAGAGGAGGCAGAGGCAAGGTCAAGTTGGCAGTGAAGGCGCCGACATCCGGCCCGCCCGGGCCGGTAGCAGCGTAGTTACCAGCTCCCAGATAGGTCGCGGTGGTATCAAAGGCTGAATAGTAGGAGATGTATTTCTGCGAGGTGGTAGGATCCGTGGAAGTGGACTTGGTCAGCGTCTTGCTGCCGTTCGGGCCACTGATTCCAATGGATGCGCCGGCATCGAGCGACTGGTAGACGTAAGGCAGAGGCGGTGCGCTCCCCTGGGTAGCGGCGTAATAGATCACGGTGCAGGCGCCGTAGCTGGCGATATCGAAGGCCGCACCTAGTCCCAGAGCGCCCGGCAGCACGGTCACTTTTTCGAACGACGCGCTGCCAGAGTCGCCCTTTGTGACCGAGCCTGGAGCGGTGATGCCGCCGGTGCTGGTGCCTTGCGAAACGTTCACGGACCGGATCAGGGACACGAACCCGCTGGCATACGTCCCCTGAGCTATGAACTGACTGAAGCTGCTTTGAGAGAGGCCCGGGTTCGTGGTGGTACAAGTGCGGCTGGTGGTGCCGATGGGAATGGTGGTAGTGTTGCTGACCACGCCGTTGATCTCGAAGACGACCGGTGTGGCGCAACCCGAAACGCCCGAAGGAATCGTGATGTAGACGACGTCGACTGCGGTGCAACACGCGTTTCTTCCCTGGTACACCACGGTGGTCTGTTTGCCGCCCACCCAGGCCTGTGTTGGCACGTTAGTCATGTTGAATTGCTGCGCGGCGTTCGTCTCGTCGAACGTGACCGGGCCGAGGCCGGTGCCCCAAAAGCCTACCGTGTCGTTGGCCAAGCCGGCATTGGTGGGCGAGACGAAGCTGTAGCCGAGGGTAGCGATGGCATCGCCGCTGCCCGACTGGCTTACGGTGAAGATGCCAATGTTATTCTGCACGACGGTGATGGGCGTGGGAGCGCTGGTTTGACCGTTGTAGGTGACGGTCACGGTTCCCGCGCCGAGCGGCGTGGAGGAGGGAAGAACCGCTGAGGCCTGGCAGGGGGCGGTTCCAGGACACCCGGTGTAATACATGATGCCCGCTACGGTCTTGCCGCCGACCGTTATCGACACTGAGGTATTGGCGATCTGGGTCTGAAGCGGAAAGGTTGTGGCTACAACGTAGCCGGACGTCGGCCCAAAATTCGACCCCTTGATGTAGAATAGGGACCCCTGAGCGATGGCGGCATTGGGCAAACCCGGTGGAACGTTGCTGGCAGAATTCTCGACGTAGGTGATTGATGGGGTGATTGGTGGTGTGATTGACCCGGTATTGACCGTGCCCGAAGTCGTGAAGCTGATCGTCCCGCCGGAAAGCAGGGAGCCCGTAACCGTGCCTGACGCCGTTAAGGTCGAGCTGGTATAGCCGGCATAGCTGCTGGTTCCGCCCGTGACCGTGGCCGAGGCGCTGAACGGACCGGAATCGACCAGCAATGTCTCCGGCAAGGTCACGGCGCCGGTGAGCGTGCCGTGGCCAAGCGTCACCGTGAACGGAACGGTGACGTTGCCTCCGCTGATATTGGAGAGCGAACCGCTCGCGGTGAACGTGCCCGTATCGGGCGAACTGCCGGCCAGCGTCAGGGTGGCAGGCCCGGAAAACACGGTGGTCCCCGATACGGTGAAGGAGGCATTCGTCACGGTAAACGTGTAGCTCCGTGTGGTCCCGGCCGCCGTGCCGGAAATCGAGAAGCTGAGCGTCCCCCCGGAAAGCAGGGGGCCCGTAAGCCCTGACGCCGGTGCGTTCGAGTTGGTATAGCCGGCATACCTGCCGGTTCCGCCCGTGAGCGTGGTCGAGCCGTCGACCGGACCGGGATTTACCAGCGCTGTCTCCGGGAAGGTCATGGTGCCGGTGAGCGTGCCCTGGCCAAGCGTGAGCGTGAACGGAACGGTCACGTTGCCTCCGCTGATACTGGCGAGCGAACCGCTCGCCTCGAAGGTCCCGGTGTCGGGCGAAAGGCCGCTCACCGTCAGCGTGGCAGGCCCGGAAATGGACGCGGCGGTCCCCGATGTGGTGATGGAGGCGCTCGTCACGGTAAATGTGAAGTTCACTATGGCAGCGTAAATTCCCACGGCAAGGAAAAGGAAAAGGATCAGCTTTGGAGCAATCGCGCGGCGATTCATTTCAATTCCTCCAGCGTTTTCTCCAGAAGACATTTATGCCGGAATCATTTTGCCTTCCCGGATTGAAGACAGTATAGCCGGAATTTCCGTTTTGGACTTCCAGATCTCATTCAGCATAAGCCAATGTGCCATCATTTGGTCGGTCGAGGAGCTCGTAACGAAAAGTGCAGTTGCCCCTTCCATGTCGATGGTATTCACAACGGCCAGCGGGTGCGGGAATCCCTGAAGACGCGGAGTCGACGGCTTGCCGACCGGCGGCTCGCGGAATTGATACGAAAGCTCGACGCCCAACTCGCCGAGGAGCAGAGAACGGGCAATCCAGGTGAACCCGGACAGGTTTCGACAGCCACCACGCCCACGCTCGCGGACGCCGTGGACCGCTTCCTGAAGACCCACGGTGAGATCGGGCCGGACGGAAAGTACCGAGGAGGTTCTGAGCGCGGCACCTGGAAGAAGTACAGGTGCGCCCTTGGTCTCCTCGCATCGTTCTGCGAAGATGCGGGTATCAAAGGGGTCGGAGATGTCACGACTGATGCCCTGGAGGACTTTCGGGAGACCCGAATCATCGGCAAGGTGACCTGGAAGGTCGAGCGGCAAATGCTGATCACGTTTTTCCACTTCTGCATGAGCCGAAGGTGGGTCTGCATCAACCCCGCTAAGGAACTGAAAACACCGCGCAACCTCAAGCCAAACGAGGTCGTGCCGTACACGCTTCAAGAAGAGAGCCAGATCCTGGCGGCGTGCGATCAGATTGGGGGCGGGAAATACAATCGGAGCGGCGCACGCTACGAGCAACTTCGGGCGCGTGCAATGGTCATGCTGCTTCGCCACACGGCGCTTCGGGTGTCGGACGTCTGCACGCTTCGCAAAGATGCAGTGTCCTGGGACGCCGAGAACAATACGTGGCGAGTTTTCCTTTACACCCAGAAGACAGGCGATCCAGTGTTCCTGCCGATTCCCGAGAGCCTGAAGGTGGGTCTTGACGCCCTGCCGCTGCCGCGGAACGCCGCGCAGGACTGCCCTTACTACTTCTGGAATGGCCAGACGTCGCGCCGGGCCGTGGTCGGGATCGTCGAGCGGACGCTCTCAGCCGTGTTCAAGAAATCGGGGGTGAAGAACGCGCACGCCCATCGGTACCGGCATACCTTGGCTACGCGGCTTTTGGAGCAGCGCGCCACGTTCGAGCAGGTTGCGGACATCCTCGGGAACAGTCCGGAAGTCGTCCGGAAGCATTACGGGAAGTGGTCCAAGGGCCGGCAGGCAAACATCGACCGGCTCATGATGGCCCACTTTCAGACGGCGGGCGCCACAAACCCAGTCACACTCCAGTCATACGATAAAATGGGGGCCGTAAACTAATGGCCCCCAAAGAGATATTGTGGTGCGGAGAGGGGGACTTGAACCCCCAAGCCCTTGCGGGCGCTAGCACCTCAAGCTAGTGCGTCTGCCAATTTCGCCACCTCCGCAAGTGTATGGCAACTTTGAGTTTACCACGAGTTCGAGTGAGGTGCGCCGATCTTCGGCGCCGGGTCTTCCCGGCCGCTCCGCTGTATGCTCCCCATAATGGCACCTGTTTTCCGGTTCCGTCTGCCGGCGGATTCCGGCCCACCCCGGAAGCCGATAAAATTTCCGAGTTGGCATTTCTCATCGTGGGGGGACTTGACCGTCAAAGTGGATAGAGACCAAACCGCGGACGCTGTCATTAGTTCCAGCCATGACGAATGCCCGGCCCGGTTGTAAGTGGGCCAGGGCGCCGATGGGGTCGCCGACAGTGATCCCGCGGTGATCGAGCTTGTACGCATTTCCCGTTTGGAGAGCTTGCCTCGTACTGGCGCTACTACCCTTGCATTCATACCAGGACTGGCCTATGCTGCTTCCCCCTATAATAAGTAATTAGAAAACAACCAAGCGAATGGAGCGCCGCCGATGTCGCGGAGATTCCTTCTTGCCGTCGTTCTCATTTTCTGCACCGCGGCCGCAGCGCACGCGCAAGCGGACCGCATCACCGGACCGATCGACGATATGGACCGGGTGCCGATAGCCGGTCACACACGGGAGATCCCCCGGTCGTATGTCGATGAAGGGCCGCTCCCTCCGTCGCTCCGGATGGACGGCCTGACACTGTATTTCAAGCCGTCTGCCGCGCAACAAGCGGCGCTCGACCGGTTGCTGCTCGATCTGCACGATCCGCGTTCGCCGAATTATCATCGGTGGCTGACGCCGGAGGAGTACGCTTCCCGTTTCGGGGTGAGCCCGGAGGATGCCGTCAGGATCGTGGACTGGCTGCGCGCGGAAGGTTTCACCGTGGACCAGTTGGCGCGCGGCCGTTCCTGGATCGTGTTTCATGGGACGGTGAACGCCGTGGAACGCGCCTTTCACGCGGGCCTTCACCGCTACCGCGTGGCCGGCCAGCCGCACTATACGTATGCGTCGAATCCCTCGGTGCCGCGGGCGCTGGATGGCCTGGTGGGCGCGGTCGGCGGGCTTGAGGATCTTCTCTTCCGGCCCGTGGGGAGCGAGTCCGCGCCAGCCAGCGCTACGGCCCCGGCTCCCGCGCCGATGTATACGGCAGACGACGGCACCCACTACGTGGGACCGGACGATCTGGCGACGATCTACGATTATGCACCGCTGTTGCAACAGGGAATCGATGGCAGCGGGCAGAAGGTCGTCGTGGTTGGAGAATCGGTCATACAGGAAGACGATCTCGATCTCTTTCGTCAGTACTACAATCTTCCGGCGCCGCCCGTGCAGTATATTTTGCCTCCCAATTTCGATGACCCGGGTGTGAACAGCGCCATGGGCGAAGCGATTTTGGATCTGGAGGCAGTCTCGTCGGTGGCACGCAACGCCACGATAATCTACGTTTACGCCGCTAATCCATACGATGCCCTAATCTACGCGGTGGATCAGAACCTGGCGCCGGTTATCACATCGAGCTTTGCGGGGTCCGAGTGCAGCCCGGCTTTCACGGCCGCGTTGAGGTCCAGCTACCGGTTGATCGCGCAACAGGCAAACGCGCAAGGGATCACATGGCTGAATGCGAGCGGGGACAGTGGGGCCGCGGGGTGCGACGTCGACACCAGCGCCGTGGCCACCGGTGGACTGCGGGTTGGTTTTCCCCTGGACATCCCCGAAGTGACCGCGGTGGGCGGCACGGAATTCAACGAACAGAACGGCTCCTACTGGAGCGCCCAGAACAACGCCAACGGCACGTCGGTGCTGTCCTATGTTCCGGAAATGGCGTGGAACGACTCGGCAATCTCTGGTGGGCTCTGGAGCGGCGGCGGCGGCGTCAGCATCTTTTACCCGAAGCCGTGGTGGCAGACGGGGCAAGGCGTGCCGAACGATGGGATGCGAGACGTCCCCGACGTATCCTTAAATTCTTCCAAAGTGCACGACTCCTTCTATCACCCCAACAATGGCTTCGTCTGGACGGGCGGCGGCGGAACATCCTTCGCATCTCCCGCAATGGCCGGAATGACGGTCCTGGTGAGTCAATACCTGGTGGCGCACGGCGCCCAAAACCAACCCGGCGTGGGCAACCTGAACCAGATGCTGTACCGGTTGGCGCAAACCGCGCCATCGGCCTTCCACGATATCACTGTGGGCAGCAACAAAGTGCCGTGTAAGATCGGCACACCCAATTGCACCACCGGATCGATGGGATATGACGCCGGGCCGGGCTACGACATGGCGACGGGACTTGGCACGGTGGACGTGGCGAACCTGGCCGCTGCCGCGCTGGCGTTGTCCCTGCCAGTGCCAGCGCCGGCTCTGACACAAGGATCGGTCGCCAATGGCGCCACCTATCTGGAGGGCGGGCTGGTGCCTGGATCCTGGGCGCAAGTGAAAGGGACC
>Ga0326728_10011296_pt1 | contig 20473 bp, 12 predicted proteins | sample MB3enrmetagenome_FD_207602 | JGI IMG/M metagenome (GOLD analysis project Ga0326728, IMG submission 207602) | Lab enriched peat soil microbial communities from McLean, Ithaca, NY, United States - MB31MN | ecosystem: Environmental > Terrestrial > Soil > Wetlands > Peat | place: USA: New York... | reverse complement strand
TTCAAGGAGTTTTTCCGTTCTCCCGGCTTTTCTCGTGCCTCCAACATCCTTATGAGCTTCATCTGTCCGAAGAAAACCATGGTGGCGCTGAATGCTTTGTGATAGACGGCAAATTACCCGAGGCGCCGGATGCCAAAGAGCCGGACATTGCCAGGGAATTCACCTATAGGATCCGCAAGGAGGATGGCCTCTTATGTTCGATCCATGAGCTGACGCTCGCCCGGCGGGCCACGGACCTCGAGTTGGATCAATTGGAATTGAATCAGGCGCTGGATCCCGCGCTTTTCGAGCTTTCGGGCAAACCCAGGATAACAGTCTCGACCCTCGACCAATACCTGGCTATAAGACAGCAGGAAATAATGAAGAGACTGAACTCTGCCTAGCGTCTGGGCGAAGTCCGCGCGGCGGAGGCGCGGGTGGCGGCGCTCACTCCATCGCGTTCGCAATCGCGTTCCACCAGAGGGCGTGCAGTTCGGCCACCGGCCACTTGAATTCGGCCGCGGTGGTTTTGATGGACAGATCAGCGCCGCCGGCGAGGCCCAGTTTGGCCGCGCTCACTTCCATAATCCGGGCGCGCTCCAAGACTTTGATGGCGTCACCCGGGGCGGCGGAAATGACCACGCGGCCCTGGGTTTCGCCGAATAGAAGCGCGTCCAGGCGCGCCCCGGCAAAGGCGGACAGGTCAATTTGCGCGCCGATCAGGCGGGGAGTGTCGCGGGCGATTTGCCGGGAGATGCAGCTTTCCGCCAGGGCCGCGGCCAGGCCGCCTTCACTGCAATCGTGCGCGCTTTTGACAAGGCCGGAAAGAATAAGGCCGCGCAGCGTGTTGTCCAGCTCGCGCTCTTTTTCCAGGTCGCAACGCGGCGGCCGGCCGGTCTTGAGTCCGTGGAGTTGCCGCAAATAAGCGGAGCCGCCCAGGCCGAGGAGCGGATCGGTGTTGTCAATCATATCGCCCAGCAGGATGACGACGTCTCCCTCGTCCTGGAACCACTGGGTGGTGATGTGTTCGGGCTTTTCGATCAGGCCGACCATGCCGACGACGGGGGTGGGATCAATGGGGCCGTTGGGGCTTTGATTGTACAAGCTGCAGTTGCCGCCGGTGACAGGCGTCTGGAAGGCGCGGCAGGCCTCGGCCAGGCCGCGCACGGATTCCTTGAGTTGCCAGAACAATTCCGGGTTGCGCGGGCTGGCGAAATTGAGATTGTCCGTCACGCCCAGGGGCGTCGCGCCGGAGCAGGCGAGATTGCGGGCCGCCTCGGCCACCGCGATTTTGGCGCCTTCGTACGGGTCCAGATAAACGTAGGCGGCGTTGCCATCCACGGTCATGGCCACGAATTTTTCCAAGGCGGAGCGGCTGCCGGCCCCGGCTTCGGCGGGGAGGGAATCCTGCTTGATGCGGATGACGGCGGCGTCGGAGCCGGGGCAGACGACGGAACCGTCGCGCACCATGTGGTCGTACTGGCGATAGACCCAGTTTTTGGAAGCGATGGAGGGCCAGGCGAGCAGTTGGCCCAGCGCGGCGGCGGCGTCCTGGAGTTCCGGCACACGATCCAGGGTGAACGCGCGCACGGATTGGAGGTAGGCCGGCTCGCGCGCTTCGGGCTGATAAACGGGCGCTTCGTCCGCGAGTTTTTTCGCGGGAACATCCACCACCACCCGGCCGCCGGACTTGACCACCATGCGGCCGGTATCGGTGACGCGGCCGATTTGGGCCCAGGGCAGGTCCCACTTGTCAAATATACGTTTCACCTCCTCCTCGCGCCCGGCATGGACGATGATGAGCATGCGTTCCTGCGACTCGCTGAGCATGATTTCGTAGGGGGTCATGCGCGGGGCGCGTTGCGGGACCAGCGACAATTCGATTTCGATGCCGGTGCCGGCGCGGGCGGCGGTTTCGCAGGTGGAACAGGTCAGGCCGGCGGCGCCCATGTCCTGAATGCCGGCGACGGCCCCGGTGGCGAGAAGTTCGAGGCAGGCTTCGCACACGAGTTTTTCCATGAAAGGATCACCCACTTGCACGGCGCCGCGCTGCCCTTCGGCGGAGGCCTCGGTCAAATCCTGCGAGGCAAAGGCCGCGCCGGCCAGGCCGTCGCGCCCGGTGGCGGGGCCGACGTAGAAGACGGGGTTGCCCAGGCCCTTGGCCGCGCCGCGCGCGATTTGTTCATGGCGCAGCACGCCCAGGCAAAAGACGTTGACGAGGGGATTTCCCTCGTAGGATTTGTCAAAATAAACTTCGCCGGCAATGGTGGGAATGCCGAAGCAGTTGCCGTAATGCGCCACGCCGCTGACCACGCCCGCGAAGAGCCGGCGGTTGCTTAGAATTGCGGATTGCGGATTGCGGATTGCGGATTGGCCGGAGTCCGGCTTCCCATTTTGTATTGGGGATTGTTCGTCGGTGATGGGGCCGAAGCGCAAGGAATCCATCGCGCAGACCGGGCGCGCGCCCATGGTGAAGATATCGCGGATGATGCCGCCCAGGCCGGTGGCCGCCCCCTGGAACGGCTCGACGGCGCTGGGATGATTGTGCGACTCGATTTTAAACGCGATGGCCAGCCCGTCCCCGATGTCCAGAATGCCGGCATTTTCCTCGCCCGCTCCGACGAGGATGCGCGGGGACCGGGTGGGGAAAGTCTTGAGGAGCGGGCGGGTGTTTTTGTAGGAGCAATGCTCGCTCCACATGACGGAGAAGACGCCCAGCTCGGTGTAGCTGGGTTCGCGACCGAGCAGGCCCTTGATCTTCTCGTACTCCTCGGGGGTGAGATTGTGCTGCTGGACTAACTCAGGGGTGATGGCGGGGTCTGTCATCTGATCAAGTTTGGGTTTTATGGTTCAGTTGTTCGAAGGGGCCGATCAGATTTCAGGTGTGCTTCGACAAGCTCTTTCACGTAGGCGGGAATGTTTTTTTGCAGCTCTGCAGTCCGCTTCTTCAGCCGTTCGTAAGTCTCAATTTCGGGTCCGGACCAGATGATGTCAGCCCGGCGAACTGCTTGCATGGCAACGTGCGTGTAATTATCGGGATTAGCCCAATAACAGTCATGACAAATCTCCGGTTTCCTCAGTTCGAGCCAGTTCACACAATGCTCACATGACCAAGATTTGGCGCGGTTGGCCGAACCACACAAAAGCATATAATCCCCAGGGTTCGTCGCAACATCACGGACATCGCCCGCCACTTCAAAAGGAACCCGGTGGTCAATCTGCAATTCCTTCTCTGGAAATGATTCCATGTAGATCGCGCAGCGCGCTCCTTGAAGCTCGATGAGCTTTTTTTTCAACTCCTTTGCAAATGCGGTTCGCCCGGCCTGCCTCCCAAATCGGGCCGTTTTCGGATCGCCGAAGCGGTAGGCCGCAATCTTCCGGCCATCACCGCCCGACACCCGGAACATCTCGATTGGAATGCCGTTTTCTTTAACGTCGCGAACTGCGCGGGGAGGATGGTTGTAGCCGTATCTGTCTTTCAATTCCTCTGTGGTGATATGACCATGCTTGAGAATGTGGTCAATGACTGTTTTGGGACGCTTTGCCGTCACCGACTTACAAAGCTTGACGAAATCTGGAGGTAAATTCGGTTTCCTCACCGTGTGTGCTCCAATAAATCTAATTGCCTCGCTGCGCTGCGGGGGCGATGGCGACCGGGATTCAGCCGCTCCGTAATAGCCGGAGAAAGGTAAAGCGATTCGACTGTCTCTTCGGCGCGGCCAAGGAGCGTCGCTTGCGAGGAGCGGCCGGCTTGGAGTTCCACCAGATGGAGGCCGAGCCGTGGCGGAAGGCGGCGGCCATGGGTTTTCTCTCCGGTTCGGCCGTCGTAGCTGACGAGGTAGCTGAGGTTGCGGGAGTTTAATGAAGCCAATTCTTCAACAAACTCGTCGAATAGGACGGACTTCAAATAGCGCGGGTCGCGGTTGGCGCAGACGCCCTGGTAAGGGGGGTCCAGGTAGATCAGATCGTCCGCCGCCGCGTCGGCGAGCACTTCCTTGTAATCCTGGGAACGGCACTCGGCACGGCCTTGGAGCAGGCGCGACGCGCCAAAAATATGCTCGCGCAGGGTCGCGGGCAGCGCGCCCATGCGGCGATTGTCCGGACTCTGGTTGAATTCGCCATCGGCATTGTAGCGCACGGAGGCTTTCACGCAGCGCGCCAGGAGGTAGAGCAGATGTTCGGGCTTGCCGGCGCGGTTGAATTCGTCGCGCACCGCGTCGTAATAGCGGCGGCGGTTTTCGGCGTGTTGCGCTTTCCAGAGGGATTCGTATTGGCGCGCCAGCCGCTCCGGCGAATGGATGATGGCGCGCCACAGGTTCATCAACGGTTCGTTCAAGTCGTTGATGACAAAGCTGGAAGCAAGACCGCCGGAAGCGGCGGCCAGGGTGAGGGCGGCGGAACCGGCAAACGGTTCCATCAGCCGGCCCATCGGTTCCGGGAAATAAGCCAGAATTGCTGGAGCCAGGCCCCGCTTGCTGCCTTGATAAGGAATGGGGTGCGGGATTTTCATCTGGTGCTTTGCCCATTTACGCCGCCTTGGCGGCTTTGGTTTGGAGCCAGGAAATCAGGCTTTCAAAAATCAAGCGGCCATCGGCGGAACCAAGCAGCGGCTCGCTGGCGCGCTCGGGATGGGGCATCAGGCCTGCCACGTTGCGCGTTTTGTTGCAGATGCCGGCGATGTTTTGCAGGGAACCGTTGGGATTGGACTGGTCGGTCGGCTCGCCGGCCGCGTTGACGTATTGCCAGAGAATTTGACGGCCGGCCTGGAGTTTTTCCAGGGTGGCGTCGTCGGCGAAATAGCAGCCTTCGCCGTGGGCAATGGGCAGGCGCAGGAGTTTGCCCTGGGGAATTTGGCCGGTGAACGGGCTGTCGTGCGCGGCGGTCTTGAGGAAAATGTGTTCGCAACGGAATTGCAGGGAGCGGTTGCGGATCAAGGCGCCGGGCAGGAGGCCGGCTTCGCACAGGATTTGAAATCCATTGCAGATGCCCAGGACCGGGCCGCCTTGCGCGGCGAAGGTCTGCACGGCCTGCATGATGGGGCTGAAACGGGCAATCGCGCCTGTGCGCAAATAATCGCCATAGCTGAAGCCGCCGGGAATGATGACGGCGTCGAAGCCGGCGACAGAATTCTCCTTGTGCCAGAGCAGCCGGCCGGAATGGCCAAGCACGTTCTGGACGACATGGAGGGCATCCTGGTCGCAGTTGGAGGCGGGGAATTGCAGGACGGCGAAGTTCATGTCATTCGAGTTCCAAAGAATAATCCTCGATGACGGGATTGCTCAAAATCTTGCGGCAGGCTTCGTCGAGCTGTTTGCGCCAGGATTCCTGGTCGCCGGCGGGCAGTTCGATTTCGAGGTATTTGCCGACGTGGACGGCGCCAATGCCCTTGTAGCCCATTTGTTCCAGGGCGTTGGCGACGGTTTTGCCTTGCGGGTCGAGCACGGCCTTTTTGGGAGTGACGATAATTCTTGCTTTCATGGCAAACGAACGCAGGGATGTTGGGTGAAGAAGCCGGTCCGCGCCAGACTTTTTTGGATTGCGGATTGCGGATTGCGGATTGCGGATTAGGTTTTGGGCTGCATGTCGAAAAAAACGCCTGACTGCATCCGGCTGCGAGGGGTGCGGCAGAATAATCTGAAGAATATTGACCTGGATGTGCCGCTGCGGAAGCTGGTGGTCATCTCGGGGTTGAGCGGGTCGGGGAAAAGTTCGCTGGCGTTTGAAACGCTTTTCGCGGAAGGGCAGCGGCGTTATATCGAAACTTTTTCGCCCTACGCGCGGCAGTTTTTGGACCGGATGGACAAGCCGCAGGCGCGCCGCATCGAAGGGATTCCGCCGGCCATCGCCATCGAGCAGCGGAACAGCGTCAAGTCCACCCGCTCGACGGTTGGGACGATGACGGAGATCACCGATTACACGAAAGTTTTCTGGGCGCAAATGGCGCGGCTGCATTGCCGGGGTTGCGGCAAGCCGGTGGCGAAGGAACCGCCCCAGGCCATCTGGCCGGTCTTGCGCGCGCGGGCGGCGGAGGCGGAAACGCTGGTGACGTTCACGCTGGATTTGAGCGAAAAGTTTTCGTTGGAGGAATCGCTGGCGCTGGTGGGACGGCAGGGTTATCAGCGGTTGTTGGTGGACGGGAAAGCGCTGGCGCTGGACGAGGCGCTGGCGCGGTGGAAGGGTTCGGCGGCTGGCAGATTGACTGGGATTCAGGACGGCCCGGTTCAGCAGGAGCTTCGCCCTACCGGGGCGGCGGCCGATCAATTGGTTGGAATTCAAGATGGCGGAGCGGCAGCTCCGCCCTACCACGAAAGTTCGGTGCCCGCCCGATTGACCGTGATTCAGGACCGGGTGAAATTGAAGAAGTCGAACCGGGCGCGGTTTGTCGAGGCGTGCGAGCAGGCGTATCATTTTGGGAAAGGCAAACTGGCGGTGTGTCTGCTGGGGGAGGAGGGAGGGATTGTGGAGACGGAACATTTCTCCAATCGGCTGCACTGCGCGGGTTGTGACCTGGAGTATCGCGAGCCTTCGCCGGCTTTGTTCAGTTTCAATCATCCGATAGGGGCGTGCCCGGCCTGCAAGGGTTTTGGGCGGATCATCGCCATTGATTACAACGCAGCCATTCCAGACCGCTCCAAGACTCTGGCGGGCGGGGCCGTCAAACCGTGGCAAACCAAAACGGGCGCGGAGTGCCAGGAGGACATGTTGAAGTTCGCCAGGCTGCGCCGGGCGCCGGTGAATGTTGCGTTCCGGGATTTGCCCAAAGCATTGCAGGACTGGGTGCTGGAGGGCGACCCTGGCTACGGCCAGGACAAGGCGCACCAATGGCCGCGCGCCTGGTACGGCGTCAAAGGGTATTTTCGCTGGCTGGAATCCAAGGCGTACAAGATGCACGTCCGGGTGCTGCTGGCCCGCTATCGCAAATATAATACCTGCCCGGCTTGCCACGGGACGCGGTTTCAACCGGAGGCGCTGCTCTACCGGATTGGCGGGACGGAAGAATTGCGGATTGCGGATTGCGGATTGCCTGCCCTCCGTAGGCCCGGCGAAGGAGGGCGGATTTCCTCCTCCGCTGAAGCTACGGAGGACAGGGCGGATTGCGGATTGCGTATTGATGGGACGGACAGCGGGGGTGGTTCTGATCAGCGGCGATCGCAGACCGCCGCTACAGGCGGAGGGGAAGGGCTGACGGTGGCGGATTTTTACCGGCTGCCGGTGGGGGAGGCCCTGGGGTTTGTGGAGGGGCTGATCGGGGGCCGGCCCGGGGCCGAGGCGTCCGATCCGCGCCGGCTGGCGCTGGAGGAAGTCCGCTCCCGGCTGGCCTTTTTGCTTGACGCAGGGCTGGGTTACCTGGGCCTGGACCGCATGACCCGTTCCCTCTCCGGCGGCGAAACCGAGCGGGTCAACCTGACCAGTTGCCTGGGTTCGCGTCTGGTCAATACCTTGTTTGTGCTGGACGAACCGAGCGTGGGATTGCATCCGCGCGACACCGCGCGCCTGGTGCGCATCGTGCGCCAGTTGCGCGACGCCGGCAACACGGTGGCGCTGGTGGAGCACGAGGCGAGTGTGATGCGGGCGGCGGATCAAATCATTGACCTTGGTCCCGGCCACGGCGCCTCGGGCGGGGAAGTGGTTTTTCAAGGCACCTACCAGGAAATCCTGCGCGCGCCGCAGTCGTTGACGGGGCAATATCTGGCGGGGAAGAAGCGGATTGAGATTCCCGCGCGGCGGCCGGTTCTTTTGCGGGGCGGACCAGGCGGACAAGATGAACCGGGCGGAGCCGCGAATCCAAAGACCGGCGCGGCGGAGGCAGTCCTGATTTTGCGGCGCGCGACTCTGCACAATTTGCGGGACGTGACGGTGGAAATTCCACTGGGCCGGCTGGTTTGCGTGACGGGGGTGAGCGGCTCCGGCAAAAGCACGCTGGTGCGCGAGGTGCTGTTGCCGGCCTTGCGGGAGCAGTTGGCCGGGGAATCGCCCGCGCCGGAGGCCGGGGAAGAGGAGGCCGGCGAGACGCAGGACGCGAAGGCGCCGCCGCCGACCGGCGCAGTGCTGGAAGGATGGGAGCATCTGGGGCGGGTGGTCGCGGTGGACCAATCTTTGCTGGGCCGGACGCCGCGCTCCAATCCGGCGGTTTATATCGGGGCGTTTGACGAAATCCGCGAGTTGTTTGCCCGGACGCCGGCCGCCGGACAACGCGGTTTGAATGCCAGCGCGTTCAGTTTCAATTCCGCGCAGGGCCAGTGCGAGTGCTGCCGGGGCGCCGGTTTTGAAAAGATCGAAATGCAGTTCTTGAGCGATGTTTTTGTCCGTTGCCCGGATTGCAACGGGCAGCGCTACCGCCCGCACATTCTCCAAGTCACGGCGGAGTCGGCCGGGCGTCACCGATGGAACATTGCCGACATGCTGGAAGCGACGGTGGATGAAGCGATCGAATTCCTGGGCGGTTTTGGCCAATCGCGCCACGCGGCGCGGGCGGCGGCCAGCCTGAAACTCTTGCAGGAAGTCGGGCTGGGTTATATACGGCTGGGTCAGCCGATCAACACGTTGTCCGGCGGGGAAAGCCAGCGGCTGAAACTGGTGAGCCACCTTGCGGAGACGGAATCGCGAATTGCGGATTCCCGCCGCCGCCAGGCCTGCGGCGGACCAAGCGGATCGCCGACTCCCGGCGGCCCGGACAAACCGGCGTTGTTCATATTTGATGAGCCGACGACGGGGTTGCATTTTGAGGACGTGCGAGTGCTGCTCAAGGTTTTTCAGCGGCTGGTTGGCGCGGGCCATTCGGTGCTAGTGATCGAGCACAATTTGGACGTGATTAAGTCGGCCGATTGGGTCATTGACCTCGGCCCGGAAGGCGGGGAAGCGGGCGGAAAAATCGTGGCGCAAGGCACGCCGGAAGCAGTGGCGGCGTCGCCGCAAAGCCACACCGGAAAGGCCCTGGTTGGGGTGTTGTTCCAGGAGGACCACAATAGGATGGGTTGAATGCCACAGGAGGCCGGCAAAAGCGACGAAAAGTCGTTGTTGGGGTTAAATTATTTTCGTATGTGTAAGTGATTCTAAATCAGGGATTAGCACAAAAAAAGGCCCGAATTGGAGGCCAAATTGTCAATTTATTGCATTTCTGGCTTTGACATAACCGTACCAGTATGTATTCTAATGCCGCGGCGGCGGTTTAACTGGTTTAGGGGTATGGCTCTGCGGAACGTTCCGAATTCAAGAAACCGCGCTTTTTTGCAGGATTTGCCAACGGCAATTATTGCCGTCATTTAATGAACCCAAATCCTGAAAAGGTGTCAGAATATTATGTCAATTAAGAGAATCAGCCTAATGAAAGGCCCGGGCCTTGGCAAGTCCCTTCCCATCTCCAGCAATAAAGGGGTGGTGGCGAAAAAGGCCCGCTTTAGCTTTGATGCGCAAACCGATGACAAGGACAAAGGCGGCAACGGCCAAACCGCCAACGGCCAGCATCCGGCCGCGCCGGCGGCGGCTGCTCCGGCGGCTCTGCCGGCTTTCCCGGCGGGAACCGTGACGGTTGAGTCTCCGATCATCGTGGAGAAGATCAAGGAACTCCTGCGCATCGCCCAGGATCAGGGCTACCTGACTTACGACGACATCAATGACGCCTTGCCCGACGAGGTGGTGACGCCCGAAGTGCTGGATGCGATTTATTCCAAATTGCGCGGTTTCGAGGTGGAGATCGTCGAGGCGCCTGATTTGGAGCGCCCGAAACCAATCGAACCGGAGGAGGAGGAGGAGAGCCGGTTGGATATTTTGGACGACCCGGTGCAGATGTATCTGCGGCAGATGGGCAAAGTGCCGTTGCTGACGCGCGAGCAGGAGGTGGAGATTTGCAAACGGATCGAAGAGGGGGAAACGGAGGCGCGGCGGATTCTTTTTGAGTTCGGCTTCACCGGCAAGGAGCATGTGGCGCTGGCGGAGAAACTGTTGTCCGATCCGCCCCGGGAACGGTTTGACCGGGTTATAGTTGACAAGAAGGTGGAAAGCCGCGCCACCCATCTTTCGGTGTTGCGCCGTCTGGTCAAGCGCGCCCGGGCTTTGAATTCGCAACTCGACGTTGCTTTCGAGATGACCCTCCCTGCCAACGGCAAACCGGCCGCGCCCAAAGCGGTCAAGGAATTCGAGCGCCTGAACAAGGCGCTCCAGGCCAGTTTCCCCAAATTTTACTATAAGCCCAAGGTCTCCGAGGAAATCATGATCGTGTCGGACAACGCGGCGGACCAGATTCAGACCACGCTGCGGGCCATCCAGGATTTGCAGCAGCGCCGCAAAACGGCCGCAACCCTGGCCCAACTGGCGGCCGCGCGGGCCAAACTGGCGGAGTTGGAAAAATTTGTGCGCATGCCGCACGAGCAGTTTATCGCCGCGCACAGGGAGATGAAAAAGGCGGCCGGCCGGGCCGACGAGGCCAAATGCGAAATGGCCGCGGCCAACCTGCGGCTGGTCATCTCCATCGCCAAGAAGCACACCAACCGCGGCCTCTCCTTTTTGGATTTGATACAGGAAGGCAACATGGGGCTGATGAAGGGCGTGGAGAAATTTGAGTACCAGCGCGGCTACAAGTTCTCCACCTACGCCATCTGGTGGATTCGCCAGGCCATCACCCGCGCGGTGGCCGACCAGGCCCGCACCGTGCGCATCCCCGTCCACATGATCGAAGTCATCAACCGCCTCATGCGCGTGCAGAAACGCCTCATGCAGGAATTGGGGCGCGAGGCCGAGCCGGAGGAAATCGCCGACGAGCTGAACCTGACCGTCGAGCGCGTGCGCGCCATTTTGAAGATGGCGCAGCAATCGGTTTCCTTGCAAGCCCCGGTGGGCGACGGCGACGACGCCAGCGTGGGAGATTTCATCGAAGACAAAAAAGCGGCCAACCCGTCGGACGTGACCAGCTACAGCCTGCTCAAGGACACCTTGAGCGACGTGCTGGCGACGTTGACCGAGCGGGAGCGGAGAATTGTGGAGATGCGTTTCGGGCTGGTGGACGGCTACGAGCGCACGCTGGAAGAGATTGGGCGGCAATACAACGTCACGCGCGAGCGCATCCGGCAAATTGAGGCCAAGGCCTTGCGCAAGATGCGCCATCCCACCCGCCTGCGCCACCTGCAAGGCTTCCTCGAAAGCGAGCAGACGATCTTTCAATAGTTCAAATTGACCCGCGAGGGAATGGACGCCTTGGTATCATGGTATCATAATCTGTGATAGCAATCTGGAAGAAGCTCGGCGGGGCCGTAGCCTATGCCTTCACCGAAGAGGGCATTTCACGCGCCTTCGTCACCGGCAAGGATTCCTGGAGAGCGAGCCGGCGAATTCTCATTGCTTGGGATGAAATCGTTTCAGGAACTCTATTGGGCTGAGAGCCGGCACACGCGAGAATTTGAAGTCCTTGACATTTCGCGTCACGATGAAGCTGGCGCCCGCCGTCCTGGCGGCTGCGGCCTGCAAGGCATCCTCAAAGTCAGTCAGGCCCCAGCGCATAACGTCTTGAATGACGGTGCTGCTGGCGCCGTGAACCGAGAAATCTTCCAGAAGCCGCTCGTTCAAGAATGGGACAGCCGCTCTCCCATAGTAGTAAAAAACATTGGCAATGGTGTGGAAGGCCACCGCGCCAACCAATGCCTTGCGCCGGCAGAAACAGAGAATTTGATTGGAAGCGGCATAATGCGGCTGCCGTCTTCCGATCACGTCAAATACCACGTTGGTATCAACCAAGACGATCACGAGCCGTGTTTGCGTTTCAAATAGGCGCCGCGGGAGTCAGCGGGGCGGGAAAGGGCTTTGAGCGCTGGTCCGGGCCAGTAATCGTCCCTGGCATCTGCCGCTGATGGGGCCGCCAGCAACTGGGCCTCAATGACAGCCGAAAGGCTTGTGCCGGTTTCGGCGGCAAGTTGTCTGCCTCTGGCCACGGACTCAGGCGAGAGCGACAGGTTCTTTCGTAGTTTCATAATAGGAATATAGGGCCGTGAATGCGCACTGTGCAAGCTCTAATGCGCATGTCATAGAGCGGTTGTGTTTCACTCTTGGCCGAGCTGGCGGAAGGGATGGGTCCAGGGGTCTATGCGGCAGATGCCCTGATAGACGCAGTGGTCGCAGGCGCGCTGGGTTCCTTTTTGAAAGGGGTTAAGCTGAATGTCACCGGCAAAGATGGCGCGGCCCATGCGGACGAGGTTTTGTTCCACTTCATCGAGCATCTGCTGGAAGGCGGCGTGGTCCATGGGGTCGGGGACGCCGGCGTAGGGCTGGCCGTCGTTTTTCAGGCGGTAGTTGAACTGGGTGCCTTTGGATTCGCCCCGGTTGTCAAGATGGGGCAGGGCGGCAAGATCGAAGCGGCCGGCATGTTTGTAGGCGGCCTGCCAGGCGGGCGTCTCGCAGAGCAGGACCTCGTGGCGGGTTTCGCCGGGTTTGAAATTGCCGCGCAGGTTGATGTAGAAAACGCCGGCGGGAATCAGACGGGCCGCGCCGAACATTTTCTCCGGATGGGGCAGACGGCGGAGGACGCTGAGATAGGCCGGCAATTGCAGTTGCAGGCCGTGCCGGAGGAGCACGGAATCCAGTTTGTGCAGGCTCGATTTGTAGTCCACCACCACGGCCAGCGCGTCCGGGCCGGCGGGGCAAAGGTCAATCCGGTCAATCCGCCCGCGAAAAACCAGGCGCTGGCCGGAACCCAAATCCAGTTCCCAGGCGGGCAAACCGCCTTCCTCCGGCGGCCCGCCAAATTCCACTTCGGCGGCGCGCGGTTCAAAATCGTATTGACTCATCCATTCCACCATGGCCGCCGTGAAATCCTCCAGGGCGCGCGCCATGCCGCGCGCGGCGAAACGGGACGGGGCGTCGGCGGCGAGCAGGCCCGCCTCGAATTGGGGAATGAGGGCGGCGCAGATTGCGGCCACGCGGCGGCGGGCTTCCGGCGCGGTCAAGCCGTGCCAGGTCTTTTTCTCCTCCTGCAATTGCTGGTGGAACTGGGCCAGCGCCAGGTGCTGGAAGGAGCCTTTCTGCCGGGCATCCAGCTCAAACAGAATCCGCTCCTCCGCCTGCAAACCGGAATTGACGAAATAGCGGAAGGCGCAGGCGGCGAATTGCTCGATGCGGCTGACGGAGGCGCGCAGGGCCGGACCGTAAAGCTGCTCCGCCAGCGCGGGGGAAAGCCGCTCCGGCTGCGGGCGGGGGGCGAAGAATTTTATTTGTTGACGCAAAGAGGCGAAGGCGGGCAAGGCCAGCAAGCCCTCCACATCCCCGCCGGAATTTTGAACGCGGAGCAGGCGGGGGATGAGTTCGCAGGCGTGGAGGGGGGCGGTGTCGTCGGGGCCGGAAAAGTTTTCGGTTTCGAGCCGCGGAAAGAGTTTGTTGAGATGGAGGAAAAAGGGGGATGGATTGAGCGGTTGATCGCCGGCGTCGCGTTGGGCGCAGGTCACCACCAGCCGCCCCCGGCTGCGGGTGCAGGCGATGTAGCCCAGGAAGCGCTCGCGGCTCAGGAGTTGCCGCAGGCCGGGGCCAAGCACCAGGCCGCGTTCGCCCAGTTCGGCGCAGTCCGAGTCGGTAAGCAGATGGCGGGGCGGAGGCGGGGCGGGAAAGACCGATTCGTTGAGGCCCAGCACCAGGGCCAGTTGCAAATCGGGGTTGCGCGAGCGATCCACTGCGCCGATCAACACCTGGTCCAGCGCCGGAGGAATCACGCCCACCGTCAGCCCGGCCAGGCCGGCTTCGAGGATCGCCAGCCATTCGGAGAGCGGCAGCGGCTCGCCGGCGAAGGCCAGGGCCACGTCATCCAGCCAGGCATTCATTTGCTGCCAGACGGTGGCGTGGAATTGGGGATGGGACAGCGGCCGTTCCGGGGCTTCCTGGAGCCGGGCCAGGGATTCTTCGACGCGCAGGGAACGCCAGAATGCGCGCAAGCCGGCGGCCAATTGCCGGCCGTCGGGACGAAGCTGGCCGCGGGTGGAAAGGTCTTCCCTTAGTTGCTGAAAGGGGGCGACCCATTGCCGGCGCAACTGTTCGGCGATGGACGGCTTTCCATCCTCGCCCGGAAACGGCTGGGTCCAGGTTTCCCCTTTCCAGCCGCGGGCCAGGGCTTCGTTTTCCAGTCGGTCAATCGCCTCTTCGTCGCCGGAGATCAGGCCGGTTTTCAGGGCGCTGAACCAATCCTCATGCCGCCAGTCAAAGGCCGTCACGCGCAAGGCGTTGCGGGTCAACTCCGCCAGGGGATGGTGGGCGGACGGCTCGCGGCGATCGAGGAAAAACGGAATGCCGTAGCGCGAGAAAACGCGGCGCAAAACGTCGTGGTACCCCTCCAGCGTGCGCAACAAAACGGCGGCCTGGCGAAAGCGCCCGCCCGCGCGGACAAATTGGAGAATCTCGCGCGCGGCGAGAACGGCTTCCCCTTCGGGGTTGGCGCAGACGGCGGCGCGCAAGCAATTCCGTATTTCGGCGCCGGAACCCAAAGCGGGAGCAAGCTCCCGCACTCCAGAGTCGCGCGGAGACGGCGGCGCGGCGCTGGCGGATTCAGCTTCGGGAAAGGGAGCCGGCTGCGCCCAGTTTGCCTCCAGGTGGCGCAGAACCGGATTCCCCGCGAAACGCCCGGACCCGGCATGGCGGCAGAGAATTTCCGTCTCCAACCGGACGCCGGGCACGGCGGAGAGTTTCTTCCAACAATCCTGCCGGGTCTGGGCGATAGAGGACCAGATAGAAAGCCAGGAATCCGCGCCGGCGGGCCGTTCGCCATCCACGCAAAAGGCGAGGGTCATCTTTTGGCAGCAAGGCGCAAGGGCGGCCAGCAGACTCAGTTCCTGGGGAGTCAATTCGCCGAAGCCGTCCAGCCAAAGCGCGGAGATGGCCATGGCGGATGGCCTGCCCTCCGCAGCGGCTTGCGCGAAGGAGGGCGGATTGGCCGATACTTCCCATTCATCCCCTCCGTCCCATTCGCGCGCCTTGCGCAAAACCTCCGCAGCCAGGTCCAGCAGGCAATCGGCGTCCTGGAGGTTCTGTTGGGCCAGCCAGGCGAGATAGTCGCGCTGGAGGAGGGCCAGATCGCGCAGCTTGCGGCGCAACGGCTCGGTGAACTCGGGGCGGGAGGCCAGTTCCGCTAAAAATTCGGGCGAGAACTCGCGGCGCTGCAATTCGCGCAGTTCCAGGCTGAGTTGGCGGGCAAAACCGGCCAGGCCGGAGCTGCTGTGGAAAATCTGCAGGTCGGCGCGGCGCCGGGCCAGGAGGGCGCGCAAAACCATGACGCGGCCTTCCTCCGAGAGCAGCGCGGGCCTGGGTTGGCGCAACTCTTTGAGAATGAACCCGGCCAGGCGCTCGAAGGAAAGAATAGCCAGGCGCGTGTAGCCGGACAAACCGGGTTCGCCAAGAAGCTGCCGTTCCAACTGGTACGTGGCCTGTTTTGGGGCGAGAAAAATCAGAGGCGGCCCCTGCGGATTTTCGCGCAAAGCGGCGCGAATCTCCGCCAGGCAGCGGAAAGTTTTCCCGGAGCCGGCCGGACCGAGGAGAAAGCGCGCTTGCACCCCCCATTCCTCGCGCAAAACCCCGGCGCGGGAAAGGAAAATCAGGAGGGTTGAAGCAGCTTCTTCAATTCATCCCTCCAGCTTTCATAAAGCCCTTCATCCAAAATCTGAAAACGAAACTCGTGCTTGTCGAAACCCTCGCCCAGTTTTTGCCAGGACACCTTCTTTCCGATTTCGGAAAAACGATGCGCAATCTTCTCCTTGTATTTGGTGTCGGGATTGCCGCCGAGGTGCCGGCCTTTGCTTTCGACCACGACCACGCGCGCAATTGGTTTTTCATCTTTGCCGTTCTGCACGACAAAATCGGGATGAATCCGGTTCTTCCGAAATCCTTGAATGGCAAAGCTGTCCCGGCCGACCTTGTTCTGATACCACCAAAGCACTTCCGGATGGCGGTCCAAAACCAAGGCCACTTCCGCCTCGTAATCATTGAAACTTTCGCGCTCAACCCAATCGAACAACGATTTTGCCACTTCGGCATCGTCCGGGTGACGCAGCCTCGGCTTTCTCCGAATTTCCACACTGGCCGGGAGTTGAAAACGGCATTCCACACATTCGAGATAAAAGCACAACCGGCCCTTTTCAAACAGACGGTCAAAGGCGGCTTCCGCCTGACGGTCGGTTTCCGTTTCGATGAACTCGCGGCATTTGTTTCGCAGCGTGAATCTTACCAGTCCCAAATGACCCGCGAGCGCGGCATTGGTCCGGCATAATCGCTCCGTGAGTTTTTCCACCACCGTTCGCAGTTGTTTGAAGCTGAAATAGTCGTACGGGAGGCTGGCCACCAGCCACGCTCGCGCCACGTCGTCCGCTTCGTAAAGGCCGGCCTCCTTTTGCCCTACTGCGTCCAACTTGCTCTGCCCCAAAGTCGCGCGATAATAAAAATCTTTCGCCTTTGCCATTTCATCGCTTAAATCCCAGGTCAACCCGCCATAGTTGAATTTCTCCACGTCCACCTGGCTGATAAGATGCCCGAAATAATCCAACCCCTGGTAATCGTTTCCATCCCGCACACAAAAGCGCGGCAAATAAATCTTCCCGTCGAACGGACGGTAGAGGCTTTGGAATTCGCGCCGGAAAAAGGAGAACTGTTTCTCCGCGGCCTGGCCTTCGCCGCTTTTATCCACCACACTGCCGTCGCCCTCCTCGTAACCCTCCTGTTCCAGCGCCTTTTTCACGTCCTTGGCAATGGCGTCGGCGCGCTGGCGCAGGCAATAAACGTAACTTTCATTTAGCTCAACATGCCCGGTCCTTTCCGCAAAAGGCTGGCGCAGCACCCGCCCGATCAACTGGGTCATGCTCTGCGCGCTGCCGGTGTTGTTCAACGAAACGAGAATGTAGGCAAAGGGGCAATCCCATCCTTCCTGCAACGCGGCCTTGGTGATGATCCAGTTAATGCGGCAGCCTTCCGCCAGCAGATTGATCCCTTCAATGTCATCCTTTTCCGAGCTTTTTATCGCGATCTCCGTCTCGTTCACCCCCAGCCGCTGCATCAAATACTCCTTGACCTGCTCGCTGTGAATCACGCCGGCCTTGCGCTGGTCTTTGCCCGTCCGCTCGACTTGAATCAAAACAACCGGGCGGATTTCGCGGCGGGTTTTGTCGTAATACTTTTCGGCGATCTTCCCCAATTCTTCGCGCTTGAGCTTGGCTTTGCCCAGGCAGTTCTCCCACCGGCCTTCGTTGGAATTGCAGATGTTAATGGGCAGTTTAATCATGCCCTCTTTCAGCAATTCTTCTCCACTCACCCGGCAAAGGATATTCGACTCGGCTCTTGGCGTCGCGGAAAGTTCCACGACGATGGAGGCGTTAAATCCTTCAATCGTTTTCCGCGCCAGCTCGCTGTAAGCCTTGTGCCCTTCATCCAGAATCACGGGCGGCTCGTTCAGGCGGATCAAATTCGCCAGCGAAGTTTTGGCCAGAAATTCCCCTTTGTCCGCGTCCGCTGCCAGCATTTCGATGTTGGGGAACTTTTCCTGGAGCGCCTTGTGCGCCGGCCAGTCATCTTCCGCCGGGAAGTGCATGACGATATTGCCGCCGCTGTCTTGAAACATCTTGAGCTGGTCCTTGGTTTCCCGGTTCGCGCTGGCCAGTTTGATCAGCAGCACATTCAGCGCGCCGTACAACTGCGTGGGCGTCAGCCGGGCGATCTCGTGTTTTTCCCATACCTCCACGCGGCGGCTGACCGCATGTTCGAGCGAGAAACGGTAAAAATGGTTCCGGTCGCGCAAGGCCTTTAAGGTGTCCTTGTAAATCTGGTCGCTGGGCACCACCCACAAGACCAGACCGGCGCCGTTCCGTTTTTCCAGAATCGTGCTGTAAATCAAACCGAGGATTTGGGTGGCGAGCAGGGTCTTGCCGCCGCCCGTCGGAACTTTCAGGCAAAAGTTCGGCATATCCTTGCCGAGGCCGTTGCGCCGTTCCGCGTAGGGACGGCCGGGCACGCGGACGGCCTCCCACGCGTCCAGCGCGGCGTGCTTGTTGCCTGCCGCCTGCTGCCGGGCGAGTTCCGCGAGCCAGGTCTTGACCTCCTCGCGGACGCGCAACTGGTATTTCTTCAATTCCATCGTTGCTGTAGCGGCGGTCTATGACCGTCGCATTCAATAATCACCGGCGGTCATAGACCGCCGCTGCAATCATTTCAAATTAAACGGCACCAGCATCGGGCGGACATCGCCAAACTGGCTCAAATCTTCCCGATGCACCCAGACCTTTTCACAATAAATCACCTTGCGTGGATTTTTGTCCTTCAAGTTCTTCAGGTAATCCAGGTCCAGCGCGCGGTCTTCCTTTTTGTCCGGCGAATAGAGCAGATAGTAGCTGGTGTTCTTCCACTCGCCGATTTTGCCGGTGGACTTGTCCACCTTGGACGCGTCGAAATTCTGGCTCGTTTCCGTGAAATAAATGTAGCGGGCGACTTCTTCAAAGCTCGGCAACATGTCCCCGAAGTTTCGATATTCACCCATGAGTTTTCCGCCGACGCGCGCGTAAGCAAACTCGCCGCCCAGGCCTTCGACCTTCTCCGTTTTGCCGGTTTGGGTCTTGTAGCTGTAACCTTTGATGACGCGGCGGACGCGCTCGGCGGTGATTTTCTCGCAGATGTTGAATTTCTCCTTTTCGTTGTCCTTCGTGTCGAACGCCTGCTGAACGAGAATGAACTTGCGTTCGCCGCCGTCCTCCTTGTTCAACTCCAAAACCGCGTGCGCCGTCGTGCCACTGCCAGCGAAAGAGTCCAGGATGAGGTCATCAGCCTCCGTGCTGAGCCGAACAATTCTCTTTAGCAATCCAACTGGCTTGGGCGTGAGAAAGACCTGCTCATTTCCGAGCACTTCCAACACGGTTCTTTTAGCGTCCTGTGTATGGCCCACTTCTTTGTAAGTCCAGATTGTCTCAGGGACAATACCCTGTTTGACTTCAGTCAGGAACCTCTTGATTGCGGGCACCTGATTTTTGTCGCCACCCCACCAAATACGGTTTTCGGCATCAAGTGCCCAAAGTTTTTCCTCGGAATAGCGCCAATAGTTTCCACCAGGCGGCCCTTGGATTACACGCCCGCCCGGGCATTTGATGCCGTAGGTCCCTCGGCTATAAGGATTTCGCGCCGAAAGGTCGCTTGGTTTCCAAGGCCCGCGCGGGTCGTTATCTGGATTCTCATAGCGAGCGTCTGCTTCTGCCGTGCGGGGAAGAAGACCGAGTTCCCAATCAAGCTTTGATTTCGCATAGATGACGATGAAGTCGTGATTTTCAGAGAATTACTTTGCGCTGCTCTTTGGCGAATAGACCTTTTCCCAAATTATTGTCGCCACGAAGTTCTCATCCCCAAACACCTCGTCCATCAACATCCGAAGGTGATGGACTTCGTTGTCGTCAATGGAGACGAAAATCGCGCCGTCGTCGGCCAGCAATTCCTTCAACAATTGCAGGCGCGGGTACATCATGCAGCACCATTTGTCGTGGCGGCAGGCATCCTCGGCTTCCTTGCCCACGGCGCGGCCAATCCATTCCTTGAACTGCGGCTGGGTGAGATTGTCGTTGTAAATCCAGCCCTCGTTTCCCGTGTTGTAAGGCGGGTCAATGTAAATGCACTTGATCCGGCCCGCGTGCGTCGGCAGCAGACTTTTCAGCGCAATCAGGTTGTCGCCTTCGATGATCAAATTGCCGTCCAGCGCAGGCTTTTTGGCAAGCGAGAGTTTTGCGTCAATCTCCAGCGTGTGATGGGGCACGACGCGATGGTAACTTTCCACCGCCGTTTTTCCTTTGAACTGAATGATTGGCACGCCGCATTTTCGCCGGATTGCCCGTGGCGCTCAAGCCTTAAATGTTCACAATTGGCGCTCTATGACCGTCGCATGCAAGAATCACCGGCGGTCATAGACCGCCGCTACAGGGAGGGCGGCGGCTCAATTCGCCTTGGCGATTTCGACGGCATAGACGTGGGTGGGGCCGTGCATGTTGGAGCGGAAGACGATCCATTTGTTGTCGGGCGTGAAGGTCAGGTTGGGCTCGAGCGTGTAGTTGTGCTTGGACAGGTCCACCAGCTTCTCCACGTCGAATTTGCCCACTTTCACTTCTTCGTTCGCGACCTTGATCGTGTCCGGCTTTTCCGGGCGGGGGGTGAAGAGGTAAATCCACTGGCCGTTGGCGGGCGGATCGAAGCGCGCGCCGTCGGGCGACCGGTTGGAGACGCCATTCGGCCCGCCGCCGTCACCGGCGAAAAGCTTGCCGTCGTGGGATTGGTTGTAGTGGACGGACCATTGCGAACGCTCGATCGGGTAGCGGATGCGTTCGCCGGTATCGGCGTTGACGCCCGCCAGCCAGAAGACGCCGGACCTGGGCGTTTGCAGGTCGTACCAAACCGTCTTGCCGTCGGTACCGAAGAACTCGTGCCCGGCGATTTCCATGGGCATGGTGCGCGGATGCATGAGGCGGTTGCCCGTGCCGTCGGCGCGAATCGTCCAGATGCGGTCCACCAGTTCCCA
>Ga0326728_10011295_pt1 | contig 20478 bp, 18 predicted proteins | sample MB3enrmetagenome_FD_207602 | JGI IMG/M metagenome (GOLD analysis project Ga0326728, IMG submission 207602) | Lab enriched peat soil microbial communities from McLean, Ithaca, NY, United States - MB31MN | ecosystem: Environmental > Terrestrial > Soil > Wetlands > Peat | place: USA: New York... | reverse complement strand
AGCGGGCGTCCTGGAATTCGCCGCCCTGCTGGCTGAAAACGAGTTTGCCGGCGGAATCGAGAACGGCGAGCGCGGGCACGCCTTTCGTGAGCGGCACTTCGTACTGCTCGGCGATATCGAGATTTTTGTCGAAGCGGCCGATGTTCACGTGGACGACGACGAAGGAAGCATTGAGCGTTGGCGCAATCTCGGGGCTGTGAAAGGCCTCGTCGAGAACGTGGCAATCGAAACACCAATTCCCGCCAAAAACCAGTAGCACTCGCTTTTGAGCTGCGGCCGCTGCGCGCAACCCGGCGGCGATTTCCGCGCGGGCGTCCAAATCGGGCGGATAGATGACGTTGTCCGTATTGAGCGGCTGGCGGAGGCGCGCGGGAACTCCGCGCGCGGCGGTGGCGATCTGCCACTGGGCGTCGCGGCGGACCCAGTATTGCGCGTTGGCGATGAAGAGGTTCTGAGGGCCGGCGCCCGGCGCGGCGAAGTGCAGCGCCGCTTGGAAGAAGATCTGGCGTTCGTCGAGCGTGGGAGATTGCTGCTGGACGATTTCGAGCTTGAGCGACGTGAGGCCCTTCGTTTTCCAGTCTTGCCAAAAGCTCGCGTCCTCGGCCGCGCTCACCGTTTTTTGGTCGCCCGTATTGATTTGCGCCGGAGGCGACGCGCTGTAGAGCTTTGCGAGCTGATAGGCGTCGCCGGAGAGAATGGCCTGGCGCCATTGCTCGAGAGGCGCGAAGGCCGGAGTTGCGGGGCCGTGGGGCGCGGCGTGCGGCGTGGGCGCCGGGGTCTGCGCGCGAAAGATCGCTGCGGAGAAAAGCAGTAGGACCGTGAGCGGAGGAAAAATCTTCCGGATGCGCATGACCAGCGACCTCTTGGGATGCAACGGATGCAGTATAACAACGGCTCCAGGCGCAGAGAAGGTGGCGACCCCGCAGGGCGGGGTCGCCGGTACAGCAGAAAAAACTGCGAACGCGATCACTCTTTGCCGAGGGTGAGACGCAGTCCAGCGCTATAGCCGCGGTGATAACCGGGATAGCCGAGGGCGTCCTGGTAGAACTCGTTGAGTAGATTCTCGACGCGGCCGATGAATTCCACCTGGCGCGAGACGCGATAACTTGCCGCCAGATTCACGAGCACGTAGCCGGGATCGCGCGTGAGGCCGAGCGGCGGGTAGAGAAAATCGCTATCCGTGCGGATGCCGACGAAGCGCGTGGCCAAATTCCAATTCATGCGGCGGAAGGTGGCATTGACGATGAGGTTGCCGGAATCCACCGGGCGGCGAAGCAGGCGATTGCCCGGTCCCTCGGTGGTGGGATTGTAGGCGTTGGGCGCGGCGATGACGCGGCTATTGTCGTAGGTGTAGTTGCCGATGATGCTGAGCCATTTTACGGGCCGCGCGGTGGCGGTGAGTCGCGCGCCGCGCGAGACGGCGAGATCGGTATTGAAATAGGTGCCCGCGACGCCGTAGTCGTCGAAACAATCGGAAGGCGGCGGGCTGGTGGGGCAGGGTTGGCCGGGATTGCATTCGCCGAAGGTGATCATGTTCTGGAAGCCGTCGTAAAAATAGTCGGCGGAAACCTCGATGCGATCGTTCGCGAGACGCTGCTCGAGGCCGGCTTCGTAAGTTTGGCTTTGCTCCGGCTTCAGTGTGGGATTGCCGGGGTAGCACGGATCGCTGCCGAAGGATTCATCGAGGCTCGGTTCCTTGATGCCCTGGCCATAGGAGAAAAGCGCGCGCGTGGCGCCGAAGAAACCTCCGCCGTAGCGCAGGGTGAAAAGCAGGCCCGCGCGTGGAACGACGCGCGTGCGGAAATTAGAGTTGTCCTCGACGCGAAATCCGGCGCTGAAGATTGCGCGAGCCCAGGGAGACCAGCGCGCGTCGAGGTAACCCGCTTGATTGTTGCGCCGCGCGTGCTCGCCGTAGAGGTCGCCCGGGAAACCGTTCTCGACTTCGTATTCGTAGCCGGCGGTGACGGCGCCGTTGCGGAACAAGTAGCGCGATTGCCATTCGCTGTCCGCGCGATTGTACTGATTGATGGTGGAATAGCCGGCCAGCGGATCGGCGTAAAGCTCGTGAATCGAGCTATCGCCGAACGAGAAGCGATGCTCCCAGTGCGCGCCGGTGGCGAAGTCCCACGTGAAACCGGCAACGAAATTGTGCAGTTCGTCGTGCTGATAGGGATCGGGAGGCACGAGGAGAGTTTGTCCGGGGGCGCCGGCGTTGCTGGAGTTGTCGCGGACGATGAAGCGCAGAGTGTCGCGGTCGGAGAATTTGTAGCCGACATTTCCGGAGAACGTGCGATTGAGGAAGCCGTCATTCACTCCCTGGCCCGCGGTGGTGAAGTAGGCGGCGCCAACCGAGTAGTCGAATGGACCGAGCATTCCGGAGAGATTGGCGTCGCCGAGGGCGGTGGAAAACGTGCCGCCTTCGGATTCGAGATTTAATTCGGGCGCGCGCGTGGTACCGCGATGGGTGAAGATTTGCACGGCGCCGTCCACGGCGTCCGAGCCGAACAGGGCGCTCTCGGAGCCGTGCACGACCTCGATTTTGTCCACATCGTCGAGGGAAATGTTGGAGAGGTCGATCGCGCCACCCGGCTCGTTCAGGGGCACGCCGTCTACCAGCACTTTTGTGAAATTTGAATTGCCGCCGTCGAGGAAGAGGGAAGTCTCGCCGCCTTCGCGGCCGAGCCGGGAAAACGACACGCCGGGCAGGCTTGCGAGCAGCGGCACGAGCGACACTTGCTGCTGATTCTCGATGTCGGCGCGCGTGAGGATCGAAACGGGCGTGCTCGCGGCGACGGTGGCAACGGGTTCCGCCGCGGCCGTGACCACGACGCTGGCCGAGAGCGGCTCGAGCTCGAGCGGGATTCGCAAATCGCGCGTTTGACCGGCGGCGAGCTCGACTTGCGTTTCGCCCGCCGCGAACGTTTCGCGTGTGACTTCGATTTTGTATTTTCCCGCAGCGAGCGGCAGCGTGAAGCGTCCGTCGGCGGACGTGAGCGTCTCGCCCGCGGGTTTGTTCTGGCCGGGCTGCGTTGCGACGACGCGCGCTCCGGAAACGCCCGCGCCGCTCGCGTCCACGACCGAACCGGTGAGCGTGGCCTGCGACTGCGCGAATCCGGCGATGGCGGGCGTGAAGACGAAACAACCAGCGAGGAAAAAGCGGAACAGCGAAGACCTGCGGAAGACTCGCATCGAAACTCCTCCTCTCCCGTCTCGCGCGGGAGTTGAAGGTTGGCCGGCAGCCGGGATCGTTTCCGGTTTTCGCGGCTGCAGACTCCGCAGGTTTCCTGACTTGGCGGCAGTGCGCGCGGCCTTCCCATCCCGACATTCCGGGACAGTGGCTCGCGCGCGATACATCGTTCGGTCGCCCCTTGCCGGGGCGAACAGCCCACCTTACAGTCGCGCGGCGGCGACGGACTTGCACCGTCTTCCCATTCACGGAGTCCGCGGTTGATGTGATCGGAGCGGCGGCGGGAATTTTCGAGTTCGCGCCGAACGTTCCGGGTGAAAGAGCCGGCCCACACGAGCGCCGCGCAATGCCGGCGCCCGCCGGGCTACATCGTGCGGGGCCCCGCTCCGTCGGACCGCGACCGCAAGCTGACTCGCGGCCGGCCGGCAGGACCCGTCTCCACGTCCAGTGGAGCGCTGAAAACTTGCTCGAGCAGTTCGCGCTGATAGACCTCGGCAGCGGTTCCCACGCGGAGGCATTTTCCCGCGTGCAGCAGGACGACCTGATCGGCGAATTCGGCCGCCAGGCCCAACTCGTGCGTTACGACGATCACGGTCTGGCGGTTCTCCTCGCTGAGGCGCCGCAGGCGCTCCAGCAGGTCCACCTGCGCGCCGATGTCGAGGTGCAGCGTGGGCTCATCCAGCAGCAGCAGCAACGGCTGCTGCGCCAGCGCGCGCGCCAGGATCACGCGCTGCTTCTCGCCGCCGGAGATTTGGTCCATGCGGCGATCGGCCAGATGTTCGGCGCCCACCTGCGCAAGGGCATTCATGCCGAGCACGACGTCTTCCTCGGTGGCGAGGTGCAGCGCGCGCCCATAGGCGTGGCGTCCCTGCAAGACGTACTCACCGACGGTCGCGGGAAAGACGAGTTGGCTTTGCTGCTCGACGAACGCGATGCGCTGCGCCCGGGTGCGCGTGCCCAGGCTGCGAATCTCGACGCCGTCGAGCAGCACGCGGCCAGAAAGCGGCTTGAGCGCGCCGGAAATAATCTGCAACAGCGTGGATTTCCCGCTCGCGTTCGGTCCGAGTATCGCGACGACTTCCCGCTGGCGGGCCTGGAAACTCGTCGCGCTCAAGGTGAACATCGGCGCGGAGCGCCGTTGATGGGCGTAGGCGTAGCTGGCCTGTTCGACCGAGAGGCGCGGGAGTTCCGCAGGCGGCGCGGCGGCGTCGCGGGCGGCGAGCGCGGATCTTGTGTCGCTCGCGCTCAACGCATCCTCCGCCGCAAAAGATAGATAAAGATCGGAGCCCCGGCGATGGCCGTCACCGCGCCCACCGGCAATTCCGTCGGCGCCACCACCGTGCGGGCCATCGCATCCGCGGCCACGATGGCGATGGCTCCGCCGAGAGCCGAAGCCGGAATCAAGATCCGGTAATCCGAACCGAACAGGAAGCGCATCGCGTGCGGAATGAGAAGCCCCACGTATCCGATTGCGCCGCTGGCGGAGACGGCCAAGGCGGTGAGCAGCGACGCCGCGACGTACACGACCAGTTTGACGCGAGTGACTTCCACGCCGAGGTGCGCGGCTTCGCGCTCTCCGGTCAGCAAGAGATTCAGGTCCGCGGCCGTGGTGTAAATTGCGCCGATGGCCACCACCAGCCCCACCAGGAATAGCCAGCGCACGTCGGAAGTTTGGGGCGTTGAAAGGTCGCCCATCAGCCAGAAGGCCATACCGCGCTGGTCACGGCTGGAAAGGGTTGTCATGAGGAACATGATGATCGCCGACAAAAACGACGCGCAGATGATTCCTGCCAGCAGGAGCGTTGTGCTGTCGAGATTTCCTTCGCGGAGCCCAAGGAAGTAGACGCAGGTGATGGTCGCAACGGCGCCGAGAAACGCGCCGAGCGGCGTGGCCAGCGCGAATTGCGGCGCCACATTGATCGCGATAATCGCGCCCAGCGCGGAACCGCTCGAGACCCCGAGGACGTAGGGGTCGGCGAGTGGATTCCGGAGCAGCGCCTGGAAGCCCGCGCCTGCAACGGAAAGCGACGCGCCCACCATCACCCCCAGCAGAATCCGCGGCAGGCGTATGTCGAAGACAATCAGCCTGTATTCGGCGGGCAGGCGATCGCTGCGTCCGATCGCCACGCGGCCGAGGCTCATCACAAGGTCCGTCACCGAAACGGGTACGGCGCCGAGTTTCAGCGCGATCACGATGACCACAAGCAAAAGTGCCGAGAGCGAACCGCAGGTCCACAGCAAGCGGCGAAGCGTGAGCGGTTTCATCGCGGATTCTCCGGGAAAACCTCCGAGTGCAAATCGCGCGCCAACTCTTCGATCGCATCCAGGAGTCGAGGGCACGGACGCGCGAGCGCGTCCGAAACAACCACAACGCGCCCGGCACGCACGGCTTCCAAATCGCGCCATCCCGGGCGCGCCTGCAAATCGGCGAGAGAGGGAGCGCCCGCGTCTCCGTGCGAACCCGCGAACACGAGATACGCGGGTTGCAACCGCACCATTTCCTCGAGGCTCACCTGAGGCCAGTCTCTTTCGGTGTCCACCACCGATTGCGCGTCCGCCCAAGCCAGCGCGTCCGTGATAAATGTGTGGCGCCCGATCGAGATGAGCGGTTCGGTCCATACAACGAAGAGCACGCGACTTGGCGGCACGCCGGACAATCGCCGTCGCAGAGCGTCCAGGCGCGCCCGAAGATTTCCGACCAGGGCCTGGCCTGCGTCTCCCGCGCCGATCAGGTTCGCGAGGCGTGCGGTGGATTGCACGACATCCTGCACGGTGTGCGGATCTGCCACGTAGACGGGGACGCCGAGGCGGTCCAGGGCTTCGACCGTTTCTTGCCGGTTCAGCGATGTCGCCAGCACCAAATCCGGCCGCAGCGCGACAATCGTTTCGATGCTCGGCGCCTCCACGCTTCCGACCTTGGCCGTCGTCTTCGCCGCGGCGGGATAATCGCAGGCGTCGGTGTCGCCGACCAGCCGGTCGCCCGCGCCCAACGCAAAGATCGTTTCCGTCATGCTCGGCGCCAGCGAAACCATGCGGAGCACGGGCTGGGGTACTTGAATCGTCCGGCCGAACTCATCCGTGACGGCCAGGCGCGCGGGAGTGTCCCGCGAATCTGACGAAGCGCGAAGCGGATAGGCGAACGCCGCGCCGGCGGCGAGCAGTACGAGGGCGGCGGCGGCGGAACGCAACGTTCGCGCCCCGCTTCTCCGCCGGTTCCGATTCACTCCTTCCGCGCCGATCGACACAGGCAAACTCCCCGTCAATTTCCGAACGCCAGCAACAAAAAAGCCCCACGAAAAAGAATGGGGCTAAAAGCCACACCCTTTCTCGCGAAGAGTGCCAGCGACTACAGCGCGAGAGGGTTTCCTGACTTACGGCTGGATAGCCGATCACAGTGGCGGGACCGTGGCCGATTCTCACGGCCTTCCCCGCTTCACGCGCCTGCTGATTGTGAGTTCGCAGTGTAGTGCGCCGCCGAAAGCGTGTCAACTTGCCGTCAATGGGCGCCGGGCGGCGCGCTTCCGAGAGTTTTCAAGTAGGTCACGATTTGCCAGCGCTGGGGTTCCGGCAGCTTCGACCACACGGGCATGCCGTGGCGCACGACGCCGTTGGTCAAGATCCAAAACAGCGCGCCCGGCGAAGATTGCTGGACTTCTTCCGCGCGCAAGCCCGGCCCTCGCTTTCTGCCAGCAGCCGCATCGCCGTGACACTCCGCGCAATGATCCTCGAAGAGCTTCTTTCCCGCTACCGGGGCATCCGGATCGCGCTCCAGAGGGTTGGGCCGCGAGCGGGCCTTCTCGGGAACCTTTTCGAGTTCGTCGTAGACAGGATTGTGGCCGGAGGGAACGGGAACCGTCTGGGTCTGCGTGAGAGCCACAGCGACGCACAGAAACAGCGCAAAGACGGCCGCGAGCGTACTCGCGGCGGGGCGGCGGAGGCCGGCAATTTTCATCGCTTGCCTCCAAACAACCGTTCGATGGCCTGGCCGAAGCCGGGAAATTCTCGTGACACGCCCCAACGCAGCAGGAACCGGTGGCTGTTGTCGTTGAGTCCGAAACCGGTCGAAAGGCGAAACGTCCAATCCGACGGCAGATTCCACGCCAGGACGGGAGCGATGTACTGAGAGGTGTTGTGCAGGCCGGAGTGGTAACGATCGCCCAGGCCTCCATACATCTCAACGCCGGCGACGAAATTCTCCGGACACAAGTTGCAGCGCTGCGCGGACGCCTTCAGAGCCAGCGGGCGGCTTGCGCCCATTCCATAACCGAACTCCCACGGATCATTCGAGAGGTTCTTGGTCATGATGGGGTTCACGGCAAAGTTCCAGCCGTGCGTGTTCCTGGAAAGGAGCAGCTTGAACTCCATTTCGTGGTCGTGTTCCTTGCTCAGCGTGGCGTTGGGCTCGCCATAGTCGGACTCCACATCGTGACCTTCGACCTCTTTTAGGATTTTATCGGCGCCGCTCGTCTGCTCGTATTCGACGTAGAGCACGGGATTGATGAAATGTTCGCGCTGCAGCAAACGGAAGCGGTTCTCCCAGCGGAAGCCGGTAAAAAGCGAACTGTCGCCGAAAGTCGTCTGCCCGTCGAAATAGAGTTCGGTCGTCCACCACGCCGTGGCTCCGTACTCGAACTCGATCCAATAGGCGTGGAAATCGTTTCCGGCGCGCTGGGTTCCGAACGTCGAGTAATACTCGACGTCGAGGCTTCCCGGTTCTTCAAGATAGTGGTCGTACGTCACGATGTAAGGGCTCTCTTGCGCGAAAGAACGCGGGCACCAAGAGAGCGCGCAGGCAAAGACTGCGAATCCCAAGCAAACGTTTCTAATGATTCCGCCGGTGGCGTGAAACCTGCGAATCCCCCTGGCGGCCAATTGCGGCAAGAGGGCCTGGCGGCGGATGGGGGAACGTCCCGGGGCGCGTCCTAGTTGCGACTGATTCGCAAATACCGCGTGGTTCATTTCGTTTTTCCCTTTCGGCCGCGTTCTAGTTGCAATTGAATTTCAACTAGAAAAGCGATTTTGACCGCCACGAACTCTGCTGTCAAGCGAGAATGCCACCCGGTTGGGAATTCGCCTGCCCTGCTTTCGGGCGAAATACGGTATTCTCTCTCCCATGCACGAACTTCATTCTTTCCGCGAGCATCTTCCCGAATTCGAGCGGATGGCCGCAAATCGCGGAGTGCGTATCGATTTCGAGAGTTTTCGCGCGCTCGATCGGGAGCGCCGCGAACGGATCACGGCCGTCGAACGGCTGAAATCCGAGCGCAACAAAGCGAGCGATGAAATCGCCCGGCGCAAGAAAGCGGGAGAGGACGCCGCGCCGCTGCTCGCCGAGATGAAGCGCGTTTCCGAGGGGATCAAGGGGCTGGACGAACAGGTTGCCGCGCTGGACGCCCGCTTGGACGAATTCATGCTGACCGTGCCGAACCTTCCGCACCGCTCGGTTCCGGTCGGTCACGACGCGGGAGCCAATGTCGAGGTGCGCCGATGGGGGGCGCCTCCGAAATTCTCGTTTGCGCCACGGCCGCACTGGGAAATCGGCGAGGGCGCCGGGATTCTCGACCTGCCGCGCGCGAGCAAGATTGCGGGAGCTCGCTTCGCGTTGTATCGCGGGCTGGGAGCGCGGCTCGAACGCGCGCTGGCCGCGTTCTTTCTCGATACGCACGCGGCGAACGGCTACACCGAAGTTTTGCCGCCGTTTATCGTCAACACAGCTTCGCTCACGGGGGTGGGCCAACTGCCGAAGTTTGCCGCGGACATGTTTCACCTCGAAGGCACCGATCTATGGCTCACGCCGACTTCCGAGGTTGAGATGACCAGCATGTATCGCGATGAGACTCTTGACGCGAACGAGCTTCCCATCAAGGTGTGCGCGTGGACCGCGTGCTTTCGCTCCGAAGCGGGCGCGGCCGGGAAGGACACGCGCGGAATCAAGCGCCAACACCAGTTTCAAAAGGTCGAACTATTCAAGTTTGCCCGCCCGGACCAAAGCTACGCTGAGTTGGAATCGCTGGTGGCGGACGCGGAACGCGTCCTACAAAAACTCGGCCTGCACTATCGCGTCATGCAACTTTGCACCGGCGACATGGGATTCGCCGCAGCCAAGACGTACGACATCGAGGTCTGGCTGCCGTCGGCGGGCGAGTTCATGGAGATTTCGTCCTGCTCCAACTGCGAGGCGTTTCAAGCGCGGCGATCCGGAATTCGTTTTCGCCCCAAGGGCGGCAAGAGCGACTACTTGCATACGCTGAACGGTTCAGGACTTGCAGTCGGGCGCAGCTGGATCGCAGTCGTGGAGAATTACCAGCAGGAGGACGGCTCGGTGGCGGTGCCGGAAGCGCTGCGTCCGTATCTCGGGGCCGACGTCATTCCCGCCGCGAAATAAAGCCGCGCGCACGCCGCAGGATAGTGGCCGGGGATTTCGCGTGGTTCATGAAAAAAAAGAGCCTGAGCGCATATCGCATGAGGCGATTCGCGCTCAGACCCGAGAAGGACTGACCGAGTTACATAGTTGCGCTTCTGACAGGTGCGATGGAAGCGACGTGGAGTGATCCATCCTTGTTGACGGTTCCGGTGACGGTCACCTCAACGCCGAGATCTTTGTCGGCATCGACGGCATCCTGGTTTTGAATGGCGAGGACTTTCTTATCCTTGTCATTGACGAAGACCCACGAGGCGCCCTTCGTCTTGACGCACGTGACGGCGCAACTCTTGTGGCCGGCGTTCGCCCCCTTGGCGCCGCACATACTGTCGCTGATCCAGCCCGTCCATGACGTCGAGTTGTCCGCGGCGTACAGAACCGCGCTCGCCAGGGCAGCCACGATTACGAACAGGCAGGCAATACTGATTGCTTTCTTCATCTCTGCGTACCTCCGATGGAATCTCCGGCGCGACTCGTTGAGCAGATTGAGCCCGTCAGGGTCTGCAGAGTTTGACCGCACGCGGTCTGCCCGAAAATTGGGCAGCTTCGCAGTCAATCCCCCTCAGACAACTACGAACTGCGGCACTGACTGGATGATGCCGCCGACAAGATAATGCTCCAAACGTGTTCGGACTTCAACCGCAAGGTTCCGGGCGGCCAATCTTACCGTAACACGTTGAAGTATATGGAGTTAGGGCCAACTCCCTGCGCCGACAGGGCAATTTCCGCCTGTGCCAGCCGGGCGCACTGAAGGTTATTTTTCCCCTGAATTGTTGACACTTGTTTTAACGCTGCATAAACTTCGCCCAATGCGCGGTTCACGGCGCAAGGCGGGTGGCATCGGCCATCTGCGCCTCGCAACGGCGCGAGGCGTACGCGGCAGTGCGGCACATCGAACGCCGCTGGAAAGCGTCGGTCAAAAGTGAGACTGCTGGGCCGGGTGGTGCGGTTCCTAGTGTGGCTGGTTGCGCTGGGCTGGGCCGCGTGGCTCCTGCGGAGAATTTTCGCAGCGAGCGAGCCGGGGCGCCGGGTGGCGTCAGGCACGCAGAGTTCGCAGCCGCCGATGCGGTTGTACCGGGATCCCTGGTGCGGGACGCACGTATCGCCGGAGATCTCCTTTCCCCTGGAGGAAGCTGGCCGCCGGGTTCATTTCTGCTCGGCGGAATGCCGCGCGCGCTACGCGCAAGCGGAGCGTCGCGCGGCCGGAGCGTAAGCCAAGGAGAAACGCTTATGGGCACTGTGGCAAAAGCGGTTCCGCAGCCGGTGATGCCGAGGATGGCGCCGCGCGAGGATCTGAATCCGTTCCGCATTTCGCAGATTCAGTTCGACATGGCGGCGGAATACCTGAAGCTCGATCCCGGATTGCGGCAAATTCTGCGCACGCCGAAGCGGGTGATGGAAGTATCGGTGCCCGTCAAGATGGACAACGGGCAACTGAAGGTCTTCACGGGATATCGGGTGCAGCACAACGTGGCGCGGGGGCCGGCCAAGGGCGGCATCCGCTATCACCCGAACGTCACGCTGGACGAAGTGAAAGCTCTTGCGGCGTGGATGACCTGGAAGACCGCGGCGGTGAACATTCCGTACGGCGGCGGCAAGGGCGGGGTGATCTGCGATCCGAAGCGAATGTCGCGCGGGGAACTGGAGCGGATGACTCGCCGCTACACGTCGGAAATCCTGCCCATCATCGGGCCCGAGCGGGACGTGCCCGCGCCCGACGTTTACACCGATTCGCAGACGATGGCGTGGATCATGGATACGTATTCGATGACGCTGGGCTATTCGTCGCTGGGCGTCGTCACGGGGAAACCGACCTCGCTCGGCGGTTCGGTCGGCCGAACGGAAGCGACGGCGCGCGGGTGCCTCTATGTCGTCGAGGAAGCGTGCAAAATCAAAAAGCTCTCGCTGCGCGGCGCGACCGTGGCGATTCAGGGCTTCGGGAATGCCGGCTCCGTTGCGGCGCGGCTCTTCGCGGAGAAGAAGGCGAAGGTCGTGGCGGTGAGCGATTCGCGCGGCGGCGTATACAATTCGCGGGGCATCGATCCGCTGAAGGCAGTGCGCTACAAGGAGCGCTCGGGCACGGTGGTCGGCATGCCGGGGGCGTCGCGAATCAGCAACGACGATTTGCTGACGCTGAAGTGCGACATTCTCATCCCTGCCGCGCTGGAAAACGTCATCACGTTGCACAACGCCGATCAGATCAAAGCCAAGATTGTGGCCGAGGCGGCGAATGGTCCGACGACGCCGCACGCGGACGAAGTCTTGGCGCGCAAGGGGATCCTCGTGCTGCCGGACATTCTCACGAACGCCGGCGGCGTGACCGTCAGCTACTTCGAGTGGGCGCAGGACCTGCAGGGCTACTTCTGGCAGGAGGACGAAGTCAACCACCGGCTCGAATTCGTGATGAAGAAGGCGTTTGGCGACGTGCAGGAAATGATGCGCAAGTATCACGTGCACTCGCGGGCCTCCGCCTACATTCTCGCCGTGGGTCGCGTCGCCGAGGCGACGCTGGTTCGCGGACTTTTCCCCTGAGGATCAGTTCGGCGCCACAGGCGCGCCGCCCGCCGCGCATTCCGGCGCCGGTTGCGTCGCGATATCTTGCAGGCGGTAGGTGTCGCGGGCCGTGTTTTCGACGATCGCGAATGCGGTGGCGGGCAGCGCCATGGAGTTCGGTCCGGGCTGGAGGGCGAACGCCACCTGCCAGATGCGAGGCAAGTCCCGGTTGCCGCAAATCGTAATCGAAACAATTTCCGACGAATAGGAGTTGCGGCGCTCGCCGCCCAGCCGTTGGTGCCACGCGAGCAAACGGTCTCTGGCCTTCTTGTCGGTCCATTCGGCGGCCGTTCCCCAATCGAGATCGAGCCATTCGTCCAAAAACTCCTCGGGTCCCCAGGCCAGGGGCGCGACGCGAGAAATGCGATCCCCTTTCATTTCAAAATTGAGGATGTGCTCGCGCTGATCGGCCAGCGTTTCCAGATGCATGCTTCCGATGAAGTGCACCTGGAGCGTCTTGGGACCGGCGGCGGTGGTCAAATCGCGGTCCCAACGGGCGGTATCGTTTCCACTCAAGAGAACATCGGGATGCCAGGGGTCGGGGCCGGGCCTCAGGATTTCGTAGGTCATCGGCCTCCAGAGTGAAGCGCATTGTGGACTCATGCGCGCGACAAGCGCGTACCAATGACCCCAGCGATCGGGCGGCGAGATGCTGAACGAAAGATGGCCGTTGGCCCCGGAGATGTCGTCGTAGGAAACCGCTTCAAGCGCCAGAAGATTGCGCCAACTGGCGCCCTTGGCCCCAAAGACGTACAAGGAAGAATCGTTGCCGCAGGCAATTCCGATGGAGGTCTCCACCGTGAGGAGCTTCGGATTATTGACGGGGCGTTCCACACGGATGCGGACGGTTTGCGCGTAATGCTGGCCGGCGAGCGCCGGGTGATCCGGCTCATCGCCATCGAGTTGGAGCCCTTGCGGACCGAGCGCACCGCTGAGGACAGCCGCGGGGTCCCGCGCAGGGCCGTTTTCCAAACTCCGCGCGATCAAATCCCGAAGCTGTTGCTTGAGCGATTGCAGAAGAGGGCGAGCCTGCGGCGGAACCTGGTTTGCGGCCGCCGGGTCGCCAGGCACGGGAATCGCGCGAAGGCTCTGGATGAGCTGCGGAATTCCTGCGGCGGGCGGTTGCTGGGCGCGAATACACCTCGCGGGCAGAAAAAACAGAGTGCAGGCGGCGATGAACCGCACAGGCCACAATCGCATGCGGGAATTCTAGCAGGAGAGCGGAGGATTTCTTCGGAATCTGTGATTGGAACAGGCCGCGCGAAATAAAATATCCCTTGCGTTGACCACACTCTCCGCGTAGATTTCCCTTGCCGGCTCGCTCCGCTGCCTGAGTGAAGCCGGTTGAACTTTCTGCGGATGGATTTCCGCGGAGGATTTTTCGCTTTTGAGCAATCACACGAATTCGGCGCCGCCGGTGCTGCTTACGATCGCGGGATTCGATCCGTCCTGCGGTGCGGGGATTGCGGCGGATCTGAAGACGTTTGCGGCGCACAACTGCTACGGCGTCGCGGCCATCACGGCGCTGACGATACAGTCCACGCAAGGAGTGAAGGCGACGCAGATCATCTCCGCGGCGACGCTGCGGGCGCAACTAGATACCTTGGCCGAGGATTTGCACATCGCCGGAGTGAAGATCGGCATGCTCGGGAACCGTGCGAACGCAACAGCTGTGGCCGAGTTTCTGGATCAAAGCAAGATTCCGCACGTCGTGCTCGATCCGGTCGTGAAACCGTCCCTTGGCGGCGTGGATCTATTGGATTCCTCCGGAGTGAAATTTCTCGCCGAAGAATTATTGAAGCGCGCCGCGGTAGTTACGCCGAACGTTCCGGAAGCGGAACTGCTCTCGGGAATCGAAATCAAAGACGCGGCCGCGATGGAAGCGGCGGCGCGAAAGATTGTGGAGCGCGGCGCGCGGGCTGTTGTCGTGAAGGGCGGCCACATGGGAAAACCGGTGGACGTGCTTTTCGACGGCGTGGAAGTCGTACAACTGGGCGGCGATCACATTCACACCCATAATACGCACGGCTCCGGCTGCACGCTTGCTTCGGCGATTGCGGCGCAACTGGCCTGCGGGCGTTCGCTGCAAGAAGCTGCGATGCTCGCGAAAGCGTATGTCACCATGGCGATGGAGAGCGGATTCTCCATCGGCAAAGGTCCCGGGCCGCTGGATCATTTCTACCGGATGCACCACGAACCTCCCCCACGCGGCGTTCACGAAGTGCCGCAGCACGGCATGCATCCCGCCGCGGAACCCACGGCGCGGTAACGTCTGCCTGTTCTTCCCTGAAAATTTCGGGACTTCCGCTGCGCGCAAGCCAATTGCCTGTTTTGCGTGTTGTTAGCGGCGGTAGGCGAGGCGGCCGGCGACGATGGTCATCATCGGCGCGCCGCGGAACGAGCGGCCGTCGAACGGCGAATTGCGGGATTTGCTTGCGGAGTCCGCGACGCGGTACGTCCACTCGTGGGACGTGGAGAACAGCGTCAAATCGGCGGGCTCGCCCGCCGCCACCGTTCGCCGCATCCCCAGGACGCGCGCGGGCCCCGCGGTGAACAATTCGACCATGCGCATCAGGCCAAGCCGGCCGGCGTGCACAAGTTCCAAGGCAAGTGAAAGCGCGGTCTCGAAGCCGATGATGCCGAACGGCGCGCGGTCGAACTCGACATCCTTAGTGGAGCGTTCGTGCGGAGCGTGATCGGTGGCGATGGCGTCCACGGCGCCGTCCCCGAGGCCCGCAATGAGGGCTTCGACGTCCTCGCGCGAACCGAGCGGCGGATTCATTTTGCGATTCGTGTCGTAACCCACTTCTTCGTCGATCATCGTGAAATGATGCGGCGTTACTTCGCAGGAGACGGGCAAGCCGTCGCGCTTGGCGCCGCGCACCAAATCGAGCGAGGCGCGCGTGGAAAGATGCGCGACGTGGAAACGGCAGCCGGTCAACGCGGCGACCTGGAGGTCGCGCGCCACGCAAATGGACTCGGCGGCGGCCGGCATACCGGGCACTCCGAGCCGTACGGACGTTGGTCCCTCGCGCATCGACGCCCCCGCGGCGAGTGAAACGTCTTCGCAGTGATCGATCACGGGCATATCGAGCGCGCGGCAATAGTCCATCACTTGCCGGAGCAACTTCGCTGTCGCGACTGGTTTTCCATCGTCCGAGACGGCGACCGCTCCGGCCTTTTGCATCGCCGCGATTTCCGAAAGCGCCTCGCCGAGGCTGCCAACCGACGCAGCGCCAATCGGCCAGACGCGCGTGTGCGCGGCCGCCTGCGCGCGTTCGAGAATGGAGCGCGTCACGGAAGCGTTGTCGTTCACCGGACGCGTGTTGGGCATGGGGCAAACGGCAGTGAAGCCGCCGCGCGCGGCCGCCAGGGTGCCGGTTTCGATGGTCTCGGAGGTTTCGCCGCCTGGCTCGCGGAGATGGCAGTGCAAATCAATGAAGCCCGGAGCGACGATCAAGCCGCCGGCATCGAGTTGTTGCGCGTTCGCGGCACGGCCGTTGAGCGCGCCCGGCGGTTCGACAGCCGCAATGCGATCGCCTTCGAGCAGGATGTCGCGCGCCGCATCCGTTCCGCTTGCCGGATCGAGCAGCCGGCCTCCTTTAAGAAGCAGCATGTGAAGAATCCTTCGCCGGATTGGCTTCGGAGCCATGACCGAGCAACTCAAAGAGGATCGCCATGCGGACGGCTAGCCCATTGGTGACCTGCTCGAGCACGCAAGATTGAGCCCCGTCGGCCACGACCGCGTCAATTTCGAGGCCGCGAATGATCGGGCCCGGATGCAGGACCAACGCCCCGGGCCGGGCGCCGCGCAGGCGCTCCGGCGTGAGCTGATAGAGGAGAATGTAGTCGTCGAGCGAGAGCGCGGGTTCGTGCATGCGTTCCTGCTGGACGCGCAGCACCATCACGATATCGGCGCCGGAGACCGCTTCTTCCACGTTCGCTATGCGGCGAATCGGCCCGCTCTCGCCCGCGAGATTTTCCAGTTCGCGCGGCACCCACATGGCTGGGCCACAGAGCGTGATGCGGCAACCGAACTTGGTGAGCAAATGAATGTTCGAGCGTGCCACGCGGCTGTGAAGAATGTCGCCGATGATGGTGACGTTCCACCCATCGAGCCGGCCGAGCCGCTCGCGGATCGTAAGCGCATCGAGCAGGGCCTGCGTCGGATGCTCGTGCGCGCCGTCGCCAGCGTTGATGACCGGGATTTCCAAGTGGCTCGCGACGAACTCCGGCGCGCCGGAACTTGCGTGACGCATCACGATGCAATCCGGCTTCATCGCGTCGAGCGTGCGGACGGTATCCAGCAGCGATTCGCCTTTTTTCAAGCTGGACGATTCCGCCTGAAGTTGCATGACGTCCGCGCCCAGGCGCGAAGCCGCCGTGCCGAAGCTGATTCGCGTGCGCGTGGACGACTCGAAAAATGCGAGGCACACCGTCTTGCCGCGGAGCGTCGCAAGTTTTTTCAACGGGTGCCGCTGAATATCCAGGAATGGAACGGACTCATCGAGAAGAAATGCGATTTCAGCCGCTTTCAGCGGCTCGATTGCGAGGAGGTCCTTGAACCGATCGGACACAATATCCATCGGAACAGCCGGCGCCTCAGCAAGGCGCTCCGGAGTAATCAGGAGATTCTCTCCACCAGCACGACACGCTCTTCTCGATCCACTTCGGTGAGGCGAACCTCGATAATCTCGGTGTCGCTGGTCTGAACCTTGCGGCCGATAAAAGCCGCCTCGATGGGCAACTCGCGGTGGCCTCGATCAATCAGGACGCAGAGTTGCACGCGCCGCGGGCGGCCGAGATCGAACAGGCCGTTCATGGCGGCGCGAATCGTCCGGCCCGTATAGAGCACGTCGTCCACAAGAATCAAATCCTTATCGTCCACATTGAACGGAATCTCGCTCGATTGCAGGACGGGCTGCGGCGCGACCTGGGAGAGGTCGTCGCGGTACAGCGTGATGTCCAGCGTGCCGACCGGCACCTCCGCGCCGTCAATGGCGCGCATAGCGTGCGCGATCCGCTGGGCTAACGGCACTCCGCGGCGGCGGACGCCGATCAGAGCGAGGTTCGCCGTTCCGCCCCGGCGCTCGACAATCTCATGCGCGAGCCGCTGAAGCGTGCGGTCAATCTCGGTCGCCGACATGAGTTGCGACTTCTCAAGGGTCGCCATCGGGTGGACATCCTAACATAACCGCGCGTCTCGCCGCAGCCCGTCTCCAAACCGCAAGCGGGCTCGTGCTAGAATCACCCCAGTGAATCACCAAAGCGCAGTCGACCTTCGTGTGGCGATCGGCTCCCTTCGTCTTGCCAATCCCATTATTGCCGCCAGCGGGACATTCGGTTACGGCGTCGAATTCTCCGGCGTCACCAACCTGGAGGCCCTGGGAGCGATCATCGTAAAGGGCCTTTCGCTGGAGCCCATGGCGGGAGCTCCGCCGCCCCGGATGTGCGGAGTCAGCGGCGGGATGATCAACGCGATCGGACTGCAAAATATCGGCGTGCGCGCCTTCGTCCGCGAAAAGTTGCCGTCGCTCCAGAAACTCAAAGCGCCGGTCATCGCAAATGTCTTCGGCCACACGCAATCGGAGTATCTGGGCGTGCTGCGCGTCCTGGAGGAGGCCGAGGGCATTGCGGCCTATGAGTTGAACGTGTCCTGCCCCAATGTGGAGCATGGAGGAATGGAGTTTGGGAGTGAGGAAGGGCCGCTGGCTGAGTTGGTCGGCGCCGCACGTCAAATTGCGAAACGCCCCTTGTGGGTTAAATTGTCCCCGATGGTAACCGACATCGGCCGATTGGCCAAGGCCGCCGAGGACTCCGGGGCAGATGCCTTGACGGTAGCCAACACCTATCCCGCCATGGCGCTGGACCTTGCTACCCGGCGATCTAGGATTGGGCGGATTTCGGGGGGCCTATCCGGGCCGGCGATCATGCCCATTACTCTCCGGCTGGTGTACCTGGTGGCGCAGGCCGTAAAAACCCCGGTCATAGGGGCTGGCGGCATCCAATCGCCCACTGACGTCCTCGAATACATGGTCGCGGGGGCCTCTGCGGTCGAGGTGGGGACGGCCAGTTTTGCGGACCCGCGAGCTTGTGAGAGCCTCGTCCGCGGGCTTGAAAGGGCATGCAAGGATAATAAAGTCCTACAAATCAATAAGATACCAGGAACACTAGGAAAAGATTTAGATTGAACGAACGCTCGCATTCTGTTACACTTTTTGGATGCTTTGTGGCAAAAGTGAGACACTATGCGGCGCTTACTGAAACTCCTACGTGGATCATTCCACTGGGCGGTCGTCTTGTTTGCGCTTACGCCTGGCCTGCAGGGGCCAGTGGCTGCTCATCCCGTGCCTCCTATCCGGCCAATTCGGGTATGGACGGGAGTCGCTAGCTGGTATGGAGAGAAGTTCCAGGGCCGGGAGACCGCCAACGGGGAGACTTTTGACATGTATTCGGCCACGGCGGCGAGCGTCAACCTGCCTTTTGGCTCGCTGGTCCGCCTGGTGAATCCCAAAACTGGGAAGAGCCAAGTGGTCAGGATTAACGACCGCGGGCCCTATGTTGATGGCCGTGAGATGGATGTTTCCTATGAAGTGGCCCGGAGACTCGGCATTGACAACATGGGCGTCTCCCGTCTAAGAATGGAACTAATCGAGGTGCCACACGTCGGGACTAGCAGCCGCCCGTGAGCGCGTCATCCTGGCCCTGGACTACCCTAATCTGGGCCCCGCCTTCGCATTGAGCCGGAAGCTGGCAGACCTGATCGGCATGTTCAAGATAAATACCCACCTTTTTACCGCCGAAGGCCCTTCGGCTGTGGCGAGAATTGCCAAACTTGGACGGGGCATCTTCCTGGACCTGAAATACCACGACATTCCGAACACGGTGGCTGGGGCAGTAGCTGCGGCCGTCCGGCTACCCGGGGTGAGGCTGATAAACGTCCATGCCCTGGGTGGCGTGGAAATGATGCGGGCGGCAGCAGCAGCGGTCAAAGAGGCCAGGCTGGGTGCCGGGCGTCCCAAATTGCTTGGCGTAACGATTTTGACGAGCCACAACGCCGCCAGTCTGGAGGCGGTCGGAATCAGGGGAACGCCGGCGTTGCGCGCCGTGAAGCTGGCTAGCCTCGCGCAGAAGTGCGGGCTCGACGGAGTGGTCGCGTCGCCGCAAGAAGTGCGGGCAATCCGGCGGGCTTGCGGAAAGCGCTTCTTGATTGCCGTGCCGGGGATACGCCCGACGGAGGTCGCGCGCCTGCGTACGAGGAAGGACGACCAAGCCAGAGTTTCCACGCCGCGTGCAGCCATCGAAGCGGGTGCGGATTACCTTGTGGTTGGCCGGCCCATTACCGCCGCTGACGATCCTCGAGCCGCGGCCGAGTTGATACTCGCAGAAGTCGCTTCGGCGCTCGCATGACTCGTCGCCAAGCTGCAAGTCTTGCCGGACGTGGTACAATGCACATTCGGATTACTGTGAGTACGGTGTCCGATTCGAATGAGCGCGACCGCCCAGTGGCAGGCCGCGGAGGGTTCGCATGGAAGCCTTGAGTTTGCCCCATCTTTTAATCATTCTGTTAATCGTCGTGATTTTTTTCGGCGGGCGGCGCATTCCTGAAGTGATGCGCGGACTCGGCGAAGGGATCCGCAGCTTTAAGGAAGGCATGCGGGGAGACACTCCGGGCACCGCCCCGCCGGCGAGCACGTCCGCTCCCGTTGCTCCAGCGGCGCCGCCTGCTACGGGAGAAAAGAAGTAACCGTTACACCGAAATTGAGAAAATGGGACTGGGATGGGTGGCCTGCGCGGCCGCCCATTTTTTTTGCGCGGCGTGTTAAGTCATGGATTCGGGCCAGCCCAGATCGCGCAGAAGCGCCCACACGAGTGAGATCGGCAAACCCACAACATTCGAGTAGCAGCCTTCGATTCGCGTGACAAAGCGCGAAGCGCGGCCCTGAATGGCGTAACCACCGGCCTTGTCGAACGGCTCTCCGGAAGAGACGTACGCGTCAATCTCATCGTCGCTGAGTTGCGCGAAGGTCACAGACGTGGACTCGACCGTGGTGCGCTCGGTGAGGCCGGGGATGCGAATTACGCACACGCCCGTGAGGACGATGTGCGCTTTGCCGGAAAGGGCGCGAAGCATGCGGGCGGCGTCGGCAGGTGAACTGGGCTTTCCGAAAGAGACGCCCTCCAGGATGACGGCGGTATCCGCCCCCAAAATGTATGAGTTCGGGGCGAACGTGGCGGCTATTGTTAGCGCAGCGCGGGCTTTTGCGCTGGCCAGTCGGAGCGTCATCTCGGCGGGCTTTTCGCCGGGAAGCGGGGA
>Ga0326728_10011294_pt1 | contig 20480 bp, 15 predicted proteins | sample MB3enrmetagenome_FD_207602 | JGI IMG/M metagenome (GOLD analysis project Ga0326728, IMG submission 207602) | Lab enriched peat soil microbial communities from McLean, Ithaca, NY, United States - MB31MN | ecosystem: Environmental > Terrestrial > Soil > Wetlands > Peat | place: USA: New York... | reverse complement strand
CGGTTTATCCATTCGCTGTGCTTTTCTGCTACCCTTCTTCATTGGCTGGTCTCCTTTGCACCGGCTTGAGTGCGCTCTGGGCAGCTTACGCTGTTCCGGTGAGACCAGCCGTCTCATCCCATCTAAAGGCCCGCTTCTGGCGAACATCTTGTCCCACCAGCACGGCCAGAAGTCGTGCCTTGAACGCAAATTGTTTCGCCGAGGAGAGCTTCTTCGGGGTCAACTTCTACGGAGCGTTGGGCGACAACACCTTCCCAATACTTGTTTGGAACCGGTTCGGGCAACTTTCTGGAAAACGGGTTGGAATTGGAAAATTTAGGCAGAGCGGATGAGCCGCCAAGCGCTGATGATGAGCAGCGCTAAAATCGTAAGCCGGAAAATGATGTATTCAATTTCGTCAAATATCGCACGACATTTTCTTTGCTTCATAGGCGGCTGCTCTCTGCATTGCGCGGAGTTCCACTTGTTCGTCCCTTCTTTTCCCGATTATGTTCGTTCCTTCTTCTCTCGATTATGCACATGTTGACTAATTCGGCAACCGGGGAAAGACCCCCAAAGGTCAACTCCAGCCAGCAGACCTGCGGTAGCCGAAAGATTTCCACATTTCCTGGTTGGAAACTGTTGCCGCGATACAGAAGAGCCTATTCGTAGGCAGACGGAATTCCAGCAAACGCTTGATGTCCGATGTCGGCCACCCCGTCGCCGTAAGTCAGCAAGCGTCGGCGTGACCGCAGTGACGCCCCATGTCCCTCTCGAAGGTCAGAGCCGACGCAGTATCCGGTACTGTTTTCGGGGGGCAGGCCGGTTCAGAAGTGCCATAAATACTGGCATTAAGATGGAGACAGCCTGACAGGACACGGGAAACGGGAAACGGGAAACGGGAAACGGAATTACATCGTCCGTCGCTTGCTCTTGGACATCGGCTGAAAATGCAGATCCAGGGGGTAGACCGGGAGGTCTACGTGGATGGTGTAGTCGCCCCAGATGAGCACGTCATTCGGGATACGCTGGACGTAAACCTGCTCGGCCTGCAGGGGAATGTGGAGCGACTGGGCTTCCTGCAAAACCCGATTGCGCAGCTCGTCCTCACTTCTTCCCGGCTCCATTGCGCCAAACCGTGCTGCCGTGTCGATGGTGTTTTCTAATGCGTAATTGGCGACATAGGAGGGTACCACCCGCCAGACCGTGTAAACGGACGCGGCGAGAAAAAAGATCCAGAACCAGGTACGCAGCGTATTCATAGGTCAACGGCAATCCCCCGGTTCTCAATTCCCGTCGTTCGGCGGAGAATCGGGAACCAGGAACGGATAACTTTAACCCGAAGACCGAACCATTGGCGAGATTACGCTGGTAATTTCACTAACGGCCACGTCCTGCGATTGCCGGGTGCTGCGGGAAAGCACCTCGACCTTGCCCTCCGCCAGTTTCTTGCCGACCGTAATACGAACCGGAATGCCGATCAGGTCGGCATCCTTGAATTTCACCCCCGGGCGTTCATCGCGGTCGTCCAGAATCACGTCCGCGCCCGATTCTGCTAAGCGTTGGGTGATATCGATCGCCGCCTCCAATAGCTTCCGGTCCGAGGTGTTTGTAGGCACCACAATGAGGTCGAAGGGGGCAATTCGTGGCGGCAGCCAGAAGCCGTCGGCGTCGTGGTTCTGCTCGATCAGGGAGGTCAGAATCCTTTCCACGCCGATGCCATAGCTTCCCATAATAGGGGTGATTTCTTTGCCGTCCTTGTCGAGCACCCGTAACCCCATGGACTGCGAATATTTGTAGCCGAGCTTGAAGATGTGGCCGATCTCGACCGCCTTGGCCACCTTCAGCGCGGCGCCGCAATTGGAACATGCCTCCCCTTCGGCGCTGTTACGCACGTCGGCAACAACCGTGTAACAGAAGTCGCGCTCGGGAGTCACGTTCTTATAGTGGTAATCGAGTTGGTTGGCGCCGCAGATCATGTTCTTCCGGCCCGCCAGCGCCTCATCCATCACCACGTTCATGTTGCGAGGATTGCGTATGACAGAAACGAACGAAGGGTACTCCTTTTCGGTGGTAGCCCTGCTCGAGTCCAGCCACAGCCCAAGCAACTCCCGAGGTCTGGCAACGGTTCCGATAGGACCAATGAATCCGCCCGGGCCTTGGAAGTATTCTTCCAGTTCTCCCGCGTTCATCGGACGCAGATCGCTGATCCCGAGCAACTTCTGGAGCTTGGCTTCGTTCACGGAGTGATCGCCCCGTAGGAAGACCGCTACAGCTTGGCGAAGAAGGTGCCCGTCCGACTCAGCAGGCTTTTCAGTCATGTAAGCAACCGCTTTGATGTCCTGCTTCGGCGAAATGCCCAGAAATTCTGCCACGTCCGCGATGGCCCCTTTTCCCGGCGTGTGAACGAGCTCGGGCTTTCCGTCACCACTGGGCGCCAGATCCTCGGCCGGGTCAAATCGGGAGACCGCTTTTTCCAGGTTGGCCGCATAACCGCAATTGGGGCAACTGACGACCAGGTCTTCGCCGGCGTCGCTATACACCATGAATTCATGGGACTGCGATCCGCCCATGGCGCCCGAGTGGGCCTCGACCACCACATACTCCAGTCCGCAACGATCGAAGATGCGGCGGTAAGTCTGGTAATGCTTCTGGTAGCTGATGTCGAGCCCGGCGGCGTCCAGGTCGAAAGAGTACGAGTCTTTCATGGTGAACTGGCGGGTGCGCAGCAGACCCGACTTCGGCCGGGGTTCGTCGCGGAACTTGCCCTGAATCTGATACCAGACTTGCGGCAGTTGCTTGTAGCTGCGCAACTCGCCGCGCGCGATCTCGGTCATGACCTCTTCTTCGGTCATTCCCAGGCACAAATCGGCGCCCTTGCGGTCCTTGAGCCGGAACATGTTGTCGCCCATCAGCGTCCAGCGGCCGCTGGCTTCCCAGATTTCCCGGGGATGCAGGCCGGGCAAATAAAACTCTTGCCCGATTTTGTCCATCTCTTCGCGGACGATCTGGGTGATTTTCAGGATGGCGCGCTGTCCCAGAAACAAGTAGGAATACAGCCCGGCGCCAAGCTGGCGGATGTAGCCGGCGCGCACCAGGAACTTATGGCTGGCAACTTCGGCGTCTGCCGGCGCCTCGCGCAAGGTGGGAATGAAAAGTTCTGACCAGCGATACATGGATTTTGTAGTCCTCGTTCTCGGAATTTTTTATTGTAAATGACCGTGCAGGATTACGAGGATAGAGAGGCCGACCCGACAATAGGAAGATTCACCCAGGAAGGGTTGTCGCCTTCGTTTCATTCGCTCAGCGAAGCTGCATCGGTCGCCAGATAATCGGCCTTGGCTGCCGGCTCGGGAATCGGTTCGCCATGTTCTTTCATAGCTGTCAAATGAAGCTCGATCCATTCACGGATGAGTTGCTGGACCTCTTCGAGTGTGTCCCCCACAACCCCCAAGCCAGGTAGATCGGGAACATAGGCCCCCCATCCATTCGAGGATTTCTCGTAAACGACCAGATACTGCCGCATCGCTACAAGCATAACTATGTTTTACTAGAATAGAAACAATGCCGTTACCGGTTGCTTCAAGCCCAGCCGAAATCCACCCCGCCCTGCATTGGGCCCATCCGCTGGTGCAGGAGTGGTTCGCCGGCCAATTCGGGACCCCCACTGAACCTCAGGAACAAGGCTGGCCGTTCATCCTGGCGCAGCGCAACACCTTGATCTGCGCGCCTACGGGCTCGGGCAAGACCTTGGCCGCATTCCTGGCCTGCATCGATCGTCTGGTGCGAAAGGCTCTCGTGGGTACGCTCGCGGACCGCACCGAAGTGTTGTATGTTTCGCCGCTCAAGGCGCTCGGCAACGATGTCCAAAAGAATCTCCAAGGTCCACTGGCGGAGATCGTACAGTTGGCGGCACGTAAGGGACACCGGATGCCGGAAATCCGTACGGCCGTCCGCACCGGGGACACGCTCATGCCCGAGCGCCGCGCCATGCTCAAGTGCCCGCCGCACATTCTGGTTACCACCCCGGAGTCGCTCTATATCCTGCTGACCGCCGAAAGAAGCCGGGCGGTGCTGCGGGACGTGGAAACCGTGATTGTGGACGAAATCTACGCCGTGGCCGGCAGCAAGCGTGGCGCTCACTTGGCGCTCTCGCTGGAAAGGCTGGAGCAGGTCACGGCGAAACCGCCGGTACGAATCGGGCTCTCGGCCACTCAGAAGCCGCTGGAGGAAATCGCACATTTCCTTACCGGCCATAACCGGGCCGCTCCGGCGCTGGTGAATATTGGCCACCGCCGCGAGATGGATATCGGAATTGAAGTGCCGCGCAGCGAACTGGATGCGGTTGCCAGCAATGAGATGTGGGACGAGACTTATGCGCGCATCGCTGAACTGGTGCGGCAGCATCGTTCCACGCTGGTCTTCGTCAACACCCGCCGCCTGACCGAGCGCGTTGCCATGCATCTGGCCAAGCACCTGGGCGAAGAGGCGGTAGCGGTCCATCATGGGTCGCTTTCCCGCAAACTGCGGTTGGCGGCGGAAAAGAAACTCAAGAATGGCGAAGTCGCGGTCCTGGTGGCCACCGCGTCGCTGGAATTGGGAATCGACATTGGTTTCGTGGATCTCGTGGTCCAAATCGGCTCTCCGCGATCGATCGCCATTGCCTTGCAGCGCATCGGGCGCAGCGGCCACTGGCCTAGATCAACCCGTTCCCTGTTACCCGTTACTCGTGCTCCGTTGAAACCATCGGCCGCTGTTCCGCCAATATCGGGAAACGGGGAACAGGAAACGGGAAACGAGTATCGTGCCGCAGTGCCCAAGGCGCGGCTATTCGTTACCACGCGCGACGAACTGCTGGAATGCGCTGCTCTGGTACGTTCCATCCGGCAAGGAGAGCTTGACCGGATCGTGATTCCGGAGGCGCCCCTCGACGTCCTGGCCCAGCAGATTGTTGCCGAATGCGCTGCCACCTCGGGTACGCCGCAGATTAACGCTGATCAACGCAGATCGGAAATGGAGCAAGATCAGCGTCCATCTGCGGAAATCAGCGGCCCGGATTCCGGCGATACCGGCTATCGGGAAAGCGACCTTTATGCGCTGGTTACACGGGCTTATCCTTACCGCCAATTGCCGCGCAGCGAGTTCGACCAGATTCTCGCGATGTTATCGGAAGGAATTGCCGCCCGGCGTGGACGTTATGGCGCTTATCTGTATCGCGATCGGGTGCACGGACGCGTGCGGCCGCGCCGGGGCGCGCGTCTGGCGGCTATCACCAGCGGCGGCGCCATCCCGGATAGCGGCCTGTTCACCATGGTATCTCTGCCCGAAGGTCTCGTGGTAGGAACGCTGGACGAGGACTTCGCCGTCGAAAGCAACGCCGGCGACATTATTCTGCTGGGCAACACCTCCTGGCGGATCCGGCGGGTGGAAGGTACGGCGGGGCGTGTGCTCGTGGAGGATGCTCATGGCGCCCCGCCGTCCGTTCCTTTCTGGCGCGGGGAAGCCCCGGCGCGCACCGCCGAGTTGTCCGCCGCGGTAGCCAGCCTGCGCGAAGAGATAAGTTCCAGGCTGCCGCTGGTAAGCAAGCCGCAGATTAACGCCGATCAACGCGAATCGGAACCAAAATCAGGACCAAAAGAAGATCAGCGTTTATCTGCGTTAATCAGCGGCCCGGTTCTTAACGCTATCGATTGGCTCAAGCGCGAGTGCGGGCTTGACGACAGCGGCGCGGAGCAGGCAGTCGAGCACATTATGCTGGGCCGCGCCGTGCTGGGCGCTGTGCCCACGCAGCAGACCGTCATTGCCGAACGTTTCTTCGACGAAGGCGGCGGCATGCAACTGGTCATCCATGCGCCTTTCGGGGCCAGGGTCAACAGAGCTTGGGGATTGGCCTTGCGCAAGCGTTTTTGCCGCTCCTTCAACTTTGAATTGCAAGCTGCGGCCACCGACGACGGGTTGAACATTTCACTGGCCGAGCAGCACAGTTTCCCGCTGGCGGATGTCTTCCACTACCTGCCGCCGGAAAGCGTTAAGGAGGTAGTGGAACAGGCGGTGCTGACCGCCCAATCTCCGATTTTCAGCTCGCGGTGGCGCTGGGATGCGGAACGCGCGCTGGCGCTGCTCCGCTTCCAGCACGGGCGGAAGGTCCCCCCGCAGATCCAGCGCATACGCGCCGACGATCTGCTGGCGTCGGTCTTTCCCGATGTCGCCGCGTGCTTTGAGAACATCGAGGGAGACATCCGCGTACCCGATCACCCGCTGGTGCGGGAAGTGATGAAAGATGTCCTGCATGAAGCCCTCGATATTGACACCCTGGTCCGGGTGCTGCGGGAGATCGAACGGGGCGCGATCCGCTGCCTTAGCGTCGACACTCCGGTGCCCTCCCAGTTCGCGCACGAGATTCTGAATGCCAATCCTTATGCCTACCTCGATGATGCTCCTCTGGAAGAACGGCGCGCCCGTGCCGTAGAGATGCGCCGGGTGCTGCCGGAGAGGGTTTTGCAGGAAGTTGGCCGTCTTGATCCGGAGGCTATTGCGCAGGTGCGCCAGGAAGCGTGGCCCGATATTCGCGACGCCGACGAACTGCACGACCTGTTGCAAACTTTGGTGGCGCTACCGGAAGGGCATGTCTCGGGCGCCTCTACTGCCGCTGCCCACGACGTCACGGCCGGTTCTGCCACCGGTTGGCAGATGTATTTCGACCGGCTTGCGGCCGCTAGACGCGCAGGCGTTGCGGAGTTCACCGCTGGCGCCGCCGGCTCAATCCGCTTCTGGGTTGCGGCGGAACATGCGGATACCTTCGAGCTGCTCTACCCGGAAGCTCGCTGGCTGCAAAAACCCGCCTCGGTTCCTCCTGTTGGAGATCCCGAACGCAACTCAAAGCTTTCCCGCAGCGATGCGGTATTTGCCATGGTGAATGGGTGGATGGCGCACAGCGGGCCGGTAACTGCCGCACAACTGGCCGAGAGACTCGCTTTGCCGGTTAACCAGGTGGAGCAGGCGTTGCTGCGCATGGAATCCAACGGCACGGTGCTTCGTGGCCAGTTCACTCCTCCAGTAGCGCTTTTGTCCTCGCCGGCAGTTCCCTCGCCCTGCTCGGGACAGGCTGTGGCCGCGGGCGAGGGCTCCCCCGCGATTGCCGGCGAAGACGTCGGCGCTACTCCCCTGATCGAATGGTGCGAACGCCGGCTGCTGGCCCGCATTCACCGCCTTACCATCGGTCGCTTGCGGAAGGAAATCGAACCGGTCACACCGGCGGAATTTATGCGCTGGCTGTTACGTTGGCAGCACGTGGCGCCGGGAACGCAGACTGCCGGCGAGCGCGGCACATTGGAAGTGCTGGAGCAATTGCAGGGGTTTGAAATTCCCGCGAATGCCTGGGAATCCCAAATACTGGCGCGGCGAGTGGCCGATTACGACCCGAAAATCCTCGACCAGCTCTGCCTCACTGGCGCCGTGGGTTGGGGGCGTCTTTCTCCACATCCGGCGACGCTCTTAACCTCCTGCACGGCAACTGGCAGCGGTGATCTGCCATCACGAAGCCGCCGGGTAATCCCGACCAGCGTGGCGCCGATTACCTTCTTTATCCGCGAACATGCGGAGTGGATGCCTGCCGCACCGGCGGCAACTGTCCCCCCAATTCTGAGTGCGGCGGGCCAGCAGGTTTTCAATTTTCTGCGCCAACGCGGCGCATCGTTTTTCGCGGACATCGTGCGTGGAACGTCCCGGCTGAAAGCGGAAGTCGAGACTGCCTTATGGGAACTGGTCGCGGCCGGCCTGGTCACCGCGGATGGTTTCGACAACCTGCGGGCCTTGATCGATCCCAAGCGGCGCGCCGGGCAAGGTCATGGACGGGCCACACGGCCGCGGCACTCGGTGGGCCGCTGGTCCTTGCTCTATCCGGCGGCACCTGACGGCATTGCGGCTTTGCCCTCGTCTCACGGAGCCGCGCTGGAGGCACGGACTCACGCTGCCGAATCCATTTGCCGCGTCCTGCTGCAGCGCTATGGTGTCGTATTCCGCGAACTGCTGGCCCGGGAGAGCATGGCGCCGCGCTGGCGCGATCTGCTCCTGGCGTGCCGGCGTCTGGAGGATCGCGGCGAGATTCGCGGGGGACGCTTTGTTTCCGGATTTCTGGGTGAACAGTTCGCCCTGCCGTTAGCTCTGGACTCGCTGCGCGCCGACCGCAAGCGTCCGCCCGATGGCGAGACCATCACGGTTTCCGCGGCCGACCCTGTAAACCTGGTGGGAATGGTAGTTCCCGGCGAAAGGACCCCGGCTATTTCCGGTAAGTATGTAAGCTTTCGTGACGGTATTGCCGTCGCGCCTGACGAACACCGGGCCTTGCCGGTGAGAACGGTCTCGTGAGAGCGTTCGGCACTCAGCAAGTTATTCGTCAGCGTCCCGCTGGCAATTTGCAATTTGCAATTTGTAATTTGTAAAGTGCAAACGCGAAGGTACGCGCGATTTCCTCTTTTTACTTTGCAAATTACAAATTACAAATCAGCACCCCACTTCGGTTTGCGCTTTTCCAGAAACGAGCTCACGCCTTCGCGAAAATCTTCCGTGGCGCGGATAGCTGCATTCGCTTCCACGGCGGCCTGCAACTGCCAGTCGAGATCCTGGCCGGCATACCGGTTTAGAAGCAGCTTGGTAGCCTTGAGAGAGGCAGGGCTGTTCTGCATCAACTGCTGCGCGATCTCGCCGGCCCGTTCCAGAAGCCTGCCGGGTTCGACCACCTCCGTGACCAGCCCGAGGCGCAAGGCCTCCTCGGCGCCAATGATGTTTCCAGTCAATAACAGGCTGCGGGCCGCTTTCTCTCCGATCTGCCGGATCAGCCAGGTGGAGACAATGGCCGGCAGGAACCCGATGCGCACTTCGGTGTAACCAAATTTGGCTTCGCGGGAGGCGAGAGTAAAGTCGCACAAGGTGGCGATACCGCAACCTCCGGCAATTGCCGGCCCGTTGACCGCGGCAATCGTCGGCCGCGGAAACTCGTAGATGCGCCGGAAGAGCCGCGCCATGGTTTCCGAATCCGCGCGATTCTCCGCGGCGGTGCGGCTGGTGACGGCCCTTAAGTTATCCAGATCCATGCCCGAACAGAAGGCGCCGCCCGCCCCGGTCAGCAGCAGCACGTGCGCGCCCTCGCGTTCCACTTGCTCCAGCGCTCGCAGCAGCTCGTCGATCAATTCGTAGCTGATGGCGTTGCGTTTGTCAGGGCGGTTCAAGGTAAGCTGGGCTATGCCCGCTTGTTGCGATACAGTCAAAGTGTTGTAGCTCATTACCTGCGCTCCGACAACCAGCATTTGGCACTTAGCATTCAGCAATCAGCCAAACCTGAGTTTATCTCCCGACCCAACACAGAAGCGCTGAAACGCAGAAAAGCCTGAATCCGATGGTGAAAAACCCCGGGGGTCGCTTACTCTGCGCTTCTGCGGTTCTGCGTTGGGTTTTGTAATGTGTGCAGCGACATCACTTAGCGCGCTGTAATTCCCGGTACGCCGCGCTCTTGGAGATGCCAAATTCTTTGGCTACCACCTTAAGGGCCGCCATCTGATCAAGATGGTCACGGGCCATCACCTCGCGCAACCGGTGGCGGATCTTTTGCGGGGAAGCTTCCTCGGCTCCCGCGTGCTCCTCCGCCTTGCCAATCAGCAGCGTGATTTCACCCTTCAATTCCCCCTGGGTCTGCACCTGTTCCAGCAGGTCGGCCGCCCGGCCGCGCAGAAACTCCTCATGGATTTTCGTTACCTCGCGAGCGATTACGACGTGGCGGGCGGGGCCTAGGACCTCCACGACGTCGGCCAGGGCTTCGCGGATGCGATGCGGGGCTTCGTAGAAGATTTGGGTACGCGGCGAGTCCTTGACCCGCTTCAGAGCCTCTTGCCGTTCGCCGCGCCGGGCGGGCAGAAAGCCGCTGAAGCGAAACGAATCGGAAGGTAAGCCACTGGCTACCAGCGCCGCCAGGAAGGCGGATGCGCCCGGCACCGGCACCACCGGGATGCGATGGCGAATGGCCAGGGAGATGAGACGGCATCCCGGATCGCTGATGGCGGGCGTGCCGGCGTCCGTCACCAGAGCGATGGAGCGGCCATTTTCGAGTTCTACGATCAGCTCGGCGGCCCGCGTCATCTCATTGTGCTCGTGGTAGCTCACCATGGGCTTGCGGATGTCATAGTGGTGGAGCAGTTTCTGCGTTTGCCGGGTATCCTCGCAGGCAATCAGCTCCACTTCCTTGAGCACCCGTATCGCCCGGAGAGTGATGTCTTCCAGATTGCCGATCGGTGTCCCTACCACGTAAAGCGCGGGCGTCTGCTCCGGTGGGCTGGTATTGGGATGGTCACGGCTCATGGAGCGGAGTTTACACCGGAGAAGCTGTTTGGGAAAACTGGCAAATCCCTTCACCGCAGAGTACGCGGAGGACACGGAGGAGGAATTTTGACTTGTGAATTCTGAATTTTGATTAAAAACCGGCCAAGCACCAACGGGAGTAGAGCTCAAATCAAAATTCAAAACTGAAAATTCAAAATTCCTCTGCGTCCTCCGCGTACTCTGCGGTGAAAGGGTTCAAGGCGGAATTCTTGCATCCCCGCAGTCGCCGCCGGAATCCAGAGAGATAGGTGGTTTGCTGGTTTGACCCGCCCGGCAGGGCCGCCTAGAATTAAGGGATACGCAATCTTAAGCTTAGGTGCCGTAAAACGCGTTAGGAGTTCACGTGCCTCTTTACGAATATCAATGTAGCCGATGCCAACATCGGTTTGAAAAATTGCAGCGTTTTTCCGATCCTCCGGCCAGTTCCTGTCCTGCCTGCGGCGGCCCGGTCTCCCAGGTTCTCTCCCCACCCGCTATTCAGTTCAAGGGTTCGGGCTGGTATGTCACCGACTACGCCCACAAATCGTCCGGTCCTGCGGCTTCGGCCGGCAAGCATGGCGACGGCAATGGCAACGGCAGCTCCGGCAATGGCAACGGCAGCTCCGGCAATGGCTCGGGCGCTTCCAGCCCGGCGGCCGGCAAGGACACCAAGTCGGAAACATCGGCGGAGAAGAAGTAGCCTCCAATTCGCTACCAGTTCTGCGTTGCCCGTTCCCCCCTGGTTGGTCCCTAACCGTTCAGGGCGGAAAAGCATGTAGTTTGGGCTCGGGAATCGTTCATCTAACAGATAATGGCTCTCGAGGAATACAAGCGCAAACGACGCTTCGACCAGACGCCGGAACCCCCGGCTGCGCTGGAAAAGCCTGGTTCGTACCGCTTTGTCGTGCAGAAACACCGCGCCTCCCACCTGCACTACGACTTTCGTCTGGAGACGCAGGGCGTGCTGAAGTCCTGGGCGGTCCCGAAAGGACCTTCGCTCGACCCCGCGGACAAACGGCTGGCCATGATGGTGGAAGACCATCCGGTCTCCTATCTGGACTTCGAGGGAGTTATTCCGCCCGGCAACTATGGCGCGGGTACGGTCATGGTGTGGGATATCGGGACCTGGGAACCCGTCGGCGATCCCGCCCAGATGCTGGAAAAAGGGGATCTCAAGTTCAATCTGCAAGGCCAGAAGCTGAGGGGCAGCTTCGTGCTCGCCCACATCCGGTCGCGCCGTCCCGGCAGCAAGGGGAATGAGTGGCTCTTAATCAAGCACCGGGATGAGTTTGCCGTCCAAGGGTACGACATCGAACAATATGACCGGTCGGCGCTGACAGGACGTTCGCTGGCCCAAATTGCCGGCGATGAAGACGCTGCCGTCTGGCAAAGCAGCCGGCCGGCTGCGGCGTCGCGCAAGAATGCGTGGTTGGCGGAAACGCTGAACAAGTTGCAGAAAAAGAAAGTAGCGGCCAAACCCACGTCGGTAAAGCTCAAGGTTGGCGCCAAAGCTTCGCCTAGAACGGCCAGTCGGTCCCGTTCCCAGGAAGCCAAGACCGAAAGCCAAGAAACGGAGCCTGAGACCCGCGTTCCCGCGGCTGCCTCCCACCGGGCGGGAGCGCCGGCGCTCGAATTGGACAAGGTAGCTGGCTCGCGCCGCGCTCCCATGCCTAGCCAAGTCCATCCTATGTTGGCCACCCTGGTCGATGCGCCTTTCAGCGACTCCGAATGGCTTTATGAAGTTAAGTGGGACGGCTACCGGGCCGTCCTCTTCCTGGAAGGCGGCAAGTTGCGGCTGGTCTCGCGCAACCACAATGATTTGACCGGTCAGTACCCTGAACTGGCAGACCTAAGAGCGGAACTCGATGCGCGCACCGCCATTGTGGATGGCGAAGTTTGCGCGCTCGACGAGGAAGGGCGGCCCTCGTTCAGCCTTATGCAGCAACGCACCGGAGGACTGGGCCGGCGCCGTCGCGGCCCAGGGGATCACGGAATCCCGATCGTCTATTACGCCTTCGATCTGCTTTATCTGGACGGCTTCGATTTGCGCCGTGTGGAGCTCGGCGAGCGCAAGCGCCTTCTGCGCCACCTGCTGCGGAACGGTGTGCCGGATTCGCAGCGAGATCCGGGCCTGTTGCGCTATTCCGACGATTTTGCCGACGGCGCCGCGCTCTACCGGGTGGCCCGCGAACGGGGACTGGAGGGCATAGTGGCCAAACGGCGCCGCTCCTGCTACCTCGAAAAGCGTAGCCGGGAATGGCGGAAAATCAAAATTACCCAGCGGCAGGAATGCGTCATCGGCGGCTACACCGACCCGCGTGGCAGCCGCCAGAATTTTGGGTCCATCGTCCTGGGACTCTATGACCGGCAGGGCCGTCTTCTTCATGTCGGCCAGGCGGGCAGTGGGTTCACCGAAAACACGCACGCAGAGATGTGGCAAGGGCTGAAAGCCATAGGCGCCGACCGTTCTCCCTTTTTCGGCAAAGTCGAATCTGACCGCCGCTTGCATTGGGTGGAGCCCAAACTCGTGGCCCAGATCAAATTCACGGAGTGGACCCATGAAGGCGAAAGCGGCCAGGTGAAGATGCGGGCCCCGGTCTTCGAAGGCCTGCGCTTCGACAAAGCGCCCCGCGAATGCATTTTCGAGAATCCCCGCAGCGCCCGGAAGGAAGCAGAGAAGGCGGAACGCGGGGAAGCGGCATGAGAAAAAGCCGCCGGCCACAAGCCCCAAGCCGCAGCAACACCGCTGTCGGTTGGATCCATGCATTTCGGCCCTGTGTGCCATTGCCCTTTGTGGGTGACGAGGAGATTACAGGTGCGCTGGGTCCCCACCCTAACCGCCGTCCCAAGCAAAGTAAGTGACATTGGCCGTCCCCGGCGGCGGGCTGCGGATACCGGCTCCGCTCCCCTGTGGACATTCGATCAGGCTTGACAACCCGCCATACGGACACTTATTATTTAACTAAATGGTTAATTAGATCATTACAGGAAGGGCCGAACTGCGGATCCCTCGCTGCGCTCGGGATGACAAGACGCTCGGCTGGGATCACAGGATAGTTAGTTGGCTAGGGTGGGAGATGACAAAACATTTGGCTGATCGTGGCCAGGGTTGGATGAAAAAACTGGATCCGATGCGTGCCGCCCCTATAACTCGCCGCCGGCCGCGTGCCGGCTCCCGCCACCAGCCGGAGCAGACGCGGCAGGCCATTCTCAACGCCGCCGTAGGAGAGTTTGCCGCGGAAGGGATTGCCGGCGCCCGCATTGATGCAATTGCGCGCACCGCCGGCGTCAACAAGGCGCTGCTCTACTACTACTTCAAGGATAAAGACGCGTTGTATGGCGCAGTCTTGGAACAAGTCTTTGGCGGGTTGGCGCAGGTGGTGCAAGCGCAGCTGGACCGCGATCTGCCGCCGCGGGAGAAGATCCTGGCCTTCGCCGGTGCGCACTTTGACTACATTGCCGCCTCGCCGCTGTTTCCGCGGCTGGTCATGCGGGAGATGATGGGCGCCGGCCGCAGTTATCCGCCCCACATTCCCACGATTGTGGAACGCTACTTGAAACCCACATTCGCGCAGGTGATCGCGGTGATGCGGCAGGGCATCGCTGCGGGGGAGTTTCGTCCGGTCGATCCTCTGCAGTTTGTGCCCTCGATGGTGGCTTTGAACGTGTTTTATTTCAGCAGTGCTCCGGTAATGCGGCTGCTCACCGGAAAAGATCCGCTGGCGTCGGAGCGCATACGCACCCGCCGGATTGCGGTGCTGGACTTCATCTCGGCCGCATTGTTCCGCGCGCCGCAATCCGAAGGAGGACGGCCGTGAGCGGTCCGAGAAGATTTCTGGTAGTTCTGGGATTAGTGGTGCTGGGCGCTGTCGTCTACTACCTGGCCGGCATCGACCGTTCGGGCAACTTGGTGTTGATTGGCACGGTGGATTCCAACCAGGTGATTGTCAGCAGCCAGATTCAAGGGCGTATCGAGAAACTCCTGGTGGACGAGGGCACGCAAGTACGCCAGGGAGATCTGATCGCGGTGCTTGACCGCAGGGAATTGGAGGCGGAGAAGCGCGCGGCGGAGGCCACGCTGGACAGCCTGCGTTCCCAGATTTCCGTCAGCCGCTATAACGAGCGCACGACCCGCGGATCCACCTCCAGCGATGTCGCCAATGCGCAGGCACGGCTGCGCGCCGCGCGCGCTTCGCTGGCTGAAGCGGAGGCCAATCTGGCTCAGACGGAGCTGGACTCCACGCGTACCATCAAACTGGCCCAGGCCGGAGTCGCCTCGCAGCAGGATCGGGACCGGGCCGAAGCGTCGCTGAAAGCGCAGCGCGCCCACGTGCAGGCGCTGACCGATCAGGTGCACTCCGCCGCAGCCGACCTGAATTCCGCCGTGGCCCGCTTGCACCAGGCCAGCGCGGCGGAAAGCACCGTGGCCGCGACCCGGGCGCAGATGCTTACCGCCTTTGCCCAGGAGGCCGAGGCGAACACCCGCCTGGGATACACCGATATCTATGCGCCGGTCGCTGGCTTTGTTTCCGTGCGGGCGGCGCGCCAGGGCGAAGTGATTAATCCCGGTACGGCGATCGTAACTATTGTCGACCTGAACGACACCTGGGCCTATGCGGCGATCCCGGAGACGTATGCCGACCGGATCCGCCTGGGCGACCTACTCCAGGTACGGATGCCTGGCGGCCATACGGTTTCCGGCCAGGTGATCTACAAGGCGGCAGAAGGCAATTTTGCTACCCAGCGGGACGTTAGCCGCCGTAAACGCGACATCAAAACGGTAGCTCTCAAGGTCAGGGTGGACAACAGCCAGCACAACCTGGTGCCAGGCATGACGGCCGAAGTGCTGATTCCCAAGTCGGTGATTGAGGGCAAGAATTTTCCGCCCAGCGCAGTCGGCAACACCACGCTGCCCACTCCAGCCCAGCCGGGCTCGGCCGGGGAGCAGGCAGGGGGGAAATAATGGCCGCCCTATTCAAGGCCAAGACCCAGGACGGCAGCGCGACGGCGGCGCATGCTCTGGAAGTGGAGCATATCGTCAAACGCTATGGCGACTTCACGGCGGTCGACGACGTCTCCTTCACCGTCGAGAAGGGCGAGATCTTCGGCTTGCTCGGCCCTAACGGGGCCGGCAAATCTACCCTCATCCGGATGATCACCACGCTGCTTCCCATCACTGCCGGTCGGGCGCGCATCCTGGGCTGCGATGTGGCCCAGGACCCGGATGCGGCGAGACGGTTGATCGGGGTTGTGCCTCAGGCGATGACCAGCGACATGGATCTGACGGTGGAGGAGAACCTGCTGATCCATGCCAAGCTGTACGACGTGCCGGCTGCGGATCGCAAGCGGAATATTGCCGATTTGCTGGAAGCGGTGGATTTGACGAAATGGCGGGGCGCGCAGACCAAGACGCTTTCCGGCGGCATGCGGCGCCGGCTGGAGATCGCGCGCGGGCTGGTGCACAGTCCACATATGTTCTTCCTTGACGAGCCCACCACCGGACTAGACCCGGTCTCTCGCGTGGCCGTATGGGAGATGCTGACCGCCATCAAGCAACGGCGGAATCTCACCATCCTGATTACCACGCACTACATGGATGAAGCCGACCGGCTCTGCGACCGCATCGCCATCGTGGATCACGGCAAGCTGGTGGCCTTGGATTCCCCCATGAAGCTCAAGGCCAGCGTGCCGGGAACCAACGTGATCGAAGCGCAGTTCACGCAGATGTCGGCGGATTGGCCGCAACAACTGGAGCGGTTGGCGGACGTGGAACGGGTGCAGTCGCAAAGCGGCGGCATGTTTCGCATCATGTCCGACAACGGCTCTCATACCACGACCGAGCTGGTGGCCCTGGCCGCCCAGGCCGGAGTGCAGATCAAGTCCCTATCGGTGCAAAACACCACCTTGGACGATGTCTTCGTCCACTTCACCGGGCGGCAGTTGCGTGACGAGCAGGTCAAAGCCTACGGATTCGTGATGCCGGAGAGGCCGGGAAACGGGTAACGGTTTTATGAAGAGGATGTTGGCGATTGTCGAACGCGAGCTGCGGAAATATCTGCGCTCGCCGGCGCTGATGATGGTTTCCATGATCTTTCCCCTGGTGCAATTGGTGGTTCTGGGGAGCGCCTTCGGCGGCAAGATCCATGATGCCCGGGTGGCGATTGTCGACCAGGACCACGGCACGCAGGCGTTGAAAATCCGCGAGGCTTTCGACGCCATTCGGGCCAACGCCCGCACCATTACACCGGTTAACTACCAGGACGACAAACAGGCGGCCCAGGACGTGCGCGACGGCCGGCTGGACGGCGCCCTGATCATTCCCCCCCAGTTCTCCGAGCGCTTTTACGACCAGAATCGTCCTCAGATCGCGTTGATCGTGGACAACAGCGATAACTTCATGAGCTCCACCCTGGAAGACGAGCTTACGGCGGTTACGCAGGCGCTGAACCAACCGGCGGTGGCGCCCCGCTTGCCCGGCCAGGTCGCACTCCAGGTGGTGGAACTCTATCCCTATATCGAGTATTTAAAGTACCTGCTGCCCGGTTCCATTACCCTGGCGATGTTCGTCTCCGTAATGATCGGCGGCGGTATGCTCTACATCGACGACAAAGCCCGCGGCGTACACGAGGGCTATCTCGTCACCCCCATCACCCGCTTCGAACTCATTCTGGGCCTCAATCTGGCAGGTGCCATCAAAGCGATAGTGTCCGGCGTGGTGATTACCGTATTAGGATCGATGATCGCGGGAGTCAGTGCCATATTTCAGCCGGAGAAGGCATTGGGATTGCTGTTCATGATCGTGCTCACCTCCGCGGCCTTCAACGCCTTGATGTTCCTGATGATGGTGCGGGTAGAGGATCCTTTGGTGCCGCGCGCTACCTTTGGCGTTCTGAATACGCTGCTGTTCTTCCCCAGCGGGTCAATCTATCCCATTAAGGCCTTTCCGACTTGGCTGAAAGCCATCGCTCGCATCGATCCGTTTACCTACGCCGTACATGGATTCAAGGCCTTGCTTTTGAAGGATGCCAGTTTCGGGGCCATCTGGCTGGATATTGTGGTCCTGACGGTATTCGCTGTGGTGACGCTGGCCATCGCCACCCCCCTGTTCAAAAGAACGCTTTAGCCTCGCCCGGTTCCCCCATGCCGCACGGACCGGTCGCGCGGGTACAATTGGGGAGTACACCTGTATGGCGACTACGATTTTTACTGCGAAAGAGTACGACCCGGAAAAATACCGGCGGCGGCGCCAGATTATTCTGGCGATCGTCTCCGTCGTGGTGATCGTTGCCGGCCTGTTGTACATCTTCCGCTACTGGCCTTATGAACACCGCGTCGACCAGTTCTTCACCGCCCTGGAGAACAAGGACTACAAGCAGGGTTACGCCATCTGGCAGAACGATTCCGCCTGGGAGCAGCACCCGGACCGGTTCAAGAACTATCCCTATGCAGAGTTCTATCGCGATTGGGGGCCGGGCGGCGACTGGGGCGTGATCACCAGTCACAAGATTCAAGGTGGCGCTACGCCCAAGGGGGGCAGCAGCGGCGTGGTGGTGGTGGTCACGATTAATCAGCGGGTGGAACCGGCCCGGCTCTGGGTGGAAAAGAAGGATAAAACCCTGACGTGGTCGCCGTACTAGCATTCAACCGAAACGAATCCGCAGAAGCAACACATCCGCCCTCCGCAATACCTGTCATTCTGAGCCCCGCGCCCGAAATGGCCTATTCAGGTGTCATTCCGCCGAGGCGCGGGGCGACGAACCTATGCATTGCGGCCCTATGTAGAAGTGCGATGCGTGCGCCAAGAAAAGATCACAAGGCGCGCAGCACAACGGCCAACCACGCCGACAAGAATCCGCCCGCTGAAATTGTTCTCCAGCGAGATTTCCCGCCGAAAGGCCAAGCGGGGAAATGAAAAGCTGAGTGCGGGGCGACCAAAAGCTAAATGCTGGAATGCTAGCTTTGGCTGACTGCTGATTGCTGGGTGCTAATTTCCGTCTGCTTCTTTCTTCATTGCCTCTAACTGCTTCAATGCCTTCTGCAACGAAGCTTCGTCTTCGACGTTGCAGCACGATTTGGCCCGGTCGATCTGCCGCATGAGGCCGCAGAGCACCTTGCCTGGCCCCAGTTCGACGAAAGTTTCTACCCCAGCGGAGATCAGGGTACGCATAGAGCGTTCCCACTGCACCGTTCCCGTAACTTGGCGAGTCAGGGTGTCCCGGGTATCGGCCGCGGTGGTCACCGGCTCGGCCCCGATATTGGCGATCACGGGGAATTGCGGTTCCGTGAGGTTCAAGGCGCACAAATCGACCGCCAGGCGCTCCTGGGCCGGTTGCATCAAGGCAGAATGGAAAGGCGCGCTGACGGCCAGGAGAATGGCCCGCTTGGCGCCCCGCTCCTTGGCCAGTTCGGCGGCGCGTTCCACGGCGGCTTTGTGCCCGCTGATAACGATTTGTTCCGGCGAATTGATGTTAGCCGCCTGGACCACTTCGCCTTGCGCGATTTCCTGACAAAGCTGTACCACCGCCTCCGACTCAAGTCCCAGGATAGCGGCCATGGCCCCCATCCCGACCGGAACCGCTTCCTGCATGTAACGGCCGCGCTGGCGGACCGTCCGTACGGCATCGCTGAAGGAAATGGTGCCGGCAGCTACGTGGGCCGAGTATTCCCCCAGACTATGGCCGGCGGCAAATTCGCACCCGTAACCCAGCTCCCGCAGCACGCGGAAGGCAGCCACGGATGCAGTCAGGATTGCCGGCTGGGTGTTCTCGGTGAGCTTGAGCTGATCTTCCGGGCCTTCGAAACAGAGTTGCGATAGCGAGAAGCCCAGCGCCGCATCGGCTTCCGCGAAGGTTTGCCGCGCCACCGGGTACCGGGCCGCCAGTTCCTTTCCCATGCCCACGACCTGTGAACCTTGGCCGGGAAACAGGAATGCGATGCTACCGCAAACCGCAGAACTCATGTGTGCTCCGAATCACCCCTATATTTTAATTTTCGGCTGGCGCGCTTCGCACCGCTGCCTGGCGTGGCCTGGAGTACGATTTCCCTTTTCCCCGTTCCCCGTTGGAACCCGGCTTGCGAAACGGGTAACGGGAAACGGGTAACGGTTGAATCTCAGCTTTCTACCTTCACTTTGGTCGCCGCGATTTCCTGTTCGATGATGGCGTTGATCCCCCCCTGGGCTGTTTCGGCGGCGACGCGAATGGCGTTCTTCATGGCCTTAGCGCTGGAGGATCCGTGGGCGACGATACACACCCCCCGCACCCCCAGCAGGGGGGCGCCGCCATATTCGGAGTAGTCCAGCCGGTGCTTGAAATCATCGAAGGCCCGGCGGGTCAACAAAGCTCCGATTTGGCGAGTAAGGGTAGCTTGCAGCGATTCCCGCAGCATGGTCCGAATCGTGAGTACTAGGCCCTCGGAAACCTTCAGTGCCACGTTGCCGATGAAGCCGTCGCAGACAATCACATCCACGTTGCCGTTATAGAGATCGCGGCCTTCGACATTGCCAAGAAAGTTGAGCGGAAGCTGGCGAATCAGCCGGTGAGCTTCCAGGGTCAGTTCGTTCCCCTTATTTTCTTCCTCCCCGACGGAAAGAATGCCCACGCGGGGACGCGCCACCCCAAAGATGGTGCGATAGTAAATCTCCCCCATGACGGCGAATTGCTCGAGATGCATCGGTTTGCAGTCGACATTGGCGCCCACGTCGAGCATCAGGCAGGGGGTGCCGGCGGCAGTGGGGAAAATCGCCGCCAGCGCGGGGCGATCGACCCCGGGCAAAGTGCGCAAGGTCAGGATGGCCGCGGCCATGGCGGCCCCGGTATTGCCGGCGCTGACGAAACCGGCCGCCCTTCCTTCCCGTACCAGGCGGATGCCCACCCGCATGGAGGAATCCCGCTTGGCGCGTACCGCCTCCACTGGTTTCTCGTCCATGCCGATTACTTCACTGGCCGGGACAATGTGTACGGGCAGCCCGTTGCAGCGGTGCTGCGCCAATTCTGCGCCCAATTGGTTCTCCCGGCCGATCAGCAGCACTTCCACGTCGTAATGACGTGCAGCCAGAAGGGCGCCTTCGATTTCCGGACGGGGCGCCCGGTCAGAACCCATCGCATCCACCGCGATCACGGTTGCCATGACTTAGAGAGCGAGCTAGCTTT